>Ga0315281_10010259_pt1 | contig 12916 bp, 9 predicted proteins | sample YL17G07_0_MG_FD_204540 | JGI IMG/M metagenome (GOLD analysis project Ga0315281, IMG submission 204540) | Sediment microbial communities from Yellowstone Lake, YNP, Wyoming, USA - YL17G07_0 | ecosystem: Environmental > Aquatic > Freshwater > Lake > Sediment | place: USA: Wyoming | collected... | reverse complement strand
ATCAAATCTGCACCGCCGCAAAGGGCAACCCCGCGAAAAAACTCACCAGGAAAAGCATAACGCTCACCAGAACGTAAGCCGCAAAACCCACGATCTGCCCAAGCGGAAAAAACACGAACGACAGCACGATCGCAAAAAAACCAAAAAGCATGATCCACGGGACCAGCGGCAAAACAAAAATATTCGCGACCGGGGCGATCAAAGAAAATCTTCCAAACTGGTAAAAAAGCAGCGGCATGGTAAAAACCTGCGCCGCCAGCGTCACGCAAAACCCCTCCCGGATAAACGCGGGAATTTTTGAAATCCACATGAACCCGGGCTTCGCGGTGAGTTTCGCTTCGAACGCCTCAATTTTTGGCATAAACAACAGAATCCCAAGAGTCGAAAGAAACGAAAGCTGAAAAGACAAATCCACCAGAATCATCCGCGGACTCAGCAAAACCATAATCACTCCGCTGATGAGCAGAAGATGCAGCGCGCTCCCCTTCCGGCCCACGGCCTGCGCAAAAAGCGCGATGCACCCCATCCACGCCGCGCGGAGCACACTGGCCGAAAACCCGGTCAAAACCACCAGCCCCAGCACCCCAAACAACATCCCGGCAAGTCTCCACCGCCGCGCGGCGCCCGCACACAAATACCCAAACACCGTCAGCATCATCGAAACGTTGTACCCCGAAATCGCCAGCACATGCGTGAGCCCGGCCGTATTAAAATCGTCCAGAATATTTTGCGGAATGGCCCGCCGGGTCCCAATCAAAATGCCCGCCACCAGACTGGCCGACGGCTCCGAAAACAACAGATTCGTCCGCTCAATCAGCCACGCCTTCAAAGTAAAAACCGAAGACCAAAACCCGCGCCAAACCATGGACAGCGCACCACCCGGCGCACTTTCTCCAACGGCCGCACCAGCACTCGCCCCGGCCCCATCCACCTGAACCCGCTTTATCCCCGGATTCCCGCACAGCACAAAAATATCATCCTTCGCCAGCAGCGCCGCATAAGAAAACTTCTCAAAAACCGGCGGTGTCTCCAGCAGACAACTCAAATCCAACACCTCCCCATACGCATACAAAGGATACCGGTAAGTTTTCACCATCATTTTTCCGCTCACTTCATGCGCCCGCATCGCACCATCACGCCCGCCCGCACTCGAATTCGAATCCGGCAAAAAAATCTCCCGCACCTCCACGACCAGATTTTGGCTGGCCGTCCTCACATCCGGCTCCCCCACCACCACCCCAATCACCCGCATCCTCCCAGGCAAATCCCGATAAAACCCAATCTCCCCCATTCCAAATCCCTTCCCCGCAAGCCAAGGCTGCAACAAAATATCTCCGCACAAAATCAGCACGCACCCAACTTTCACCCAAACCGACACCCCCCACTTTTTCCGCATAAAAAAACAATAAAAACCTAAGATTCCCCAATTCTGCACCCCAAAAATAAAAAAAACCTAAATTCGACATAAAAAAAGTTCTCCTCATTTCAACACTCGACTCTCCGCTTTCGATTACGACCATCGATTTGCGATGCAACGATTTTCGAATTTCCATTTGACTCTAAACTCAAAATATTTTATATTTCAGCCTTTCATCAACATAACCAGAAGCCCATGGACAAGCTCACCCAGACACTTCTCGGCGTTGGACTCAATGAAAACGAAGCAAAAACATACCTCTGCCTCATGCGCTTCGGTCCGCAGGCGGTCAGTATTGTCGCAAAAAAAACCGGAATGAATCGCTCAAGTTGCTACGTTGTTCTGGAGCGGTTGATGGAAAAAGGATTCCTTGAAAAAATCATACAGGAAAAAAACGTTGTGTTCAGACCGGTTGAGCCCAGCTATGTCCTTGACCAGCTCAAAACCAAACAGTACGAACTTGATACCAAAATAGAAAATCTTGGCTTTGCCCTCAAAGATTTCGACCAGCTCCAAACCGGATACGGATTCAAACCCAAAGTCGTCTTTTTCCAGGACGAAACCGGGCTTCAAAATATCATCGAAAACACCTTTACCTCCACGGAACCGTTGCGCTGCTACGCCTCACTCGACGAACTTTCCACGCTCCTGCCGGTGTATATGCCGCGCTACTACGAAAAACGCGTCAAAAACGGCCTCTGCGTCAGAGCTCTTTACCCCGCGTCGAAAAAAAGTTTCCTCCATAAAAAACGGGACAAGTACGAACTTCGGGAAAGCAGGCTCATTCCTGAAGCCTTCAACTTTCACCTGGATATCATGATTTATGATCACAAAGTGGTCATCACCTCGCTGAAAGAAAAATTCGGAGTAATGATTGAAAGCCAACAGATAGCGGAAGCTCAAAAGAAAATTTTTGACATGATATGGGATTCGTTCGCGGACTACGACAAAAAAATCACCGCAGACTTTGAAAAAGTTTTTAACAAAAAATCCCGGGCTTAAGCGCTTGCGCACCTTCACCCGGGATCTTCGATTCGTTGCAATCAGACAAAACCCTACTGGCTTACTCCACTGTCGCTCACTGATCCGTAGCCTACCGGTGGAGCCGTAACGGTGCCCACGGAACCCTGGTCATAATTCAGCTGCTCAGATCCGCCGATTGGCAAATATCCATCAGACGTCGGCAAAGATCCATCGGTCGGCAATGCCCCACCCGGGATTCCTCCACCCAACAAACTGTTCAAAATCGGTTCGATGTCCTCCGCACCGGTCGGTTCTTCAACGGTCACCGGCTTGTCAAAACTCCAAGCCGATCCTTTCAAAGTGATCGTACCGGTCGGGTCACTCGGCGCGGTGCCGGTAAGTTTAATGTCGGCGGAAGTTTGGTTCAGAATATTCGAAGTCGTGCCAACCCAGACGCTTCCGCTGATATCAACTTTCTTCATCGCATCCTGAAGCTGCTTTGTATCGTCGGCAGTCATCGGTTTATTCTGCGCATCAGCAACACTGCTTGCGTAAGCCATAAACGCATCTTTGTCAAAATCCACGGTATAGTGGTAGCTTTGTTCGCCCTTCACGTCCTCAACACCGACAAACTTCACGTTCTTGAAGAACTTGGTATTATCAAACAGATTTTTCATTTTCTGCTGTTCCGGAGTCAGCTGCTCCTGTGTTCCGCCGACGGGAAGATTTGTTTCGAACTGTGTCATAAGTTCAGTTGGAACTTTGTATAACCACCATTTACCGACAAACTGACTGACCATTTCCGGTGGAATAACCGACTTATCAGGAGATTCCAGCTTGGAAATAATCAGGTAGAGCACGGAATTATTCATGCGCAATTCAGCGGAAGCGGAACCATTTTTATCATTCGAAGTACCGGAACCGTCAAACTTGAAGGCAACCTTTGGATTTTTCATATCCTTGAAATCAACCGACCCCCCAAGACCCACAGTAAATGTGGACTTCACCGGAGCGCCCGTCGTCGCCTGGGAACCGGACATATTTCCGGAAGCGGAAACGTCAAACTGATAAGATTTTACCGAAGCCAAATTGGTCAATCCCTCCCGAATAACCTGTTCAGGAGCCTTTTGTGGTTGCTGTTGGCATCCGGTAAGCACCAATACAGCGGTGGCGGCAATCAAACCACCAGTAAATAAAGACTTTCGTTGCATAAAAACGCGTTAAAAAGTAATAAAAAGTCCCCGACATAATAATTGCTCCAAGCTTGAGAGTAAATTGACTAATAATTTAATTTGTTTTATAATTACAAGATGGAAAAAACAAAACAAACATTTTCATGGGAAAAAGCGGCCGGATTGGGAGGACTGGTCCTCATCATTGGCCTTGCGCTGATAATCCCGAACAGCGGCGTGTTCCAGGCGAACCTCCCGCAGACCACCCAGCTTCACGCAACGGCAAACGCGTGCCAAAAACTCGACGCCATCACGCTTCCGCAAAGTCCGATTCCCGCAAACACACCCGCGGTCATCGCGATCAACACCACTCCGGAAACTTTTTCGGGAACTTTTACGTACGCCTCCAGCAGCGGCAGTCTGAACGACGGTCAGGGAAACGTCGGTTCATACATTCAAACCGGAGCCAAAAAAATCAACTATTCCGGTGGAGACGACGGCAGCATGGTCACCATCCAGGCGGTTGGCGAACAAAACAAAAACTGTCTTCTCACGATTCCGGTGATCAAAAATCCATCAACAGCCTGCACCGGACTCAAAGTCGTGTCAGATCCTTCACCGCTGCCCGCAAACCAAAGCGCCGCGCTGACCATCATTCCAACCCCGCAAAACTTCCAGGGGACATACCTCCTCCAGGCGGACAGCGGCCAATTCCAAATGCAGGACGCCGATGTGCAGGCCACGGGAAACCTTTCAAAAACTCTGGTTACCAGAAGCACGAATGTCCTTTATAATGGTGGAAAGGAAGGCGAAAAAATTGTTGTCAAAGCTTTGGGAGCAAACAACAATGGATGCACCGCCACCATCCCGATTACTAAATAATTTTTCATGACATGGCGAAACGTTTCGTGAGCGTCACCATCACGGCATTGCTGCTTTTTGGAATGTCTCCGGCCGTACACGCGCAAGCAACCGCGTCAGCACCCGTTCAAAAATTCAGCGATGTTGCGGGCACCAATCGCAATGCGGTGGCCATCAATTTTCTTGCGAACAACAACATCATTAATGGATATCCGGACGGGACCTTTAGGCCGGACCAGTCCGTTTCCCGCGTGGAATTTTTAAAAATCGCGCTGCTGGCTTCAAACGTCACCCTCGACGCCGCCGCGCCAACCGGATTCAAAGACGTCGATGAAACCGCCTGGTACTCGCCATACCTCAAAAAAGCCAAAAAAGAGGGATGGGTCCAGGGCTACGCCGACGGAACATTCAAACCGACCCAAAGCGTCAATAAAGCGGAAGGACTAAAAATGCTGGCCGAAATACAGAACTGGCAAATTCCGAACATTTATGAAGTCGCGTACAAAGACACCCCGTCGACCCAATGGTTCGGGCCGTTCGTGGCCTACGCCAAATGGCACGGTTTTCTTGAAGAAACCGGGAACTATTTCATCCCTTCCGGCAGCCTTTCACGCGCAAAAACCGGTGAAATACTTTTCAGGACGCTCGTCACCACACACGAGCGCAGCGAGTGTACTGGGAATCAAAGTTGCGCAAGCAACACCACGCTGCCGGCAGGCTCGACCCCCCCACCTTCTCCCGCTCCGGCCCCGACCGTTATTTTCACCCCCGCAGCCTATCAAACCGCTTCAAAAACCACTTTTACCAACATCACCCTGAACGAAGATTTCCCCAACATTTTTTATGTGAACGAATTCTACATATTCAAAGGAAAAATCAACTCCGGAACGTACGACACCGCTTTCGCCTTCATCAACGGCACCACCGAAGAAGATTTCGAAAACAATTCACCGGACATCGGCAGCGGATCATTTACGATTCCGGTCATATTCAGAAAACCCGGCAACTACCAATTCGGCATCATTCCCGGCAGCAGCGGCGAAAGCAAATATATCAACATCTCCGTACTTGCAAGTTTACCTTCGCCCGCCTCAAAAGGAATATCGACAGTCCCGACAAACCTCCATGCCCAATATCTCAACCAAAAAACGACGTTCACATGGAATAACGGCACCGACAACCTCGCAAAAATAATTTTCACCCAGGGAAACATAAACAAAACGTTTTTCATCCGCCAAAACGCCAAACAGTTCGACGAAATCTACAACGAGCTGCAGGATTTTCAACCCGGCCAGGTCTCCTGGACTGTCCAAAGCGCAAAAACTTCGCAAACCGAACCTTTAACCATAGACACGCCGTGGATAACCAGTTCGGCGCAATCTTTCACCGCCACCACGCACACCTACAGCGAAGTTCATCCGGACCTGATCAGCTACACTTCCCTGCCGGAAACCCTCACCGCCCCCGGAACCATCACGATTTCCGGAAAAACCTTGTCCGACATTGAAAAAGACGCGGAAATCATCAGGCCTGACGGAAAAGTTGATACCGTAACCCTCCAAACCTCCTCCGCCACCTCAAATTATTATGGTACGGAAATCATTCCGAACGGAGGTGATTACCGTTTGAATTATCTCACCCCAACCAACGGAACTTACTTCGTCGAAATCAACGGGGATAACGGGATCGCGGTCATCAACACGCCGATATACGTGAACAACGGCATCCCTTTTGTTCCCGATTATTTTGATCTCGAAAATTCGAAGACCATGGAAACGGCAAGCACCAACATTCTGATGAACAACCTGCTGAACCTCATCAACCGGGACCGCGTAAAATACGGATTCACCACCGTCAGCGCTGATACCCTGCTGAACAAACTGGCCCAAAACTACTCCGACGACATGATGGCCCGCAACTTTTTCGGACACATCAGTCCCGACGGCAAAACCCCCGACGATCGCCGCCTGGCCCTGGGAATCACCACGCAAGTCGGTGAAAACCTCGCCGACGAAACTCCCGGAGTCACCTACGCCCATAACGGCCTGATGCGCAGCGCCGTCCATAGGATGAACATTTTAAACCCGGACTGGACTCGCGTAGGAATCGGCATCACCAAAAAAAGCGACGGTTTCTATGTGATCGTCGAAGAGTTTTCCACCAGCCCTCCGGACGCCGCGACCCTTGCCGCCATGAAAATTAACTTACTCGGCCAAATCAACAAAAATCGGCAAAGCGCCGGAATCGCGCCACTCACGGTAAATTCAACGCTCGCAAGCATCGCCGACAACTGGAGCAGCACGATGGCATCACAAAAATTTCTCGACTTTGTTGCCCCGGACGGCAGTTCAATCTCGGCAAACATTCAAAAAACAATAACGAATAAATCGGTCCAAGCATATATCGTTGAAAGCAACACCCAATCCGCGCTCAGCCAACAACTTCTGAATTCGGCGCCGGGCGCTTTATCGGACGTCTGGACAAGCGCAGGCCTTGGGCTGAATATAGACAGTAACGGTATTTTCAAACTCACGCTTCTGCTTTCAAACTAAATTTAAAAAATCAACTATTTTTTCCTAAAAAAAAGTCTACAATAGTGAGGCTCCAGCGATTTATTGTTCTATTTTTTCTGTTGCCAATGCAAGAATCACACCACAAATCAAAAACCGAATACATCACCATAGGCATTGGCGTTGCTATCCTGCTGATCCTGGTTTTTGGCATCTATACCCTGATCAAAAGTCTTGATTTTTCCGGAATCATATTTTCGTTCGGGAAAAATTTACGTACGGACGAGACCGGTCACACCAACATCCTTCTAACCGGCATTGGCGGAGAAGGTCACGACGGCGGAAACCTGACGGACACCATCATTGTGGCCAGCATCGACTACGACAAAAAGATGGTTTCCATGCTGTCGATTCCCCGCGATCTTTACGTCAAAAGCGAAAAACAGAAAACCGGCGAACGCATCAACCAGATCTATGCCGAGGGAAAAATGGGGATCAATTCCAAAGCCGGTATGGAGGCGCTTTCCGAAATCGCCAGCGGAATCACCGGCTTGCACATCGACTACTACGCCAGAGTGGACTTCAGCGGATTTGTAAAAATGGTTGACGATCTTGGAGGAGTGGACGTGGTGGTTGAAAAAAGCATCTACGACCCGCAATATCCATTGGGGGAAACCACCCGTTACCAAACTTTTTCAATCAAAGCCGGCCCGCAGCATCTTGACGGGGAAACGGCACTCAAGTACGCCCGTAGCCGCCACACCACCAGCGATTTTGACCGGGCGCGAAGACAACAACAACTGCTGAGCGCCATCAAAGACAAAGCCATAAACCTGAACATACTTACGGATTCGGGAAAAATCCAGGCACTTTATTATTCACTCCAGGACAGCATTGAAACCAACTTCACCGTCGATGAAATTATCGGTCTGGCCAAAATGGCCAAAGATTTCAACAAAGAAAGCATCGTTTCAACCGTTTTGACTACCGACGAAGGGTCATGCGGAGGGTTACTGTATTTCCCAGCGAGAGAATACTTTGGGGACGCGTCCGTCGAACTTCCTGCCGGAAAAAACTATGACAGCATCCACGAAATGGCCGACATCATCTTCAACCACCCCGATTTAGTAAAGGAACAACCCATCATCCAGGTACTGAACGGTACAAAAACACCTAACCTTGCCACCGAGGTCGGGGTGTACCTGAACCAGGATTGTTTCAACATTGTCTACTACGGAAACGCCGACACCAAAGACCACACCACCACCACCATTTACTATCAGCCGGGCCCGAAGGGTGAAAAACCGCCGGTTGTTGACCTGATTGCCAAATTTTTGCCATACACCCAGCAGGCGGGTATCCCTCCGGCCTACCTCGATGCGGACAAGAAAACCGGAACCCAGGTTGTCGTTGAACTTGGGGCAGACTATCTTAGCCATAGATTGAAAGATCCTTTTACGATTCTGCCATACAGCGCTGCACCAAAAACCGCTTCAACCTCCACGCAACAACCAACCGCTTCACAACAATCGTCCACAAAATAGTTTCTACCGTATGCTCACCGCTCTCCTCAGTTTATACGCCTCCTCAAAACTTATTGGCGCCGAACTCCCCGCCCCTGCCCCCGCGACCACGCTCAAACCGGGCTCGTCCGTCACAACAACCGCAGGAGCACCCGCAAACCCCGACGCACCCACCTGGGAAAACTGGGACAGCAGCAGTTTGCTTGAAGCCTCCTCACTTCCCTCCCATAATCCGGAAAACATCGCGCCGGTGGTGAAAGCAAAATCGGTGATGGCAGTCGATCTTCAAAACGGCATGCCTTTATATGAGCAAAACGCCTATGAGCACCGACCGATCGCCAGCATCACCAAACTCATGACCATCACCATTATCCTGGAGGAAAATAAACTCAGCGATACGGTAATGATTTCCAAAGAGGCTGCCACCGTGGAGGGATCAAAAATCTGGCTCGCCCCAGGTGAAAAAATTTCTCTGGAAAATCTGCTGTACGCTGCCATTATTCCTTCCGCAAACGACGCCGCCTACGCGCTGGCTGAATTCAACAGCGGCACCGCCGAAAATTTTGTGACAAAAATGAACCAGAAAGCGGAAGAATTGGGACTCCACGATACGCACTTCACCAATCCCGTAGGCCTGGACGAACCCGGCAACTACTCCAGCGCCTACGACCTGGCCATCCTCGGCCGCTACGCCTACGGCAAAAGCTTCATCCGCCACGCCGCCGTCATCAAAGACATGGAAATCAGCTCGACCAACGGCAAATTTACCCACAAGCTCAAATCCACCAACGATCTTTTGGGCAGCTACCTCAAAGTCCTTGGCCTCAAAACCGGCACCACGGACCTTGCGGGGCAATGCCTCATCGCCATCATTGAAAACACCAAAGGAAATGATATCCTCACCGTGGTGCTTGGCAGTCCGTCGCGCTACAACGAAACCAAACTTCTGGCGGACTGGGTGTTCCGCACCTTCAACTGGTCCTGAAAAAAATTTGCCCCGGTTTAACCTGCCCCCCATATGAATCTCGCAAACGGCGATGTCATCCTCACCATCCGAAATCTAGCGCTCATCTTCGGATCGCAGATCGCTGCGTTTGTGATCACGCTCATCATCGCGCCAAAATTCATCAAGCTTCTCCACAAATACAAAATCGGCAAGCAGCTGCGCGAAGTGGCTTCGACGGGGGAAAAAGCATCCATCTTTCAGGAACTCCACGCCAAAAAAGCGGGGACTCCCACCATGGGCGGCATCCTGATCTGGGGAACAACGTTGCTGGTGGTGCTGCTTTCCGGGCTTTCCTCTGAACTTCACATCACCGAACACTCGCTCTTCAATCGCCAGGAAACGCTTTTGCCGATTTTTACCCTGGTTGCCACGGCTATTTTGGGAGCTGTTGACGATTACCTGAACGTCAAAGGGATGGGCAAAAGCAAAGGACTCAACATCAAACCCAAATTTTTCTGGCTCACGTTGCTGTCAACAGCTGGTGCCCTGTGGTTCCATTACCGTCTTGGCTACGACCAAATCCACATCCCCGGCATGGGCGACCTGTCCATCGGCATCTGGTATATTCCCCTGTTCATTCTTGTCATCACCTCAACGGCAAACGCCGTGAATATTACCGACGGTTTGGACGGACTTGCCGGTGGACTGCTGGTAATCGCGTTCGGCGCCTTCGCCATTTTGGCGTTTGCCAAAGGTTTATTCATTCTTTCCGCGTTTTGCGCGGTCATCGTAGGTTCGTTGCTGGGATTTTTGTGGTTCAACATTTTCCCCGCGCACTTTTACATGGGGGACACTGGCGCGATATCGCTTGGCGCCACGCTGGGCGTCATCGCCATGATGACGGATTCCGTCGCGGTTTTACCCATCATCGGATTTATTTTTGTGATTGAAACCGTCTCCGTCATCATCCAGCTTGCCGGGAAAAAATTCCTCAAACGCAAAATTTTCAAAATCGCCCCCATTCACCACCACTTTGAAAAATCCGGCTGGTCCGAACCAAACATCGTCATGCGCTTCTGGATCGTTGGAGCTTTCTGCGGCACGCTTGGCGTTATTTTAGGACTTCTGGCGATCGGAGTGTAAAATTCGGACACAAACCTGGCCCGCGACTTACCATGTGCATTGCTGCGCGCGACAGTTGTGCCCGCATTGTTGTGTTCCGCAACTTTGTTGAGTCGTATTCGAATCAGCCACACTCTCTGCTGTCGCAGCAGCCGTCGCCCCGCCGTCCTGTTTCGGAAGAACTTTATTCTGCTGAGTTGAAGATTGTTCCGCCGAAGCTTTCACCGCAGCCGTGGCATCCTCCTCAACGATCGTCACCACCCCAAGCTCGCTTGGAAGTTTGGTCTTGGCACCGGTTGCCACGTTTTTCCCGTACTTCAAAAGCATTTTGTTCAACAGCTGCACAAACGCATCGTCATACTTGCCGTTATCCACATACGTCTGCAAAAGATCGCGTAACTCCTGAATCAAACTCATCGGCAAGTCACTGTTCACCTTTTCCATGGCGGTCATGAGTTTTTCCAGAACCTGCTGCCGCAAATCCCGGACCTGCTTGATGAGATCGGACTGCGTTTCAAACAAAGATTTTTCAATGGAGGTCAGCTCCTTGATCTGCTCTACCTGCTGCTCAAACAAAGACACCAGTTTATCCTGCAGCTCTGAAACGTTCCCGCTGTTCACTTTCAGCACCAGGTTGTCAATTTGCCGCTGATAGCGGACCAGTACCGCCTGGGCCTGTTCAAATTTATTTTTCCCAAGCAAATCCTGAACCTCAAGAAGTTTATCTTCAGATTGTGAAAGCTGCATTTTGGCTTTGTCCACGTCGCTGCCCGTCAAATAAAGCAGCGTGTTATCAAGTTCTTCCTTCACGGGGTACAGCGGATCCCCGGGCAAAAACATGGAAAGATCCTTCCTTTGCTGGGCAATTTTTGACTGCATCAAAGAAAACAGCAAATTGGCGTTCAGGGGATCCTTCGCCAGGAAATCGGGATATTGCAACATGATGCTGCGAACCGTGGCCTCAAACTCAAAAATAAGCGGCAAGCCTTGGCTCCCCTGTTGGCGCGCAAGATACGTTTCACCCAAAATCAGACGCTGGTAGGCATCAAGAAAATGCTTACGTTCCTGATCAATCTCGGGATTACTCAGGGTTTTCACAACGTCCGTGTCGGAACCGGTCTGCAAAGCATCGGTAAGTCCGGTCTTGATTTCAAGATCCTGCTGATTTTCCTGGGCAAGAACCTCGGTATGAATTTTATCTTTGTTCATATTCGATTCCACCCATTGGGCGGCCGCTTTATTCCCCTGCAAGCCCTGGGATACGGGAATGATTTTAGTAACGCTTGAACCATCCTGCTGGGAGACCTGGGCCTGAAACCCCGCCAATACCGGACGGGATTCCGCCGAAGAAGAAGAATTTGATCCGGGCGCAAAATCCACCACATTATCAAAAACGGAAAGCGTGGTGTCGTAAACATGGGTCTGCAAATCAAACGCGGCCTTTTTCGTCACCGTGGCGGACGCACTTGGCGTTGTAATCATAAAATGCGAACCTTCATCAAAAAGATTCAAAACGCGCGTCCAAAGATGCCCGTCCTGAAGGGAAAGTTCAACCTTGGTGTCCACGGGGTTCAAAGGTTCGGAATACAGCCGAGTCACCTCCAGCTGGGTGTTGGAATCCAGACGGCTCACGCTGTCGTCAAAGAAACGGACGGTCACAAAACTGTTGTCTTTGGTAATGAGAACGTCGCCTTCCACAAGCGCAAAATCTTTTTTAGCTTGAAGAATTTCACCCGATCGCATGACAAAAACCTGCCCGGAAACCTCATCAATATACGTAAGCCGGGCGGCATAAGTTAAGGGAACTTGAAACGGAAAAATCAGCACCGCGGTCACCACAAAAAAGAACAGCAGTGCGCTGCTGACGATAGTCTTTAAAAACCTGGGGCTGCGAAAAGGTCCAAAAGCCATACCAAGCCAGTTGGTCTGCTGTATAAAAGAAAAAATCCGCTGTTTGATTCTGACGCGATGCGGAATGCTGAGCAAAGTATTCTGCCCAACCTCGCGGATGTGCGACCCCAAAACTTTTAAACTCTGCGGAAGGAATGCTTCCTGCTGATCTTGCTGGGAAATAGAAGCAAAAATCTGCCGCTTCATCGCCTGCTTTTCTTTCATGGACAAATGTACAACAGAAGCAGCCTGCCGCAATTGTTCCTCAAGCTTTTGAAGCTTTTCGGATTCCCTGGGATCAAATTGTTGACGTCGCCAGAACAGCATAAAATCGGGGGATGAGCGCTATTTAGTACGAAAAAAGACCTGGACCGTTACAAATTACAGACGAATATTCATCTCTTCCAACACTTTTTTTAGAGCCTGTAAAGCCCTAAACTTCAAAATCCGAAGACTGCCTTCACTTTGCTTCATAATGCGGGCGATCTCACGATGTTCAAGATCGTTGACAT
>Ga0315281_10010258_pt1 | contig 12917 bp, 11 predicted proteins | sample YL17G07_0_MG_FD_204540 | JGI IMG/M metagenome (GOLD analysis project Ga0315281, IMG submission 204540) | Sediment microbial communities from Yellowstone Lake, YNP, Wyoming, USA - YL17G07_0 | ecosystem: Environmental > Aquatic > Freshwater > Lake > Sediment | place: USA: Wyoming | collected... | reverse complement strand
CGGCGCGTTGCAACGCGGCCATCGCTTGCCTCTGATAGGGCCGCAGAAAGCGCAGGCCGTTTGCCTGAATGAAGTTGGCGCGCTCGGCCTCATTCTTCCACGCCGCTTCGGCGGCATAACTCGGGCGTTGAGTGAGAACGATGTAATCGTCGTCAATGACTTCCTCGATCAACCGTTGTTGGTCGGGGACGATTTTCTGATACCCCGTGACCGACGTGGGCGTGGGAAACGCCGTAATGAGATACGGGTTGCCGCGTTCGAGATCCCAGAAATAATGCAGGTTGCCGTTGGAGAGGATGACAAAGCGGCAGTTCTGCGAACGCGCATATTTGCGCGCCTGCTCCTTGCCGGCCAGCGGGCTTTTGTCTTCGGCCTTGGCTTCCAAGACGATGAACGGGAAGCCCTTCTCGTTGAGTAGCAGGAAATCAATGTGGCCCTTGTGGGCTTTCTCAAAATTTTCGCCGAGGGCGTCAATATCCTGCGGCTTGAGGGTGACGCTCGGCTCAAGCTGGATGTTGGCCAGGGCGCCGCCGTCCGCGAAGAAACGCCAACCTGCGGCTTCGAGCAGGTGGTTGATTTTGATGCGGGCGGAGGCTTCTTTGGCGGGCATGGGTGAGGGGGAGGCCGAAATAAAAAACGCCAGAAGTTCTTTCACCACTCCCCTTCCGCAAACGTGCTCACCCCCGCGTGCTTGCCGACAAATTTATACATATGCACGCCCGTGTAAGGCTCGCCCAGGATGCCGTCGTGGATGGCCCACGAGCGGCCGCGAATGCTTTTCTCAGCGCCGGGCTGACGAAAGGGCGTAGAGCCGTCGAGGCGGGAGAGCAAATCGCCTTCGGGGGAGAAGCGAAAATGGATGCTTTCCATCCAGCGCTTGCCTTGCTGATAGGCAAAGCCATAGCGCTCGAAGAGAATGGCGTTGTGATAGGTGAGCGGTTCGATAAAGAACATATCCCGCCCCAGTTGCTTCACGAAATCATCAAACGCCGCCAGCATCTCGCGCAGGGCGCGCAGGCCGCGCCGCACTTGTCCCGGCGCGAGACCGGCTTGCAGGGCGGCGACTTCGGCGGGGACGTTGCGGTGGGAGGTGCCGAAGCGCGTCTTGGTGCCATCGGGCAGGCGATCCACGTCGAAGCGCGGCCCCTCGGGATCATTGATGACGGCGAGCAGGACCGTGAGTTGGCCGGAGGTGGTGTCGGTGAGATGGGCGTAGAAGAGCGGGTCGGGCGCGGCGGGCGCGTGGCGCATTTCGAGTTCGACGCTATAAGCATCCGGTGAAGCGGTGAGGGTGAAGAGTTTGTTTCCGGCGGAGTCGCAGAAAGTGCGCGGGTCAATGCCGAAACGTTGGAGCAGGATGGGGGGGATGATCTCTCCGTAGCGCTGTTCGCGTTCAGCAGGCGGGAGGGCGTTGAGGGCAGTGATGGAGCGGGGGGTCATCTTCTTTCTTTCAGCGCTCGTTCAATCTCCCGCTGGCTGTCGCGCTTGGCGATGGCGTCGCGCTTGTCGTACAACTTCTTGCCTTTGGCGAGCGCAATCTCTATTTTGGCGCGGCCTTTGGTGAGATACATTTTCAGCGGGACGATGGTATAGCCCTTTTGCTGGACTTTCTCGGTCAGTTTGGCAATTTCTCTTTTGTGCATGAGCAAGCGACGCGGGCGGAGCGGTTCGTGGTTTTGGCGGGAGGCCGGGTCGTAAGTGGCAATGTGGGCGTTGAGCAGAAACACCTGCCCGTTCTCGGCGCGGACGTAGGCCTCGCGCAGTTGCACGCGGCCCGCGCGGATGGACTTGATTTCACTGCCCATGAGCGCGAGACCGGCCTCGAAGCGGTCTTCGATGAAATATTCGTGCGCGGCCTTTTTGTTTTGGGCGACGATTTTAATTCCGTCTTCGGGTTTGGGCATGGGGTAGAGGTTCTATCCGTCAGTGGGCCAGCAAATACTCAATCGCTTTGGCGAGTTCCGCATCGCTCCCGTCACTCGCGGGTTCAACCGCAATGGTAGGCGCGAGGCCCACTTTATCAAGCGCGCGGCGGGCGGGCGTGTACCACAGAAATGAAGTCACGTGCACGCTGGAGCCGTCGGTTAAATCAAAGACGAGTTGCACCGAGCCTTTGCCGTAAGTCGTTTGCCCGATGAGCGGCGCGCGCTGGCGGTCGAGCAAAGCCCCGGCCACGATCTCGGCGGCGCTGGCGGTGTTGTGGTTCACCAGCACGACCAGCGGCGCGGCGCTCAAGGCTCCGGCGCCGGGCGCGGTGTAAGTTTTTTCGGGCGCGTTCCGTTGCGTCTCGTACATCACCACGCCGCCGTCTAAAAATTGCGCGGCCACCGCCACCGCCGATTCGAGTATACCACCTCCGTTGTTGCGGAGGTCGAGGATGAATTGGGTCGCGCCTTTGGCTTGCAGGTCGCCGAGGGCGCGTTTCACTTCGTCCGGGGTTTTGCCGCTGAAGAGATTGACGGCGATGAGCCCCAGCGCGGGTTGCTCGGGGACGAGTTTCCCGGTGACGGTGGGGAGCGGGATGTTTTGACGGATGAGCGTGGCGCTGAACTCGCCCCCGGCGGGATGCCGCATCCGCACGGTCACCGTGCTCCCGACGAGGCCGCGCAGCAGCGCGGTCGCGGAATCAATGTTCGTCGTCGCGTCTACCGTTGTCGCGTCCACCCTCAACAGCACGTCGCCCTCCACAAGCCCGGCTTGTGACGCGGGCGAGTCGGGGAAAGGCGACAAGATAATCTCGCCGGTTTGATTTTTGGTGATACTGACGCCAATGCCGCCGTACTCGCCCTGCAAAGTTTGCGTTTCGAGTTCGTGGGTCGGCGGCTCGATGAAGACGGTGTATTGATCGCCGACGGCGCTGACGAGGCCGCGCACCGCGCCGTATTCGAGCGCCTGGTCGTCGGGCAGGGGGTTGATGTAATGGGCGGCGAGGAGGGCGCGGGCTTCGTCGAGCAGGGGATATGAGGCTTGAACGCCGGGGAGGGGCGCGCGTTCAAAAGTGAAAGCGCGCGTGTAATATCCGGCGAGGAAGGTGAGGCCAAGGAACAGCGCCTGCACGAGGGCGAGGGTGAGGAATGGAATGAATTGGGGTAATTTTTGTTTTTTCATGGGGTTGGTATTGTGTCCTGCCCCCCTCTCCTGACGACGAAAAGCAAGAGCGTCGTCAGGAGAGGGGCTGGGGGTGAGGTGGATTGAGCAGTTCCAGTCTGGTCATTATAGCCGAGGAAGTGTGTGTGGATTATTGACGAACACCTCACATTGCGATATTCTTAACAATAGACTGACCAGTCGGTTTACATACATAACAGCCCATTTTTTAAAGAGTGTAGAGATGATTGACCCTCAACCTGTCCAAAACACACGCGAGAAAATCCTGGAGGCCGCTATTCAGGTCTTTGCGCGAAGCGGCTACCACGATACCCGGATTGACGATATCGTTGGGGCGGCCAGCACGTCCAAAGGCGCGTTCTACTTTTACTTTCCCAGCAAGGAACATATCTTTTTGGCTCTCATTGATCAATTCGCCAGGATGCTCGCTCAGGAGACGACTAAAGCCATTGCTAAAGAAAGCGAAGGCATTCGCCGGGTTGACGTGGCCCTGACCAGTTGCGTGGAAATCTTCGGTCGTTATCGCCCACTGGCCAAGATTTTTCTCGTCCAAGCCGCCGGTCTGGGCCTCGCTTTCGAGCAAAAGCGCCTCGAAGTGCTGAGCCAGTTTGCCCAGATTATTAAGGGCTATCTCGATCAGGCGGTGGCCGAAGGCGATATTCCCCCCCTTGACACGGAGATCGCGGCGATGGCCTGGATCGGCGCCATCAACGAGGTGATTATTCGGTGGGTGTTGACCGGGGAGCCAGAACCCGAACGGACTCTCCCCTCGTTGCGGATGCTTCTGTTGCGGAGTATCGGCGTGCCCGATAATAAGATTCCCAAACTTGAATCCCCCGGAGTTATCGGCCGGTGATGAACGCCAGCCCCGCCGACTTGCTGGAAGACCCGCCGATTGTGGCCAGCTCGAATATCGGGCGGCGCTTCTTGAGCCGCAGTGTCCGCTGGTCGGGCGCGGCGCCGCTTGAGTTTCTGCGCGGCTTCACCGGCCAACCGCGCGCCCTGTGGCAAAGCGATGGCCCATCTCCCGCGTTCGCCAGCGCCGGAGTCGCCGCCGTCCTCACCGCCAGCGGGCCGGAGCGTTTAGCCTCCATCCGGGCGCAGTCCGACCGGCTGTTCTCGGAGATCAGCCAAACCTCCACTGACGCGCCGAGCCAGATCAAGCCAAGGCTGTTTGGGGGACTGGCTTATGCTCCCGATTTCGAGCCGGATGACATCTGGTCAGCTTTTGCCCCGGCAGTTTTTATCCTCCCGGCCTATCAATTGACTCGCCTCGGTGAGGCGGCGTGGCTGACCGTCAATCAACCTATCGAACCGGGGCAATTGATTGAGGAGGCCCACGCACAACTTGACCAGACGATTGATGATTTGCAGGCCCGCCTTAGTATTACCTCTCAATTAGAAAATCACCCTCAGCGACCAGCGCCTTGGAATATCGAAGACCTGACTCAATATCCCATCTGGGAACGGATGGTCAACGAGGTCACCGCGCGGATTTACACCGGGCAACTCTCCAAGGTCGTCCTCGCCCGTTCGCGTCGGGCTAGAGCTAAAAGCCCGATTGATCCGGTGGCTGTTCTGGCACAGTTGGACGCCAACTATCCTCACTGTTACCGGTTTTTGATGGAGCCGTTCCCGGGTCATGCTTTTCTAGGCGCGACGCCGGAATTGCTGGCGGAAGTGAGTGGCAATTGTTTCCGCACGATGGCGCTGGCCGGTTCCATCCGGCGGGGCGCGACGCCCACGGCGGATGCGGCGCTCGGAGCGGAATTGCTGGCGAACTCCAAGGAGCATCAAGAGCACGTGTTAGTCAGGGAGGCCATGACGGAAAGTTTAGAGTTGCTGGCCGAAGAACTGAATGTTTCACTTGAGCCGCAGTTGTACCCGCTTCCCAACATTCAACACCTCTGCACGCCGATCAGCGGAAAACTCGTCCCCGGCTGTGATGTCCTGCACGTGGTCGAAGCCCTGCATCCCACCCCGGCCGTCGGCGGGACTCCGCGCGAGGCCGCGCTAAAATTAATCCCGCAGTTGGAACCGCACCCGCGCGGTTGGTACGCTGGCCCGGTCGGTTGGCTGGATAGTCAGGGCGACGGAGTCTTTGCCGTCGCCCTCCGCTCCGCCGTCGTCGTCGGGGAGGAAGCCCGGTTGTACGCGGGCGCGGGCATTGTCGCCGATTCCGATCCGCGCCGCGAGTGGCAGGAAACGGAGTTGAAGTTTAAGCCGATGCTCAACGCGCTTAAGGGAGCGAGCCGGTGATACGCGCCGCGAATCGCACCATGCTCTGGGCCGAGATCTTCGTCGAGGAACTGGCCCGGAGCGGCCTCACGGCGGTTTGCATCGCGCCCGGCTCCCGCTCGACGCCGCTGATGCTGGCCTTCGCCGCTCAAAAAAGAATCACGGTCTACCCGCACATTGACGAGCGGAGCGCCGCCTTCTTTGCGCTGGGGCTGGCGCTCGCCACTCAAGCGCCGGTGGCGGTGCTCTGCACTTCCGGCACGGCGGCGGCAGAGTTCTATCCGGCCATCGTCGAGGCCAACTATGCCGAGGTGCCGCTTCTGATTCTCACCGCCGATCGCTCACACGAAGCGCGGGCGAGCGGTTCCAATCAGACCGTCAATCAAGTAAATTTATACGGTGACCACGTGCGGTGGTTTGTGGACGTTGCGCCGCCCGAGGCCGACCCCGACCCGCTGGTGCTCCGTTATTTGCGCGCCCTCGCCGCCCGGGCGTTGACCGCCGCCAGCGCGCCCCCGGCCGGGCCGGTTCACCTGAACTTTCCATTTCGCAAACCCCTCGAACCAACACCCGTGCCGGACGATGTGCCAGAACGATTGTGGACTGAGCGGCCTTTGGAAATGACCGGCCGCGCAAATGGACGGGCTTTTACCCGCCTCACGCGCGGCGATAATTCACCTTCCGCAACGCAAATCAATCTGCTGGCGGAAGCGATTGAATCCGCGCCGCAAGGGGTGATTATCTGCGGGCCGCGTTGCCCCGCCGCCGGCTTCCCACTGGCGGTGACTCACCTCGCGCGGCTCACCGGCTACCCGGTGTTCGCCGATGCTCTATCGGGCGTGCGCTTTGGCCGGCAGGTGGAACAATCTAATGGGTTGATATTGGGCGGCTACGAGACTTTTTTGCAGCGCACTATCACGGCTCACTGGAAGCCCCCGGAAGTTATTTTGCGCTTCGGCGGTATGCCCACCTCGACTGCGCTGATGACCTGGCTTGAAGGCATCGCCACTGCCCGGCATATATTGATAACCGGCAGTGGCCGGTGGGCTGATGATACTCATCATTTGGCTGAACTCATTTGGGCTGACCCGGAGTTGACCTGTCAACGCCTCACCGCGCATCTGGCCGCCTCCCGCCAGGTGCAACCCGATTCCGCGTGGGCGGAGTCTTTCCAGCGGGTGGAGAATCAGGTTTGGGAAGCAGTGACCGCCGCGAGGGCCGCGGAAAACTTCGAGGGCGCAGTCCTCGCCGAGGTCGTTGAACGTCTCCCGGCGGGCGCGGCGTTGTTTGTCGCCAGTAGTCTGCCGGTGCGCCACCTGGATCAGTTTGTCCGGCCCTCAGCCAAAGATTTGCGCGTATTCGCCAACCGGGGCGCGAGCGGCATTGACGGGACGATCTCCAGCGCGTTGGGTGTTGCCGCCGCGTCCAAGGGGCCGCTCGTGCTGGTCATGGGGGACCTGGCCTTTTACCACGACTTGAACGGCCTGCTGGCCCTGCGGCGCTGTGGCGTGAAGGCGACGATCGTGGTCATCAACAATGACGGTGGCGGCATCTTTCAGCGCCTGCCGATAGCGAAGTTCGACCCGCCGTTTACGGAACTGGTGCGCACTCCGCACGGACTGACGTTCGCGCCGGCGGCGCAGATGTTCGGCGCGGATTACGTTCTGGCGGAAGGGCAGGGCGCTTTCCAGCGCGCTTTGGAAAAGGCGGTGGGCAGTAGCGCCTCGACGATTATCGAAGTGCCCAGTGACTCGGCGCACTTTGAGCGCCGCCGCCGCGAACTGGTTGCGACCATCGCTGAACGGGCAACAGCCTTGTTCGACGATTGAATAATTCAACGGAGGCATGGAGCAGTATGACACAGACGAATGAAAGTCAGGCCATCACCTGGGCGCCGGTTAAGGAATATCAGGACATCACGTATCACAAAGCGGAGGGCATCGCCCGGATTGCCTTCAACCGCCCGGAAGTGCGCAACGCCTTCCGGCCCAAGACGATCATGGAAATGATTGAGGCTTTTGAGAACGCCTGGGAAGACCCGCGCATCGGCGTGGTGTTGTTGACCGGCAACGGCCCGGCGCCAGATGGCGGGTACGCGTTTTGCTCCGGCGGCGATCAGCGGGTGCGGGGCAAGGCGGGCTACGTGGGGGAGGATGGCGTCCCGCGCCTGAATGTGCTTAAACTCCAGCGCATCATCCGCTCCATGCCCAAGCCGGTCATTGCGCTCGTCGCGGGCTACGCCGTGGGCGGGGGCCACGTGCTACACGTAATTTGTGATCTCACTCTCGCGGCGGACAACGCCATTTTCGGGCAGACCGGCCCCAAAGTCGGCAGTTTCGACGGCGGTTTCGGCTCCAGTTATCTGGCGCGCATTGTGGGGCAAAAGAAGGCCCGCGAGATTTGGTATCTGTGCCGCCAGTACAACGCGCAACAAGCCTTGGAGATGGGGTTGGTCAACGCAGTGTTGCCGGTAGACCAATTGGAGGCTGAAGGCCTCCTGTGGGCGCGCGAAATCCTGAGCAAAAGCCCCATCGCCATCCGGTGCCTGAAAGCGGCTATGAACGCCGACTGCGATGGGCAGGTTGGCTTGCAAGAGTTGGCGGGCAACGCGACCATGCTCTTCTATATGTCGGAGGAGGGGCAGGAAGGCCGCAACGCTTATCTGGAACATCGCGCGCCTGAATTCAACAAATATCCGTGGTTGCCCTGAGGAACCGTCATGCTCGACTGGCTGGCTCACCGAGCGCGCATCTCTGCTAATAGCCTGGCGCTCATCTATGCTGATGAGTGTTGGACTTATGCCGCGTTAAATGATTTCGTTGCGCGCACAGCGGGCCGATTAGTTACAGCCGGGGTAAGGCGGGGCCAGCGCGTGGCCGTCTTAATGCCCAATCGAAGCGAGTACGCGGCTTTGATTCACGCGCTGGCCCGTCTGGGCGCGATTCTGGTTCCGCTCAATACGCGCCTGACAGAATCTGAATTGGGCTGGCAGGCGGATGATGCGGACTGCGCTTGGGTCATCTGTTCCCGAGAGACGGAAGGGAAGGGGGCCACACTCGTTGGGGGTAATAGGCAAATCTTCTCGGTTGACCTGCCCCATTCGCCGGTGGTCAAAGCCCTCGCGGATTTTGCGGCGGTAGATGTCGGCTTGCCGGAGTTTGATTTAGACACAGTTCAGGGCATCATCTACACCTCCGGCACTACCGGACGGCCCAAGGGGGCCAGACTGACCTTCGGCAATCACTTGTGGGGCGCGATGGCCTCTGCGTATCGGTTGGGCACGCTCCCCGCTGATCGTTGGCTGGCGTGTATGCCGCTCTACCATGTTGGGGGCCAGGCCATCATCCTGCGCTGTTGCTTATATGGGACAACTGTGATTCTACAAAGCGGATTTGAGACGGAGGCAGTCAGCCGCGCGCTTGACAATCAGCAGGTCACGTTGCTTTCTGTTGTGCCCACCATGTTGCACCGATTGCTGGAATTTCGTAACGAACAACCGTTCCCATCCACGCTCCGGTATGTCCTGCTCGGCGGGGCGGGGGCGTCAGCGCCGTTGCTCGACCGTTGTCGCGCGCTGGGGGTGCCGGTGGCGCTCACCTATGGTTTGACCGAGGCCGCCTCACAAGTGGCGACGGCGACCCCGGATCAAGTGCGCCGCAAGCCGGGCAGTGTCGGCAAGCCGCTCATGTTCGTCGAAGCGCGTATTGTTGATGGTGAGGGACGAGAGTTGCCCTTCGGCCAGATTGGTGAAATTGTGGTGAGCGGCCCGACAGTTATGCAGGGCTATCACCAGGCCGCGCAAGCGTTGTTCGCCGGCAAGCTTCACACGGGCGATCTTGGTTATGTGGATGAAGAGGGCGACCTGTGGGTGATTCAACGTCGCACCGATTTAATCGTCACCGGGGGGGAAAACGTCTACCCGGCGGAGGTCGAGGCGGTGTTGCTTGCGCATCCGGGCGTGCGGGAGGCGTGCGTGATCGGGATTCCCGATCCAGAGTGGGGGCAGAGCGTGGCCGCCGTCGTCGTCTCTAAGGCGAGCGATCTCACCGAGCGGAACTTGATCGGCTTCTGTCGAGAGCGGCTGGCGGGATACAAGTTGCCGCGCGTTATGCTATTTGTTGACCTCTTGCCTCAGACTGCTTTAGGCAAGGTTGATCGGGAAGCCGCTAAAGTGCTGTTAAAAGAAAGCGTCAGACATGGAAATTTTTGCTTCACCGGTATCCCAGATTGACCGACAAAGTACACAGCCCGTTGCCATCGGCCCCGACGTGATCGTAGGCGCTGAGGCCGTGGTCTTGATGGCTGGCCCCTGCTCGGTTGAAAGCTACGAGCAAACGCGCGCGGTCGCGGAAGCCATCCACCGGGTGGGGGGGCGCGTGTTGCGCGGCGGCGCGTTCAAGCCGCGCACCTCGCCCGATAGTTTCTCTGGTCTCGGGCTGGAGGGATTGAAAATCCTGCGCGCCGTGGCGGACGAGTTTGGATTGCTGGTGATTACTGAAGCCCTGGGAGTCGAATATATCCCGCTCGTGGCCGAGTACGCCGACGTCATCCAAATTGGCAGTCGCAATATGCAACACTTCCCGCTCTTGTGGGCGGTGGGCGAAACCGATAAGCCGGTGCTCCTCAAGCGCGGGTTCATGGCGACCATTGAGGAATGGCTGATGGCCGCCGAACACATTGCCCGGCGCGGGAACGAACAAATCATACTGTGCGAGCGCGGCATCCGCGGCTTCGACCCCTCCACGCGAAATGTTTTGGACACGACCGCTATCGCACTGATCAAACAATTGTCTGCCTATCCGGTGATCGGCGATCCCAGCCACGCCACAGGCCGGGCCGATTTAGTCATCCCGGCGGCGCGCGCGTGTGTGGCCGCCGGAGCGGATGGCTTGCTGGTCGAGTTCCATCCTCATCCGCTCGAAGCCCTCTCCGATGCTGAACAGGCGCTCCCCCTCGACGCGTTGCCGCAACTGGTGGACGAAGTTGGGCGCATCGCCGCCGCCATGCGCCGACGGTTAACCTGATACCCACACGTTGTACACCCGCTCCCAGGAGAAACTATGACCCCAACCGCGACGATGACCCTCTGGCGCGCCTGGTTGCTCGCCATCCGGCCCAAGACTCTCCCGGCGGCGATTGCGCCTGTGCTGGTCGGGAGCGCATTGGCCATCCACGCTGGCACATTTGCTTTTCTGCCCGCCTCCGCGGCCCTCGTTGGATCGCTACTCCTCCAGATTGGAGTCAACCTCGCCAATGATTACTTCGACCACGTCAAAGGCGTGGACACTGCCGAGCGTCTGGGGCCGCTCCGCGTAACGCAGAGCGGGCTGATCAGCCCCGAGCGAGTCCGCTTGGGGATGGTCGTCGTCTTCGGGCTGGCGGCGCTCGTCGGCGTTTACCTGAGCCTAGTAGGTGGCTGGCCCATCCTGATTGTCGGCGTGGCCTCGATTCTTTCTGCGCTGGCGTATAGCGGCGGGCCATTCCCTCTGGCTTCACACGCCTTAGGAGATGTGTTCGTCTTTCTCTTCTTCGGTCTGGCCGCCGTGGGCGGCACTTATTACGTGCAGGCCCTCAATCTGCCTCTGCCGGTCATTTTCTCCGCCGTCCCAGTTGGGTTATTGATTACGGCTATTCTCGTCGTCAACAACACCCGCGATATTGAAAGCGACCGGCGCGCGGGCAAAGTCACGCTGGCCGTCGTCCTCGGCGGGCAGGGCGCGCGCGCGGAGTACGCAATTCTGTTGACCATCGCTTACGGGATGCCACTCGCGCTGTGGCTGGCCGGACAATTCTCGGCGTGGGCCTTGCTCCCGCTGGTGTCCCTCCCCCTCGCCATATCGCGAGCGCGGGGACTCTATCAGGCGAAAGATGGCGCCGCCCTGAATAAACTATTAGCGGGAACCGCCCAGCTGGCGCTAATCTTTAGTATCTTGTTCGGCATTGGACTGGCGCTCAAGTAGCATGGTGACGACGATCTTCCCCGCCGTTCCCAAGACCTTTTGGCGGCCAGTTGATTCGGAGATGAACTGGCTGGCAGGAACGAAGCAAGCCGAGGCGTGGCGCACAGGTCGGGAAGCCGGACTCGTCGTGCGTGGGCCGCACATTCCTCTGAATAGCGGGCTATACGGAGTCGAGTTCCAACTGTCGCTTGAAACCGAGCAACTGCCTCCCGATTTGCAAATTGCAGAAGCGCAAGTAACTGCTTCGGGCGGTCAGCAGATGCTTGCCCAAGTTCCAATCCATGCTGGACAACTGGCACAGAAGTTTGCGGGGATGTATCAGGGCGTGCGGCTCGACGGAGTGGTGGAGAAGCCGATTGAAGATGTGGAGTTCAGACTTGTCAGCGCGGGCGCGGTAACTTTCCGAGTGCGCGGCATCAAACTGATTCCCAGACCCGGGCAGACGTGGTTCCCAACGGACCTCAACTACGATCCTGCTATGTGGAAGTTCCAACCTGACCGGAGCGCCGCTTGTGTTCAACCGGCAATCCTTGGTGGCTCCGATCTTGATCTATCCCCCGGCGACTACCGGTTGGGGTTCAAGCTCAAGCCGCCGCCCGGCGTGATGTCCGGCCCCGTCGCCGATCTTGAAGTAATTGGCAGGCCGCTGGTCGGAGAGACAAATCCGCCGCAACTCATCGCCACCAATCAGGCGGTAACCGCCGAGCAACTTCTGGCGCATCAAGGCATTCCCGACGCCAAGTTGCGCTTCCGGCTGGAGCAGGCTTACACTCAAGTCGAGTTCCGCGTGAAAGCGCTAACGCCGGAACTGACTGTGCAGTGGATTAGATTAGCCACAGCCGACGAGGCCGTTTGGCATCACTATTACCATTTAGGCGGACGCGACTCGGTGCTTGGCCTGCCTGCTAGCGGCTTCACTTTTATGGGGTCTTCACTCAGCGGGCTGAGGGGCGCCTCGCGCAGTTTCCAAAATGGCGTCATCTACTGGACGATTGAGCATGGCCCCTGCGAGGTCTACGGCGCAATTGATGAGCGCTATGTGACCGAGGGCGGTCCCCGCGGGCCTTGGGGTTTCCCGACCAACCGCCCGCAAGCGGCCTTGCCCTCCGAGGTGGGAACGATACGCCAACGCTTCGAGGGCGGGCTGATCACGATCCCGTGAGCGATCACTCACCAGTGTTAAAGGCTTCGAGAATGGGCGCGATAGCGTCCATGTTGGGCAGAAGGACTTGCGCGCCGTCGGCGAATTTGGTGGGCGTGACCATCGTGGTGTCTATGACCCACGCTTGAATGGCCTCACGGTTGATTTGCGGGCCGAGACAGCCGAGCAGGGCGATGTCGTCGAGGGTGAGATCGGTGCGCACGGCGCTGAGGAGCACTTGCGCAAGCGCGGGCAATTGCGGGATGGTTTCCGGGGCCAGCAGTTTATCGCGGATGGCGAAGAGCACTTGTTGTTGGCGCTTCATGCGGTTAATGTCGTTGCTGTCGTGGCGGATGCGGGCGTAGATCAGAGCCGTTGCGCCATCCATGTGAATCGGCCCGGCGGGAAAATTAACCGCGATTGTTCCACTGCCATCACGTAGCGGATAACTGGCATCTTGCAATGGGGCA
>Ga0315281_10010257_pt1 | contig 12917 bp, 21 predicted proteins | sample YL17G07_0_MG_FD_204540 | JGI IMG/M metagenome (GOLD analysis project Ga0315281, IMG submission 204540) | Sediment microbial communities from Yellowstone Lake, YNP, Wyoming, USA - YL17G07_0 | ecosystem: Environmental > Aquatic > Freshwater > Lake > Sediment | place: USA: Wyoming | collected... | reverse complement strand
AGCAGGGATACGGACGGGCATGACAATATGTCAGGTCGCAACCGTCCAGGGCGGTTCGCCACGGGATACAACGGGTCGTAAGGCGGGGTGTGAAGTGTGTAAAGCCGGGTTACGGTCGGCAAAAATGCGGGTTTCCGTCGGAAAGTTTGCGGGGTTGGTGTGGTAAATTTGGTGGGTATTGATAGCAGGCGGCAAGTAAAGGTGGTAGTTTATATAAAGGTCAGGGGGTGAAATTTCGTTTCCGGCTTATTTTTGAGTATATTTAAGGGGTCAGGTATCTTTTTTGATAGGGTGGTATCGCTTTCTTATCAAATGGTCTGTAATCGTTTAAAAACAGGTCCCCAGAGGTTTTGCATATTTTGAAGCATTTATGTACGGGAGTGATATATAAAGGCAAAAAGATATTAATATATTTTTATGCTAAATTCTTTTAGTATGTTGTATCTTTGCAGTCAAATTACAGTTATCTAATTATGTCTAACTAAAATCTATTTATTATGAGCAAGTTAACAGCTGCTGAATTTCAGGAAAAGCATGCGCGGCGTTTGAAGGGTGCCGTTGATGACATGCGTAAAGGTATTGAGGGTGTCACTCAGAGTCCGACGGGCAAGGCTGCCGGCAAGGTTGATAAGATGCGCACTAACATTGTCGCGTCCATTGACTCCGGTAAGTGGGCTGCGGGGCTTAACCGTGTCACCTTGGAGGAGTGGAAGGATAAGATGATCAACAAAGGTCTTAACCGGGTAGCCGGGGGCATTGATGGGGCGTCTGCAAAGGTCACGGCGTTTGCCAGTGAGCTTCTGCCGCATATTGACAGGGGTGTTGATGCCATCAAAAAGATGCCTGACACCACACTGGAGGACAACATTGGAAGGATGACAACTTTCATCCGTCACATGAGCAAGTTTAAGAGGAAATAATGACTTCAGAGAAAGGGTATAGAATATGAATTACAGACTTAATAAGTTTTTTGCTGCAAAGAATTATGCAGCTGATGCTACTGAGGTTATTGATCTTAACATGAAGGATGTCATCAGTAACATTATCCTGAAGCTTGACACGGTGAACGTGGGGGATGCGAATACTGAGCATCCCATGGCCGTTCTTACAAAGATCGAGCTTGTGGATGGCAGTGATGTGCTTTACAGTCTTAACGGCTTTGAAGCTGAGGCGCTTGACTGGTATGACCGTGGTGGCCGGTTTGGTTACCAGTGGAATTGGGCTTTGACGGGTATGAGTATGACCAGGACTCTGGCAATCAATTTCGGGAGGTATCTCTGGGACAAAGAGTATGCTTTTGATCCGACGCGTTTCAAAAATCCACAGCTCAGAGTCAGCATTGATTATAATGCGGGGGGCAATGCTCCGAGCAGTGTTTATCTCACAGCCTGGGCTAATTTATTTGAAACGCCGCCGACGGGGCTGAGGGGATTTTTCATGAGCAAGGAGATCAAGCAGTACACAGCTGCTGACGGCACTCATGACTATACTGATCTCCCGCTGGATTATCCGATCCGGGGTTTATATATCCAGCCGTTTCTGAGGGGTACTGAGTCGGTGCTTTGCATTGAGAACATCAAGCTTTCAGAAGATCAGGATAAAGCTATTCCTTTCAATGATGATCTGACGGCTTTGATAGCTGCCAATACAGAGCGTTATCCAAAGGTTATGGAGAGTTACATATATCCTGTCACCACGGGCGGGGCGTATTTATATATAGCTCCGAGTAATCACGTTATCGGTGTAGGGAGCCGTTGGGAGGCTGCCAGCACGGCTACCTCAATCAACTGTTACGATGGTGACGGAGGTAAGCTTCATGTGTATGGGTCTGCTTCTGCAAATGTTCAGATCGATGTAAGCGGGGATTTGCCTCACAGTGTAGCTGAGTTATCGTTTGGGCGTAAAGATGTCCCGGAAGAATGGTATGACATCAGGGGGCTGGGTAATCTAAAGCTTGACATAACGGGTAATGCTGCCAGTGTGAACCATATCTTTTTGCAGCAGGTACGCTGGTATTAATGTTATGAGTTACAGATGGGAGCGGGTCACTGTCTCACAGGTGTTGAGCAAAGCGGCCTGTAACATAGGAAATGTCATTGTTACACCCAATGGAGACAGTAATAATGGCAATATCACATTATACAACGGGGAAAGCTCAGGGGATCCGGTTATTATCACTGTGCGCACGGGCACGGGAAGAACTGGCCAGGTTGTCATGAGTCCCCCGCTGTTATGTGATCGGGGTCTGTATGTTGTTTTAGGCAGTCACGTTGATGAGTGCCTTATACAATTTGAGTCATTAGAGGACGGGGCACGGGTTTAATCGTAGGTTATTAAATGATTTACACGTCATCCATAACTACCGAGGCGGGTACGGCGGAAGGGGCGAAGGAAGATATAATCCTGCAAATCATCAGCGGGCTAATCTGGTTATTTGAGGTTGATTTTCCTCCGGGCTGTTGTGGTTTGCTGCATGTTCAGATCTTTGACGGGCTTTATCAGGTATTACCGGCCTCTACGGGTGAGAGTCTGCATGGTGACGCTGTGACAGTGCGTTTTGATGATCTGTATTTCAAGCAGGCCGCTCCTTTTGAGCTAAAGATCCGCACATGGAATGATGATGATACCTGGCCACACACTATACAGGTAAGGGTCGGGGAGGCAGCTAGTCGGGCGGAGATGTCCAGGTATATGCCTGCGCTGTCGTTCGAAGATTTCGAAAAGATGCTTGCTGACAGCATAGCGCAGCAGGAGGCTATCAGGCAGCTGCAGCTGGAGACGTTACTTAAAACAATAACACCGTAATGACATGGCAAAAGGCAGGCGGGATTATACTTGGGGTGTTTTACAGGATAGTATTTTGCCCGGTAAATATTCTGTCAATTTTGCCGATTATGATTTTGTACTTTTAACCGCTTATCAAAATAAGGTTGTTTATACATATACTGTCCCTGACGGTTACCGTTTATATTTAACGGGTCTATGTGTAAGCAGTGTGTCACCAGGGCCTCATACTCTTCAGCTATGGCGGAATAGCGATGTATTATTAACTTTATTTTTTTCATTAACACATGCTCAGGATTTTGGAAGCTTCGGGTCACTTTCGTTTGAGGGTGGAGAGGTATTAAATGTCAACTGTGAGAATTATGAGAGCATTTCTGCTTATTTTTGGGTAGAGGTTTTTGGAGTGCTTGAGCAATTAGTATAATATATCATGGGTGGATCTTTTTTATACGGATGGGATGCAGCGGCTCAGGTATGGGTCAGGTTGGTCTGTAATTCAGCGGGCAAGCTGATCATTGATCCTTCGGAGATATTTGAGGATCCTCCCACCGATGGCCAGGCAGGTAAGGCACCGACGAGCAATTGGGCTTTTGATCATAAAGCCAATGCCTCGGCTCATCATACCCGTTACACGGATGTTGAGACCCGGGCGGCATTAGGTAATGCATTTGGATCAACAGGAATACTATTAAAAGACTTAGGGGGTAATTATCACGCGATTGGAAATATTACCACTATAAAGTTAAGAACCACTGTGGCATCCAAGACTACAATATGGATGTTTACTTCAGTTGACGGCAATGATTTAAGCATGTATACTTATCAGGCTGCTAAGGGTTACATTGCAACCGTTATCAAACTTTGGAACGGGTCGGTATATGAAAATGTAGCCACTGAACCTGTTGTTGACACAAAGATCGCTACTCATACAGCCCTTCCAGCCGCTCATCACAGTAGATATACTGATGCTGAGGCCATTGCGGCGGTCGGGTATAACGGGACAAAGTACTGGAGCTGCCCGGGAATACACTTTGACTCGTTGACTCCTGCCACTGATGACGTCACTAAATCCAATGACGGCTATATTTTAGCTAACGCCGGGGGCATATACCTGAAAGCTGCAGTGTCATTACCTCATGGCGCCACTGTCACGAGTGTTATTGTTACCGGCAATACTTCTGCAGAGAGCAAGACATGGGAATTATATGCTCTTAAATTATCAGATCGCACAAAGACGCAGATGGCTTACAATTATATCGGTTACGTAGATAATAGTATCGATGCGGCAGTGATAAATAACAGTTCATATGCTTATTTCCTTCGTATATCGTCTTTAGCTGCACTGGACGAGATATGGGGAGCATCAATAACTTATACACTTTAACATGCATAAAGTACTCATTTTGACTCAGATATTATGTATAATCTTGACAGGTGGCGGCATTGCCGTTGAGTTTGTTTTTCATGCCGAATTAGGCTTTATGGCTATCACAATAGGTAGTTTACTATTTTCAGTGACTACCAAATTAGAGAATTATTATTTAACCAAAAAGAAAGGAAAACATCATGGACACAAGTCTTTTTAAACTGATCAAAATGGCTTACTCGGTCATTTTACGTCCGCTTGTTGTGGACAAGATAAAACAAAGTCCGACTCAGATCGACGACTTTGTGCTGAGTATCCTGGACAAACTATTCGATTACGATGGCACCGGCAAATAAAACACCGATACCCGCTCCGCCCCTGGCAGATCTCAGAGCGGAGACGGCGGCTCACCTGGAGAGTATCAAGGGAGAGCTGGACGAAGCTGTCAAGGATCTTGACGCGCTTGAATCTATCGGTCTAGACGTCACCAAGCTCCGGGAGCGTGTGGACTGGGGCTATAAAGCCCGGGAAGTCATCATGAAGCGGTTTGGCAAAACTCCATAAATCCCTCTCATGGATGACACAAAGATACTGGCGGCTCTGGAGTCAACTGATATATCTCTGAGGGCTTTCCTGGGCGGGCTTAATGAATCCACATCAGGGATAAGAAAGCTTATCAGGAGCTCTACAGCGCCTATGCTGGAAGAAATATCGGTAAACATATCGCGCTCTGAGACTCAGCTGACCAGGGTAATATCACTTATTGCCCAGGATGCCGAGTACAGAATTCTTAACGCTTATCATCATGCGTCACCGGGATTATTTGCTTTCCTGACAGTCATTTATAAGTTTGTTGTCAAGGTCATTGAGATCATAACCGTCATCAATGAATTCGCTTTGCTGTTGACCGGTGAAAATATTGCTTACTGGCTCGATAAGCTGATCCCAGGGTTTGAGGAGGCATGGAATGATACTATGAATAAGATCAGCGAGTTTTCGGCGGCTCTGGGCTGGGGTGTGGACGGGGTGCAGCATCTGATGAACGCTACTCATGCCGGAGCCGATCTCTGGGGCATGGTGACGGGTAAAGAAATGGACACCGTTAAGATGGAAAAATACAAGCGTACTGAGATACTGATGGACTCTTATTCAAAGGCTTTATACCAGTGGCAAACTAACCCCGGGGCTCAGATCTCCAAATATGCTGAGGAAGCCTCAGAGCGCATGTATTGGGGAGGTTACAGTTTTATTCATGATATAACCGATAAGCTGGGATCCTTCGGGGATAAAGCTGAGAAAGCCCTCACTGACATAGGTACTGTTACAAGTGAAGTATTGGCAATACGTAATGACATGCCCGCTTTCATTGCAAAAAATATACCCTCCGCGATCTGGGACGGGATAATGCGAGTGGACTTGGCTGTCAATGAGCGGATTCTTCCGGCCCTGACCGCTATTACTGACCGTATTGAGGAGCTGGACGCCGTACTGGAGACTTATAAAACTAAAGCACAGGAGCTGGCAGAAAAGCTGGCTCATCCCGGCGACCTGCTCTCTGAGATTGACAAGCTGCCGGATTATGCACGCAAGGAGCAACTGACTAAGATTGACAGCGTTACTTCATCATTACTAAAAGAAAGCAATGAAGCTGACTTTGCAGCCGCGGCCCCGGATATGAGAGCATTTGCCCTTGTAGCTGCTGCTCTCTCCCAGCCTCCGCCGCCGCTTGGTTTTATGCTTCTGGAGCTCCCGGGACGATCACCGGGTATAACTGCGGAGCCCAGGGAGACATGGTTTGTCGGAGACTATTAACAGCTCAGGACTTAGGGCTCAGGGCTTAGCTCTGTGCTCTGCGCTCTGCGTTCTGAGCATTACTCATAAAATTATGGCATTAAAAGAAGAGATAGAGAGTCGTGTAAGCGAATGGGGTATTGGAGCTGTAAATACTTTGATGGCTAAGAGTATAGAAACTTTGCCCGGCTTCATTGCAAAAACTATTGAGTCTCTGACCGGCGTCATGAAATCAGGTGACGTGAAAGCATGGGACAAAACAGTAGACATGTGGGTAGAAAAGAAATTTCTTGACGCCGACACTGGAGAGGTCTTGAAAAATCTACGCGATGAAACGCCCTGGCTCGGGGCGCTTACTACTCTTATCATCCGTATACGTATGTTGCTTCTTTTGCAGTCATCCTCCATGGATGTTGTCGCTCTTGACCGTCAGTATGACCTGATGAGCAAGACAACTCCGAATCCAGCCCCGGCGGATAACCTTGTCCGCTCTATGATCATTGACCCGGCACGTGCCACGGAGAACCGCTCACAGATGAAGCGTCTTGGTTACAGCGACACTCAGATTGACAATATCATCCTGAGTCATTATAATGTCGTCCCGGAGGGTGTTATCGCAACAAATTTTCTAAGGGGTAATATTGACAGTGATAAGATGTATGAGCGTATGCGGGAGCTGGGATATACTGATACCCGTATCAAGGAAATAATTCAGACCTGGACGCTGTACCCGGGCCCGCAGGATCTCTTTACTATGGTCGCACATGAAGCTTTTGAGCCTGACATGTACGGCCCGCTTGGGCTCGCCGATGAATTTCCCTCAGAGCAGGTGCCGTGGCTGGAGGCTCAAGGTATCTCAAAGGAGTGGGCTATGAAATACTGGATTGCTCACTGGAATGAGCCGTCGCTGGAGCAGGGCTTTGAGATGTTGCACCGTGGAGTCATCACCCGTGAAGAGCTGGACATGCTGTTTAAGGTAGTGGAGATCCCAAAGTTCTGGCGCGACAAGCTAATGGCAATAACATACAATCCCTACACCCGTGTTGATGCCAGACGCATGCACGAGCTCGGAGTGCTCACCTCAGAGGAGCTGGTACAGTCATACCAGGATCTGGGTTATGATGCCGCAAAAGCCGTTAAAATGGCCGAATTTACTATAAAATATAATGCTGAAGGTGACAAACAACTTACACGGGGTGTGATCCTTGACAGCTTTCGCTCTGATCTTATCTCAAGGGCCGATGCTGAAGAGCTGCTGACCTCCAGCGGCTATGGTAAAGATGTGGCGGATTTTTACCTGACAAATGAAGAGTATAAGCAGGCTGTCGAAATACAGAAGCTGTATATAGGTATCCTTGAAGATCAGTATAAGCTCAGCATGAAGAGCGAAAATGAGACGCGCTCAGCTCTTTTGAAGCTCAATCTCCGCGGCTCTAAGATTGACGCTCTTATGGAGGAGTGGACGCTTGAAAAATATAAATATCAAGATCTCCCGACCCGCGATGAGCTCAATAGTATGCTGGTACAGAAAATCATCACTGAGGGTACCTGGAGGGAAGTGATGACCCGCCGCGGCTTCAGCTTTGAGCACCAGGAGTGGTATCTGAAACTTATCAAAAGGGCTGTTACTGTCTCCAGGGCATTACCGACAAAAGCCGACATAACAGCCTGGTATAAAAAAGAGCTTATCAGTGAAGATCAATTTCGCAGTGAAATGGCTCAATTAGGGTACTCTGACTATTATATTAATCTTTACTTAAATGCAATGTAATATAATTATCAGCGTCTCAGCCAGTTAATAAACTTGCGAAGAAGTGCTGAAATTATAATGCCAATGACTATCATCAGCATTATGTCTGAAAATCCGAAATATCCCATTTTAATTAAATTTAAATTATAAACATATGAAACCAATTACAGAACTGGTACGCAACCTCTCAAAATCGCACCGTGACCGTATTGAGAAAGCCACCAAGATGGCGGAGGCAATGATCAAAACCGCTGAAGCTGCTAAAAAGGCGGCTCAAAAAAAGTGAAGTTATAAGGTATTACTTTGCCGTCCTTACCTATTTGTCCTTTGTCATACTTATGTTTAAGATGACGGATTACGGGACTGATCTTAATTCCTGTCATCTGGCCATCGGTCAGACAAGCTTTTTGGCGCTGAAAGGAGTCATATTTAAATACTCCTGGCTCAATCTCTATAGCTGACTTTGGGATCCCTTTTATATGTTGCTCAATATTAGTCCGGTAATTCTTAGCCCCGTCAATCTGAAGCTCCGCAAACCGCTGCTGTATCTTCAAAGCACCCATGGCTGTATTATCTAATTTAGCTTTTACTTTCACAATATCGGATGCATGAATTATTAAACTATCCGTGTCACAGTATAGTACAACGTCCCGCCCTACTGTCTTAATATGATCCCAGAGCTCCAGGCGGGCATTTTCAGTTATATGAGCCGATATAGCGGGGAATGAATGAAAACCCTCTCCCTCCTGATGGGTCATAATAATCTTATTCATCAGGCATGTCTCTGTCCACCAACCACCATATACACCGTCCCATATTTCGCGTCTTAAATAATCTATACCCGAGTTATTATCAACTATATCGGTGAGTATTTCCAGTTGTCCCCATTTACCATAGAGACTGTTATGCATATATTTACAGAGCTTGCTCATAATAACGTTATCGCTCCTCTGGTAAGTCTGCCGGAGATCTGCATAATAATCAACATACTTGCTGAAAAGATCCTCCATTTCGTAAATTGAGGCCCTGATAAACTTTTTAACATATCCCTGTTTAACGGCATACCTCAGTCCGTTAGTACAAAGAAATGCATTAAACTGCCCCGTCGGAAATATGAGCTTATTTTTATAACGAAAAGCAAAGGCAGGCTCCGGGGTGTCCAGCTCTACCTCTGCAATCATACCGTAACCTCCCAGCATATCAGTGTATTTCTGATCCTTTTCGCCGCTCATAATACATAGAAGCTTTGACGGGTAAAGATATTTTTTCATGACATGCGGGTACATCCCATTAACGTCCAGGATAATAAAGTCATCTCCGGTCACCTTGCCAATACGAAATGCCTCGGTACGGCCTCCCATATATGCGGCTCGCTCCAGATCGAAGGAGCGGGGCTCAGAGTGTATATAGATCTTTTTATCCATAAACCGGTAGCGATAGCTGGTAAAAGCCTGTGATGACTTTGTAAAGCCCATAGATCCCAGGTCATTATCCTTTATAAACTGCAAAAAATGCCATATCCCTCTCATTACTATTTCAGTATCACGGTAACAATAGTTTTTAAGTTGTGCCGCACTGGCTTTTTTGAAGATCATCTCCTTCTTTTCCAAATGTATCAGTGTACCCAGATCCTTTAATGAACAATCAAAATAGTTAGTTGTGCTGAGCGCCATAATTTTGACCTTGCCCTTAAGGATCCTCAGTATATAAGTAAGCCCTTTGTCATATAGCCAGTCCAGCGTCCAACCCTTATCTGTGAAATACTGAAAAAAGCCTGCACATTGCAGATCAAAAAATATGTTATGGCCATAAATGATTATCTGCTTATACTTACAGGCTGTGATCTCAAAATATTTACAGTACTCGCTGGCGTTATCAAAAAACTCCTCCGTGATATTTTTATGCAGCGCTTTCTTGCGGCTCTCCCAAAGAAACACCCAGCCCAGGGTAAACTTCTGAAGCTCCGTAAAGTCCACAATTTTAGTATGCGTCTCAGTATCGGTAAACAACATTACCTTTGGGATCTTGTGGCCCTTTAAAGGCTCAAGTAACCGCTGAGAGAATCCGTGCTCTTTCATAATATATTTTTATAACTTGTTATTACGGGTGTCAAAACGGTACTCCCATTCTCTCATTTTTGGTGACGTTAACCACTGTAATTGCCCCGTAATCATATTCCGGAGGCGAACCTTCTTCAACAGCATAGTCAGGAAACTTGTCGGCAAACTCGTCTACGGGCAAATTTTCATTATCATACATATAGCGATGAACCGTACTATATGTTTCAGTATCGGGATCATAAAGATCCACCTTAAAATGTACTAAATAATTATAAGGTTGCTTAAGCGCCTCCTTATTCATCCATGACTCAGGTACTCTCTGCCCCGCTTTAAGAGCTGTTACCCGAGTCTCATACTTAACCCGGTCAAATGCTTTGCGTATGTCAAACAGCATATCTGTACGACGGTAACTCACATTGAGCTCCTGTAAGTAATGAATGATCTGGCTGCCAGGTAGATTAAGTGGCACCATAGATTTAATGATGTTTAGGGCAACGGCCCGTATTAATGGCATATCTTTAGATTTTAACTCCAAATGTAAACAAATAAAAAGCCCTGCACAAACTATAAGCCTGGCAGAGCCCTTTCTTACAGACCCTCATTAAACTTGTCAAGGGTGTCAATAACAGCACTCAGAGCCAGCATAATAACGGGTAAGTTTTCGTCAATGTACGGGCTTGTATCAGCGGCTAAAGCAGCCAGCTGAGTTGTGTGGATCTGTGCACGTTTAAGATCTGCCAGAGCCTCCTGCCCCTGCCAGCGTATCTTATTTCTTGTGCTTCGTGCCGTCATCCTTCTTAATATCCTCCTCAGTGTTATCAACCATGTCAGCAATACCAATCTCCTCCACACTAAAGCGGTTGACGCTCCGCCCTCCGGCAATCTTTTCCTTACCCATGTAGGTAACGGCATAAACCAAGCCCTTTGCCAGCTGAGGAGTGAACTCGCTGTCAGCTGAGCGACCCAGGGCAAACTTAACCAGCCCTGTGTCAGTCTCAAAAATATACTGGTTGTACTCGGTACCTCCCAGACGGCTCTGGACGGGATTGAAGCTGATAAATGCCCCGATAATCTGCTGGCCTTCGCTCTCCCATTTAATGTACTCCGGCGTCAGCTGTTTAGTTGCTTTGCTTTTCTTTGCTGCTTCATACAGCTCCTGGTAACTCTTCATGATAGACCTCCAATTTTAAGTTAATACTACAATAAATATATAACAGGGTCAACGACCCTTAAAACACATAACCAATACCAATACACGGCTCCCAACGGAGTATATCAGTAGAGAAACACACCGCCAGACGTCTCATATAAACACTCAGACCAGCCTCAAATGACCATGGCCTGAGTATTATTTCATTCACCTCGAGATCTCCGGGAGAACCTCTGTTAACACTATGATAATTCACCCCGGTAGACACGGCATACCTGGCCGGAGGATACGGTCTTAAGGGTATCAAAACACCTGAGCTGATCTTAATATGATCCCTGAGCCCGTATAACTTATAAAGCCCTCCGGATCCATAACTCACAGAGTTATAAAAACCCAGTCGTTGTACCACACTATCAGGATTTTTCAGCAAGTAATAATCCACCCGGACACCGATCCCGTAATCAACAGGCTGATGTAATAGATAGATAGCTCCCCGGGCCTCACACTTATTGATAACAATAAACAGTAACAACACCAGGATAATGAGATATATCATAACCCATAAACAACCCTTACTGAAATCCCTTTCACCGTTAATAACTTTCATGTCATTCATTTATTGATTTTGTAAACCGTCTCCCGGAGCTTTAACTTCCCTATACTCCAGCGATAAGGAGCCGGCTCTCTGGCCGTATCTCTTAACGTCAGATAATCAATTCCCTTACTCTCAACCCTGGCCCGGCATAACCCACCCGTGGCAGGATGCCTGCAGATAACTTCGTCACCCGCTTTAAGATCACTCATATGCTTTACCGGACTCAGATCCAACACTTGGTCACTGCCATTCACGTTAACCTTTATAATCATTGTCTTGCAGCTTTATACGTTCACGCCCATATTTTGCCCTGTATAATAAATCCACTATAACCTCCTCCTGCGCCAACGCATAACGGTGACACTGCTCCAAACGCATCTCCGAGGGATAAACACCCTCCTCCCTGACATCCGCCAATATAGCCCCTTTAATAGCCTCCTCCCATTCTTTAAAAATATCTGATGAATATTCTTTACCCTTTATGCCTTCGTAATTAAATCTTACCTGGCTTGCATATTTTCCAGTCATAACTACCTCCCTGCTTTATAAACATTTAAAAAATAACCAGTACACACTTATACCTGTCTATATCATACGTTACTAAAGTCTGGATAGGATCAATAAATAACGGGATGATCTCAGTTGCATAAAAAGAGTCTGAATTATATAACGTGCTCCAGACCCTGACACTCGACCCGGTCACTTCATAATCAATACTATTACACTCGAATGCCGCATTGCTCTTGATAATCTTTTCTACTAACCTACAATCTTTTTTTGTCATAACTACTTTTATAAAAGGGCTGGTAGCCCTGATTAATAAATAACACTCACTTTCTCATTAAAAACACTACCGAAAAGCCGCTCTAACCTCTTCACCCTCTGTATGGTTAAATCAAACTCGCTGTTTAATACTATGACAGCCATACAATCACTACGCTCCAGACCACTCTGAATCCGCGCACCCTCAGCACTATACAAACTCGCTTTATCAGCATCAATAACTATCTTCTTCACAACGAACACTTTATAAATTAACATCAGTACACCCCCTTTCATTTACCACACAAAACTACTCGACAAATATTAAAGAATATGTTAAGGAAATATTAAAATTTACTGGATCAATGTTAAAATTTATACCGAGCCCCCACCCTGACACATGAATTATGCAGAAATATACCGGATACGATTTAAAGCCCCTGCGAAGCGATCTGAACACATGCAGACCCATCCCTTCACTCCACTACCAACCACACCGTTACCGTGCCCCTGATAGCTGCTAAATGACTATAACTCTTAATTTCACCCCAAACACTCCCACCCTGACACCCCGGACAAACCACACCAACACCACCACACTCCGGAGCGCAGTGCGGAGTGGCACTCAGACCTGACAATATGTCATGCCCGTCCGTATC
>Ga0315281_10010256_pt1 | contig 12917 bp, 11 predicted proteins | sample YL17G07_0_MG_FD_204540 | JGI IMG/M metagenome (GOLD analysis project Ga0315281, IMG submission 204540) | Sediment microbial communities from Yellowstone Lake, YNP, Wyoming, USA - YL17G07_0 | ecosystem: Environmental > Aquatic > Freshwater > Lake > Sediment | place: USA: Wyoming | collected... | reverse complement strand
GGCCCGCCCCTGGGAGAGCGCCGTCTCCACCGTGGGCGTGCGGCGATAGTGCTCGCGGAAGTAGGCCACCCGGGGATGATCGGAGATCCAGATTGCCGGATGGTTGTCTTTGACGTAGCCTGAACCGCCGCGGTGCGACCGGACGTGACCGGGCCGGCTGGAGGCGCACGAGGCCGCGAGCAGGCAAACGGCAAGCAATTTCAGCGCGGTATGGAGGTGTCGGCGCGTCTGGGGCGTCATCCTGTCCTTCCCAAGGGGTGCGTTCTCCGCGCCACATCCAGCGGCGCGGTGACCTTCGCGACGACAAGATGCAAGATTGCGGCCAGTGCCGCGCCCGGTTTGGCGCACCTGCCAAGGGCCCTGGCGCGGCCCTCCCCCAGGCAACGCTTCCCTCTCCGGCACCCATGCTGGACTTCAAGATCCTGCGCGACCTGCTCGCCCGCGACGGCGCGGCCCTGGATGCCCCCGTGCGCAACTTCGACATCGGCGGGCGGCCCTTCGACTTCAACCGCCGGCGCGCCCTGATGGGCGTCATCAACCTCTCGCCGGACTCCTGGTACCAGGAGAGCGTCTGCCACAGCGAGGGCGAGGCCATCGCCCGCGGCCTGGAGCTCTCCCGCCTGGGGGCGGACCTGGTGGACCTCGGCGCGGAGTCCACTCTGCCCACGGCGGCGCGCGTCTCCCCCGCCGATCAAGTGACGCTCCTGGTGCCCGTGGTCAGGGCGCTGGCGGCCCAGGGGGTGCTGGTCTCGGTGGAGAGCTACCATCCCCAGGTAATCGAGGCGGCGGCGCGGGCCGGCGCAAGGGTGTTCAATCTGACCGGCCTGGCGGAGGAGGCCGAGATGCTCAAGCTCGCGCGGCGCTTCGACGCGGCGGTCGTCTACTGCTACGTGCAGGGCCGGGACGTGCGCCAGGTGGGCGACTTCGAGTTTGCGGAAGACATGACCGCCGAGCTGGAAGGCTACTTTCGCGAATGCGCCGGCCGGGCCGCCCGGGTGGGCGTGTCTCGCTGCATCCTCGACCCCGGCCTGGGCTTCTACTACCGCAACCTGGAGGATGGCGCGCTGCGCGTGAACCATCAATTGCGCACCTTCCTCAACGCCTTCCGCCTGCGTCCGCTCGGCTTCCCCGTCCTGAACATCCTGCCCCACGCGCCGGAACTCTTCGGCAGCGAGCAGCGCCGCGCCGCCGAGCCGTTCTTCGCGGTGCTGGCCCTGCTGGGCGGCACCCACATCGTGCGCACGCACGAATTGGCCACCGTGGCCCGCATCCGGGACGCGCTGGAGAGCTACCGCGCCGGCGGGTAGCCCGCGCCCGGCCCCGCGCCGGCGGCCCGCCGGCAGAGGAACACCGCCTCCTCCCCGGCGTCATGCGGCCAGACCCGCGCCGGCCCCAGCCCCGCCGCGCCCAGCCAGTCCTCCACCGCGCCTTGGGTAAACCGGTTGGAGAAGAACACCTCCAACCGCTCGCCCTGCGCCAGCGGCACGGCGCCTGCGCCCAGCTCCAGCGCGCCCGCGCCCAGCCGCACCGGGCGCAGCAGCCGCGCGGACACCCGCACCTGCCAGCGCGCACCGTCCGCCGCCAGGGGCACGGCCCGCACCTCCAGGGCAAAGTCGCCGGGCAAGAGGCCCAGCGCCTCCAGCGCGCCGCCGTACCAGTGCCGGGCCTGCGGGTTGTCGTACTGGGCCAGGATGCGTTCCCGGTCCGCCGCGTACCCGCCCGGGGACAGGTTGGCGGAAAGCAGGAGGGTGTCCCCCGGGCGCAGCAAGCCGGCCAGCGCCGCCGCCAGGGCCTCCGGCTGGGCGTTGGGGAGAATGCCGAAGGCGGTGAAGAGCCGCGGTTGGGGGCGGGGCTCCCGCTGGGCCAGCCAGGGCGGCAGGTCAGCCAGCGCCGCCAGGTCCATCGCGAGCGGATGGACCGGCAGGTCCGCCCGTCCCGCGCGCGCGGCCTGCGCCGCCTCCAGCAAGAGCTCCAGGCTGCCGTCCAGGGGCGTATAGCGCTCCGCACCGGCGCCGGCCTCTGCGGCCGCCTCCAGCAGTTCGGCCTCCTTGCTCCCGTCGCCACAACCCAAACCCACCAGGTGAAACGGCCCGGCGGGCAGGCCGGCCAGGGCCGCCGCGAACGCTCCGCGATAGGCGGCCCGCAGCGCGGCGTCCCGGCGCGATGGCGCCCAGGCCCGGTGATAGGCCAGCCAGCGCTCCGCCTGGGCCGGTCCCGCGTAGAGCAGCCTGCCAGGCAGCCGCCGCTGGGCCAACGCGGCGCGCAGGTCCGCCTCCCGCCGCCGCGGATCGCAACTGTCGTGGATGGCTACGTCTATGAACATGGTCGTCCATGAACAGGGCCGTCATTGAACAGGATCCCGCCCCCGCGCGCCGCGCCCCAGGCCCGCCGCCGCCGCGTTTTCCGCGCCCCGCGGCGCGGCGGGCGCTGCGATTTGGTTCCCACGCGGCCCGGAACGATGCTATGCTACCGGAGGGCGCCGGAGCACTCAGGCTCCGGGAGCGCCCCCGCCGCACGCACCGGGGGGCAAGCCTCCTCCTCCCCCCGCCCCGAGACCGCCGCCGGGTACATGAGCCGATCCCAATTCTTCCTGGTCCTGCTGCGCCGGCACGCGCTGTCCTATCTGGCCGGCCTGGTGATGCTGGGCTTGACGCTGGGGATGACCGTTTCCATCCCCCGCTATCTGCAAGAGGCGATCGACATTCTGCGCGGGAACCCCGACCCCGCCGGGCGGGAGTTCCTCTCCCGCATCACCTGGATCCTGGTGTTCGCCGTGGCCATCATCGCCACGCGCACCGGGTCCCGGCTGCTGTTCTTCACGCCCGGCCGGCACGTGGAGTTCGACCTGAAGAACCAGTTGCTGGAGCACCTCACCGGGTTGCAACGGGACTTCTACCTGAAAAACCCCAGCGGAGCCATTATCTCGCGCATCAACAACGACGTCACGGGCGTGCGCATGATGATGGGCTTCGGGCTGCTGCAGGTGGCCAGCAGCTTCGGCGCGCTGTCCCTGGCGCCGTACTACATGTACCGCATCTCCCCCGCGTTGACGCTGTATAGCGTGCTGCCCGTGCTGGGCGCGTTCGGGCTGCTGCAGTGGGGCACGCGCCGGCTGAGGGGCGAGCAGATGAACCAGATGCACGCCTTGCAGGCGCTATCCGACTTCACGGTGGAATCCTACAACGGGATTGACGTGCTGAAGAGCTACCGCCACTTCGGCTGGGTGGAGGGGCGCTTCACGGAGCTCAGCCATGCCGTGCGCAACAGCGCCATCCGCATGTCGAACCTGCGCTCCTTCCTGATGCCGGTGCTCAACCACATCGGCAATGGACTGAAGGTGTTTCTCGTGTTCTACGGCGGGGTGATGGTGGTGCGCCAGGGCATGACGATGGGGCAGTTCATGGCCTACGCGCTCTACCTGGCGATGCTGGTGCCGCCGCTGATGGGCCTCACGTTCCTGATGTTCATGTTGCAGCGCGGCCTCACGGCCATGGACAGCCTGGAGGCGGTGCTGCACATGCAGCCCGGCCTGCCGCCCCCGCGGCCGGAATCCCAGGCGGCGCTCCCGGCGGAGCTGCGCCAGGGCCTGCGGGTGCGCGGCCTCTCCTTCGCCTACCCGGACGATCCCGGCCGCAAGGTGCTCGACGGCGTCAGCTTCGAGGTGCGGCCCGGCGAGATCGTCGGGGTCTTCGGCACCATCGGCAGCGGCAAGTCCACGCTCATCAACCTCATCAACGGCTACCTTGGCCCGCCGCCGGGCGCCGTCTTCCTCGATGGCGTGGACGTGACGGAGCTGGGCCATGCCCTGCTGCGGCGGCACGTCGTCACCGTCACGCAGGAGCCGTTCCTGTTCTCCGCGACCATCCGGGAGAACATCGCCCTGGCCGCGCGGGGCCTGGACGACGCCGCGGTGGAGCGGGCGGCCCGCGCCGCGGCGCTGGGGCCGGACCTCAAGCGCCTCCCGGCGGGCCTGGACACGCAGGTGGGGGAGAAGGGGATCACGCTCTCCGGCGGGCAGAAGCAGCGCATCGCGCTGGCGCGCACCCTGCTCAAGCCCTGCGATCTGCTGATCCTGGACGACGTGCTCTCGGCCGTGGATCACGACACGGAGCGCTACCTGATTGACCAGATCTACGGCTTCCGCCACGCGCGCGCGCTGCTGATCGTCTCCCACCGCATCTCCGCCCTGGAGCGCGCCCGGCGCATCCTGGTGCTGGACGCCGGGCGGCTGGTGGACGTCGGCACCCACGAGGAACTGACGCTCCGCGAGGGGCCTTATCGCCAAGCCTGGCTGATCCAGAGCGAGCAGCTTCCGTCCCCGGCCGGCCCGCCGGGCGGCACCCCGACCTACACGGCCGATTGACCCCGGAGCCCGAGTGAACCCGCCCTCTCCCACCCCCCTCCGCTCCGGCGGCGGCAACCTGGTGCGCGTGTTTCTGCCGCTGCTGCGGCGCTACCGCATGCGGCTGGCGCTGGTGCCGGTGCTGATGCCGCTCTCCGCCCTGCTGGCGATGGCGGTGCCCTACCTGACCAAGGTGGCGATAGACGAGATCATCGTGCCGGCCAGCCGGGCGGGCGACCTGGGGCCGTATGGGGCCCGGCTGGCCTTGCTCGTGACCGTGGCCATGGCGCTGGTGGTGGCGGGCTACGTCTGCGACGCGGTGTACATGTCCCTGCTGCAACGCACCGGGCAATCCCTCATCTCCGATCTGCGGGAGCAGGTGTACCGCCGCACCCTGCGCCTGCCGCGCGCGTACTTCGATACCCACCCCATCGGGACGCTGCTGACGCGGGTGACCAGCGACATCGAGGCGCTGGGCGAGAGCCTGGCCACCGGGGTGCTCTCCCTGTTCATGGACGCGGTCAAGGTCACCGCCTATCTGGCGATCATGTTCTACCTGGAGTGGCGGCTGACCCTGGTGCTGATCACCCTGCTGCCGGTGATGGCGCTGCTGATCCGGTTCTTCAACAACCGCATCCGGGCGACCTTCCTGGGGGCGCGCCAGGCGCTCTCCGACGCCACCGGCTACCTGCAGGAGTGCCTGGGCGGCATGAAGACGCTGCAACTCTTCGCCACCGAGCGGGAGGCCGTGGAGGCCTTCAAGGCCAAGAACCGGCGCTTTGTGGACGCGCAGAACACGTCCAACTACTACGACGCGCTGATGTTCTCGCTGGTGGAGGGCATCACCTCCCTGGCGCTGGCGCTGGTGCTCTGGTACTCCGCCGGGGAGTTGCTGGCCGGGGCGCTCACGCTGGGCGTGCTGGTGGCGTTCATGGAATACATCCAGCGGCTGTTCGTGCCCGTGCGCGAGTTCTCGCAGCAGGTGGCCACCATCCAGCGCGCCATGGCGGCGATGGACCACATCGCGGACCTGACGGGCGCGCCGCTGGACCCTGCGGAAACCCTCTCCGCGCCCGATGCGATGGGCAGTGCGATTGGCGAGGCGGCTTCCGGCGCGGCGCGGCCGGGGGAGGCGCCCGCCGAGGCATTTTCCTCGCTGGAGTTCGACCAGGTGCGCTTCCGCTACCGGAGCGACGGGCCGGAGATCCTCAAGGGGATCTCCTTCTCCCTGCGGCGGGGGGAGACGCTGGCCATCGTGGGCGCGACCGGCTCCGGCAAGAGCACCGTCATCCGGCTGCTCACGCGCGCCTACAGCGGCTACGAGGGCTCGATTCGGCTCAACGGGCGCGAGCTGAGCGGCATCGGGGCGGAGGAACTGGGGCGGATGGTCTCCGTGGTGCATCAAGGGGTGTTCCTCTACCGGGGCTCCGTCGGGTTCAACATCGGCCTGGCCCGGGCGGGGATTGACGAGGCGGCCGTGGAGCGCGCGGCCCGCTACGTGAGCGCCGAGGACTTCGTGCGGCGGCTCGAGGGCGGATACGGCTACGAGGTGGCGCCGGGCGGAGCCAACCTGTCCGCCGGACAGGGGCAGCTCCTCTCCTTCGCCCGCGCCGTGGCCGCCGGCACCGAGCTGATCGTGCTGGACGAGGCCACCAGCTCGGTGGACTCGATGACCGAGAGCCTGATCCAGCAGGCCGTCGGCCGCCTCTACGAGGAGAAGACCGTGATCGCCATCGCCCACCGCCTCAGCACCATCCGCCACGCGGACACGATCCTGGTGATGGACCAGGGCCGCATCGCGGAGGCGGGCACCCATGCCCAACTGATCGCCCGGGCGGGGCTCTATGCCGCCCTGGTGGGGCCGCTGGACGAGCAGGCGCCCGAACCCGCCGCCCCGGGCGTGAGGACGGCATGACGCCTCGCGGCAGGGCGACGCGCTCCTGGTTTTGCGCCGCCGCCTTTCATGTTAGGCTCGGCCTGAAAATCCACGGCCCGAAGCGATGGCGATTCAAACCCAGGGGCAGCGCCCAGACCGACGCAGGACCGCGGCTGCTTCCCTGCCACCCAGCATGACACGGACGATCATGCCACCTCTCCCACCGAGCCTAGACGTCAGGACCTGATGGCGCACCTGCCTTCCCTGGAGCGACCGCAGATGGGGGGTCTCCGCAAGCCGCGCCGCCGTGGGAAGCCGGGCGCCGCCCGCTGGCTTGCGCCCGCCGCGCTGCTCCTGGCCCTGGCGGCCGCCGGCTGCCGCACCGATGCCTACGACGACAAGCACCCCTACACCAACCCGCTCGACCCCAGCCCGACCGGCACCTCGACCGCCGTCGCGGGCAGCGTCGTGATCTCTTCCGTGGACACCACCCTGCAAGTGGTTACACTGGTCAACCAGAGCGGCACCACCTTGGGCCTGGGCCTGTGGACGTTGACCCAGAGCACGGGCTCGGGTATTTATTCCTTCGGCTCGACCTCGACCCTGACCGCGGCGGGCTTCGTGCGGGTGCACACCGGCAGCGGATCCAACAGCGCCACCGACCTTTACTCGACAGCCGCCCCGACGTGGGCGGTCAACTCCAGCGCCCTGCTCAAGGACAACGCGGGAACCTTGATCTATTCCTGCGTGATCGGGGGCACGACCGGAACCACGTGTTGAGGCCGCTGTTCCAGGGTGGGCCGCGGCGGCGCCCGGCGCGCGCGCTGTGGCTGATTGCGCTCCTGCCGCTGGCCTGCGCGGCGCCCGGCGGGGCGCGCGCCGCCGCCCCGGACGAGGTCGTGGTGCTGCTGGAGGCGGCGCCGGCCACGCTGGACCCCCTGCTGGCGACGGACGCCTACGGAGTGCGCATCTCCAATCAACTGCTGTTCGACACGCTGCTGACGCTGGACGACGCCCTGGCCCCGGCCCCCGGCCTGGCCGACCAATGGCGGCAGGTAACACCCACGCGCTACCGCCTGCGCATCCGGCGGGGCGTGCGCTTCCACGACGGGCATCCGCTGACGCCCGCCGACGTGGTGTTCACCCTGCAATCGCTCACCGCCGCCACGGGGGGATCGCCCAACGGGGCGGCCCTGCGGCAGAAGCTCAGGGCCGTGCGCGCGCTGGGGGCGGACGAGGTGGAGTTGGATCTGAATGCGCCCTACGCCTCCCTGCTCGTGGATCTGATCGTGCCGGTGCGCTGCCGAGCCACGCCGGACGCGCCCTTCAACGGCACCGGCCCCTTCCGCCTGCTGCGGCAGACCCCGACGGAGATCGCCCTGGAGCGCAACCTGGACTATCATGGCGCCCGCCCCGGCCCGGCGCGGGTGACCTTCAAGGTGGTGCAGGACGAGAACACGCGCATGTTGAAGTTCCTCAAAGGAGACGTGGACCTGGCCGTCAACGCGCTGCCGCTGGACAAGCTCCTCCAGTTCCGCCGCGCGCCGCTGAGCGGACGCTACCGCGTGGAGGAGGCCCCGGGCCTGTCCTACCAATACCTGGGACTGAACCTGGCGGACCCGATCCTGGCCCAGGCCAAGGTGCGGAGGGCGCTGGCACTGGCCATCAACGTGGATGCCCTCATCAAGTTCCGGCAGAAGGGTCACGCCACGCGGGCCGCCTGGCTGCTGCCCGCCGACAGCCCCTATGCCGCGCCCGGCCCGCCGCCCCGCTATGACCCCGCCCAGGCCGCCCGCCTGTTGGACGAGGCCGGGTTCCCACTGAAGGACGGGCGGCGCTTCGGCCTCACCTACAAGACCAGCACCGACCGCGCGGCGGTGATCCAGGCACGGGTGATCCAGAGCGACCTGCGCGAGATCGGCGTGGAGGTGGACGTGCGCGCCTTCGAGTGGGCGACCTTCTACGAGGACATCCAGAAAGGCAACTTCCAGCTCTTCTCCCTGCGTTGGATCGGCGTGGTGGATCCGGACTTCCAGTACGAGCTGTTCCACTCCAGCCAGTTGCCCCCGCGGGGGCGCAACCGCGGCCGCTACCGCAATCCGGAGGCGGACCGCCTGCTGGAGGCCGGCCGGCTGGAGACCGACCCCGCCCGGCGGCGCGCGCTCTACCGGCGGCTGGAGGGACGGCTGCAGGACGATCTGCCCTACATCAGCCTGTGGCACAACAACAACATCGCCATCGTCTCCCGGCGCTTCGACGGGTTCCGGCTGCATCCCACCGGCGGGTTCCAGCATCTGGCGGAGATGCGCCCGGCCGCCCCCTAAGGCCCTGGTCTTCCCATGCGCTTTCTCGTCAACCGCATCGTCTGGACGCTGCCCATCCTGGCCGGGGTGTTGACGCTGGTGTTCCTGCTGCTGCACCTGGTGCCGGGCGACCCGGTGGACCTGATGCTGGGCGAGAACGCCATGGCGGCGGACCGGGCGGAGATGCGCGCCCAGTTGGGGCTGGACCGGCCCCTGGGCGAACAGTACTTGCGCTACCTGGGCCGCACGTTGCAAGGCGACTTGGGCCGCTCCCTGCGCGGCGGCGGCCCGGTGCGCACGTTGATCGCCGAGCGCCTCCCGGCAACCGCCGAGCTGATGCTGGGCGCGATGGTTGTGGGGCTGGGGTTGGCGTTGCCGCTGGGCGTGCTGGCCGCGGTGCGGCGCGGGACGTGGGTGGACAGCGCCGCCGGGGGCTTCGCCGTGCTGGGCGTGGCCATGCCCAACTTCTGGCTCGGCCCGCTGCTGATCCTGCTGTTCGCCATCCGGCTGGATTGGCTGCCGGTCAACGAGCGCGGGGGCCTGGCCCACCTGGTGCTGCCCGCCGTCACGCTGGGCACGCACTTGGCGGCCCTGCTCTCCCGCATGACCCGCGCCTCGCTCGTGGCCGCGCTGGGGGAGGACTACATCCGCGCCGCCCGTGCCAAGGGCCTGGGCGAGGCCCGGGTGGTGGGGGTGCATGCGCTCCGCAACGCCCTGATCCCGGTGCTCACCGTGATCGGGCTGCAGGTGGGCGCGCTGCTCTCCGGCGCCATCATCACGGAGAGCATCTTCGACTGGCCGGGGCTGGGCAGCCTGCTGCTGGACGCCATCCGGGCGCGCGACTACGCGCTGGTGCAGGGTTGCGTGCTGGTGATCGCCCTGAGCTACGTGCTGATCAACCTGCTGACCGACCTGGCCTACGGCTGGGCCGATCCGAGGATCCGCCGCCCATGAGCCACGCCGCGCGACGCGCCCTGGCGCTGGGGCTGCTGCTGCTGCTCGGGTTCTGCCTGCCCGCGCTGCTGGCGCCGTGGCTGGCGCCCCACGATCCGGCCGCGCTGGACCTGGCCGGGGCGCTGGAGCCCCCCGGTCCCGGGCACTGGCTGGGCCGCGACGAGCAGGGCGCGGACATCCTCAGCCGCCTGCTCTACGGCGCCCGCATCTCGCTGCTGGTGGGCCTGGCCACCGTCGCCCTCTCCGCCACCCTGGGCACCGCCGTGGGCGTCGCCGCGGGCTATGCCGGCGGCGCGGTGGAGCAGGCCCTGATGCGCCTGGTGGATGTATTGCTGGCCTTCCCCGGCCTGCTGCTCGCCATCGCCCTGGTGGCCGTGCTGGGACCGGGCATGGTCAACGTCGTGATCGCCCTCACCGCGCTGGGCTGGACGGGCTTCGCCCGGCTGGCGCGCGCCCAGGTGCTGGGCGTGATGCCGCTGGACTACGTGCAGGCCGCGCGCTCCCTGGGCGCCGGGCCGGTGCGGATCATGGCCGTCCACATCCTGCCCAACATCCTCGGCCCGATCTGGGTGCAGGCGTCCTTCGGGGTGGCCGGGGCGATCCTGGCGGAGGCCGGGCTGAGCTTCCTGGGCCTGGGCGCGCCGCCCGGCACCCCCAGTTGGGGCGCCATGCTCTCCGACGGCAAGTCCGTGCTGATGGAGGCGCCGCACGTCTCGCTCGCCCCGGGATTGGCCATCATGGCCGTCGTGCTCGGATTCAACCTGCTGGGCGACGCGCTGGGGGACTGGCTGGACCCGCGCCGCAGCCGCGAGTGAGCGCCACCCCCCGCCTCACCGCAGCAGAGAGCCGATGCGGGTCAGCCGGTAGCCGCTGAAGAGGCCCTCCCGCGGGTCGTGCGACCAGTAGATGACGCGGCCCCGGCCCTTGACGGTGTTCTCGTCCACGAAGCCCCAGACGCGGCTGTCGGCGCTGTCCAGGCGGTTGTCGCCCATCATGAACAGATGTCCGGGCGGGACGGTGAGCGGGCCGCAGTAGCGCAGGCCCTCGCACTTGACGCCGTACATCTGCTCCTTGGCCGGGTCATAGTACGCGTACGGTTCGTCGAGCGGCTTGCCGTTGACGAGCACGGTGCGGCCCTGCACCTCCACCGTGTCACCGGGCAGTCCGATGGCGCGCTTGATGTAGTCCACCGACGGGTCGCCGGGGAAGGGAAAGATGACGATTTCGCCCCGCTCCACGGGCTGGGGGAAGAGCCGCACGTCGGTGAGGGGGATGTGCAGGCCGTAGCTGTACATGGTGGCGAAGATGTGGTCGCCCACGGCGATGGTGGGAATCATCGAGCCGGAGGGGATCTTGAACGGGGCGAAGAGGAAGCTGCGCACCAGCAGGGCGATGACGAGCGCGAAGATGAGGGCGTCGGCCCACTCGCGGACGGTGCGGCTGGGGATGATCCGCTCCAGGCGCAGCAGGCTCTGCTGGCTCAGGCGCAGGATCAGCTCGGACTCCTGGGGCGAGGGCCGGTGCGGCCCCAATCCGCCCAGGATGTCCAGCAGTTCGCGCTTGCGGAAGTGCGCGCCCTTCTTGGCTTGCAGGGCGGAGACGACCTCCTCCCGCACGCCGGCCTGCTGCAGCTCGTGCAGCGTCAATTCGGACAACCGGAACGATGGACTGAGGATCATGTCGCTTTCTTTGGAATCAGCCGCGCGCGGCAACCCGGCGGCGCCGGCAGTGAGCCGGCCCGGATGCCGCGGCGGACATCGGTTCTGCCCCAAAAATGGTCCGCCCCCGGGGTAGGGGCAAAAACGCCCGGGGCCGGCGGTGCGCCCCCGGCTTAGCCGCGCGGCCCGAGCCGGTAGCGGCCGCCCTCCTGAATCACGCGCCCGGCGCCGGTCAGCTCGGCCAGGTGCTGGGTCAGGCTGATGCGCTCGGCATCCTCCACGTAGGTGTCCTGGTACCCGCGGGGATAGAGGAAGCGGTGCGCGACCAGCTCTCCCTCCGAGCGCGGCCCCGCGGCCAGCGCGTCCAGAATGGCCCGCTCCCGGGCGGCGATCTTGTCTCGGAAGGCGCGCAGCAGGGCCAGGAAGTCGGCCCGGTCGGTGAGGGCCCCCTTGTGGTGCGAGGTCACCCACACCCGGGCCGGCAGATGCTCCACCCGCTCCAGGGTCTCCCGGAAGCGCGGCAGGGAGGAGCAGGCATCGCCGTAGTAAGGGCCGAAGCCCGTCAGGTCAATGTCGCCGATGAACGCGACGCCCTCCGGCTCCACCAGCAGCACGCAATGGCCGGCGGTGTGGCCGGGCATATGGATGGCCCGCACGCTCGCCCCGCCCAGGTCCCAGACGTGACCGTCGCGGTAGGCGCGGGCGTCGGGGCGGGGCGCGTAGTGGAAGTCCCGCTCGATCTTCTCCCGCATCCGCGCCAGGACGACCGGCCCGTAGCCGTAGTGCCGCGCCAGCCCCTCCCAGCTCCGTACCGCCTCGAGATCCGCCTCGTGTGCGAAGACGGCCGCGCCGGAGAGGCGGCGTAACCCGGCGGCGTGGTCCTCGTGCATGTGGCCCAGCACCACCGCCTCGACGCCATCCAACTCGGACCCCAGGCGATTGCAGACCAGGGGCGTGTCGAAAGCGAGCTTGGTGTCCGTCCCGGTCACGATCACCTGGTTCCCGTCGGGGTACTTCCCGCCCTTCTCGCCCAGGTACACGCTGACCGGGCCGAATCGCAAGACAGGTGTGCTCATTCGGGTAGGTTTGGCAAAGCGGTTGGTGCAGCCGGAAGCGCCATCCGCTCAGTGTAGGGGAAACGCGGGCCGAAGCAAAGGGGCCAGGGCTTGCCCTCAAACCCCGAGTAAGCAGAACTGCTCCCATACCGGCTCGGGATTGGGCGGCAACTTTCACCCATCCGCATCGAAGGAGCCATGGTGTTGGCAACGCTTGGCGCTTACCCGGGGTTTGAGGGGCTTATTGGTCAGGGCACCCGCAAAGTCAGGCGGCCAAGAGCTTGAGCAAGTAGCCCTCGTCCCAGCCGGCGCGTATGCGTTTGGACTTGATGCCGCGCTTGTTGGCGGTTTCCCGTTTCAGCAGACTGAGAGCGAGGCGCCTGAGGCGCCCGAGATTCTCGGCGTTGTGTCCGGTGCGCAGGCGGCTGCGGTCTTCGGCGAAGGTCACGTCGAGAATCCAGTGGAGACCGTTTTCGATTTGCCAGTGCCTCCGGACCGCGTAGGCGATGGCTCTTGCGTCAGGGGGCAGGCTGCAGTTCTGGACGCGCTTTGCCAAGCCGGCGCAACTCAACCGCCTGTTCCTGCTCGCCGCGGTGGCGGTCGCGCTGTGGACCGCCGCCGGCGCTGTGGACCGCCGCCGGCGCTGTGGACCGCCGCCGGCGCTGTGGACCGCCGCCGGCGCTGTGGACCGCCGCCGGCGCTGTGGACCGCCGCCGGCGCTGTGGACCG
>Ga0315281_10010255_pt1 | contig 12918 bp, 8 predicted proteins | sample YL17G07_0_MG_FD_204540 | JGI IMG/M metagenome (GOLD analysis project Ga0315281, IMG submission 204540) | Sediment microbial communities from Yellowstone Lake, YNP, Wyoming, USA - YL17G07_0 | ecosystem: Environmental > Aquatic > Freshwater > Lake > Sediment | place: USA: Wyoming | collected... | reverse complement strand
AATCCCAAGCTTTTGTGCCTGCTTTATAGCGTACTTATTTATCTCCATTCCAAAAACATCGCATCCGTACCTTTTTTTTATCTCCGACCCTAAGACACCTTCTGCACAACCAATATCTAAAACGCTTTTCTTTCCTTTAAAACAATCGTCTAATTTATTCAAAATATAATTTGCCCCTGGTTTCTTTTCAGACACAATGGAATGACGAAGAAATATTTTTGAATATTTGCTTTGTGCTCGATAATCAGACGTCATGGTAAAATTATACTTTAGTAGTTTATTTCCTAAATGTTTTAAGCCATCCTAAACCTGTTTATGAACCAAAAGCTCCTTTTGATTTTACAATCCCTTTTTGAAAAAGAGTTTTAAGCGAGCTAATTACAATTTCCCTACCTCTCCGATCTTTAACAAAACTCCACAAGACAAAATCTGTTACGGTTATTGTAATTATTGGTTCCATCAACATAACTTTATCCTTATATTTAATAAACCTAATAAATCCGCGGATTGCTGCAGGAAAAAATAGGTTTGCGTAAATGATCCACAGTATAAGCTTAAAAATACCTCTCCTATTGCCCGTGTCAAGCCACCTATATTTAGTTGATTTATTGTTAGGAAAATAATGCATATTCAGATTCCTGACACGTTTGTATAGAAGATGCCTTAAATTTTTAGCATGATAATGATATAACCCCGCCTTTGGAACATAAGCAAAAAGAGAGTAGCCGCTTTTAATGGCTCTAACCACCAAATCATTATCAAATACTCTCTTCAAACTCCAACTCGAAGTTTTTTTAAAATACTCAACTCTATAAAATTGCCTGCCAAAAGGTGGAACTTTACCAAGTTCAAATTTACATAGTATATAACCATTTTTTTTCTTTAAAAAAGAATCTTCAACTTGAGGAATCAAAAACTCATATAAAGGGTCGCATTGGGCCGGATGATAAGAAATAAACCTTGTAACCCAGTGCTGGTCATTTTTTGGATATTTCCGGGTAAAGCTAGCCATAATCCTCCTATCTTCTAAAAGTGGTTTAGTCATTTTTTGAAAAAAATATTTCCCCCTTAGCTGAATATCCTGATCCACCATATAAACAAAATCACCTGTAATTTTATGAAGTGCAATTACCCAATTTTGGTAAATATCACCTTTTTCATTTACATATACTTTGGCTCCATAGGACTCAGCTACTCTGATACTATTATCTTTTGACCCATTGTCTACAACAACGATCTCTATTCTTTCCTGAGGATAGTTTTGTTTTCTAATAGACTTAAGACACTCTTTTAAATAACCTTCTTCGTTTAATGTCAAAATAATAATGGAGATTTTGGGATATTTCTTGTTTTTTAACATTGATAACACTACATTTTAAAGTCAGATTCTCAGTTAGTCAATTTTTTAAAAAACTGTTATACTCAACACAGTCAAAAATGAATAAGGTATCGAAAATCCCAACGCAACGTCCCCATTTTACTAAAGAGGAACTGTATTCTATCTGGAAGGTTTTGGAGAGCCGGTGGATTGGCCTCGGAACAACTACATTAGAGTTTGAACAAAAACTTCAGAAAATGTTTAAGACTAATTACGTTATTGCGGTAAATTCAGGAACTTCTGCATTGCATATTGCTTTAGAAGCTTTAATAGATACTTATAAAATTAAACCAGGAAGCGAGGTTATAGTTCCCTCCTTAACTTTTGCGGCCACAATCCAGGCTATTGTTAATTCTAACCTCACCCCCGTTTTTTGTGATGTTCAAAAAAATAATTTAAATATGGATCCTAAAGATTTGGTTAAACGAATTACTTCAAAAACCAAAGTAATTATGCCAGTCCATTATGGCGGCGTAGCCTGCGATATGAATAAAATTATCTCAATTGCCAAAAAACACGGAATTTTTGTAGTCGAAGACGCAGCTCACGCTTTCGGCTCAACATATAAAGGGAAGCCAATAGGAACATGGGGAGATATAACATGTTTCAGCTTTGATCCAATCAAAAATATTACCTGCGGTGAGGGAGGCGCAGTGGTCACGAATGATAATAGAGTTGCTGAGAACTTGACCCTAATGAGAATCTTGGGGATAAGCAAAGATACTTGGAGTCGATATAAAAATAAACGTTTATGGTTTTACGATGTCTCATCCAGAGGATTTCGCTACCACATGCCGAATCTTAATGCGGCCATTGGTTTAGTCCAGCTTAAACGTTTTAAAAAATATCAAGATAGAAAACGAAAAATTGTTGAACTGTACGACAAACTTCTTACGGAGGTCAATGGTATCACTCTTCTTGAGCATAACCTGAAGGAAACCTTTCCCTTCTTTTATGTTATTCGTGTACTTAATGGAAAACGAAACAACCTAATGGAGTTCCTAAATGAAAAGGGGGTTGAGGTAGGAATACATTATATACCCAACCATCTTCAATCTATCTTTTCCAAATACAAAACCAGTCTCCCAATCACCGAACAATCCTACAACGAAATATTAACTCTTCCATTATTTTATGAAATGACTGATAAACAAATTAGATATGTCATAGACAAAATAAAAGAATTTTTTAGGGTTTAGAATTAATCTACAATTTATGATTCTTCAGAATAAAAAGAGAGTTCTTGTTTTTGGAAATCAGAAAGTTTGCATAGGATGTATCGAAGTATTAAGAAAAAATCCCAAAATTAATATCGGATTTGTGGTCGGATGCGAACTTCCCAGAGATAATACCATTGGTTACCCTTCCGTCGAGAAATACTGCAAAAAAGTAGGTTTAACCTATTACAACCCAAAACTTTTGGATGAAACCATGTTTAAAAGAATTAAATCATACCAGCCAGATTTTTGTTTCAGTTTTTACTATCGTAATATATTTAAGGAGAATTTTATTAATCTGCCTACTTACGGTTTTATAAATTTACACCATAGTTTGTTGCCTAAGTTTAGAGGACCAGCAGCAACATTATGGACGTTACTAAACGGTGAGAGTATAACCGGAGCGACGCTTCTTTACATTGACAGGGGGATAGACACCGGGGATATTATTGCCCAAAATAAAGTGAATATTCCCAACAATATTACTGGTTTTCAACTAAACGATTTAATGATGGATAAAGGTGTGGCTTTGTTCAAAGATCAATTGAAATTGATACTCGAAAATAAGAATAAAAGAGTTAAGCAGGGTCTTTCTGGAGCATCCTATTTTGGCTCCTATACACCATCTGTTGGATTAGTCGATTGGCACCAGAGTAAGCTAACAATAGAAAGAAAGATTCGTGCTCTAACAAGACCATACAATGGATCATACAGTTATTTACGAGGAAAGAAGATTGTAATTTGGAATGCCGAAGTATTATCCAAAAATTTAAACACAAGTGGAGGCCCTGGTAGAGTTATGAAAAATAATAATGGAACCTTAACTGTTACTACTGTCGATGGTTATATCGAATTATTGGATTATAATATTGAGGGATTATCCAATAAAAGTCGTAAATTTATTAGGGTGGGAAATAGATTTGACATTTAAAGATGATTAAAGAGGACAGGAAAAAAATCATCTTGTTTTCAGCAAACCCTAAATACGTTGGTGTCCCGCTAGGCCTGCTTTCCATAACTAAATTAATTGATCTTAATAAATATTGGGTCAAGATAATAACTAAAAATGAATACCCTGATTACGAAAAAGAGATAATTAAGGAATGCGACGGAGCTATTTGTCTTGGAATATCGGTAATTACCGGTTATCCCGTAAAAATAGCGGAAAATATATCTCAAAAAGTTAAACGTAAATATCCCAACCTCCCGATTATTTGGGGAGGTTGGTTTCCAACCACTCTTCCTCAAGAAACACTTAAAGCTTCGTATGTCGACTATGTCTGCATGGGGCAGGGTGAAACAGCTTTTAGCCAGTTTATTGATGTTGTATCATCGGGAAACTTGTCTAATCTGAAAAATATTCCGCGTCTTGGCTACAAAAAAGGTAAAATAATTATCATCAATGAAAGACTTGGAACAGAAGACATTCAAAATCTACCAGATTTTAATTTGAATTTAATTAATTGGGAAAAATACCTTGAAGTTATTGATTTTGGAAAAAAGGCAATCAGAATAACTACCAGTTATGGCTGTCCATACCGTTGCGCTTTTTGCTGCGAACCGATGAATTCCAAAAGAATTTGGAAAGCATACACAACCCCAAGGGTAATAAAGTTTCTGAAAAAACTAAAGAAAAAAATAAACTTTGACAGCCTAATCATTGTAGACAGTAATTTTTTCGTCGATGAAAAAAGAGTAACCGGTATTTGTAAAGGCCTAATAAGGAACAAATTTAAAGTTAAAGTTGGACAAGTTAATGGTAGAACAAATAATTTAATAAGATACAAACCTCAAACCTGGAAATTAATGAAAAAAGCGGGATTTTACAATATTCTTATAGGAGCTGAATCGGGAAGTGAAGAAACATTAAGATTTATTAATAAAGATGCTACAGTTAAGGAAACTCTTGGGTTAGCAAAAATATGCAACAGGTACAAAATACTCATTCTTGCCTCGGTAATTGTAGGCCTACCAACTAAAAAATATTTCATAAATAACAAGAAAGCATTTCAAGAAGATCTGAATGGTGTGATTGATCTTTATGATAAAATTGGTACTACCGGATCGAATCATCATTTATTAACTTTCCCTTATGCTCCACTGCCTTTTTCTCCGCTTTACGGTAAAGCCATCGAGCTTGGTTTTAAACCCCCCGTAGGAATTGATAAATGGTCTGGTTATGAACTTACTGGAGTTCATATACCATGGATTCCTAAAAGTGGATATCGCAAAATAGACACCTTAAACTATATGTCATTTGTTGTCGGGATTGATTTTAAACATTTTCTTGGTTCTCTTCCTCCCATAGCAAGACTAATAGTCAATCCAGGGATTCAAATATTCAAAAATATCGGAAAATGGAGATTCAAAACAAAGTTTCTAGGCCTCCCTTTTGATATGAAGGTATTTTATTTTAGCCTCCGTGCTTTTCGCGCAATTAATAATAAATTTAGAATGCTTAATATCGGCAGATAACCGTTTTTTTGTTATTACTATAATAAATGCCTTAGAAAAAAACCAAAAGAAAGAAAACTTTTTCAGGAACCAAATTCCCATATTTTTCATTTGATTGTAAAAAAAGTCTGTACTCCCTAGTCCCAGAAATTTTTCTCTAGGATCGGGAACTATAAATTCGTATCTGCAAGGAAAATTATCAAAAAATTTCTTAATTCCTAAATAACTCATGGCATAAGCACTATCTTCAAAAGATGCTCCTCTTCTCGTTAGTCGAACATAGAGGTTGGCATATTTTATGGGTAACCAGGAAAGGAAAGGTAATCGATAATGATATTCATAAGGCCATAGCTTATTCGGAACAGTAAGATATATTTTTCCTCCCTCTTTTAATAATTCATATATTTTATTAAAAGAAGTATTTGCGTCCGGCATATGCTCAAGGGTTGTAAGACAAAGAACAAGATCAAACTTTTGTTCTGTATCATATTTTTCAATTGGAATATTTTGGAATGTAATATTCTTTCCAAATTTTAATTTCCTTTTTTTGGATATTGCCTTAAGATATGCTTCTTTAAAAGGCTCTACTCCCACCACACTCCCCACCTTCTTCGCAATTTCAAAAGTAAACTGCCCAGCTCCACAACCCACATCCAAAACCTCTAATTCGCTAATTGGTTTTCCTATATTCCTACATTGTCCAAGAATATGATTAACAGTAGATATTGTAATAAAAGAATTTTTTTTCTCTACCAACTCCCAATTAAAATAACTTTGGCCAAAAGAATTTTTATTGTCTCTTTTTACTCGATTATCCATTTTTTTCTAGCTTAACAAGCATATATCCGCCAACATTCTTCTCAATTTTATATTTACCAAGTTTCATTTCTTTGATACTGACATAGTTTTTGTCGAAAAGAACATGGCTTAACTGATATTTATCAATAATCTCGTACATAGGTTTAGTCACTATTGGAAATACATCTGTCAATTGCAATAATCCAAAAACACTATCAGATGTTAATACTCTTCCTTTTAAGAAATACATCATCGCATCTCCCAAATTAAATGGAAAAACTGCCAAACGTACCTTTTTGCCTTCCTTTTTATTAAGGAAATTAATAATCTCCCACAATTCCCGGCTTATAGTCCGAGCTCTATCCTCAAGAATAGTTTTTTTCTGAAGATAAATAATACTAAGCAAAAGAGTTAAACATATCCCAGAAAAGACAAACACGAAACGACTTCCAAATAAACTAACCAATGAAGGGAAATAGCCCGCAATTAATATCGAAAGTGGAAAAATACAATACTCCACATAGCGGTTTCCTTCTCCCAAAAAACGCAATTTTTTAACAGAAAGGATTAGAACAGATGCCAGAGAAGATAACAAAACCCACAGTATCAATTTATTGTAAATTACCAAATTGATTAATGGAACATAACCAAAGATAACAAACCTTGACCAAAAAATAGTTATGATAAATACTATCAGCCAAGGATTGTTACCAATAATATAAACATAAGGGTTCTTTAGAGAAAGAACAAATATCTTTTGTGTAAAATCAAAGGATTTCTTACTCTTTAGAACCCCCCTAAACTGATGGGCAAATCGAAATTTGATATATTTCCTCCAGTAATTAAGAATTGCCATGTGATCCCTAAACATCCTTTTATAAAGATCTCCTCCAAGAAGCCAAACGGACAAGAACACACAAATAAAAAATAATATATAAAAAGGATTCTTTTCAATCATGGAAAAACCAATAACGTTAAAAAGGTAAGCCTGAATGGCAAGTTTATGGGTAAAAAAAAGTATAAATAATATTATTGCAGACATTGCCAACCAGTTAATATCATGGGTAGCCGAATATAAAATAAGAGGGAAAAACGATAAGTTAAACACCAGGCTACTGATTGTCCTGGTACTTAAATTACTTGCTTCAATAACTAAAATTGGAGTTAGAGATGAAATAATTTGCGCAATTACTGCCACCGTAATATTTTTAGTTAACAAATATGCGGCGATAAAAATCAGGTAATTGTTCACAAGATCAAAAAACGGAGAAAATAAAAATTGATATTTATCGGCAAATTTTTTAGAAAAGAGAGATACAAAGAGAATTATCACCGGCGGATAACCAAATGGCCCCTCTACTAAATATCTGGTTGTAATTTTTAATGGAAGTTTGCCATTCTTTCGAACATAGTCAGCAAACATTAAGTGCCTCCATGTATCTATACCAAAATAACGATTGATTAAACGCGGCCAAATCTGTAAAACAAATGAAAGACACGGGACAGCTAAACCAATTATTAAAGTGGGAATATTCATAAGAAATTACTCAAACCTATCTTCTTGCTTGATATAACACTGGTATCTAATATGATATCATATTAGATATTTCCATACTTTTATATGAAAATTCTTCTGATAAACCCCGGCCAATATATGCTCAGCGGGATTAGTTACCCCCTAAATACCTTTCAACCCATGGGTCTTGGCTATATGGCTAGTGTACTTTTAAAAAATGGCTATAAAGTGGAAATTTTTGATGTTTTAGCTGAAGGTTACAACCACGAAGAGATTATCGAAAGAGCCAAATACCGATATGTCGGTTTACCAATAAAGGAAGTTAAAAAAAGAATAAAAAACTTTTCACCAGACATCGCTGGTATTACTGCTCCTTTTACTTCCCAAGCAAAAGCGCTTCACGAAATGGCAAAACTGGTTAAACTCATCAATCCCAAAATTAAAGTCGTTGTTGGCGGTTCTTACCCAACAACATATTCGGACGTGATTTTAAATGATAAAAATGTTGATTTTATAGTTAAGGGGGAGGGGGAACTTACTCTACTGGAATTAATAAAAAAAATTGAAAGTAAAGCCAAAAGACTTAATACAATTAAGGGGTTAGTCTATAAAAAAGGCAAAAAAACTATCACTAATAAACCCAGACCGCTTTTGATGGATTTGGATAATTACCCTGTTGCCTGGGAACTTTTCCCAATGACACAATATTTTGAAGCGGCTTATAACATCAAATCATCAAGAAGCACCTCCACTTTTGGCAAAAGGTGGGCAACTATTTTTACCAGCCGCGGTTGTCCTTTTTCCTGCGCTTTCTGTGCAGGGCGTTTAGTAATGGGACAAATTTGGAGACCACGCAGTGTCAGGAATGTTATCGACGAAATGGAATTTTTGATTGAAAAATATAAAATACAGCATTTCGACGTTGAAGATGACAATTTTACCTTCAATAAACAGAGGGCAAAAGAAATATGCCAAGCAATTATCAAAAAGGGGTGGAAAATTGAATGGAGTACTCCTAATGGTATTAGGGCCGATACAGTTGATGAAGAATTAATAAGAAAAATGAAACAAGCCGGATGCGCAAGGACTATTGTTGCCCCCGAATCGGGAAACCAATGGGTTGTAGATAATTTAATGAATAAGAAAATTAATCTTAATCATGTTAAAAAGGTTGTAGGGTGGTGCCGAAAATATAATCTATTAGTCGATGCTTTTTTCTTAATTGGCATGCCTGGTGAGAAAGAGGAACAGATAGAAGATACAATAAAATATGCACGAGATCTTAAAAAAAGGGGGGTAAATGATTGTGGATTTTCGGTTCTAGTCCCCCATCGCGGTACGGAAGCATATAAGATCGCTGTAAAAAACAGTTGGTTAAGAAATTTAAAAACCGACAATTTCATCACAGGCTTATCAACCGGTGAACCAATGATAGAAACCCCCTACCTCTCAGCCGACAAACTCAAGGAGTTCTTTAAAAAGGCCAGAAAGGTTAATCCCCTAATTCCTTATGGCCAATTTCGGCTGGCAATTCTCATGATGATTCGTTCTCCCAAAAGATTTGTTAAATTAAGCGTCTCATACGTACTAAAATTAATGGGACTTTCGGAAGGACTACTGGGAACCTAGCAATATGGTTTTCAAGGCTTACTCCAACACAACTATGCTAATTCTGGGACTAATAAACCCACAAGAGTTAGAGTCGTCTAATAAAAATCGAAACATCCGAGTCTTTCTGCCCGCAAAATAATAGGTTATTTTGTTGTCTTGACTGTTTGATTTTAAACCTACCTGCGGATAGGGAATCCAATCCTTTTCTCTCAACCAGCTATTTCCATCGGCTGATGTCTCTACAAAACTCATCGAAATAGGAGTACAATTTTTCTGATTTGAATAAGAAAAATTTATTCTTGATAAAATTAGATCTTTCTGCATATCTACTGTTAGTGAGTCGTTAACTTTATTTATTGAGACCGGACCGGAATATTCTGTTTCGTTCAGTTGATATCCCTTTCTTGTATGTTCCCAATCGTTTTTCCATATTTTAAGAATTGAAACTCCGTCTACATTAACCTCGTAAATCGGAATTAAAAAATTATCCAAATATTCCCACTCGTAATGAAATTCTCTGGCTGTATCATTAAAGGTTAACTCCATTAAATACTCCCCCTTTCTTTCAATCCCACTCCAACTATCTGCATTATAAATAATATCTTTCCTTACTAGGATAGGTGGTACATTAATATGAATACCTTGAACTAACGAAAGCTTTGCGTTTTCCGGCGCATTTTTATTAAACCATTTAATACCTTGGAAATAGGCATTTCCAAAACTATTCCCCCAGGAGGGAAAGTTGATTTTTGCCGCCCCCTTAAGTCCACCAATTAGAAAATTAAAATAAACGTTTTCATTAGGGTGCCACTTTATCAAATTAAAAATTAAAAATAAACAATTTAAAGTTAATATTAAAAATATAAATATCTTTGAAATACGATTGTTATTAAAAAAATCAATAATTACTTTGCCTCCCAATCCACAAAGTAAGGCCATTGCCGGAATGAATTCCATTATTTGTCTTACTCCCCCATAGATTGCTGTTCCTGGTATGGTCACTCTTAGTATTGGTACAAAAAACCATAGTATCCATAACAGTGAGACACCATCAAATTTCTTCCGATAAAACCATGCAGTAAATACACCCAAAAAACTCAAGAGGAGTACAAAAGGCGGAGTGGTAAAAACAATCCATTGAATCGGAAAAGTATTAAAACCAGCAATAAAAAACGAATCTGGTTGATAACGGATTCCCGTCCCGATACTTTTATAATAACTTATAATTGACATAAAGTTAGTCGGTAAGTTCTGCCAAAGATAAGGCCACGATCCGAAAAATATCGCAAATACTATCATGGGTCCTAAAAATAAACCCAGAAGATAATGATTAGGAATATTAAAGAGAACCTTATACGATTTTTTAAAATAACTTTTGTATCTAAATAAAAGATAGGGAATTAATATAAATAGAATAAATAAAATATTAAATTTAGTTCCTAAAGCAAAACCAAAAAGGATAAATGCTCCAATTAGCCACCAGGCGTTCCCTTTACGTAAGGATTTCCAAAAAAACCAGACAGTTGCCGCAAAAAAAGCGGTCTCTGGGGGATCCTTAATGTTAAAATGTGACTCTGCCCAAAATAATGGATAAGTGGCAAGGGCAAGTGTTGAAATAACTGCAGAAAAAAAACCTAATGTTTCAAAGGCAAAGCCGGCAACCACAAAAACAAGTAGCGAAGAGGCAAGGATATTAAAAAGATGATGGGATGAAATATCGTTCATCACTCCCAGTTTTTGATAGAAGATATAATTGAACAACGCAGCCAGTTCATCATTTAATGGGGGATGTCCCTTGCTATTCTTTAACATATATTCTCCGTTGTTGAAATCAGTCATCTGATAAAGGCTTCTTCTGGGGTTGGGGATATTTTGCGGCTCTCCGAAAGTACCCTGCAAATTTACATTAGGAAGATCGTTGTAATTAGTTTTACCGGTTAAAAAATAATATAAATACGCCTGTCCTCTGGCAAAATGAATCGATTCATCCCAAGAAACTCCATAACTTTTAAGAGTAAAAAAAGAGATGACAAAAAAGGCTAAGGCTAAAAAGCCGCTAAACAGAAACGTTCTTCGATAATGTTTCATCTTATACCTTGCGGGAAGAAAAATTTTCTCTACTAATTTTCTTTAAATTCCTTGATCAAGCCCCTATTTTCTATCTCGCCAATTGATAGGTTTTTTATCATTAGTCTATATGGGCCAATTTCTGCCGGAATATTAATATCGAATGACATTCCCTCAATCTTCAACCCCCCTGCCGGCATAACAAATTCATAACTACGTGGCGATGAATCCATGACTATTGGAAGGCTCGCTTTATTATTAAAACTCTCATCAGTTGACCAGTTAATCAATAATTTGGCAAAATCCTTAATGTAATATTTAAGAATACTCCACTCATCGATGTTTTCCACGATTGAAAAAGGATTATTTTCTATCTCTAAAGCAAACTCTAAATCAAGGTCATCATATCCCGAATCAACCGCTTCGATTTCGGTAATTGCAGGTGAATCCCCACTCAAAGTTTCCACGATTTCCATCTTAACGAATCTAGTTAACACTGGGTTGAAGCTGTCGAGGACAATTTGCCCATCTTCTTTCGGGGAATCTTTATTTATTTCATATATTTTTTGCCAGTGCTTTCCATCGGTCGAAATCTGAAAATTATACGAGACCGGGGATAAAGATTTTATCCAATTGTGCCATAAAATTGTTGATATATATCTTGTCGCCCCCAAATCGATTATCAATTCCTCATGATGGTTATCATGCCACCAAATTCTATGTCCTTGCCAGACTGTCTTAAAATTATTATCATTTACGTTTCTTACTTCTCGGTATTTCCATTCCGACTCACTTGTAACCTTAGCCATGTTGTAATACCTTTTCCTAGAGTTTAAGTAATCAAAGATCTTGATTTTCATTTCAGTAGAATAATTTAAACTCTTAAGTTTTGGGGAAGGCGATAACTTCTCAGGCTTATTTATTAATTGTGACTTCATTTGCATATTAATCAAAACTGGGACAGTAGAATCAAAATCTATCCTTTCTAAGTTATCTACTAATTTAAAAGGTGATCCCTTTAAAAGAAGATTTCTCGTTTGGCTGGTTGTATCAATAAGTCCATTGGAATTATAAAAAAAGGTATAAACATTGCTAAAGTTAGTTTTATTTTTGATAATATGATAAAGAAATTCATCATACATAGTAAAACGAGAAATATCATACCTGTCTATTCCATATCTCCAAGCTATGGCGGTCGTTTCCGGCATTGATGAAACGGAAAAAGCATTATTAAAATAATTTTGAGCATCACTGGTAACATCAAAATATAAGACATCTCCTTTCTTAATTTGGGGAAGGTATTCTTTAAGTTGGTTATAAAAATTTGTCACAGGAACGCTTCTTGTTCGCAAAATAAAATTTTGATAGGAAGCCGAACTTATCATATTCAAAAGGCCCCAAACAACAATAACAACGCTTCCCAACCTCCCTGATAAATCCCTCTTTTTACGAAAGAACAAATAAAGCAATGCCAAAATTCCAACCTCGGAGACGAAAGTATTTGTAAAATAACGATGCGTGGTCACAAAAAAAGCCGTCGGTTGATACGCGGCATATGTTGCTATACTCAAGAGGAGCCAAACGCAAAGAAATAGATACAACTTCCTTTTTTCTTTCTCAATCATAAAATAAAACAAAAATATGTTATAAAGAACAATTCCCCCGAGAAAGGCAGTAAACAGCCTTTCTTCTGAAAGAATAAGAAGTGGAGAACTAAATATTATTTTTGAAACGAAAAACCACAGCAAACAAAGAACTAGTGAAGCTATTGTAATAAACAAGCCTTTTTTACTTCTCTTTAATAAAATAAAGTAAAATATTGCTAAAAAGATAATTGAAAATATTTCGATATAGGGCAGGTTTACTCCTAATATACT
>Ga0315281_10010254_pt1 | contig 12918 bp, 13 predicted proteins | sample YL17G07_0_MG_FD_204540 | JGI IMG/M metagenome (GOLD analysis project Ga0315281, IMG submission 204540) | Sediment microbial communities from Yellowstone Lake, YNP, Wyoming, USA - YL17G07_0 | ecosystem: Environmental > Aquatic > Freshwater > Lake > Sediment | place: USA: Wyoming | collected... | reverse complement strand
TCTGATAGGCGCGCAGCTCGAAGTAAAGATACGCCGGTCGCTGGCCGGCGAGGTGGGGGACTCCCTTCGCCGTGTGGATACCTTCCTTGCCGTGACAGCTGGCGCAAGAGGCGTCCGCGACGCGCTTGCCTTCCGCAACATCCGCGGCAGTGGCGTACGCGGCCCGCAGGTCGTCGTCGGCGCCAGGCGTTACCGTCACAGGTGGTGCCGCTTCGCTTCGAAAATGGCCGAGGAGAGTTGCCCCCACAACGACCAGCACGGGGAGAAGAGTTCGCGCACTGCGTTTCATCAACAATTCCTCGAAGGTGCCGAATCAAGAGAAAAAAGAACACGCGGATTCTGCATAGGCGTCGGTGGGCGCGGTTTGACGTGTATCAAGTCTCGCCCATTTTACTCGGGCTCACGGATTTTTATCAATCTTTGATATGTGTAAAGCTCAATCGCTGTTTATCTAGCATAGAATACCGGCGCGTTGCTGTGAACCACCATTGAGACAGTAAGGGTGGCAAGCGCAGTCACGGTGGGTAGACAGGGGGCGTTTGCTGACGGCTTCAGAGTTAGCCGGCCGCATCGAATGCCGGTCGTAGTCAGGGTATTGAGTTCAAGGAGAAAGAAAATGAAGCGTGCAGTGATTACGACCGCAGTGGGTATTGCCGTTGCGCTGTTCCAAACCATCGGCTATGCGGAAGTCGATGCGAAATGGGCGCAAGCCGAGGCGAAAGAGCACGGCTGCCTGACTTGCCACGCCACCGACAAGAAGAAGGTTGGACCTTCCTATACGTCAGTCAGCGAAAAGTACAAAGGCAAAAAGCTCAGCGACGTGGTTGGCTCGGTGAAGAAACTCCCGGTACACGAGGGCGTCATCAAGAAAACGAGCGATCAGGATCTGAACCTGATCCTCGAGTGGGTTCTTTCGCTCTGATCCGAGTCTTGAGCGGCCGCTACGTTAGCAGCGCAGCGTGTATAATATTCCTCTCGAATCGAGTGCTGTTGACTCGGGTGTTGCGAGCTTGCCAGGAGCGGCGGCTTGGCCAAGGAGGAGTAACGTTTATGAGCAGCGACCTGCATATCTGCGCACATTCACCATTTAAGGCACGGCCGATCATGGCCGTCATGCTTGCCATTCTTGCCGTAGTGCCCATCGTTTCGGGACAGGCGAGGGCTCAGAGCGGCGAGCGCAGCGGCAAGCAAGTGGTGGAGGCGGCGTGTCTTGCCTGTCACGGCACGGGGGCAAATGGCGCGCCGAAAATCGGCGACAAGAACGCATGGGCGAAGCGCACATCGCGGGGACTCACCAGCCTCACACAAACCGCGATTAAGGGTATCCGGAAAATGCCGGCGCATGGCGGTAATCCCGGTATAAGCGATCTCGAAATCGAACGCGCCATTACCTACATGGTCAACCAGTCGGGCGGCAACTGGGTCGAGCCTATCAGCCGGGTAAGCCCTGCCGTCGAGCGCAGCGGCGAGCAGATCGTGAAGGCGCAGTGCGTCAAGTGCCACCAAACGGGAGTGGGTGGCGCACCCAGGATCGGCGACCGGGAGGCCTGGATACCGCGACTCAAGCAAGGACTCGACAGCGTGGTTCGCTCCGCGATCAAGGGACACGGTCCGATGCCGCCTCGCGGGGGCGTGGCCGATCTCAGCGATGCTGAAATGCGAGCCGCGGTTACCTATCTGTTCAACGCAGGGGCAGCCGCCAAGTAAGAAACTCGGGCGGCGCCGTGCGGCTGATCCGCAGCGGCGCCGATCCGGGATCAGTTGTTCTTCGCGCCTTCGTTCACCCAGACCTTGAGGATTTCGATATCCCGGTCCGGCATCTTTTCCCGTCCGTGGGGCATACGGATCGAGGGATGTGCCCGTCCCTCCACCAGCATATTGAGGGCGCTGGTAAAGGCGTCGCCGGGCTTGATCAGCGCGCCGAATTTCCCGCCCTTCAGCACGGTTTGATAGGTCGTCGTGTCAAAGCCGCTGGCTTCGAGTCCGGGCTTGCCTGGCGCGTGGCACTCGGAACAGTTCTTGGCGAGTATCGGCTGCACGTCCCGGCTGTAGCTGACGTCGTGCGGCGTACACCCCGTCAGAACGCCCGCTACGAGAGCGGTGCCGAACAGCGATGTGAGCATCCTGCGTTGTCGCGTGTTTCTCATATCGAACACCTCTTGTCCTGTTGCCGCGCCGTCATGCGGAGAGCGCCGGGCCGTCGCTCCCTTGCCGATGGGCCGATCGCCACTACTCTTACTTGGCCTGGCTCACCATGTAGTCGACGGCTGCCTTGATATCGCCTTCCGACAGCGCCGCGTTGCCGGCTTTCGGAGGCATCGCACCCTTGCCCTTCACGACCGAAGCTACCATGGCACCGGCACCCTTTTTGATGATGGGACCCCACGCCGCCTTGTCGCCAAGCTTCGGCGGCATGGCGACATGGCAGGCGGCGCAGGCCTTGTCGTACACTTGTTTGCCGTCTGCTGCCAATGTTAGTCCCGCGGACAGCAAGGCCGCAATGCCGGTGATTCCAATCGATACGCTTTTCATAGTGGTCTCTCCCATTATAAGAGGTAAAAGTTTGGCAAGTCTGCCTGAAACCCGATCAGTGCTTAGGTTGCCTTTTCTTCGAAGGGCGGGAACAGCCGGCTCAATCCCAGCAGCGTCACGATCGGCGCAATGATCAATGCGATCGCGACGAACATGCCTTCCTTGCCCAGGATGAGCGGGTTATAGGACAGCAGCCCCTTGCCGGTCTTCGATATTTCCTGCCCGCCGATCACCACGTTCCAGCGCATCATGAACACCGAGAACAGCACCAGGCAGGCGCACAGCGTCACGCCGACGACCAGCGCACGCCCGGTAGTACCGCGCCAGATCATGTACGACAACAGCAGCAGCGGCGTTATGGCGCCGACGCCGAACTGCAGCACGAAATAGGGCACGAGCAGCGGACCGGTCACGTACTGCATGATCATCTCCACGCCCTCCCGGCCTTTGTAGACGATGTTGGCGAATTCCAGGCCTTCCAGCACCAGTGCGACCATGATGAAAGCCCAGACCGTATAGGCCAGCCCTTTCAGGCAGGCCAGATCGATCGGAACGTTGCGCAACTTGCACGCAGCCACGTAGATCACGATCAGCAGCGCGACGCCGGAAATGATCGCGGAGAAAAGGAATATGACCGGCATCAGGTCGGAGGACCACCATTCGCGGGACTTCAGGGAACCGTACATGAAACCGACGTAGCCGTGCAGGCCATGCGCGGCCGGAATCCCGGTGACCGCGAGGGCGAAGATCCACTTCTTGTCGTAGCGCATGGCGTTCTCGGACAGATCGTACGAGCCGAGGGTCAGGAGGCGATAGAACCTGCCCAGCAGGTCTTTCCTCGTTTGCGCCTGTCGCACGATGAAAGGCCGGTACGCGAACCAGGTTTCCAGCATCAGCAGCACGACGTAGAAGCTCGCAAAATAGCCGAAGGCGGCCATCGCCGAAGTCCAGTGCGGCGTGAGCGTGGCTTCAAAGGCGCGCTCCGGATGCCCGAGATGCAACAGCAGGGGCGTCGGCACGAAGATCATGAAGCACAGCGACGTGAGCAAGGCAACATGGGCGACGGGCTTCAGGCGCTCGAAACCGAATACCTGGTACAGGCTCGAGACCGTAAACGCGCCCGCGACCAGCCCCGTGAGATACGGGTAGACGGCGATGAGCACGGACCACTCGAAAACCGTTTCGTTCGGGTAAACCCACCCCGTGTACTGCGCGATGTTACTGAGCAGTTCCACTAGTTCACCTCCTTGTCGATGCCTACGTAAAAGACATTCGGGGCATTGCCCGATTCCGGTTTGAGCACCGCCACGCGGTTGTTGCGGATGAACAGGCTGATCGGGCTCTGCTTGTCCCTGAGATCGCCGAAAATGCGCGCGCCCACGGGGCAGACCTCGACGCAGGCGGGCTGCAGCCCCTTGGTGATGCGGTGATAGCACCAGGTGCACTTGTCGGATACGCCTTTTTCCTCGTTGAAGTAGCGCGCGCCGTAGGGGCAGGCTTGCACGCAGTATCTGCAGCCGATGCAGTATTCGTGGTCGATCAGCACCACGCCGTCCTCGGTCTTGTAGGTGGCACCGACGGGACACACCTGCACGCAGGCCGGATGCGTGCAGTGGTTGCAGAGTTTGGGCACGAAGAAGGCCTTGTCCACCTTCACATCCTTGTAGCGATTGGCGAACCGGTACTCCTTTTCCGAACCCGAGGCCCTGATGTTGACCGGATCCTGCTGGCTGTCGATGTGCGCGGAGTCTTCACCCTCGAGATAAACGTAGCGCTCCACCCAGGTGCGGAATTGGTGCGCGTTGCGCGGGACGTCGTTCTCGCGTTTGCATGCCTCGACGCAGCGCAGACAGCCGATGCACTTGGTCGCGTCCACGCCGAACGCCCATTGGTGCTTGGTCCAGTCGTAATTCGGCGTGGGAAACGATTTGGCTGCAGCGCCGGATTCGCCCTTTGCTCCGCTCGGGGCGGGTTCGGCTTTTGCAACCGCGCTCCGCAGGGTGCCCAGAGCGACCGCGCCGGCGACGGCGCCCGCAGTACAGGTCGCGGCGCCGAGTTTGCCCAGAAACGCGCGTCGGGCATCCAGTGAAGGTTTTGATTTCTCGTTCATGGCGTCTTTTTTCCCTCGGTAGTGGGCTTGCAGCTCTGTTCTGAGTAGTAGGCAGCGAGGCTGGCGATGTCGGTGTCGCTCAGACCCCGTGTCACGCCTGCCATCATCGGGTCTTTGCGCAGGCCGGCCCTGAACGCCTTGAGCACGTTCACAATATAGCCGGGCTTCTGACCGGCAAGCCCCGGCCAGGCAGGGTTGCTCGCAATGCCCGTTTCGCCATGGCAGGCCGTGCAATTTTTGGCCAGCGCCTTGCCGGCGGCGGCGTTGCCGACGCGCGTATCGCCCGCCGGTGCCGTGCAGTTCAAGCTGGCGTAATAGACGGCCAGATTCTGGACGTCGGCATTGCTGAGCGCTTGTGCTATGGGCGTCATCGCCGCATCCTTCTGAGCGCCGGACTTGTACGCCCCAAGTATCCGGGCGAGGTAAGCGGCGTGCTGCCCAGCCAAACTGGGCCACGTATCGTTCGGGCTGATGCCTTTGGCACCGTGACAGCCGGCGCAACTGGCCGCGCGTTTTTCCCCTGCAGCGACAGACCCGGCCACCTTGACTGCGGCGGTCGCAATCTTGGGCGCATGCGGGTTATGACAGACGTTGCATTGCTGGCCGCTCGAGTGCTGGGCGATATCGACCTGCGGCTGGGTACGGGGCCGCCCCGGCATCGCCTCATGGCACAGCGAGCAAAGCTTTGCCGCATCGGACGGGATCGGGAGCTTGCCGTTTTGCGGATGTCCCTGGGCCGCGCCGTGGCACACTTCGCAGATCACAGATTTGTGGCTGTTGGCCGACCACAGCGCCGCGCGCTCGCTATGGCAGGTCTTGCAATTGCGTGATGTCTGATAGGCCGGTTCCTGAGCCGCGATCTCAGGCACCGAATCAGCACGGTAGTGGCCAAACCGATAAAACGAGTCGACGGTGAAAAGCGATTTCGCGATCACAGCGACGACGATAAAGACGACAATCAAAAGGAGCAATCGAACGATGTGCTTGGGCATGGTTACCCTTCAGGGTTATCGAGTCATACCGTCTAGGTAGGAAAGGGCCGGCTTGCGCGGAACGAAAAATTTCGCGCGTTTCAGATCTTCGTAGGATCCGGCAAAGTAACTGCTGTTCGAATAGGCGCTCCGGGCAATTTCCCGCGCGACCGTGCGCGCACTCTCGGCGCTGTTTGAGAAAACGATGATTCTGGCGTTGTAGTCGTAATAGCGGAGGCGGCGGTCTGTTTGCGCATTGCTTGCTTCTCCCGCAAGGATGCTTTGGGCTCCGGGTACGGTGGCGACTGCGTATTCGGCCCGGTTTCGTGCATCGACGATCACTGCGCTGTTCTCGTTGGTGAAGATGTGGCGGAACCCGCGCAAGCTGGTTTCGGCGGCATGGCCCAGCGCTCTCCAGACCGACAGGCCCAGCTGGTAGCGGCTGACCTTGGTGTACCCCAGATTCAAGAGTTCCTCCGCCTGACGTCTTGCCCAGTTGCAAAACGGGCCATTCGAATACACGATGATGTTGGCGGCGCGGTCGGGATAGGCCTGCGCGAAGCGGATGAGTCCCTTTTCCGCAAGATTGATGCTTCCGGGAATGTGTGCAATGGCATATTGTTCTTCAGGTCGCGCATCCAGTATCAACCCGCTTTTTTTTCCCATGACCAGCTGAAGCTGTTCGGTGGTCACCTCGGGCGTTTTCTGGTCACGTTCCTCCAGCGTGGCCTGATATACACTCAACGTCGCGGCTGAGGCGCATGTAAAGAGGCCGGCCGTCGCAACACACATCACCAGCATTGAAGCCGAGGACCTCACGCAAGCGAGTAACGACGTTCGCATGGCTCTCTCTTACCGACCTCCTCACATCGTGGCGTCCATGATCCAAGGGCCGGCGTGATGGCGCAACGGACCTTCCGACCTGTCTGATGCGACCTTTGGTCCCTTGTTGCGGGCCCTTAGGCGATATTGCACCGAGCTGGGACTGCTAGAATGAACCGGACTTCGCCCATGAAGCTCATTGCCAATCTCAGCCTGGTGCACCGGTTTCTGCTGACCGGCTTTTTGGTATTGCTGGCCGGAATGGCGCTGGTCGGCACCTGGGTGGGCGATCAGATTGAAAGAGGTGTCATCAGCGGCACCGGGGTAGTCACCAGCATCTACCTGGATAGCGCCGTTTCCAATCACCTGCAGTCGCTGGCAAGCGGCAGCCGCATCAACGATGCTGACCGAATCGCGCTCGACCGGATACTCGCAGGCACCCGCTTCGGGGAGCGCGCGGTGGCTATGAGCGTCTGGGCGCGGGACGGAAGGATTGTCTACAACAGCCCCGATCCGCTGCTCGAGGGACGTCAGTCTCCGCTGCGCGGGGCGCTCGCCGCGGCCTTTGGCGGCGAAGTGCGCACGCAAATCGGCAGCCCTGTGGCAGGAGAGCAGGAATCCAAGCCCAAGCGATCGCCCCGCATGATAGAAACCTACGCGCCGATCCGCGCGGATAACGACGGGGCCATCATTGCCGTTGCGGGGTTTTATCAGACCATAGCCGATTTGCAGCAAGACGTCCGTGCCGCGCAACTGCGCAGCTGGGGCATGCAGGCATTGGTGACGCTGGCGATACTCGGGCTGTTCACGACGTTGGTGAATCGCGCGAACAACACCATCGTCGCCCAGCAGCGGGAGTTGCAGGAAAAGGTCACCCAGCTTACCGCGCTGCTGGCTCAAAACGAGCAGCTGCACGACCGGGTGAGCCGTGCCGCTGCGCGGACCACAGCGCTTAACGAACGCTTCCTGCGCCACGTCGCTGCGGATCTGCATGACGGGCCCGGACAAGGTCTGGCGCTGGCATCGATGCGCATCGAATCTCTTGCCGAAGTTTGCGGCGCCTGTGCGGTTTCCGCCGGAAAAAATGGCAGTGTCGCCGAGGATTTCCGCACGATACACTTGGCGCTGCAGTCGGCGCTCGTTGATCTGCGCGCCATCTTGCGAGGCATACACCTGCCGGAAATAGAAGGGCTTTCGGTCACGGAGACGGTGCGGCGCGCCGTGAGCGAGCACGAACGCAAGTCGGGCATGACGGTATCGCTGACGCTGGAGAATGTTCCCGATGAGGCGGCATTACCGGTCAGGATGACGCTGTACCGGGTGCTGCAGGAATCCCTCGCCAACGGATTTCGCCACGGTGGCGGAAGCAACCAGCGCGTTGCGGTGAGCGGTTCTGCCGGTCAGCTTGTCATCGAAGTGGCCGACGATGGAAAAGGCTTCGATCCGGAGACGGTCAAGAGCGCCGGGCATCTGGGGCTGGTCGGGATGCGGGAACGCGCCGAGGTTCTCGGCGGGAGCTTCGAAGTGCGGAGCGTGTCGACTCAGGGAACCGTGGTTCGCGCGTCGCTGCCTTTGTTACAGCCGGAGGGGGAATGACGACTGAGGCCATTCGCGTGCTGGTGGCAGACGATCATCCGCTGTTTCGCGATGGCGTGGTGCATTCCCTGGCGTCCGAAGCGGACTTCGCTGTGGTCGGCCAGGCTTCAAGCGGTGAGGAAGCCCTGCGCATGGCGCGAGACCTGCTTCCCGACGTCATACTGCTCGACATAGCCATGCCGGGCTGGGGTGGATTGGTCGCTGCCGAAAAGATCACCACCGCTTGCCCCGCGACCAAGATCATGATGCTCACCGTCATGGAGGACGAGGATAAGTTGCTCGCCGCTTTCAAGGCCGGCGCCCGCGCCTATGTGCTCAAGGGTGTTTCGGCGCACGAACTGGCGCGCGTGGTGCGCTCCGTTGCGCAGGGAGAAGTTTACGTGACGCCGTCGCTGGCCGCGGGGATACTGGTCGCACTGACCCACCGCGGCACGCCGCAGGACCCGCTCGAAGAACTCACCGAACGGGAGTCGGAAATCCTCAAGCTGGTCGGGCAGGGACTCACCAATCGCGAGATCGGCGATAAAATCCATCTGTCCGAGAAGACCGTCAAGCATTACATGACCAATATCCTGGAGAAGCTGCATGTGCGCAGCCGCGTCGAGGCCGCGATGTTGGCGGCACGCGGCGGCCGCAGCGACAACGGAAAGTAGCCCGCTTTGAGAACTCCGTTCACATTGCCAGAATCCATTTGACGAGCTTCTTCGTCTCGTCATCGTTTGCCTTGACTGCCGGGTGCTCCTTGCCCTCCTTGAGCTTGGCCACGAGAGTGGCCGCGGCGTCGGCTTTCCCCTTGTTCTTGGCCGCAATGTCCTTGTACGCCGGCCCCACCTTCTGCTCGGCGGCCGCGTGGCACATCGTGCAGCCGGACTTCTTGGCCAGTTCCGGGGACGCGTTGACTGCTCCAGCAGCCGTCAGCCCCACTGCAACCAGCCCTGCGATGATCATCGTTTTCATGGACTCTCCTTGTTGTTAAGAGCACGCCGTGACAACGGCGCGGGAACACTATTTCCGGATACGCGCCCCTGCCAGGGCACGCAGGTTTGCTGCTTCACTCTCTGCATGAATTTTCGGATCTGGGCGCCCGATTGTGGTTCGTTAGGGATACCTGCCAGTTGATTTCGATCAAATCCGGGCAAGCCTCTTCGTTTATAGTGGGGAAGATTTTTTATACCGTCTTTGAAATGCCGGTCGGGAAGTACGCCTGCGATGTGCTGGTCGGCATTATAGGAATAGCTGTCGCTAAACACAGGAATCGAAGGCCATGCGCATAACAAGAAAAATCTCGATCGGGGTACTGGCAGCCATTCTTTGTTTGGCAGCGGCTCCCGCTCTATGGAAGGCCGTCGCCGGCGCGGCCGAAACCAAGGTTGCCGAACCCACCGTGCTCAAGGACGCGCAACCGGCGGCCCCGCAGTTTCCCAACGCGCTATGCCTGGGTTGTCACGGAAATCAGGGATTTGCGTTGCCGGGTGCGGATGGGCAAATGCGCGCGCTGCATGTGACGGCGGACAAGTTCGGCAACAGCGTGCACGGCAAGCGGCTGTGCGTCGAATGTCACAAGGACATAACCGCAATTCCGCACCAGAAAGGCGTGCAGCACAAGGTCAGTTGCGTACAGTGCCACGAGGATCTATGGGCAGCAGCTCAGAAAGAGAATAAGACCGAGGAGCACGCGAGACTGGGCGTAGTGGTGCAGCAAATAGACAGGTACATGAAATCCATTCATGCGCGGCCCAGCAAGGAGGATCAGTCGCGGACCAACGCAACCTGCTACCACTGCCACGATGCCCACTATGTCTATCCGAAGGACAGCGCCGCGCGCGCGGAGTGGCGGTTGAGCATTCCCAACGCCTGCGGCAAGTGCCACGTCAAGGAGCGAGACCAGTATGTGGCGTCGGTGCATGGCAAGGAAGTCATGGAGAAGCGCAATCCGAAAGCAGCCATCTGCTCGGATTGCCACACCACCCACGACATCGGTGATCCGGCAAAGGATTCCTCCAAGCTGGTCATTACCAAGAACTGCGGGAACTGTCATGCAGAGAACCTGAAGACCTATACGGAAACTTATCACGGCCAGGTCAATACCCTGGGCTATGCCCATACGGCCAAGTGTTTCGACTGCCACGGAAGCCACGGTATCCAGCGGGTCGCCGACCCGAAGTCGACGATGCATGCGACGAACCGCCTGCAAACATGCCGCAAATGCCACAAGGAAGCGACTCAGGGGTTTGCCACTTTCGAACCGCACGGCACGCCGCACGATTTCGATCGCTATCCCTATATCTGGTGGGCGTCAAAATTCATGATAGGGCTGCTCGCAGGTACGTTCGCCTTCTTCTGGACGCATACGGCATTGTGGTTCTACCGGGAATACAAGGATCGCCAGGAGCGCAAGACCCGGCCGCATGTACAAACAGATGAGTTGCTGCTCGGCAAGCATTTCCGTCGTTTCCCGCTCATCTGGCGGATTGCCCACCTTACGTTTGCGCTGACCTTGATGATATTGACCTTGACCGGGATGGCGGTGTTTTACGCCGATACGGCCTGGGCGCCGATCGTCATGAAGGTGTTCGGCGGTCCGAAGGTGACGGCTGTCATCCACAGAATTTGTGCCGTTATTTTCGGCACGGTATTTTTTGCACAGGTAGTCTATTTCCTGCGGTGCATGGGCCGGAACTGGAGAACCTTCGATTGGTTCGGACCCAACTCGCTGTTGCCCCGGTGGCAGGATTTGTGGGACATCATTGCCATGTTCAAATGGTTCTTCGGTTTGGGCACGCGCCCGATCTTCGACCGGTGGACCTACTGGGAGAAATTCGACTATTGGGCGCCTTTCTGGGGCGTCACGATCATCGGCCTGAGCGGCGTCATGTTGTGGTTCCCGGAAATTACCGGCTCCGTTTTGCCCGGCTGGGTGTTCAACGTGGCCACGATTTTCCACGGGGAAGAAGCGCTCCTGGCCGCACTGTTCCTGTTTACCGTGCATTTCTTCAACAATCATTTCAGGCCGGACAAGTTTCCGCTCGATGTTGTGATGTTTACCGGCTCCGTGCCTCTGGAAGAGTTCAAGCACGAGCACACGGTGGAATACAACCGCTTGGTAAAATCCGGGGAGCTCGCGAAGTATCTGGTGGACGCTCCGTCCCGGCCTATGACCCTGGGATCCAAGATATTGGGCTTCACATTGATCGGATTCGGCTTGTTATTGCTGGTTCTGGTGCTGATCGGGGTCGTCGGTAGTGTCACTGCGGGCAAGTGACGACATAATGTTGTTAGACTGTATCGCCGCTCGTGATCGGAATGAAGCCTTATGCATAGAAATAGAACTGGCAGAGAACATATGACCGGACGTAAGCAAACCCTTGGCCGACCCCTCAATTTGCGAGAGTTCCAATGAAAAAACTGCTTCTACTGAGCGTTGTATTGTCGATGGCGTTGATTGGCTGCACGGAAAAAACGGAACCAACCGCCAAAACCACAACCGCTAAGCAAGCGGCGGCGGATGTTCAGGCCGCAGGCGATGCCCGCGCAGGAAAAGCCGTCGCGGAGCGCGACTGCAAGGGGTGCCACGGTTTGGACGGCAGAGGCGTCGCTCCGGCGATTCCGCACCTGGCGGCGCAGCGAGAACGCTATCTGCTGGCGTCAATAAAGGAGTACAAGGAAGGCAAGCGCAGTCATGCCGCGCTCAAGGACATGATGGCGAACATGAGCGAGGCCGACGCCCGCAATGTGGTCGCGTATTACGCCAGCCTGCCGCCGGTGGTAAACGCCGCGGCAACCGATGTGCAGCATTCGTCGCCCTATGAAGAAGGCAAGGCGCTGGCGGTGACCTGTTCAAAGTGTCATGGCGAAGACGGCAACAGCAAGATCCCGGGCACGCCCAGTTTGGCCGGCCAGCAGCCGCACTATCTGGTCACCGCCATCCAGGAGTATCACCAGGGGGAGCGCAAAACGGGCACGATGAAATCGAGGTTGCGAGATTCGGACAAACTGGAGCTGGAAAAACTGGCGCTGTATTTCGCGTCTCAGATGCCTGCTCAACGGGCCGCACCGCCTTTTGGCGATCCGGCGGCCGGCGAGCCGACAAGCGCGATGTGCGGAGGGTGTCATGGCGCGCACGGCATCAGCGCAGACGCCGAGACGCCGAGTCTGGCGGGGCAGGATGCCCAGTACTTGGTGAAGGCCATCAAGGCCTACCGAACAACTCGCCAGCACTGGGGAATGCAGCGTTACGTCGCCGGCCTCAGCGACAAGGACATGGAGAACATCGCCGCATTCTACGTGGTCCAGAAGCCGAAGGCCGCTGATCAGGTGCCGAGTTCTACGAAGGAACTGGTCGACAAATGCAACCGTTGCCATGATGCTGAAAACACTCCGGCGATGGTGGCGCCCAAGATGCGCGGGCAGGACAGGGACTATCTGGTCATGGCGCTGAGGGCGTATCGCGATGGCAAGCGCGAAAGTTCCACGATGCATAATATGAGCTCGATTTACAGCAACGCCATCATACAAAGCATCGCGGCTTCGTATGCCGGTCAGCCGGCGAAATAAGCGGTAATGCGGATACATCGATCCGCAGCGACAGTGGTAGCCGAGGGCAGCAGGGTTGCTGCCCTCGGCGTGTGATCGGCCCCTGTCAAGGGACATCCGAATGAGGATAGGCGCGGGGTGCGCCAAGCGATACCGATGGCACGTATCCTGATTCTTTACGCCACCACGGAAGGTCAAACCGCGCGCATCGCAGAGCGGATTGCGCGGACGATACGGGACCAAGGGCATTCCGCCGAGGCGCGTCCGGCCGACAGTGGTCGGACGGGTCCTGATTGGGCCACGTACGACGGCGTGATCGTCGGCGCCTCCATCCACTACGGTCGGCATCCGGGC
>Ga0315281_10010253_pt1 | contig 12919 bp, 11 predicted proteins | sample YL17G07_0_MG_FD_204540 | JGI IMG/M metagenome (GOLD analysis project Ga0315281, IMG submission 204540) | Sediment microbial communities from Yellowstone Lake, YNP, Wyoming, USA - YL17G07_0 | ecosystem: Environmental > Aquatic > Freshwater > Lake > Sediment | place: USA: Wyoming | collected... | reverse complement strand
GATTGCTTCTACTGAAATTATTTAACTGATCGGGGGCAGATTGCCCCCTCATTTATTAGGTCGGTTTAATTTGAATTGGTCGGATTAAAGTGAATATTTAAGCTGGATTAATTCGGAAGATAACAATCCCTACACTTTATTCTGGATGACCTGAGTAGTTATTATTTATTTTAATATTTTTATTTTTTCTCTGCATACTCTGCGGTGAATAGTTTTTATTTTTTCACTTTATGTTTTTCTCTTATTTAGGGTATGATATATAATGATTGAATTATCACATATATTAAGCGTGATTGGTTTAGTAATAGGCGCATTTTTGATTAATATTCCATTAGGATATTTGAGGGAAAAGTCCAAGAAATATTCTCTGAAATGGTTTGTATGGATACATTTATCAATACCTGTGATGATTGCTGCCAGACTCTTATTGCACGTAGAGTTTAAATATGTGCCGTTGATAATAATTGGCGCAGTATGCGGGCAGTTTTCCAAAAAGGTCGGAGATAAGATATTTAATCTCTTTTCTTCTGTAAAACTAGCAGCAACGCTTATTGCCTTAGTTGCGCTAACCTCAATCGTTGGCACTATCATTGAGCAAAATGGAGACCCTCAAAATAATATCAAGCTCCTTGCAAAGATATTTAGTGAGACTTCTGCGCCAAGTATATATACTACCCTTCATTCTATGGGTTTTATGGATATGTACCATTCAATATGGTTTATAGTCATTTTAGTATTGTTTTGCCTGAACCTGATAATCTGCTCATTAGACAGACTGCCAAAGATAAATAAAATTGTCTTTGAACCACTTATCCCGCTTAAATCTGGCGCTGCCTCAAAATTCTCAATACATAGAGAGATTAAATTAAAGGGAAATATTGAGGGTTATCGCAGTAAAATTGAGGTATTTTTAAAGAAATTAGGTTTTAATAATCCAACAGAGGCTGCATCAGATATTGAAACTCAATTTTATGCGCAAACTGGCGCTTTCACAAGATATGGCATTTATATCACACATCTAAGTATAATTATTATACTTATTGGCAGTGTAATAGGCGTATTTTTTGGTTTTGAGGGGTATATGAATCTCCCTGAGGGCGAGGTATCTGATGTTGCATATAATAGAAACGGCTCTGGCGAGCAGAAACTAGGGTTTTCAGTGAGATGTGATGATTTTAATGTCGAGTTCTATAAAGAAACAGACCGCCCAATGAGATACATTAGCTGGCTTACTATCTTAAAGAATGGCGTAGTGGTCAAAAAACAGGTAATTGAAGTCAACACTCCCCTTAAATATGAAGGTTATTACTTTTATCAAGCAAACTATGGGCCTATGCCTCCAGGAAAAGGTGTTATTATTTTAAGAGTTACGCCAAATGGTCAGCCTCCTGAGGTATTAAAACTCAAGGTTGGCGAGTCTTTTAATATAGCAGGCACTCCTCTTACTGCGACAGTCATGCAATTTGCCCCAGCTCTAGCATTTGACAAAGACTGGAAACCATTTAATTACACTGAAATGATGAATAATCCTGCGGTATTTATTGTATTTAAAGAAGGCGGCCAAGATAAATTATCATGGTGGGTGCAAAAACGTTACAATAAGACATGGGATTTGCCTGGCGGACACAAGATTGAATTGATTGATAATTGGGGAGGGCAATATACAGGGCTGCAAGTAAGAAAAGACCCAGGCGTTTGGTTAGTATATCTTGGGTTTATGTTAATGATAATTGGTTTATTTTTTGCAATGTTTAAATCTCATAAAAAGATATGGGTTATTCTAAGTTCAGAAAAGGGCAAGGTGGTTATCAATATTGCAGCCTCTGCAAATAAAAACCGCGCTGCGTTTGAAGACAAAATTGATAAGGTAATTGAAACTATTAAGTGAAAAGTGAAAAGTGAAAAGTGAAAAACTAAAAGTTGAAGGCATTTAAATAAAAAAATTTTATTAACTGCTTTTTACTTTTCACTTTTAGTTTTTCACTTTACACTTTTCACAATAAAGGAGGCGTTATGGGCAGTTCTGAATTTTTTGGCTTTGCTACAATTGGCTATATAGTGGCAATGATGTTTTATATCTCATATCTTGTCATAAAAAATAATACTATAGGCATTATTGGCACAACGATTACAGTTGTCAGTTTTGTTTCACATACAGCGGCATTTATATTACGCTGGGTAGAATCTTATCAGCTTGGGATGGGACGCGCCCCTTTAACGAATTTATTTGAATCACTGACTTTTTTTGTATGGTGTTTGATACTAGGTTATTTAATAATTGAGGTAACTTATAAAACCAGATCATTTGGCGCATTTATTACTCCAATAGCAGGTATGGCTCTTGGATTTATAGAGCTTTCAGGAATATCCAAAGATATTGAACCCCTTATGCCTGCCCTGCAAAGTAATTGGCTTTTGGCTCATGTCATGATGAGTTTTATCTCATATTCTGCTTTTGCGCTATCTTTTGCAACTGCCCTTATGTATTTGATATTAAGGACAAAGGACAAAAAAGAACCGTTTTATATATTTTGGATATTTGCAGGGGGTATGTTTTTTATTGTTATTGCTGCAATGGGTATAGATTTAATACAATTCAAGATAATAAACAGGGCGTCAGGTGATATTATTTCTAATTTTCTATTTAAGGCGACCTTTAGGTCTGAGTCTCCCTTTATTTCTATACTAAGTTATTTGGGTTCAATCGTCTTTCTTATCGGACTTTGGCAGTATGGATATATTTTAAGAAATACAATTGCATATTTTAAGATTTCTGAGAAGGTTTTAGAAAATTTGACGTATAAAACCATTACAATAGGTTTTCCAATATTTACATTAGGAGGGCTGATATTTGGCGCTGTCTGGGCGGATCAGGCATGGGGAGTGTATTGGAGTTGGGACCCAAAAGAGACTTGGTCTCTAATTACTTGGCTTATCTACGCATTTTTTCTCCATACTAGATACATCGCAGGCTGGCGTGGAAATAGGATAGCGGCAGTTGCAGTCATAGGATTTATAGGCGTAATATTTACGTATCTTGGGGTAAATCTTTTTTTATCTGGGCTTCATAGTTATGGCGGGATGAGGTAAAGTAAAGTCTTTAATTTCTGTATATATTGCGCCTTTAGAGTGTAGTTCACTTTTCATTAGGGTGATAGAGTTTATTCGATTTGTTCCAAAGGAAATGTCATTATACCTCTCAATCTCTGCTTGTAAGCTGTGTATTTTGTTATTGATTCTTCCAATAGTCAGATGCGGACTAAATTTATGGTCAACATTGCCAATTTCACTTAATCTGGAATTAATCTCTAAAGAAATCTCATTAAGCCTGCCGTTATCACTAACCCCAATCCAGATAACATGGGGATTCTTTAAGTTCGGGAAACACCCAATACCGCTTAAAACAATCTCAAATGGCTGAATTTTTGATGTAATATCTTTTAGAATCTCTTCTATTTGAGGTATATTTTCGATAGGAATATTTCCGAGAAATTTTAGGGTAATATGGAGGTTTTGTGAGTTAATCCATTTAATGTTTTTAAGCGTTGTCTTTAAATCGCTGATATCATCAGCAATCTTTGACTTTAAGACATCCGTTAGATTAACTGCTATAAAGGATCGTATCATCTGTTTCCCTTTTATAAATATATTACTGCAAGCCTGAAATATTTTGTGTGCCAGAAATCAGCAAAAATGAGTCACAAAATACTTTGTGTGCCAAAAATGAACCACTAATCTGTTTGTGTGCCAAAAAATATTAAAAATGGCACACAAAATACTTTGTGTGCCAAAAGTGTACCACAAATTTTATTCAATAATATTATAAAGCTCCGTAAAATACATTATCTCAGATCGTCTTCCGCTGCCTTCTATTAAAATATCAATTATTTTTTTATCTTTAAACTCTTTAACAATACGAGCTGCTGTTCTTTTTGGCATCTTAGTGTGTGTGATAAATTCACTTGTAGTAAAATATGGCTGTTTAAATAATGTATCTAATGCAACTATAGAAAATTGAGACCTGACAATAGTTGAAACTTCTGTCTTCATCCTTTCATATAAATCTAAGATAGCCTTTGCCTTTAGAGTATTTGATTTTGACTGCTCAATAATAGCCGTTAGGAAAAAAATAATCCAATCATCCCAATTATCTGCTTGTGAAATTTGGTTTAACCTATCATAATATATCTCTCTATTAGCCTCAAGATACTCGCTGATATAAAATACTGGGCTTTTTAATAATTTTTTTTCATATAAAAACAGCGGTATCAATATCCTGCCTACTCTTCCATTTCCATCCGAAAAAGGATGTATCAACTCAAATTGGTCATGGATTACAGCTAGTTGAACTAAAATATCTTTTTCTTCAGAATGTATATAGTTTTCTAAATTAGTAAAAGATTCCATCAAACGCTCAGAAGTTGGTGGAATAAATGTAGCATTTTCAATTGGCGTACCGGGTCTACCAATCCAAACTTGGTCTTTTCTGAATTCACCCCTTGCCATATTCGTACCTCTTACACTATTTAAGAGTATTGAGTGTACGTCTAAAATAAGATTAAATGAAATAGGAAGAGTATTAAGATTTTCTACCGCAAAATTTAACGCCTTTCTATAATTAATAATCTCTTGAATATCGCCCTGTTTTTTATCGCTAATATCCTTTAAAACCTTTGCCTCATATTTGTATACTTCCTCTATTGTTGCGATTGTGCCTTCAATCTTTGAGGACAATACCGCTTCTTGAGTGGTCAAAGGAGATAATAAGACCAATGGATTTACTATTGCCTGCAAGATACCTTCAAAACGAGCAAGCTCGTAGTTTGCCTTGCCAATTAAGTGAACAAATCTCTCCCAATTTAATGTCTTCAGAGGTAACTTGTTTGGTATGTATGCTTTCATTTAATCCTCCTTTTTGAGAAGATTAGTTATCGTCTTAATTTTACCATATCATCTCCCTCTAAGACTATCTTTAAATATATATTTATGAATCTGTAGGTTTAATCTTGCCTTAATATGCGATATTAACATCCACTGTGTTAATATCTCTGGGTCGCCAAGAGGCGATAATAATATCTTGAAGCTCTGCTCCATTTTATATCGCTTTATCAAAGCAGCCGCCCAATCAAAATCTCTTTTATCCGATATAACAAACTTGACCTCGTCTGTGGATTTAAGATAATCTATATTTTGCAGGTAGTTGTTATCTGCAACTCCGCTGCTTGGGGTCTTGATGTCCATGATTATAACGGCATTTTTATTAATATCTTTTATACCGATAGAACCATTTGTCTCAATCAGGACTTCATAGTTTAAATCTATTAATTGATCAATAAGCAGAGGCGTTTTATCCTGCATCAAAGGCTCTCCGCCTGTAATTTCAACGAGCCTTATCCCTGATAGTTTTGACTTTTGAATAATCTGGGCAATGGAATAATCCGTTCCTTCAGTAAAGGCGTAGGAAGTGTCACAATAGGAACACCGTAGATTACAGCCAGTTAAGCGAATGAAAAAACAAGGGACGCCAGCATATGAGGACTCGCCTTGAATGCTGCTAAAAAACTCGCAGACCGTTAAAATATTGTTCATTCAATGATATAATTATTTCTTAGGTTTGGCAGCAGGTTTTTTGGGCTGCGGTTTAGCAGCCTTTATATTTACAGCATCCTTGAAAGCTGAACCAGCGGTAAATTTTGGAACTTTAGAGGCAGGTATCGTAATCTTTGCTCCAGTTTGTGGATTACGGCCTTCTCTGCTTGCGCGATCTGATACAGAAAATGTGCCAAAACCAACAAGAGTAACCTTTTGGCCATCTTTAGCTGCCGATATAATGCTGTCAATTACCGCATCAAATACCTTTGCAGCATCTACTTTAGTAATATCTGCTTTCGCTGAGATTTCATTGATAAGTTCTGATTTGTTCATAATTGAGACTCCTCCATGATTATTTTAAAGAAATATAGCAGATTTCTATAATATTTGTCCATAAATATTTAATGCCGTAGAAATTTTAATTCAGAAGCATAAAAGACGCATTTTGAGTTCCCTATAACAGGTTTTTATTTCTGGTCTTTATAGTATTGTAAATTTGTTCCATAACATCAACAAACGAGGTATCTTTTTTCCAGAAAGGCGGAAAGTCGCCTTGTTTTTTTATTAATATTGCAGAGACATTTGCATTTGAACTTGTAGTGAGATTTTGAGCAAGTCTCTTTTTCCCATTCCAGAACTCTTTGAGGTCAAAACTATCTATATCCTCTTTATCTGGATTTGTATAAAAACTCAGTGATTTTTCAATTGGATATTCTTTTATATTGATCTGGTCGGACAAAATCCTTCCAAGTGGAGTTTTAAGGAGTTCAAGTTGAAGTTCATCCTTGCTTAGACCCCTTAGTTCAAACAACAAAAATGGATTTTGGTCTAGTTGTGATGCCACAAGATAATAAACCCCTGCAATATGTTTACACGGATTAGCAGAATCAGGGCAGGAACACTTTGTCTTTAATTCCTTCTTACTATGCGGCAAAAGAGCAGTCCCCTCTTTTGAAAAGACTGACTCAATATTGTCAGGAACCTCATTCATCATTAGTTTTGACACAAAACTTGCCTTTGACGCTATCTGCTTTATAACCTTTGACCATTTATCCCTTGATATAGTCGATATCTCAATCGTAGTATTATATTTTGGTTCTTTATATACCCCAAAGTATGGATTAATAGAGCCTCTAACTGTTGCGGTAATTATATTTTTTTCTATCTTATAGTTGAGTATCTTTCCGTTCCTTGCATAAGAGCGTCCCCTTCCAAGCCTTGCTTGATCAGTGAACTCTTCCAATGCTGTAATAAAGCGTTTACCCCACCATGTCCTAGAAAATTCCTTCATCACTCTGACTCCATGATTGTATTTTTATTGAGTTGAATCAATTTTATAAAGGTTTTATTATCCAGCTCTGTCAGCCAAGATTCATCAGCGCCAACAATTGATGTAGAAAGTTTCTTTTTGTCTTCAATCATGGCGTCTATCCTCTCTTCAACCGTTCCAATAGCAATAAACTTATGAATAAAGACATTCTTTTTTTGTCCTATTCTAAATGCCCTGTCCGTAGCCTGATCCTCAACCGCAGGATTCCACCATCTATCGAAATGAAATACATGATTAGCCTTTGTTAAGGTGACCCCAACGCCTCCAGCCTTGAGAGAAAGAATGAATACCGATGGTTCTGTTTCCATATCCTGAAACTCTTCAATCATCTGCTGCCTTTTTGTACGAGCAACGCCTCCGTGAATATAGTAGGTATTATAATGTAATCTGTTCCTTGCATATTTGACCAATGAATCGCATATCTCTTTGAATTGGCTGAATATCAACAGGCTTTCGCCATTTTCTATCACTTCTGCAATCATCTCTGAAAGTCTCTCTAATTTGTGAGAGCGTTCAACAGTAAACTCGCTGTCGTCTTGTAGAAATTGAGCAGGATGATTGCATATCTGCTTTAATTTCATAAGCGTAGACAACATTAGACCCTTTCTTTGTATACCCTCAGAATTTTCAATCTGTGAGGCTACATCTTTGACTGCTGCCTCATAGAGAGATGCCTGTTCTTTAGTTAGATTGCAGAATACCTTCTGCTCTACCTTGTCTGGGAGGTCTTTGATTATATCTTTATCGGTCTTTATACGGCGTAAAATAAAAGGTTGTATAAGTTTTTTAAGGATTGTTGATTGGGTCAGGCTGCTATCCCTTTGAATAGGAATTTCAAATATTTTTTTGAATTGAGCTGCGCCTCCAAGATAGCCTGGGTTTAAGAAATTAAAGATTGACCATAAATCAAGTAATCGGTTTTCTATCGGAGTTCCTGTCAGGGCTATTTTATGCCTTGCGTTTAATTTCATCACTGACTTTGTTTGCGCTGAATTAGGATTTTTAATATTTTGAGCCTCATCAATTACTATTCTATTCCACTCGGTAGTCTGAAATAGATTCTTATCCTTTCTTATTAGGGCAAATGACGTTACTATAATGTCATTGCTCAAGGATTTTGCTATAAACTCATCTTCGTGTTTTATTCTGCTGCTTCCGTGATGGATATGTAATTTTAGATGAGGGGCAAATCTTTCAACCTCTTTTTCCCAATTGCCAAGCACTGATGTTGGGGCTACTAAAAGAGTAGGCAGCTGCTGCTGCCCGCCTTCTCTTTCATTGATTATCAGAGATATTACCTGTATAGTCTTTCCTAATCCCATATCATCAGCCAAACAAGGATTGAGTCCAAGCCTTTCAAGATATTGTAACCAAGACACACCGCGCTTTTGATACTGACGCAGCGCGCCTTTAAATAATCTTGGAGTCTCAAATGCATCCAATTTGTTTATATCATATAATCCAGCCAGCATTTCATCTATTGCTGCGCTGTGGTCAAACTCAATATCAGGCTCTGACGATAATTTAATCATATCTATAAGACTGATTTGAGGATTTTGGGCTGTCCTATTCTGCCAAAATTCAAGCATCTGACTCATCTTATCCTTATTAAGCTCTATCCACTGACCTCTAAATTTTACAAAAGGGGTTTTGGCATCAATAAGACTCTTCCATTCTTTTTCTGTAACGCTCTCTCCGCCTATAGACAGTTCATATTTAAAGTCTATTATTGAATTCAGAGTGAAATATCCACTGCTTGCTGAGGACGTATCTTTTTTAGAGCCAGCAGAAGTCTTAAGGCGTATTTTAATCTTCTTTTGTCCTTGAGGAGTCCACCATGAAGGGATGATAATCTTATATCCAGCGTCTTGTAATATCCACGCCCTTTCTTTCAAAAATTCATACGCCTCTTGCAGATTTAAAGTAATTCCAGTAGGCGTGTCAGTCTCAAGTCCATCCCATATCTTTGAATAGATTCTGGCAGAATACCCAAGATTAAGGAGCAGCGCCTTTTCAAAATCTCCTCCGAAATGCTCAGTTACAAATTTCTTAGACTTCTCATAAGTTGTCCAGTATTGCGAAAGTCTCATCTTTAGAGACGGGTCGTCCTTTGAGGATATGACAAAGTCTATCTGCCAGAGATTTGGGTTACCATCAGTAGGCTCAGATAATTGAAAACATAGGATAAATCTTGTTTCTGTAGATACAGTAGATAGTTTTTGCCTCCATATCTGCCATTTATGGTATTGCTCCAAAGCGTCTGGAATGGAATCAATCTCATTTTTATCCTTTGCATTGATACACCCCTCAAGAAACGTTCCTTTTACCATCCCTTCAATCTTTGCATTATACTTAGTCTGTGTGGCAATATGATTAACAATACATTCTGAAAAATGACGCAGCAGTTTTTCCCTTGAAAAAACATTATTTTTAGCAGTCTCCACATCAGATCCAGCAGCACAGAGTATAGGCATATATTGTAAATATTGCTGAATCAGAGATTCATATTGCTCCGATATAATCTCCCATGCGGGATAAATCTCAAATCCAGTAGTCTTTTTTTTACCTGTGGCGTTATTAATCTCTCTATATTTTAAGGCAGGGATATATTGGTCTCTTACGATAATGTCTTTTAGTGATTTCAGATAATTATCCCAAAATAACAGGTCAGCGCCAAGTTGGATATCATCATTATATAAGGCGATAAATGCTATATCATTTAAATCTCTTATAGGATGGTCAAGCTCAAAACAGCATATCTCCCACTGCGCAAGTTTATAATCATCAAGGCTGCCTTCTCCTTGATATTTCAAACATTGAGGAGATGGCATTGGAGAGAGTTCATTAGAAGGAAGGGTAAAGTATTTATAAGAGATTTTAGACTTGATATCGCCCAAAGTATCTGGTTTCATCCCAAGTTCTCCTGTAATAAATGTCAGCAAATCATCTTTTGATAGATGGTTTGGATGGATGTTTTTTTTGTTAGGTTTTGTTGATTTAATAGATGAGCAAGTCTCTACCCATAAATAGAATGCTCCAGTTCTGATAAATTCTATCTGCTCTTTGGGGATCCATGTGCCATGTAAAATATTCATAAGGTTGATATTAGTTTAGCTGTATCTTCGTGATAGATTATTATTTTGTTATTATAACATTTCAATGTGTGATTTAGTAAAGATAAAAAAATAATTCAGCGCAGAGTCGCAGAGAGTTAAGATTTAATAATAGTATAATGTTATAGGAATTTTTACAGTTTTTTTAATTCCCCTTTTTTAAAAGGGGTGGATGCGTAGCAGACGACATTTGAGCGCCTTAATGCCTTGCGGGGTTTGGGGGGGGGTGCAACTCCCATCTTAGTTTCTGCTTATTTCCTGCATTTAACTTGAAAATTCTCTATATCGCGGCTTCTAGGTTATGCGCCCTAAAAAAAACAAGATACCCCGTCTGACAACGCATCCACCTATGTCCCAAAAAGGGGAATTTTAAAAAAATGCTGACCCAGTCTCTAAATTTAGAGGTAATTTTTTATTATCCTTGACTGTTACTAAAAAACTTAGTTATCCTAATCCAATAAATAATAAAAATATTTCAGGGATATTATATGAGACTTCCGTATACATTTTTGATTGCCTTTAGATACCTTAAATCTCGTAAGAGATATAAATCTATCTCCATAAATACAATTATCTCTTTGATGGGCGTAATCGTTGGGGTTATGGCTTTGATAATAGTTATGTCTGTTATGGGAGGGTTTCATAATGATCTTTATAATAAGATTCTTGGCGTAAATGCGCATATTGTTGTATCAAGTTATTCTGGAAATATCCATAGATATAATAAAATGGCAGATAGTCTAAGGCAAATTCCGGGCGTTATCTCTGCTGCGCCTTTTGTTATGGGGCAGGTGATGGCTGCTCACAGAAAGAACGCCTCAGGCGTGATTATTAGAGGTATAATCCCAGCCCTTGAAAAGACAACAACGAATTTTGATAAATATATCAAAAATGGCAGTCTTAAATCTCTTGAAGGAACAAAAAATAGTATTATTATAGGTCAAGAGCTTGCCTTTTCTTTAGGCGTTTCAGTTGGCAGCGATATAGATATAATATCTCCAATGGGGGATATTGGTCCATTTGGCATGATTCCAAAGACTCGAAAATATAAAGTAGTCGCAATCTTTGAGGTGGGCATGTATGAATATGATTATAGCCTTGCAATTACATCAATTGAGGCTGCTCAGGATTTCTTTGAACTTGGAAATTCTGCTACTGGAATTGAGATTAAGGTAAATGATGCCTTTAATGTTAAGACAATTAGTCAAAGGATTAAGGACGTATATGGCTATCCATTTAGCGTAAGAGATTGGATGGATATGAATAAAAATCTATTTTCTGCCTTAAAACTTGAGAAACTTGCCATGTTTATAATCCTTATACTTGTGGTGATTGTTGCCTCTTTTAATATTGTAAGCACCTTGATTATGAATGTCATTGAAAAAGAACGCGAGATAGCAATCTTGAAGACAATGGGCGCTACAAATCAGGGAATAATGTTGATTTTTATGCTTCAAGGGTTTTTGATTGGTCTTATTGGCACATTAATCGGGCTTGCTGGAGGCTCAATAGTTTGTTACGTCTTAGACACATGGCAATTGATTAAATTACCGGGAGATGTTTATTATTTAAGTCATCTTCCAGTACAGATGGATGCGTTTGATACAATAATTGTAACAGTTTCTGCAATCTTGATAAGTTTTGTGTCAACCATCTATCCTGCATGGCAGGCTTCAAGGCTTGACCCAGTTGATGCGTTGCGTTTTGAGTGAATATAGGTTATCATTTATCAAATTGAGACCGCTCTATAAATCAAAGTTAGTTTACTGTTGAGTTTTAATAATATAATAATCATTTTCCACAAAAATAATTCATTTGGGTTGATTAAAATATATTTATAGGTTATAATAAATAATGATGACTACAGAAAAAGCAGAGATAAGACAGATTGTAGTAGAAGTGTTGCAGGAGATTGTTGAAAGGACGGGGCCTCCAGACCGCTTGATGTTATTCCTATATCAATACATTAACGACTTCAATGACTTCAAACGTGAGATGCTTGACTTTAAGACAAGTACAGATGAAAGATTTGATAAGGTTGATGAAAGATTTGATAAGGTTGATGAAAGATTTGATAAGGTTGAGGGGCGGCTGGATAACATTGAGAAAAATATGTTTACCAAAGCCGACTGGGCAACTGAAAGTATTCGCCTTACTGAGGGTATTGGCGTGGAATTCAAACGGATAATGAAGGAATATCTTAATAAATAGATATACATCCTAATTTCTTACTCTTGCGCTCACATACTATATGACTTAATACCAAGTCAGATTCAAATAGTTAATATATGAATTTAGTATGCAATATTACCTCTTGATATCCTTCAAATTCATTGGTTTATATGGACGCATTGCTATATTTTTATTTACATTGATTGCGGAATCATATAAATGAAACTCTAACTGGTATAAAAAATCAGTTGATAGAGTTAGATCAAAAATTGAATCCAGCAGAAAAAAAAAGAGGCAATTATATGGATGATATAAAAGATATTTTGATAAAAGAAGAAATTATTAATCCGACATTTAAGGTATTGTTTATTTCTAATGAGCCTCTTGCAAAAGTAATAAAAAAGCATATTAAAAAGAAAAGGAATTCACCACAGAGGCACAGAGTCGTAGGGGCAGGTCTTGTGCCTGTCCTGTTGTTGTGGTAACCGTGTTGATTGCTCTGTAACGAAATTAAAGAAAGGGCAGGCACAAGACCTGCCCTACGTCTATAGGGACAAGCAAGTCATTTTTGTAAATACTTTTGCAAGTGATCTTGCCCCGTTTTATAGGACACTTTTCTAAGATACCCTAAGATTCCTCTCAAAGTCAAGTTTTTTTTCAAAGTCCACAGGACTCATATAATTTATTGTTGAATGTCTACGCTGTCTGTTAT
>Ga0315281_10010252_pt1 | contig 12919 bp, 7 predicted proteins | sample YL17G07_0_MG_FD_204540 | JGI IMG/M metagenome (GOLD analysis project Ga0315281, IMG submission 204540) | Sediment microbial communities from Yellowstone Lake, YNP, Wyoming, USA - YL17G07_0 | ecosystem: Environmental > Aquatic > Freshwater > Lake > Sediment | place: USA: Wyoming | collected... | reverse complement strand
GATCACGTTCCTGTCTCCGCGGGTGGCGAAGTTCGCGCTCGAGTTCGGCCCGCCGGAATTTTTCGCGGTGTACCTGCTCACGTTCTGCGCCTTTATCGGCATGAGCAAGGAGGCACCGTTCAAGACGCTGGCGTCGATGATGCTCGGCTTCGCGCTCGCCGCGGTCGGCACCGATCCGGTGACGGGTACGCTGCGCCTGACTTTCGGTTTCACCCAGGTGCTCAATGGTTTCGACTTTCTGATCGCGGTGATCGGCCTGTTCGGTATCGGCGAGATCTTGCTCACTCTCGAGGAGGGGCTCGAGTTCCAGGGGGCGTCGGCGAAGATCAATTTCAAGGTCGTAATGGAGACCTGGCGCGAACTGCCGAAGTACTGGCTTACCTCGATCCGGTCTGCGGCCGTCGGCTGCTTCATGGGCATCGTGCCCGGCGGCGCGACGCCGGCCTCGTTCATGAGTTACGGCGTGGCGCAGCGCTTCTCCAAGGACGGCGAAAAATTCGGCACCGGCTTGGTCGAAGGCGTGGTCGCGCCGGAAACCGCGGCGCATGCCGCCGGCACCTCGGCACTGCTGCCGATGCTCACGCTCGGCGTGCCGGGTTCGCCTACCGCCGCGGTGCTGCTCGGCGGCCTGCTGATCTGGGGCCTGCAGCCCGGGCCGCTCCTGTTCGTCGAGCAGAAAGATTTTGTCTGGGGCCTGATCGCGAGCATGTACCTCGGCAACATCGCCGGGCTTATCGTGGTGCTCACTTGCGTGCCGCTGTTCGCGGCGATCCTGCGCGTCCCGTTCTCCGTGATCGCGCCCGTCATCATGGTGATCTGCGCGATCGGCGCCTATACCGTGCACAACGCGCATTTCGATATCTGGATGATGGTGGTGTTCGGCATCATGGGATACCTGTTCAAGAAACTCAGCTACCCGCTCGCGCCGCTGGTTCTGGCGATCGTGCTCGGTGACCGGGCGGAGGCCTCGTTCCGGCAGGCGATGCTGGTGTCCGAGGGGGACATGTCGGTATTTTTTTCCAATGCGCTGGTCGGCGGGATGACGGGGCTGGCGCTGCTCCTGCTCTGCTTGCCGCTGCTGTCGGCTGCGCTCGCGGCGTTGCGGAACAAGTTGCGCGGCAGTTGAGGGCGGAGAAACGGCGAACAGGCGCCGGCGGAGACGCAGCGCAGGCTGCGTCTTCGTTCCCCGGTTTACCGTTTATGCGGTCCCGCCCTTGCGCTTGAGACGCGACAGCGTCTCGGGCGTGAGGTTGAGATAAGAGGCCAGTTCTTTCTTCGGAATGCGGTCGAGAAGTTCCGGGTGTTTGCGCTTGAAGCGCGACAGCCGCCCAGGCGCGTCGAGCAGATGCAGGGTGATGGTGTGCGCCATCACTTCCGACATCAGGCTCATGACTTCGTACTCGAAGCGCTGCTTGACCTCGGCGTGGCGCTCGAGAAACTCGACCCAGTGTTGCATGGAAAGTTTCGCCGCCAGAACTTTGGTCACGGCGACGATGCTGTAGGGGACCGGAGTTCCCAGGCGCCAGGCGGCGTAGGAGGTGTCCATGTCGGTTTCCGCGGCGAAGCGCAGGATCATCTCCTTGCCCGCGGCGTTGCTGACCACGCGCTTGAGGATGCCGTCCAGAATGAAGAATTGCTCCATGGCACCGTGGCCCTGGTGCACCAACAGCTCGCCCTTGCCGAAGTCGGCGATCTCCAGCTGGGGCTCCAGCTCGGCCCAGGCGGCGGGGGACAGATCTTTGAGGACAAGGCTCTGCCTGAGTTGCAGGCGGATGGTGTTGCGCTGCGGGTGGGCGTCGATGGACGACATGCGGTGATTGGAATGGATTCGAGAGCAAATTAAAAGCGAAATCATTGACCTCAGTCAAGGTGCACAGGCGGTCGCTTTTCTTAGTATAGACGCTGCAACGAATTGTCGCAGCCGGGCGCTTGGATCAAGTGCAGGCGGCGCGGCACCCCTCCCAAGGACGGCTTGAATTGACAAAGATAGCGCGAGGCATCTCATCATGACAACCGATGCACAATCACAAGAACTGACCGACGGCTTTCAGCTGGTCATCGATGCCCTCAAACTCAACGGCATCAACACGATCTTCGGTCTTCCCGGTATCCCGATCACCGACCTTACCCGCAGGGCGCAGGCCGAAGGCATGCGCGTGATTTCGTTCCGCCATGAGCAGAACGCCGGCAACGCCGCCGCCATCGCCGGCTACATGACGCAAAAGCCCGGCATCTGCCTGACGGTGTCCGCCCCCGGCTTCCTCAACGGCCTGACCGCACTGTCCAACGCCACCACCAATTGCTTCCCGATGATCCTCATCAGCGGCTCCAGCGAGCGCGAGATCGTCGACCTGCAGCAGGGTGACTATGAGGAGATGGACCAGTTGGCCATCGCCAAGCCCCTGTGCAAGGCCGCCTTCCGCGTGCTGCACGCCGAGGACATCGGTGTGGGCATCGCGCGCGCTATCCGTGCCGCCGTCTCCGGCCGCCCGGGCGGCGTCTACCTCGACCTGCCGGCCAAGCTGTTCGCTCAGACCATGGACGCGGAAGCCGGCAAGAAATCGCTGATCAAGGTGGTCGATCCGGCGCCGCGCCAGATCCCGGCCCAGGACGCCGTGCAGCGCGCCCTTGAACTGCTCAAGAGGGCCACGCGTCCGCTCATCCTGCTGGGCAAGGGTGCCGCCTACGCCCAAGCCGATGCGGACATCCGCGCCCTCATCGAGCGCACCGGCATCCCCTATCTGCCCATGTCCATGGCCAAGGGCCTGCTGCCCGACACCCACGAGCAGTCCGCCGCTGCCACCCGCTCCTACGTGCTGGCCGAGGCTGACGTGGTGATGCTGGTCGGCGCGCGCCTGAACTGGCTGCTCTCGCACGGGAAGGGCAAGACCTGGGGCGGCAAGGACCACAAGGACTGGGGCGGCCAGAGGTTCATCCAGATCGACATTTCTCCGCAGGAGATGGACAGCAACGTCCGTATCGACGCCCCGCTGGTCGGCGACATCGGTTCCTGCGTGTCAGCGCTGCTCGCCGGGATCGGGTCCAACTGGGCCAAGCCGCCGGCTGACTGGCTGCGCGCCGTCGCCGAGCGCAAGAACAAGAACCTCGCCAAGATGGCCGAGACCCTGGCCAAGGATCCGACGCCGATGAATTTTCACAGCGCGCTGAACGTGGTGCGCGACATCATCAAGGCCAACCCGGACGCCATCCTGGTCAACGAAGGCGCCAACGCGCTGGACTTCACCCGCAGCATCGTCGACATGTACCAGCCGCGCAAGCGCCTAGATGTCGGAACCTGGGGGATCATGGGCATTGGCATGGGCTATTCCGTCGCCGCCGCCGTGGTCAGCGGCCAGCCGGTGATCGCGATTGAGGGCGACAGCGCCTTCGGCTTCTCCGGCATGGAAGTCGAGACCATCTGCCGCTACAACCTGCCGGTCTGCGTGGTGATCTTCAACAACAACGGTGTCTACCGCGGCACCGACGTAAATCCGACCGGCGGCCCCGATGTTGCACCCACCGTGTTCGTCAAGGGCGCACGCTATGACAAGCTGATGCAGGCCTTCGGTGGCGTGGGCGTGCACGCCACGACCCCGGCCGAGTTGCGCAGGGCAATGGAAGAAGCCATCCGCTCGCGCAAGCCCACGCTCATCAATGCCGTCATCGATGAAACCGCCGGCACCGAAAGCGGACGCATCACGAGCCTGAATCCGCAAAGCGCAAAAAAGAAATAAGTCAAACAGTCGAGCGAGGGTAGGTCGCCTTTCATCTGCCGCAGAATCTTTGGAGATCAGAATGGAAGCTTTAAAAGGGGTGCGCATTCTCGATATGACCCACGTGCAGGCGGGGCCCACCTGCTCGCAGCTGCTCGCGTGGATGGGGGCGGACGTGATCAAGTTTGAACCGCCGCAGGGCGATGCGACGCGCGCCCAGCTGCGCGACATACCCAACGCGGACAGCTTGTATTTCACCATGCTCAACTGCAACAAGCGGTCGATCACGGTGAACATGAAATCGGCCGAGGGAAAGACGGTGTTCGTCGACCTGTTGAAAAAGTGCGACATCATCATGGAGAACTTCGGGCCGGGCGTGCTCGACCGCTTCGGTTTCACCTGGGAGAAGATTCACGAACTCAATCCGCGCATCGTGATGGGCTCGATCAAGGGCTTCGGCTCTTCCGGACCCTACGCCAATTTCAAGGCCTATGAAAACGTGGCGCAGGCGATGGGCGGCTCGATGAGCACCACTGGCGTTCCCCACGGCCGTCCGTTTGTGACCGGCGCCCAAATCGGCGACTCGGGAACGGGGCTGCACCTTGCCATTGGCCTGCTGGCGGCTTTGCGCCATGCCGAGAAGACGGGCCAGGGGCAGTATGTCGAGGTGGCGATGATGGACGGCATCATGAACCTGTGCCGGGTCAAGTGGCGCGACCACCAGCGTCTTACCAGGGAGTCGCTGGAGGAGTACTCGGTGGGCACGCACCAGGGCATGGGGGCGGTGCCGCGCGCGGGCAACGATTCCGGCGGCGGGCAGCTGGGCAACGCCATCCGCTGCAAGCCGGGAGGCACGAACGATTTTATCTACATTGTCGTGCAAGAGGCCGTGTGGGACGCGCTCGCCAAGCGCATCGGCCCGGAGGTCCACATGCCCAATCTAGCGACCGATCCGATGTTTGCCACCATCGTCGAGCGCCGCAGGCATCAGAAAGACCTATGGGAGATCATCGGCGAATTCGCGCTGAACCACACCAAGCGCGAGCTCATGGCGATACTCAACGAGATCGACGTGCCCTGCGGCCCGATCATGTCGACGGAGGACCTTGCCAACGACGAGCACGTCAGGCTGCGCGAGATGTACGTCGAGCTCGATCATCCGCAGCGCGGCAAGTGGTACAACATTGGCATGCCGATCAAGCTTTCCGCCTCTCCGGCCAAGATCGAACGCTCGCCGCTGCTGGGCGAGCACACCGAGGAGGTCCTCAAGGAAGTGCTGGGCTACGACGACACGAAACTGGCGGTGCTCAAGACCGGGGGTGCTTTCAGCACGTCGCCGAAGAAGACGGCGTAGCCGTAGAGCAACCAGAGATTCTTACCGCAGGGGACGACATCATGCGCATCGCAATTATCGGTCAGCAAGACTTCGGCAAAGCGGTCATGGAAGCCTTCCTCGCGCGCGGGGACGAAGTAGCCGCCGTGTTCTGCGCGCAGGAGAAAGAAGGGGCGCGGCCCGACGCGCTACGCGCCGCAGCCGGGGAGAAGGGGCTCAAGGTCTACCAGTTCAAGTCCTTGCGTGCGCCCGAGGCGGCGCAGGCCCTGGCCGAGGCCAAGGCGGACATCGGCATCATGGCGTTCGTACTGCAGTTCGCACCGCGGGAATTCGTCGGCATTCCCGCGCACGGTACCATTCAGTATCATCCGTCGCTGCTGCCCCGGTTCCGCGGCCCGTCCTCGATTAACTGGCCTCTCATCAAGGGCGAGACCGAGACCGGCCTCAGCATTTTCCGCCCGTCGGATGGACTGGACGAAGGCGCGGTGATCCTGCAGAAAAAAATTCCGGTCGGCGCCGACGATACGCTCGGCACGGTCTACTTCGACCGCCTGTTTCCGATGGGCGTGGCAGCCATGCTCGAAGCGGCTGATCTGGTTGTCGCGGGCAGGCACAAGGAAGCGATACAGGACGAAACGCAGGCCAGTTACGAAGGTTGGTGCCGCGAGGGCGAGGCCAGGATCAACTGGGCCAGTCACGTGGATTTCATCCACAACCTGATCCGCGGCTGCGACCCCGCGCCGGGTGCATGGACCACGCACAACGGGGAGAAGCTGCAGTTGTTTGGCTCGAAGAAGCATCTGGCGCGCACTTTCGGCGCGGTCAAGGGCAAGATCGGCGAGGTCACCGCGGTCAGCGCCAGCAGCATGCTCATCACTGCCCAGGGCGGACAGATCGAGATTGCCAAGGGTAAGCTGGGCAGCGGCAAAAAAGTTTCACCTGCCGATTTGGGGATCGCAGCGGGAACGATACTCGGCAGCTGAACGATCACCTGTTTTACCCTCACGCAGACCCTTGCCTGGCAAGCAAGGGTTTTTTTCTGGTTGCCTTTGCTTGCCGTCCTGTCACTGCCTGCAACATGCGCTTTCGTCAGCCGGGCTCAATCGGGCGATCCTCAAAAAAAACATTTGACTAATCTAATACTTAACTGCAAGAATGACTATTATCGCCCTGTTTATAAATAGGACTTGACCAAGTATCGATGCGTGGCAGGTGCCGGGCAGAAAACAGGCGATTGAACGAGGCATTCAAGTGGGTGCGTGGTATCGGTACGGAGTTCGCCTGAGCGAGAGGGGCGGGCGGCTTTTCGCCGCGGCGGAAAGCGCACAGGCGCCGAGGCTAATGTCGTAAAATGCCTTGACTATCTGGCAGATAGGCGGGCAAAAGCAGAAAAAGATCAGGTGCGAAGGAGGCCAGGAATCATGAATTCGAGATTTTGGAAGACGGACTGGTTTCTCGGCATCGCAGTCGTCATTTCCGTTGTTCTGTTCAACCGCTTGAGCGACCTCATTCCGAGCCTTGAGCGCAAAGCCTACGACCTCGGTGTCGTCGCCACTTCGCGCGCGCCATCGGACAAGATCGCCGTTATCGCCATCGATGAGCAGAGCCTTGCCAATCTCGGCCGCTGGCCGTGGTCGCGCGATGTGCTGGCGAAAATGACAGACAACCTGACCGCGGCGAAGGCGAAGGTGATCGCTTATACCGTATTGTTTTCCGAACCGCAGGTCGATGCCGGCTACACCTATGTCACCAAGCTGCTGGAGATGGCCGGCATGGGGGCGTCCGCCGAGCCGGCAGCAGCGGCCGACCCGAATGCGCCGGCAGCGGCGCCGCCGGGGCAGCTCGCGCAGTTCGTCACGCTGCTGAAGGAGGCCGAGCAGGCGCTCAATACCGACCGCAAGCTTGCGGACAGCTTTGCGCGCGCGGCCAATGTGGTGCCGATGACGCTGTTCGAACTCGGCCAGCCGCGCGGAAAGCCCGACAAGCCGCTACCCGAGTATGTAACGAAGAACAATCTGTCCAAGGTCGGCAAGGGCGCAGACGAGGGCATGTTGCCCACGCACAAGATCGATTACCCGATCGAGATCATCGGCAAAGCGGCTGCCGCACTCGGCCACCTCAACGCCACGCCTGACGTCGATGGCGGCACCCGTACCGAGCCGCTGGTGCTAGGCTACTTCGACCAGGTTTATCCGTCGTTGTCTATGATGGTGGCGGCCAGAAGCCTGAACCTCGGCGTGGGTGATATCAAGGTCGAACCCGGCGAAAAGGTGTCGCTCGGCAGGCTCAACATCGTCACCGACCCGGCGACACGCATGTACACCTATTTTTACAAGGATCGCGACGGGCGTCCTTCGTTTCCGGTGGACTCATTCTACGACGTGATCACCGGCAAGATCCCGGTGAGCAAATATCAGGATAAGATCGTGCTGATCGGGCCGACCGCGGCCGGCCTGGGCAGCGCGACCGTCACTCCCGTGTCGCCGGCGATGCCGCCGGTTCTGGTGCTCGCGCATTCGGTGTCATCGATCCTGTCCGAGCATTTCTTTGTCGCACCGCCCTGGGGCTACTGGGCGGAGATGCTGGTGTTCCTGCTCATTGCGGCGTACCTGATTGGGCTGCTACCCCGGCTCAAGGCCAGCATGGGTGCTATCGTCACCGCCGCATTGATTGCGCTGCTCCTGATCGCCCACTTCATGCTGATGACGTCGGCGGCGATGTGGCTGCAGCTGATGCTGCCGCTGGTGCTGCTGGTGATCGGGCACGTCCTGCTCGTCACCAAGCGTTTCGTCCTGACCGAGGCGGGCAAGGTCAAGTCCGACGCCGACTCGGCCGAGTCCAACCGCATGCTCGGACTCGCGTTTCAGGGCCAGGGCCAGCTCGACATGGCCTGGGACAAGTTCCGCAAGGTGCCGATGGACGACGGACTGATGGACAATCTGTACAATCTGGCGCTGGACTTCGAGCGCAAACGCCAGTTCAACAAGGCGGAAAACGTGTTCCGGTACATGGCCGGCTATAACCCCAAGTTTCGCGACTTGGAGGCGCGGCTGAACCGCGCCGTGGCGATGTCGGAGACGGTCATCCTGGGTGGCGGAGCTAGCCATCCTGGCGGCTCCATGTCTCTGGGTGCCGGCGCGGAAAAGCCCATGCTCGGCCGCTACCAGGTGGAGAAAGAGCTGGGCAAGGGCGCAATGGGCGTGGTCTATCAGGGCAAGGACCCGAAAATCGGCCGCGTGGTGGCGATCAAGACCATGGCGCTGTCGCAGGAGTTCGAGGCGGACGAGCTGACCGAGGTAAAGGAGCGCTTTTTCCGCGAGGCGGAGACCGCCGGGCGGCTGTCGCACCCCAATATCGTCACCATCTACGACGCCGGCGAAGAGCACGACCTGTGCTACATCGCGATGGAACTGCTGAAGGGCAAGGACCTGATACCCTATACCAAACCGGACAAACTGCTGCCCGTAGACAAGGTGGTGTCGATCGTCGCGCGCGTTGCCGACGCGCTCGGCTATGCGCACAAGCAAAACATCGTCCACCGGGACATCAAGCCGGCCAACATCATGTACGAGCCGGAGAGCGACGCGCCCAAGGTTACGGACTTCGGCATCGCTCGCATCACCGACTCGTCCAAGACCAAGACCGGCATGGTGCTGGGCACGCCGTCCTACATGTCGCCGGAGCAGCTCTCGGGCAAGAAAGTGGACGGGCGCAGCGACCTGTTCTCGCTGGCGGTGAGCCTGTACCAGCTGTTGTGCGGCTCGCTGCCTTTCGTGGGCGATTCGATGGCACAGCTGATGTTCAAGATCGCCAACGAGCCGCCGGCAGACATCCTTTCCGTCCGGGCCGGTCTGCCGCCCGCTCTGGTGGCTTTCCTCGACAAAGCGATGGCCAAAGACGCCGACCAGCGCTACCAGACCGGCGAAGAATTTGCCGCGGCGCTGCGTGCGGCTTTTGGAGGTGACGGTACGGCGGCAGCGGGTGGCGCCGGCGCAGGCATGGACGTCAGCCTCTAGGAAACGCGCCGCATGGATCTGAGCCAAGCACTGGAGATTGCGAGCCATACCGATCCCGGCATGGTGCGCTCGCACAACGAGGACTCGATCGCCTCGGTTGCGGAAAAAGGCCTGGTGGTCCTGGCTGACGGCATGGGGGGCTACAATGCAGGTGAAGTGGCGAGCGGCATGGCTACTACGGTCCTCACCACCGAATTACGGCAGCTGCTTGAGCAACACGCGCCGCATGAGGTCGATCCGCAAAGCGGCAAGAAGGCCGCGCAGAAGATGCTGCAGGAGCAGATTGCCAAGGCCAATACTTCGATCTACCAGGCTTCGCAGAGCCAGCCGCAGTATGCCGGCATGGGCACGACGTTGGTGGTGGCCCTGTTTTACGACAACAAGATGATGGTGGCGCATATCGGCGATTCGCGCCTGTACCGCATGCGCGGTGAGGAACTTAGCCAAGTGACCAAGGACCATTCGTTGCTGCAGGAGCAAATGGACGCCGGCATGCTCACCAAGGAGCAGGCAAAGCATTCGTCGAACAAGAATCTGGTGACACGGGCGCTGGGCATCGATCCCGCGGTGGAGGCGGAGATCCATGAATACGACACGCGGCCCGGTGATATTTATTTACTGTGTTCGGATGGGCTGTCCGACATGGTGAGCGACGACGACATCGGCATGGCGCTGCAGGCGCTGGGCGCCAACCCGAATCTGGCGGTGCAGCAACTGGTGCAGATGGCCAACGACAACGGCGGGCGCGACAACGTGTCGGTCATCCTGATCAAGATTTTGCGCGCATACCCGGCCGGACTCGGCCTGGCATCGAGAATTTTCAGGTGGTTTAGATAGTACGAGGATACTGCTATGGCGAAGCTGATACTCAGTATGGACGGTCTGGTGCTCAAGGAAATACCTCTTTCCAAGGAGCGCACCACCATCGGGCGCAAGCCGCACAACGATATCCAGATCGACAATCTGGCCGTCAGCGGCGAGCACGCCGTCATCGTGACCGTACTCGCGGATTCGTTCCTCGAGGATTTGGGCAGCACCAACGGCACCTTTGTCAATGGCAAGACGGTGAAAAAGCACTTCCTGCAGAACAATGATGTCATCGAGCTCGGCAAGTACAAGCTCAAGTACATCAGCGAAGCGGTGGCCGGGGCCGCCAAGGCGGTCGATTTCGAGAAAACCATGGTGCTGCGCCCAGGAGCGATGCGAAAACCGCCGGAACCTCAGCCGCATGGGGCGGCCGGCACCCCACAAGCACACGCCGAGACTATTCCGACCGGCGTCGGACATGTGGCGGGCGCGCCTGCCGCCGCCGGCGCTCCCAAAACGCACGGCGACACCCAGATCAGCATGGCGCCGCCCGCGGGCGCAACCCCGGCCGCCGCGCCTCCCGCGCCGGCTGCTCCTGTGCGGCGCGCAATGCTGCAGCTCCTGTCGGGCGCCAATGCCGGCAAGGAGCTCGAACTCACCAAGCCGCTCACCACGCTGGGCAAGCCCGGGGTGCAGGTGGCGGTAATCACGCGCCGGCCGCAGGGCTTTTTCATTACCCACGTAGAAGGCGCCAACAAACCGACTGTGAACGGAAAACCGATAGAGCTGCAGGCGCACGCGCTCAACGACCGCGACCTCATTGAGCTTGCCGGGGTGAAGGTGGAGTTTTTTTTCAAGACCTGATTTCCCGGTCATAGACTAAGAAAGAGGCGGTTTGAAACAGCATATCGTCAGGATTGCGCTTGGCCTCGCGGTGATGCTGCTGTTCGTCGGCCATATCGCCGATTTCTACAACATCGGTCTCATCACCCGGCTCGACAACATCATCTATGACACGCGGCTCGCCCTCACCGCGCCGGGCGGCGTGGACCCGCGCATCGTCATACTGGACATCGACGAGCGCAGCGTGGACAAGACCGCGCTTGGGCACTGGCCTTGGAGCCGCGACAAGATTTCCGCACTGCTGAAGAAGCTGTTCGACGAATACGGCATCGTCATCATCGGCTTCGACGTGGTGTTCGCCGAGCCCGACGAAAGCTCGGGCCTGCCGGTGCTCGACAAGCTCGCCAAGGGCAGGTTGAAGGATTTGGGCCAATTCCAGTCGGCGCTCAACGAACTTCGTCCGGAGCTCGATTACGACGGCATTTTTGCCCAGACCCTCAAGGGGCGGCCCGTGGTGCTGGGCTACTATTTCAACAGCGAGGACAACGCGGTGAAGTCGGGTGCGATCCCACAGCCGGTGCTGCCCAAGGGAACCTTCCAGGGCCGCAACATCAGGTTTACCACCTGGAAGGGCTATGGCGGCAACTTGCCGGAATTTCAGGCCACTGCCGCCAACGCGGGCCACTTCAATCCGCTGATCGACCCCGACGGCGTATCGCGCCGCGTGCCGATGCTCGCCGAATACCAAGGCGCCTTTTACGAGCCTCTGTCGCTTGCCGTGGTCCGGGTGCTGGCGGGATATCCGAAGGTGGAGCCCGGTTTTGCGCCCGAACGATTCTCCAGCAGGAGCTACTCGGGGTTGGAATGGCTGAAGGTGGGGCCGGTTACCATCCCGGTGGACGCGGATGTCAGCGCGCTCATTCCCTTCCGCGGCGGGCGCGGCAGCTTCAAATACATATCGCTCGCCGACGTCTACTTCGACAAAGTGCCGAAAGACGCGCTCCGTGGCAAGATCGCCCTGATTGGCGCCTCCGCGCCTGGCCTGCTGGATTTGCGATCCACGCCGGTGGGCAGCGTCTTCCCGGGTGTGGAGATCCATGCCAACATGATTGCGTCGATGCTGGACAACGACTTCAAGCAGAAACCGCCCTATATGCTTGGCGCCGAGGTGGTCCTGCTGCTGATCGGCGGTATCGCGCTGTCGATGCTGGCGCCTCTCCTGAGCCCGCTGAAGGCAACGCTGGTGTTCCTGCTGGCGATGGTGCTCGCTACCGGCCTCAACGTAATCGTATGGACCAAGGGCGGTATGGTTCTGCCCCTTGCCTCGAGCCTGCTGATGACCGCGGCGCTGTTCGCGCTGAACATGTCCTGGGGCTACTTCGTCGAGTCGCGCAGCAAACGCCAGTTCACCGAGTTGTTTGGCCAATACGTGCCGCCGGAGCTGGTCGACAAAATGGCGGAGGATCCGGAGAAGTACAGCATGGAGGGTAAGAGCGAGGAACTCACGGTGCTATTCTCCGACATCGTCGGTTTCACTTCGATCTCCGAGAGTCTGCAACCAAAAGAGCTATCGCAATTCATCAACGACTACCTTACCGCCATGAGCTTGGTAATCCGCGGCAACCGCGGTACCCTCGACAAGTACATCGGCGATGCTATCATGGCCTTCTGGGGAGCCCCGGTGGAGGATCACGAGCATGCGCGCCAGGGGGTGATCAGCGCAATGGCGATGCAGACGGAACTGGAAAAGGTGCGCGCGCAGATGCGCGCGCGCGGCTGGCCCGATATCCGCATCGGCATCGGCGTCAACACCGGTCAGATGCGGGTCGGGGATATGGGCTCGAAGCTGCGCAAGGCATACACGGTGATGGGAGACGCCGTCAACCTCTCATCGCGCCTTGAAAGCCTGACGCGCGTCTACGGCGTCGGGATTCTCGTCGGCCCGAACACCAGGCACGCGGTGAAAGACGTAGTCTTCCGCGAAGTCGACCGGGTCAAGGTGAAGGGCAAGGACGAGCCGGTGGATATCTTCGAACCGATCGGCACGGAAGGTCAGGTCGAGAAGAAGGCCATGGACGAGATCAAGCTGTGGCACAAGGCGCTCAGGGCTTTTCGCGCGCAGAAATGGGACGAAGCGGAGATGGATTTGTTCAACGTGCAGCGCATGTCGCCGGAGTGCAAGCTTTACCAACTGTATTTCGAGCGCA
>Ga0315281_10010251_pt1 | contig 12920 bp, 11 predicted proteins | sample YL17G07_0_MG_FD_204540 | JGI IMG/M metagenome (GOLD analysis project Ga0315281, IMG submission 204540) | Sediment microbial communities from Yellowstone Lake, YNP, Wyoming, USA - YL17G07_0 | ecosystem: Environmental > Aquatic > Freshwater > Lake > Sediment | place: USA: Wyoming | collected... | reverse complement strand
TGCTCGACAGGGTCCTGGCCGTCTACGGCGACCGGTTGACGGTCGAGCGCGGCGCCGTCAAGGCCTCCTGCCTGGAGTTTTTCGGGGGCCGCCTCCGGTTCATGCTGGAGAAACGCGGCTTCCGCTACGACCTCGTCGGAGCGGCCCTCGGGCCGGGCGTCGACCAAGTCTACGACGCCCTGCCGCGGGTCGAGGCCCTGGACACCCTGAAATCGAGCCCGCAGTTCGAGCCGTTCATTCTCATGGCCAAGCGCATCAATAACATCATCAAGGGGCTCCCCGCCGCCAAGGTCAACCCGGACATCTTTGTCGAGAAAGAAGAGCGCGACCTCTATTCGACGTTTTCGATCATCCGCGACAACGCCCAGCCCATGATCGTCCGGGGCGACTTTGTCAGGGCCCAGGGCATCACCTTCAAGATCCAGCCTGTCCTGAACACCTTCTTTGACAAGGTCCTGGTCATGGCCGAGGAGAAAAAGGTCCGGCAGAACCGCTTGGGCCTGCTCCAGTCCATCAACAGGATGCTCCTGGGGATCGCGGACTACTCGCAGATCGTTGTGGAAGGGGAGAAGCCGGCGAAACCGAAGGCCCCGCGCTAGGCGCCGAATTCACTGGGCTTGCCGGAGCTCTCCGGGCCGTCCGGTTCGATGAACTTCTGTTCGAGGGCGACGATCTTGGTCAGCGCTTGGGGGACGTTCTGATTTTTCTCCAGTCCGTAGGGGCTGAACTGCACGCCCGCCTGGTACTTGTAGCTCTTCCCGGCGTTGAACGTTGACCAGCGGACGCGGCCCTTGAGGCTGAGCGGGATCCTGTCGCCGGGGATGGACAGCTGAAGGGTGACCTTGGACTTGAATTTCAGGGGTTTCTGGGTCAGGAAACGGACGCCTCCCCGGCTGAGGTCCAGGACGGGGCAGAACTCCTCGTCGATCTTCGTCTTGGACGAAAGGAGCTTCTCTTTCCTGTAGGAAACCGTCGCTCCGGAGATCTTGAACCGCTGGCAGAGTCGCCTTTCAAGCCCCTTCTCGACCATCTTGGACCTCCGCTTCTCCAGGCTTTCCTATCGGACTAACGGACGGAGGCAATTCAACGGGTGCCTCCCCATAAGAAAGGATATAGCAGATATGCGGGGCCGAAGTCAACCCAACCCGTTTCATTCTTTCAGGACGACGGCCCGCGAGGGAACGAGACCGATGGACGCCCGGGCCGACACGGCCAGCCCCTCGGCCGTCGTCCTGGAGTAGGCGAAGGACAAACTGCTGACCTTTTGGTAGGAGGGAGGGGACGGCTTCAGCGGCTTCCTGGCCACGAGGTCCTTGATGGCCTTGTAGGCCAGGGCGAGGGCGTCGAGGATGTTGACCCCGCTGGCCATGGGGTCCGTTTTCGGCGGCGGCAGGTAGGGCTTCTGGCCCCGCATGAGCGGCCCGCCGAGAGGGAAGGTGAAGGAAGAGGGCCTGGCGGCGATCTTGCGGCTTCTCAGGACGAGCTTGCCGTCGACGTAGAGGGAAATCTCCCCCTCCTGGATCGTCTTGGCCGGCGTCCCGGACCCGGGGAAGACTGTGTCCCGGGGCGAGGGGGCCGCGGCGACGACCATGTCCGCGATATCGACCCGGACCCGGACGGATTTTCTCATGACGATGTCTCCGGCCCTGAGGTCGAGGATGAAATCGTAAGTGTCCGAGCGTTCGAAAAGGTTATTGAGGGGGATGGTCAGGATGTGGAAGCCCGCCGGCCAATGCCCGCCTTCGAGGATGTAGGGGCCGAGCGAGATCCTGTAGTAGGCCTCGTTCAGCAGCTCGAGGCCCACTTCGACGGCGGCCGGCAGGCCGGTCGCCGGGCCCCTCGCGTAGGAGAGGAGGTTGAGGTCGTAGGCCAGGGGATAGGACCGCTTCCAGCGGGCCCAAAAAGTGAGAAAATCCCGCAGGGTGTATTCGTCCAGAAAGCCGAAATCCGGGTCGTTGTCCCGGTAGGTCTCGAAATAGTCGGCGACCAGGTCTCGTTCCCGGACGATATCGTTGAGCTTGCCGGCCAGGAAGGGGAGGAGGACTCCGGCGGTCTGCCTGTCCTCCGGTTCCAGATTCTTGGATTCTTCGACGAGGTATTCGTAGGCGGCCCGGTAGTCTGGCGTCCGGCCCAGGCGTGAGAGGAGCTCCGACTTCCAGTCAGCGTGGAGGAGCGGCGCCAAGGCCAACAGAAGGAAGATGGCCGTCGGTATGCGTTTAGTCATTGTAGACGAACTCGAAGGTGATCTCCAGGAAGTCGCCTGGGAAATCGGCGGGAAGGGCGGGGAAGGGGAGTCCGGCCCGGATCGCCTCGAGCGCGGCCCGGTCGAGAACCTCGACGGAGGTCCCCTCGAGGATCTCGATCGAATCGAGCTCGCCGCTTTTCTTGATGACGACGATCAGCCGAACCTTGGCCGTGTCGGGCAGCTCGGACACGGCGGGCAGGTTCCAGAAGCGCTGGATACGGTCGACCACGACGGAGGCCCAGGGCAAAAGGTCATAGCCCTTGAGCGGGATGGAGATGCCGACCCGTTGGTGGCCTCCCATTCCGCCGCCGCCTCGGCCTCCGCCCCTTCCGTATCCGCCGCCCCCGTAGGCGCCCCGGCCGTACTTCGAAAAATCGGGGAGGGGGGGGCCGCCGCCGACGCCGGGAGGGCCGGGAGGGGTGCCCGGCGGCGCGAGCGCGATCGTCAGGCCGGATTCACCGGCTGGCTTGGGCTTGTCGATCATTTCCTGGTATTTAGAGGAGAGGGAAGGGATGGCGGCGCCGGCGCCGGCCGCGGCGGGAGGGGCCTCGGCCTGTGTTTCCGGGCCCGCCGCCGGCTTCTGACGGACTTCTTCGGCCCCCCGTGCCGTCCCGGGAGGGCCTGCTTCCTCCGGAAGGCCGGCGGGTACGGCCGTCAGACCCTGGCCGCCGACGATCTTCGGGATATTCACCTTCAGCGGGGGGACGATCATGACGGTGCGGACCTCCTCCTTTTTGAAGGGGAAGATCTTGACCGTGAACCGGCCATGGTAGATGGCGACACCCAGAAGTCCGTGAATGAGCAAAGTTACGAGGGCGCCGACGACCTTGTCGCGCGGCGGCCGGCCGTTCTTCTTCGGGGCGGGAAGGCAATCCTCAAACATGTTTCGAAGGCCTAATTGACCATTATATTATAAACCGGCCCAGGTTCGAATAGTTACATAGGTCGCGCCCCTCTATCGGCTGCGGCCTGTGCCGGCGAGATGGGCCGCTGGACGCCACCCTATCTAGCTGAGATGGGGACCATCCGTATCCCCCGGCCCCCGGGGAACCAGTCCCGACGGTTCCCCCATCGGCAAGCCGATGGGACCCCCTCCGCTACGGGGGCTCCGGATGGTCCCCACCTCAGCTCGGGTGGCGTCTGAACAATACAGATCGAGGCATCGCCCTTTGGCTGCAACCAAAGACATCCTAATCCCCGGGCCGGCAGGGAGCGGATTCTAAGAAGCGACCGACAGAAGTGCGGCGACGCGTCTAGGATCTTGAAGAGGAAGTGGCGAGGAGGTAGGCGAAGCAGATGGCGTTGAGGATGACTAGGCGGAAAAGGACGGTCGGGATGCCCCAGAGGGGAATGATCAGGGCGGAAGCCAGGGCCACGCCGACAAACGAGGCCAGGAGGTCGACGCCGTAGCCGAGGCCCTGGTGCGGGCGCTCGCGGAGGAGAAGCCTGTTGGCGCAAACAAAAAGATAGCCCCCGAGGGCGCCGAAGACGAGTAGGAGGGCGAAGGGGACGAGCTCTCCGCCCGCCCCCGAAAGACTCTTGAGCGTGGCCAGGAGCGTGAGGACGAAGGCCCCTTGGACGATGGACAGGGCGGCGGGGGCCGTCCGTTTATGACGCCTGGCCAAGAGCGAGCCGAGGACGAGCCCGGCCATGAAGAGGGCGAGGAGGAGCGGGATCTTCCCGTAGACATAGCCGAAATTGGCCTGGAAGGCGATGAACACGGCGAGTTCGACGACGATCGAGGTCAAACCCATGACGGCGATGGGCACGAGGAAACGGGCTGTGGAGCGCTTCCTCCTGAGCGTCAGGAAGGCCAGGACGAGGGCGAAAACGGCCAGGGGAGCGTCCAGGAACCAGCTCGAAGAGATCCGGCCGGCCGCCTGAAGGAGTTTCGACTCCAAACCGCGAAACTGGGAGGCCCAGAGGATCGAATGAAAGTAGTAGCTCACAGGCACGAGATCGCGGTTGATCCTCGTCGCCGGGCCTGAAATTTTCCCGGCCAGATACTCGACGCGAAGAGGGTTCAGGCGGGCGGGGAGCATCTCCGGGCTGACGAACCTGTTGATGAGGCCGAGACGGACGATTGCCGCCGTTAAGCGGTCAGGATCGATCGAGAGCGGGCTCTCCGAGGCCAGGAACACGCAGTCGCCGCCCGGCACGGCCACGACTTCGGGGAAGACGCCGCGCAGGGTGCCGGCAAGACAGCTCAGGAATTGGGCCAACGCGTCACTGATGTAGTTTTCGGCCGAGGGGACGGTGAAGCTGAGTACGCCGCCGGGGTTGAGTTTTTTTCGCGCCTCGAGAAAAAACTCGCGCGTGTAATACCGGTTGACCTGGGCCGTCGCCGGCTCGGGCAGATTGAGGATGATGGCGTCGTAACGCTCGCTTGTCCGCTCGAGAAAGGACCGGCCGTCCCGATAGAAGATCCGGGCGCGCGGGCTCCTGAGGGCGGCGAAGTCCGCCGCGGCGAGGCGTTTTTCAGACAGCCGGATGATGGCCGGGTCGAGTTCGACATAGTCCACCCGAGTGTCCGGGTATTTCAAAACTTCGGCGGCGCCGCCGCTCGCTCCACCCCCGATGAGGAGAACATTGCGGATGCCGTCCCGTTGGAGGAGGGCGAAGTGGACCGATTCCTCGGCGGCGCCGGCGTCCGGGTGCGAGAAGACCGAAAGGCCGTTGTCGAAGAGGGTCACCTGCTCTTCGGTCTTGATGACCTGGAGTTTCCCGTAGGGCGTGTCCTCGGCCTCAACTAGGCGCAGGGGTTTCCAGGCTGCTTTCTGGGATGGGAGGTCGAACGCGGCTAGGCAGGCGGCGGAGACAAGCGCCGCGGCGACGAGCCAACGCGACCGACCGGGCTTCATCCCTGCGAGAATCAGGACGGCAGCTCCGGCGCCGATGAGAGCCCCTCCCTCCCAATTTGAAAACCGGGGCATGAGAAGAAAATGGACGACGAGTCCGGCCACCGCCGCTCCCGCCGATTCCAGGAGGTAGACAAGGGAAACGTCACCGCCGAGGAGACCGGCGTTGAGGACGAAATAATGGCCCAGGGGGAAGCTCAGCAGAAAGCTCAGGAAAAGGGCGAACCCGAGGGCAGGGATAAGCCCCGTGAGCTCGGCCGGCAGGATCCCCATCAGGCTGTGCGAGAACCTCAACGCGACAAGGCTCAAGAAGAAAAGCACGATCGCGAGGCCGTAGAGGCCGGCGAGGCGTCCGGAAGATGACCCCTTCGCGGCTCCGGGCCGGGCCAGACTACCGAGGCCGCCCCAGAGAAGCCAGGAGCCGAGGAAAAGGCCGAACGTGAGTTCGTTGCCATAGAATTCCGCGGAAAATTCCCGGAGGAGATAGATCTCGAAGGCCGCGGCCAGGAAGCCGAGGAGGAGGGCCGGGAGCCGGGGCTTCAGGTCCAGACTCCGGGAATGGGCGTACCGCATGTGTCGCACCGGCCGGCCTTGAGCCGGATCGCTTCGATACGGTAGCCGACCCTCTGGACGGCTACTTTCCCGCACCCGGGACAGAACGTGTTCTCGCCCTCGTGGCCGGGCACGTTGCCCACGTAGACGAAGCGCAGGCCCTCCTCGAGGGCGGTCTCGCGGGCGGCTTCCAAGGTGGATATGGGGGTCGGCGGGAGGTTTTTGACGAGGTACATCGGCTGGAAACGGGAGAAATGGACGGGGACCTGGTCCCCGACCTCGTTCCTGACCCATTTGGCCATCTCCCGGATGAGGTCCATCCTGTCGTTCAGGGTGGGGATGACGAGGTAGACGATCTCCAGCCACGCCTTGGATTTAGCGACGGCGCGGATCGTCTCGAGGACGGGCTTGAGCTCGCCGCGGACATATTCCGTGTAGAATTCCTGAGTGAAGCCCTTCAGGTCGACCTTGACGGCGTCGACGGCGGCCAGGAGGTCACCGAGAGGCTCCGGGTTGATGTGCCCGCCCGTCACGACGAGGTTCCTGACGCCCCTTCGCTTCGACTGGACGGCCGTGTCGTACATGTATTCGAAGAACACGGTGGGTTCCGTGTAAGTGTAGGCGATCGAGCGACATCCGGACTCGATCGCCTGGGCGGCCGCCCTCTCGGGCGGCAGGTCGAAATGATCGACCTGTTCGGGGCGCACCTGCGAGATCTCCCAGTTCTGACAGAACTTGCAGTTGACGTTGCAGCCTGCTGCGGCGAGGGACAAGGCGGAGGTCCCGGGCAGGACATGGAAGAAGGGCTTCTTTTCGACCGGGTCGACGTTGAGGCTGCAGATTTTTCCGTAGACCAGCGTGTAATAGGTCCCGCCGATATTCTCGCGGACGCCGCAGTAGCCCCGTTCCTTGTCGCCGAGCCGGCACTTCCTCGGGCAGAGTCGGCACTCGACCTCCCTGTCGGGGAGCTTGTCGTAGTAGCGGGCCTCGACACGGGAGAGGTTGGGTTTGGCGCCGAACGCGGCCAAGCCGGAGCAGACGGAAGGAAGGCCTGCGCCGGCGAGGAGTCCGGCCCCTGCGGCGCCGCGGATGAACCGGCGTCTTTTCACGCGACCGTCTCCTCGACCGTTTCGATCGACGCGAGGTCGGCCCGGCCGAGGCCCATTTTTTCGGCCGTGGCCAGATAAACGGGCTCCCGGCCTTCGTCCTTGAGAGCGGGCAGGCCTGCGGTGGCCCGGAGTTCTTCGATGACGCTCCAGCCGACGGTGTCGGCCGCGACGGGGTCCAGGCTGAATATCAACCCGCCGTATTTCGCGGCCCATCGGGCGTGGTAGGAGGGCCCTTTGTGGTATTGGACGACGAGGGCGTCGATGATCGATACCTTGTGCTTGGCCTTGACGGGGGGAGCGTCGAAGACCTCGGCGATGAAAGGGTTGCAGTGGAAGTCGTGGTACTTGTTGGGGTTGTGGATGGCCCCGAAATAGTTCTTCATCCCGGCCGTGACCCCAGCCAGGCCATGGTCCTTGAGCAGGGCCAGGCTGACCGAGGCCGTGGCGAATTCCGTCTGGATCTTCGAAAATAGACTGCCGACGTTGAGATGGGAGACGAGGCCGGTCTCGTAACCGACGCCGTCCGCGTCGGTGCCGAAGACTTTGATCCCGCTTCGGTCGGCGCTTGTCCCGTAACCGGCGTCGCGGAGCTCCCTCGTCGTCCTGTCCCAGATGAAGAGGTTTTTCGCTTGAAGTCCGTTTCGGGAGAGCCAGCCGGCGAAGGGCAGGGCGACGTCGGGACGCGTGCTAAGGGCTCTTCCTCCGATGGTGTTGACCTTGATCCCGATGCGATCGTCGGGCCGGAAAAGTAAGGAGATCGCGCCCGCGTCGTTCCGCTCTCCGGTCAGGAGCGCGAACCCCCTGGCGAACATTTTGGTGATGACGGCCGGGTCCACGGTGCCGGTCGATGTCCACAAATTCCCGGCCTTGATGATGACAACGCGAGATGCGGCCATGGCGAATCCATGATGTCCCTTTTTCCGGGACCTGTCAACGGCGGCCGGGGCGGGCCGCCGCGGTCCACTTCCGCCGCGAAGGCCCGTCCCTTGACCGAGGCTGCGGCCCGAAAATCGGCGATATAGCGACCTCCTCCGGCTTGCCAAGAGAGCCTCCCTTCGCTATATTAACCCTGTATGCTGCAACGGAGGTCGAGGATGAAACGCACCCGGGCCCGGAGAGGATTGTCTGTCCCGGCCGCGCTCGCGGCGGTTTTCTTCTTGGCGCTTGCGGCAGGCCTGGCTCAGGGGAGAGAGGGGAGCCCGGAGCTCGCCGCTCTCGTTCCACGGGTGGACGCCTGGACCCGGACCGAAGTTCCCCGAAGCTTCTTCCCGGAAAGCCTTTTCGAGTACATCGATGGGGCCGCGGAAAGCTATCTGAGCTACGATTTCCGGGAGCTCCTCGTCGTCGACCTCGAGAAGAAGGGCGCAGAGGCGACGTTGACCCTGGAGATCTACGATATGGGGAGTCCCGTCAATGCCTTCGGCATCTTCGGCGCGGAGCGCTACCCGGAGAACAGGGCTGTCTCCATCGGCGAACTGGGTTACCTCGAGGGCGAGGCCTTGAACTTCATGACCGGGCGGTTCTACGTGAAGATGCTCGGTTTCGGCTTAGGTGAGGAGACGGGGTCCGTCCTCGCCGGTGTCGGGGCGCAGGTCGCGGCTGCAGTCAAGGTCAAGGGCTCGCTTCCGGCGTTCGTCCTCGCTTTTCCCAAGGAGAACCTTGTCGCTCAGAGCGAGAAATATATCAAGAAGAACTTCATGGGCTACGAATTCCTCCGCCACGGCTTTGTCGCGACGTACAAGGTCGGCGGAAAGGAATTCGAAGGATTCTTCGTCGAGGGGGGATCCGACAAGGACGCCGAAGACATGCTCGGGAAGCTCATCGAGGCCCTGGCCGGGGACAAACAAACTCCCGAGAGGATCGCCCTCGGCTATCACTCCCGAAACCGCTACGGCCAGCATCTTTACATCGGCCGCGTCCGGAACGGCCTCTGCGGCGTGATGCGCGTCCCCGACGGCCTGGAAGCGGCGGGAGGTTCGCTCCTCGAAGCCCTGAGGGCCGCCCTGGCCAAGCCGCCGTCCTTGAAATGATGGCCGGATAATAACTTGGACGAAGACAGATTTTTTAAAGCGGCGATCGCGGTCATCGTCCTCTTCGTCGTTGGGGTCGTTCTGAAATTGGCCGGGCCCGTCCTCATCCCGTTCATCCTGGCCGTCTTCCTCTCCTACATCATCGACCCCGCGCTGACCTTCCTGACCAAGTGCCGCTGCCCCCGGCCGGAAGCGGTCCTCCTCGTCCTGGCCCTGATGTTCGTCTTCCTCTACCTTGCAGGAGCGCTCGTTTATTCGAGCGGGAAGTCCCTGGCGGCCGAGCTTCCGAAGTACCAGCAGCGGCTCAGCGATCTGACCCGGCTCCTGGAGAACGGCGTCGGGCCCTTCAAGCTCAACCTCTCTTCGGCTCTGGAGAAGCTCGACATCGGGAAGATCGGCGCGGTCATCCTCTCGGCCATCGGCCCGTTCTTCCAGCTTATCGGCAAGCTCCTCCTCGTTTTTCTTTTTCTCGTGTTCATCGTCTCGGGACGGGGGAGGGGGGTCACGAAAGTCCAAAAGGCCCTGGGCACCGGCCGGGCCGGCCAGGTCCGGACGGCCTTCGAGGCCATCAACGGACAGGTCCGCAAATACCTGGTCATCAAAACGGTCATGAGCCTGGCGAACGGCCTGGAGGTCTGGCTGGTGTTGACCCTTTTCGGCGTCGATTTCGCCGCTTTCTTCGGCTTCCTGGCCTTCGTCCTCAATTTCATCCCGAGCATCGGCTCGCTCACCGCCATGGTCCTCCGGGTGGGCTTCGCCTTTTTCCAGTTCGGAACGTTCTGGACGCCTTTCTGGGTCCTCGTCATCACCGCGGGGTTGGACGGGATCCTGGGGAACTTCATCGAGCCCCGGATCATGGGCAAGGGGCTCGGCCTCAGCCCCCTGCTCGTCTTTTTCTCACTGCTTTTCTGGGGGTGGCTCTGGGGGATACCAGGGATGATCCTGTCGGTACCGCTGACGGCCGTGATCAAGATCGTCTGCCAGAATATCCCGGCGCTGCGGCCTGTCGCCGTCCTGATGGGGCCCTGAGAGAAGGGCGCGGAACGGGAGTCAGGGGAGGACCAGGTCCTCGGCCTCGATGACGAACGCCTCCGACGATATCCTCTTGATCTTTCGGCCGAAAAAGGCCTTGAGCACCTTCTCGGCAGCCTTCTGCTCGGCGCTTTTCTTGGACGGCCCCTTCGATTTGGCCAAAACCTTAGCCCCGAGATGGACCTCGACGACGAACGTCCTGTCGTGGGCCGGCCCCTTTTCCGTAACGAGACGGTAGTCCGGAGCCGGAAGGCCCGCCTTCTGGCATATCTCTTGGAGCGCGGACTTGGAATTGTTGATCGTCAGCGTTTCGGATTTGATGGGTTTCAGGGATGAACGGAGCAGGCCGCAGACGAATCGCCGGGCCGCATCGAACCCGCCGTCGAAATAGATGGCTCCGGCCAGGGCTTCGAACGAGCCGGCCAGGATCGAGACCTTCTTCCGGCCGCCGCATTTTTCCTCGCCCTTGCCGAGAAGGATGGCCTTGTCGAGCTTGATCGCCCGGGCGAGCTGGGACAGGGCCAGGGTGCTCGTCGCCGAGGCCTTGAGCTTCGACAGCTCCCCCTCGTTCCGGCCGGGAAACGCGGCGAAGTAGAATTCGGCGGTGACCAGACCGATGACCGAATCCCCCAGGAATTCGAGCAGCTCGTTGTCCTCGGGGTGGTCCGGGCTCGTCTCGTAGGCGTGGGAGCTGTGGGTCAGGGCCCTGGTCAGGAGGCCCGGGTCCTTGAAGACGTGGCCGATGGCTTTCTCGAGGTGCTCGCGCTTCACGGTATTCAGGCCCGCCGCGCCGTGCCGTCGTCGCCGAACGGATAGGCGACCCGGCCGCCGGCGATCGTCATAGCCACGCCTCCCGTCAGCGTCCAGCCGTCGAACGGTGTGTTCCGGCCCTTGGATTCGAAACGGTTCTTGTCGATGGTTGTCCGGAGGTCCAGGTCGAGGATGGTCAAGTCGGCATCCGCCCCAACGGCGATGCGGCCCTTGCCGGCGAGGCCGAGCAGGCGGGCGGGGTTCGCGGACAGGAGCTCGACGAACCGGCCGAGCGAGATGATATTCGGGCGGACGAACCGGTCGAGGATAAGGGTGACGGCCGTTTCGAGGCCGACGATGCCAAAGGGGGCCTTGTCGAACTCCCTGTTCTTTTCCTCCGCAGTGTGCGGGGCGTGGTCGGTGGCGATGACGTCGACGACTCCCGTCCGGACGGCCTCGACCAGGGCGGCCACGTCGGATCCCGCCCGCAGGGGAGGGTTCATCTTGAAGTTCGTGTCGCGAGATCCGAGCGCGGCGTCGGTGAGGAGGAGATGGTGGGGCGTCGCTTCGGCCGAAACGCGGACGCCGCGGCTTCTGGCTTCGCCGACGCTCCGGACGCCGCCCGCGGTCGAAAGATGGGCGATGTGGACGCGCGCCTTCAGGGCTTCGGCCAATATGATATCGCGGGCGATCATGATCTCCTCGGCGGCGGAGGGGATGCCGGCCAGGCCGAGATGCGCCGCGACGGGACCTTCATGCATCGAGCCCCCCTCGGCCAAGGCCCGGTCTTCGCAGTGGTCGATGACAAGGCCTCCGGAAGACGCCGCGGCCGCGAGGGCTTGGCGCATGACCCGGCTGTTCATGACGGGGAGTCCGTCGTCGGAGAAGGCGACCGCCCCGGAGGCCGTGAGGTCGGCCATGTCGACGAGCTCCTCCCCCCGGGAGCCGCGCGTGAGCGCGGCGATGGGGAGGACGTTGATGACGGCGTTACGGCCGGCCTCAGCGAGAATTCTCTCGGTCACGGCGCGGCTGTCGTTGACGGGGTTCGTGTTGGGCATGGCACAGACCGTCGTGAAGCCGCCCCTGGCCGCCGCCCGGGCGCCGGTCGCGATCGTTTCTTTGGCCTCGTAGCCGGGCTCTCTCAGGTGGACGTGCATGTCGATGAGCCCGGGGACGACGACGAGCCCCGTGACGTCGATCGTCCGTTCGGGGACGGCGTCGAGCCTCGCGCCGACCGCGGCGATCTTTCCGCCGCTCAGGAGGATGTCGAAGAGTCCGTCGAGGCCGGTCGAGGGGTCGACGACCCGGCCTCCGCGGACGAGGGTCGTCACCGTTCTTTTCTCCCGCCGACCTTGACCGGCTCGGCGATGAGGACCTCGTCGACGCCGTCTATCTCCTTGAGGCGGACCTTGACGACCTCGCGGCGCGAGGTGGGCAGGACCTTCCCGACGTAGTCCGGTCGGATGGGCAGCTCGCGGTGGCCGCGGTCGACGAGGACGACGAGCTGGATACTCTGCGGGCGGCCGCGGTCGATGAGGCCGTCCATGGCGGCCCGGATCGTCCGTCCCGTCATCAGGACGTCGTCGATAAGGAGGATGTCCTTCTTGGCGACGGAGAAGCCGATCTCCGCTTCCTCGAGAGCCCCCTTCGCCTTCAGGGCGGTCACGTCATCCCTATAGCGGGTGATGTCGAGGATGCCGACGGGGATGTCGATGCCTTCCAGCTCCTTGACGAGATGGGCGACGCGCTTGCCGATGTAGATGCCGCGAGATTTGACGCCGACGATGACCAGGTTCTTGAGGTTCCGGTTCCTCTCGATGATCTCGGTGGCGACTCGGGCCAGGACGCGCCGGATCTTGCTGGCATCCATGATCCGGGCCTTGATTTTCTCTTCTATGCGGTCACTCCTCATGGTGTGTTCCTTCCCCTTGAACATGCACGAGATCCCCCCAAAAGTCAACCCCGCGCCAGGAAGTAGGCCCGGGCTTCCTCGACGTCCCGCCCGATGCGGGTGCTGAGGGTCGCGGCGTCTGGGAACTTCCTCGTCGGCCGCAGCTTGCGGAGGAAGCGTACCGTGAGTTCCGCCCCGTAGAGGGAGCCACGGTAATCGAGGAGAAGGGTTTCGACGCTCAGGGGATGGGGGCCGAAGGTAGGGTTGGTGCCGATGCTGGTTAGGGAGCGGAAAATCCGGCCCCCGCGGACGGTCTCCGTGATGAAGACGCCCTTGGGCAGGAGTTCGCTGGCCGTGTCCAGGTTGGCCGTGGGAAAGCCGAGGAGCCCGCCCCGGTGCTTGCCGCGGACGACCCGGCCGGAGATCTCATACGGCCGTCCGAGTAGGCGGGCG
>Ga0315281_10010248_pt1 | contig 12922 bp, 11 predicted proteins | sample YL17G07_0_MG_FD_204540 | JGI IMG/M metagenome (GOLD analysis project Ga0315281, IMG submission 204540) | Sediment microbial communities from Yellowstone Lake, YNP, Wyoming, USA - YL17G07_0 | ecosystem: Environmental > Aquatic > Freshwater > Lake > Sediment | place: USA: Wyoming | collected... | reverse complement strand
TTATTTTACAGGTATTTGAAGTAACTAAGGATGTTAAGCAATAGTAAATTGCAATTAATAAAGGAGGACAAAGAGGTAAATATGAAAAGAAAATGGATGTTATTTGCAGCCATGGTATTAGCAGTAGCTATGGTAGTTAGCTTAGGGCTAGTTGGCTGCAAGACAACAACAACTACTACAGCAGCAGCAGCAGAAACAACTGCAGCAGCTGAAACTACAGCAGCAGCAGAAACAACTGCAGCAGCTGAAACTACAGCAGCCGCTGGAGGCCAATCAATTAAAATTGTTTGGGCACAATGGGCACCTGCAGATTATCTTCAGAAATTATCTGAAGATTTTACCAAACAAACAGGTATAGCTGTTACAGTAGAGCAAATCCCATGGGAAACATTTGTTCAGAAGTACAATACTGAAATGATTGCCAAGTCTGATGCATGGGATATCATAGTTGGCGATAGCCAGGATATAGGAACGATGGCTACAGGCGGTCATTATGTTGATTTAACAGACTGGATTAAAAAGAATGGTGTTGACAAATCAATGACTGCAGCTTCAATGACAGCTTATGCCGAATACCCAAAAGGCAGTGGTAAGTATTATGCTGTTCCAGTAGAAGGAGATGCTCTTGGCTGGGCTTACAGAAAAGACCTGTTTGAAGATCCTAAGAACAAGGAAGAATTTAAAAAACAGTTTGGTTATGAATTAACTGTTCCAACAGAATGGACTCAACTTCTTGATATAGCAAAATTCTTCCACAAACCGGATAAAGATTTCTATGGAATCTCAATCTACGGTGATAATGGTTACGACTCAATGGTTATGTTCCTTGAGCAGGAGATGTGGACCTATGGTGGAGATATTGGAAATCAGGCAACTTATCAGGTTGAAGGTGTTTTGAATAGCCCGCAGTCAATAGAAGGAACTGAAAACTACAGAGAATTATTCAAATATACCCCGCCTGCATTTAACGATGCATTTTATGTAAAAGCAAATGATGCTTTTACAGGTGGTAAAGTTCCTATGACTTGTAACTATTTTGCATTCCTTCCAGCTTTAGCTAATGAAGCAACAAGCCCATATGCTAAAGATACAGGTTATTTCGCATGCCCACCTCATAAAGCAAAAGATGGTAAAACATATCAAGCTTCAGCTTTAGGTGGTCAGGGAGCATCAGTTGTTACTTATTCAAAGAAACAGGATTTGGCTATGAAGTGGCTTGAGTGGTTTGTTAAACCTGAAACTCAAATGGCTTGGGCTAAACTTGGTGGATATTCCTGCAATGTTGATGTATTAAAATCTCAGGAATTTCTGGATGCAGCTCCATATAACCCTGCATTTGCTGTAACTCTTAATATAATGAGAGATTTCTGGTCAGTACCACAATATAGCGATCTTTTAAAGACTATGAGTGCTGATTTTGGTCCTTATATTATTAACGGACAAGGTACAGCTAAGGAAGCAGCTGATAAATGTGCTGCTGACTGGACTCAGATCTTTAAAGATGCAGGTTATTTACAATAAAAATTTAAAGATATAAAAACTGCCCTGGCTTTTAGCCGGGGCAGCAAGTATTAGCAGAAGATATTAAAAGGGAATAAAAATGGCGAGACGTTCAAATGAAAATTCAAGTACATTAATTCAATATAGAGCATTACAGGATCAGTCAATACTTAGAATGTTTATATTGCCAACAATTATTTTGCTGATAGTAATTAATGTTTTTCCATTATTCTATTCACTTATTTTAAGTTTTTCGAATTTTACAGCAAAGTTTCCTCTTGTTTGGGGTAAAAATCCGAGATTTTTAGGAATAGAAAATTATATACGTTTAATTAATGATCCAGATATATGGCATAGATTTGTGACTACTGCAAAATATGTAGTTTTATCTGTTGGCGGGGAAATGATTTTAGGTTTTGCTTTTGCTCTTCTTTTGCAAATAAAATTTAAAGGAAGAGAAATAATTACTACTTTACTTGTATTACCAATGACCATGTCTCCGGTAATCGTTGGACTTATGTGGAAATTATTTTATGACCCCAACTGGGGTATGTTTAATTATTTATTAGGTTTAGGGAAAATAGACTGGGCTACTGATTTAAAATATAATTTATATGCTTCAGCTATAGCAGATATATGGATGTGGACTCCTTTTGTCATGCTTCTTGCTTTAGCGGGACTGGGAGCAGTTCCTCAATATTTATATGAAGCTGCAGAAGTTGACAGAGCCTCATGGTGGTATAAGTTTTCAAGAATAACACTGCCAATGGTTTGGCCTTTACTTCTGATTGCTCTTATATTCAGAACTATGGAAGCATTTAAAGTATTTGATGTAACAATGGGTATATCAGGAAGAGGTGCCTCTGCACCTGCATTACTATCTATATCATTATATGATACAGCTTTTGTAACTTGGAAAACAGGTATTGGTTCTGCTTTAGGATATATAGTTTTAATAATTATCATAGCAATCACCAATATTTTCGTTAAATACTTAAATAAAGCTAAGCAATAAAGATTTTAATTTTTGAAAGGATATTTTATGGCAGCAGTTAATAAAAGACGGGTTAGCATAGGAAGGATTATAGTAATAATCCTTATATGTGTAATTACTTTTGTATATCTTGTGCCATTTCTTTTTGTAATAGATACTTCTTTTAAACCGTGGAATGTTATAAAAGATTGGCCACCTAAAATTATTTTTAAACCGACAATTGCTCCCTATGTAAGAATTTTTACGGCAAGGACTGTTTACCCTGCAAATGATAAACCTACGGAAGCCGAAATTGCAAAAATGAAGTGGTATGAAAAATTAACTTATAAGGAAAGTGGAGAGCAGATTGTAAGAGTTGGTGATTTACCAAAGCGTTATTTAAACAGCTTGATAATTACTTTGGCAAGCGTTGCATTAACAATAATAATGGCTACATTTGCTGCGTATGGGTTTTCAAGATTTAAAATTCGCGGCAAAGATGATCTGATGTTTTTTATTTTAAGTACAAGAATGTTACCTCCGGTTATTGTTTTAATTCCGGTTTTTTTAATGTTTAGAAAGCTTGCTTTAACAGATACTCATATAGGATTAATTCTTTTATATACTGCTTTTAATTTGTCATTTGCTGTATGGGTATTAAAGGGATTTATTGATGAAATTCCTATTGAATATGAAGAAGCGGCAATGGTAGACGGTTATACAAGATTTCAGGTATTTAGAAAAATTGTTGTTCCTCAGGCTATGACTGGAATAGCTGCTACTGCAGTATTTTGCTTTATTTTTGCTTGGAATGAATATGCTTTTGCATTTATTCTTACAAAAAGTATTGCACAAACTGTTCCGGCATGGCTTCCTTATCAAATGGGAGTTTTAGGTTATGACTGGGGAGCAGCTGCAGCAGGTTCTGTATTATTCATTATCCCTGCTTTAATTTTTACAATTTTTTTAAGAAAAAATCTTGTTCGTGGAATAACTTTTGGTGCAATAAGAAAATAGGAGAAAAATATGAGGCCTTTTCCATTTATTTCTTTGGTAATTGCTGTAATTGTTTGTTTAATATTGGGCCTTGCAATGTGGCGGGCTAAAAAATTTAAAAAAGCTTACCTTGAGCCAATATTTATGTGGCTGATGCTGTTTGGTATTTTTGCTTTATGCCAACCGCTTTTAAAGCCCTTATTTCAATATGGTTTTCCGATATTGCTTACAGGAGTAGCTGGTTATATGGTTGCATCTCATCTGAGATAATGTGATTAAATAATAAAATTTAAAAAAATATTATTTATATAATATTAAAAAATAATTACAGGAAAACAAAGAAAATATAAAAAGTTTTATTTTTTAAGAATTTTTGGATTTTTCAGTTTTAGTTAAGAAATTTGGTTTAAAGTTTAGCTTGATATTTCCAAGCATTGTTTAGCAGAGTTGGAAAAAATTTATTAATTTGTTTTATTTTATAATTTTATATTTTCAAATCTAAATTAATAAAATAAAAGTTTTAAAAAAAGTTTAATTTATCAGGAGGATAATTATGAAATTAGGAGTTATGGCAAATGTATTTATGGATAAATCCTGGGAAGATGCCTGCAAACTTGCAAAAGAAGCAGGGCTTTCTGCAATAGAACCAGGTTCAGGTGGTTTTGTTGGTAAAGCACATTGTAATCCTCAAGAATTATTAAAAGATAAAGATGCTATAAAAAAATGGGTTGCAGTTGCAGAGAAAAATGGTCTTGAGATTTCCGGATTTGCTTGTCACGGAAACATGCTTCATCCTGATAAAAAAGTAGCTGATGCGCATATTGCTGATTTTGAAGCAACTGTTGAACTTGCTTCAATTATAGGAGTAAAGGCGATAAATGGCTTTGCAGGTTGTCCTGGTGCAAGTGAAGATGCAAAAGATCCTAACTGGATAACATGCCCGTGGCCTCCATATTTTGGAGATGCTGTAAAATGGCAGTGGGAAAAGAAAGTTATTCCATTCTGGAAAGAAATGGCAAAAAAATTAAAAAAAGCAAAAGTATGTGTTGCTCTTGAGATGCATCCCGGTGATACTGTTTATAATACAGAAGCTCTTTTAATGCTGCGTGAGGCTGTCGGGGAAGAAATTTGCTGTAATTTTGACCCGAGCCATCTTTTCTGGCAGGGGATGGATCCGCTTGTAAGCATTAAAAGATTAGGAAATGCAATAATTCACGTTCATGCAAAGGACAGCAAAGTTGATCAGCAGGTTGTTGAATTTAGAGGTGTTAATGACTGGAAGCATTATAGTGAAATTGCAAAAAGAGCATGGACTTTCAGAACTGTCGGTTATGGACACAGCTATGAATTCTGGAATGGCTTTGTATCAACTTTAAGACAAATCGGTTATGACGGTGTTATAAGTATTGAGCACGAAGATCCGCTAATGTCTGCAAATGAAGGTTTGTATAAGGCAATCAGTTTCCTTAAAGGTGTTTTACTTTATGAATCTGTTGGAGAAATGTGGTGGGCTTAAAAATATGGTGAGTTTAATATAAATAGCTTTTTATTAAAAAAATACAAAGTAGAATAATTAATATTTTTAAATTTAAAATTAATAATTTACTAATATTTAAGACAAGTGAGGTAAATTATGGCAGAAGAAAAAAAAGTTGGATTTGTTGCCATGGCTTCTGATAAAAAGACAGTTGGTGAAATTCCTGAGATTGGCATTGGCATGATCGGACATGCTTTTATGGGAAAAGCACATTCAAATGGCTGGAAACAGATGCCCTATATTTTCTGGCCGCCAGCAGCTATTCCTAAGCTTGTAAAAATTTGTGGTATTCCGGAATCAGAAGTTGCTGAAGCTGCAAGAAGATATGGTTATATGGAATATACGACAAACTGGAAAGATATTATAAATGATGACAGAATTAAAATAGTAGATAACGGAACTCCTAATAGTCTTCATGCAGAACCGTCCATTGAAGCTGCTAAAGCAGGTAAGAATATTATTTGCGAAAAACCTCTTGCAAGAAACTCAGCAGAAGCTAAGGAAATGAGAGATGCTGTAAGAAAGTACAAAGTTAAAAATATATGTGATTTTAATTATCGGATGGTTCCGGCTATAGTACTGGCTAAAAATTTAATTAAAGACGGAAAGCTTGGGAAAATTTATCATTTTAGAGCAAGATATCTGCAGGAATGGATAATGGATCCAAATTTCCCGATGGTTTGGAGATTAAAAAAGTCCCTGTCCGGAAGTGGTGCGATGGGAGATTTAGGAGCACATATAATTGATCTTGGCAGGTTTTTATGCGGTGAATTTAAATCTGTCATGTCTGTAACGAGGACATTTATTAATGAAAGATATGACCAGTCAACAAAGAAAAAAGAAAAAGTAGATGTTGATGATGCTTTTGCATCAGTTGTTGAATTTGAAAATGGTGCAATTGGGACAATTGAAGCTTCAAGATTTGCAGCAGGAAGAAAAAATTCAAATGTTATTGAAATTAATGGTGAAAAAGGAAGTATATGGTGGGATCTTGAAAACATGAATAATCTTCATGTTTACTGGGTAGATGAACAGCCTGCTGATACCAGAGGATTTCATTGTATAAATGTTACTGAATCATTCCATCCTTATTATGAATCCTGGTGGCCTCATGGTCATATTATTGGATGGGAAAATACATTTGTTCATATAGCGTATAATATGATAAATGCCGTTATACAAGACAAGCCTCTTGAGCCTTATGTGGCTACATTTGAAGACGGTTACAGAAATGCTGTCATTTGTGATGCAATGCTAAAATCTGCAGAAACCGGTAAAAAGGAACTTTGTATTTTTGAATGATATATAATTTAAATGAATAGCATAAATTAATGAATAGCATAAATTAAAATTATACTGGTTATTATATCTGTAATGTATTTTAGCAGGATAGTTAAGTTTTATTTATTTTATTAACAGGATAATAGAAATGATTATCGGAGGCTATAAATGAAATTTGGAATAAATACATTGTTATTTACTGGTACTTATACTGATGAGCATGTAAAAAGCCTGACAAAAAAATTTAGTGACTCAGGTTTTGATGGTGTAGAAATTGCGCTTGAAAAAAAAGGAGACCTTGATTATAAAAAAACACTGAAAATTTTTAAGGAAAATGGACTGGTTTGCTCTTCAATTTGCGGATTATTCGGGGAAGATAGAGATATCAGGGGTCCAAAAAAAGAATATATCGAGGGTGGTTTTGCTTATATCAAAGATTGCCTTGAAGCATGTGTTGAGCTTGATTGTAATTTACTTGTCGGGCCTGTTTATTCAGCTGTAGGTCGTGCAAACCTGGTACCTGAAGAGGAAAGAAAAGTTCAATGGAATACTGTTGTTGAAAATTTAGGAAAAGTCTGCCAGTGGGCTGAAAAATATGGCGTATATGTAGCTATTGAGCCTTTAAACAGGTTTGAGACTGACTTTATAAATATATGTAAAGATGCCATAAGAATGATAAATGATGTTGGAAGCAAAATGTTAAAAATTCATCTCGATGCTTTTCATATGAGTATTGAAGAAAAAAATTCAGCTATGGCAATTTTAGACGCCGGTGATTTGCTTTACATGTTTCATGCAAGTGAAAATGATAGAGGAGCAGCAGGTACAGGCCAGGTTCACTGGAAATCCATTGCAGATGCTCTCAGAAGGATTAATTATGATAAATGGGTAGTTATTGAATCCTTTACTCCTGAAAATAAGGTTATTGCAAAAGCTGCTTCTATATGGAGACAAACTGAAAAAAGTGATTTTGCTCTTGCTGAAAAGAGTTTGAAGTTTTTAAAAGGAATTTTAAGTTAATTAAGAGAAGTAGTATTCTTAATTAAAATATTTGTATTAAAAGAATAGATTGGAGATTTAATAGATGGCAGAAATAGTTTTAAAAAACATAATTAAGAGATTTGCCAGTTTAATTGCTGTCAATAATTTAAACCTGGAAATAAAAAATAAGGAGTTTGTTGTTTTACTTGGTCCTTCAGGTTGTGGTAAAACTACTACTTTAAGAATGATTTCCGGTCTGGAACTGCCGGATGAAGGTAAGATTTTACTGGATGGTGAAGATGTAACTTTTAAAAGAGCTTCACAAAGAGATATTGCTTTTGTATTTCAACTTTATGCACTTTATCCTCAAATGACTGTTTACGGGAATATGTCTTTTCCATTAAGGGCACAAGGTTATCCTAAAGCAAAAATTGATGAGGAAGTTAACAGAGCAGCAGAATTATTAAAAATAAAGCATATCTTAAATAAAAAACCAAGAGAACTCGCTGGTGGAGATATGCAAAGAGTTGCTTTAGGGCGTGCACTTGTAAGAAGACCTAAAGTCTTTCTTCTTGATGAACCAATAGGAACTCTTGATGCAAAATTCAGGGAAGAAATGCGTACTGAATTAAAGAAACTTCATGTTGATATTGGTGCAACTACAGTTTATGTTACTCATGACCAGGTAGAAGCAATGTCAATGGGTGATAAAGTAGCTGTAATGAATAAAGGAGTATTACAACAGGAAGATACACCTCAGGATATTTATCGTAATCCTAAAAATTTATTTGTAGCTAAGTTTATCGGAAGTCCCGGAATGAATTTCATAACTTGTATTCCTTTTAAAGATGCAAACGGCAAAGTATCTTTAAAAATTAATGCAGTTGATAAAGCATTATCAGTACCAGAAAAATTACAAAAAATACTTATAGACAAGGGAAAGATTGATAAAGAAATAATATTTGGCGTAAGACCTGAAGATATATATATTGAATTTAAAGAAATGGATAATTATTTAAAGTCAAAAGTTTTTATAACTGAGACTTTAGGTTCATATAATATAATTGATGTTAAATTAGGCAAAGATACATTAAGAGTAAGAACTCTTCCAACTGTTACACCTGATATAAATACAGATACTTTTATTGGTTTTGATATGGATAGAGTTTCATTATTTGATAAAGAAACTGAAAATTCGATAATGTAATATAAAAAGTTAGGGGATAATTATATGGCTGAAATAAAATTAGTTTCATTAAAAAAGTCATTCGGAGATGTAACTGCAGTAAATGAAATTGATATTGATGTAAAAGATAAAGAATTTTTTGTTCTTTTAGGTCCGACTGGAGCAGGTAAAACAACAACTTTAAGACTTATTGCTGGTCTGGAAAAACCTGATCACGGAGATATTTATTTTGATCAGGAAAAGGTAAATAATGTTTTACCGGCAATTAGAGATGTAGCGTTTGTTTTCCAGTATTATACTCTTTATCCGCACTATAGTGTAAGGCAGAATCTTGAATTTCCACTTAAATCAAATTTAAGAAAAACTCCTCAGGATGTAATTAATAAAAAAATTGAGGAAGTGGCAAAGATTTTACATGTTGAGCATCTGCTTGACCGACAGACAGTAAATCTTAGTGGTGGTGAGATGCAGAGAATAGCAATAGGCAGGGCTATTGTTAGAACTCCTAAGGTATTTTTAATGGATGAACCTTTATCCAACCTTGATGCAAAACTTAGAGAAGAGATGAGGGCAGAACTTGCAAGACTTCATCTGGATTTAGGTGAAACTTTCTTTTATGTTACTCACGATCAGATTGAAGCAATGACAATGGGAGACAGAATTGGAGTATTAAATGAGGGTATATTGCTTCAAACAGGAACTCCAGATGAAATTTATAATAAACCTATTAATACTTTTGTTGCAAGATTTGTTGGCAGCCCTATGATAAATCTTCTTGATGCCGAAATTGAAGGACAAAAACTTGTAATAGGTAAAAGAGACAGAGCAATGGAATGTACTTTAAATGACTACCAGTGCAGGCTTGTCGGGAATGCTAAGAGTAAAAGTGTAATTTTAGGAATCAGACCTGAAGACATTATTGTCAGCAAGGAAAAACAGGAAAGTAATTCTTTTGAGTGCAGTGTTTACTTTAAACAAAGTATGGGTGTTGAAGATATCTTAAACTTAAAAGTTACAGACGAACTTATATTTAAAGCAGTAGCTCCTCCAAAATTTATGGCAAATGTTGGAGACAGAATTTTCGCAAACTTTAAAATGGACAGGTCACATATTTTTGATTATGAAAGTGGCAAAAGGCTTGAACTTTGATAATTGAATAATTAATTGTTTTATTTGTGAGAAATTTAATATTAATACTGTTAATTCTGTTTTGTTATTAAATAAGAATATATAAAGGTCTTTATTGGCAGGAGTTTACTGATAACGATTATTTTATAATAAATTATTTTAGTATTTTAATAAATTATTAACAATAAAATAATAAAATTAAGATTTATCAAGTATTTATATTTAATAAATTTTAATAAACATTATTTTATTTATTATTTATAAATTTTGTAAAATTTTGGAGGATGTTATGGCTGATGTTAGAGAGATTGTTGAGAGGGCACTTGAAAAAGGTAATGGTATTTTAAATTTGAAACCGGCATGGGTTGCAAGAGATTTCCTGCCGCCTGGAAGAAGGCTCGGCCTTCCTGAAAAAGATTATGATGTAGGGGAAAGAGGTTTTATTTGTGAAAGGTGGCTTGCTTCAGTAACAAAAGCTGATAATGCAATCAGTCCCGAAGATGAAGGGTTAAGTTATCTTGCAAATATTGACTCAAAACAGGAAGTTACTTTAAAATCAGCTGTTGATATTGCTGGTGATTTAATTATGGGTAAGGAGTATTCAAAAACCCATAAGGGGCTTGGAAGACTTGCTAAAATTTATGATTTTGGTGCCAGAATTCCTTATCATATACATCAGATGGAAAAAGACGCAAAGCTTGTAGGGAGAAATCCAAAAGATGAAGCTTATTATTTTCCTGAAGATGTTGATACAGGTCCTCATCCTGAAACATTTTTTGGTGTTCATCCATATATTGTTGAACAAAAAAAATATGACATTCTTCTTCCTTATCTTGTTGAATGGAAGGATGATATGATCTTGCAGCATTCAAGAGCTTATTTAAATGTTCCAGGAGAAGGATTCTTTTTACCTTCAGGTGTACTTCATGCTCCAGGAACAGCTTTAACTATCGAGCTACAGGAAGATAGCGATGTTTTTGCAATGCTTCAGGCACTTAATGCCGGTAAAATCATTTCAAAGGAACTTTTGTTTAAAGATGTAAGAAAAGAAGACAGGGAAAAGCTTGGAGAAAGAGTAATTTTAGACCAGCTGGACTGGCCTGCAAACGGTGATCCTTTCTTTTACGAGAACCATCACCTGCCAAATATTTTTATAGAAGAGACCAGACAGGATGGTGGTGTTGAGCACTGGATTTATTACAATACAACAAAATTTTCCGGAAAAAGACTTGTAGTAAAACCAGGACAAAGTTTTACCGGCAAAGAAAATGGTGTTTACAATATACTGGTCTGGAGAGGTAAGGGAACTTATGACGGACATAAAATAGAAGCAGGAAATTTCCAGTGTGATGAACTGCTTATTTCTCATGACAGAGCAATTAAACCATTAACAGTTAAAAATGAGGGCAAAACTGATTTACTTATTATTAAATTTTTTGGTCCTGATATTAATACTGACATACCAAAAATTAAACCTTATAAAAGATAATTAAATTTTTTAAAATAAAAAAAGTTTTTAAAGCAGCCGGTTTATTTTAAGAATAAAGCAAGTTTATTTTAAAGATAAGTAATATCCCGGATTTTTAAGATTAATCAGAATTAATTTTAATATTATTAATTAATTTTTAAAAGGAGTAAAGATGACAAAAAAAACATCAATTGGCGGATGGGCATATATTTGGGGTGGTTATTCAGAAGCTCCTGTTCCTCTTGAAGACGTTTTAAAAAGAATTTCAGAACTTGGTTTTGATGGTTTTGAGCTTGGTGCATTCCCGCCACATCTTCCTTCAAATACTAAAGAAGAAAGAATGAAAGTAAAAAAACTACTTGAAAAATATCATCTTGGCCTTTCTGGCGTTGCTGCACCTTTTCCTTCACCAGCAACTTCAAGTGAGGAAGATTACATTAAAGCTGTAAAAGGTAATCTTGAATTATGTGTTGATTTAAATATTCCCAAGCTTAGAGTTGATACAGTTGAGCCTCCAACAGGAATTCCTCGAGGAATGGATTATGAAACATGTTTTAAAAAAGTTGCTTCAGTCTGGAACAAGGCAGCTGATGTTTGTGCTAAAGAAGGAGTTAAATTAGTTTGGGAATTTGAACCAGGATTTTTATTTAATAAGCCAAGTGAAGTAGTTCGAATGGTTTATAAGGTTGATAATCCCAATTTTTCAGTAATGTTTGATTCCTGTCATGCTTATATGTGTGGCGTTGTAGGAGCAAGGCAGATGGGAGAGAAAGAAACACTTCCAAAAGGAGTAGTTCAATTTGCTTACATGCTTACAGGAAAAATAGGAGCAATTCATTTAATAGATTCAGATGGTACACTTCATGATAATGAAACAAGCACTCATGCTCCTCTCGGAACAGGTAAACTTAATTTTGATGAAATTATTCCTGCAATTCTTGACGCAGGATATAAGGATGACTGGTGGCCGATTGATTTATGTTTCTGGCCAAATGCTTTGGATGTAACAGCTGATAATAAAAAATTTGTTGATAATCTTATTAAAAAATACGGTCAGTAATTTAGTAAAATATCTTAATAATAAGACCAATTAATAAGATTATTGTATGTTTATTAATAATATAATAATCATAAGCATAATAAATAATAAGATTAGATTACTTGCTGGTAATAATATGAAATAATAATGATAAATAATTATATTTAAATAGCATTTTTTAAATTATTTATATTTATTTACCATAAAGATATTTATAAAAAGTAATTATTTATAATCTTTCAAGTCTTTAAGGAGGCTAAATTGAAAGGGAAAATGAAAGCCGAGGTATTTTATGAAGCAGAAAAAATGAAACTTGAGGAAGTTTCAATTCCTGAAGTAACAGATGTTGATGTTTTAATAAAAATAAAAAATGTTGGTATTTGCGGTTCAGACATATCATATTATTATGGTTTCTCTCCACTTGGAACTGCTACAGGAAAAGGACCTTTAATTTTAGGTCATGAATTTACTGGAGAGGTTGTTGAAGTAGGAAAAGTTCCAGAAGCTATGGGATTATATAAACCAGGAGATAGAGTAGTAGTTAATCCTGTTCAAAATTGTAACGCATGTATTCCCTGTGCAAAAGGACAAACTCATTTATGTGAAAACCTGATTGTACCTGGCGTTTCAGTAAATGGAGCATTTGCAGAATATTGTTCTTCAAGATATACAGGCTTGTTTAAACTTCCTGATAAGGTAAGCTATGCTGCAGGTGCATTTACAGAGCCATTTGCATGTGTTGTAAATGCTATAAGGAAGCTTGCTATTGAGCCTGGAGATTTTGTTGCAATTTTCGGGCCGGGTGCAATGGGCATGATGATGGTTCAGTTATG
>Ga0315281_10010247_pt1 | contig 12922 bp, 10 predicted proteins | sample YL17G07_0_MG_FD_204540 | JGI IMG/M metagenome (GOLD analysis project Ga0315281, IMG submission 204540) | Sediment microbial communities from Yellowstone Lake, YNP, Wyoming, USA - YL17G07_0 | ecosystem: Environmental > Aquatic > Freshwater > Lake > Sediment | place: USA: Wyoming | collected... | reverse complement strand
ATAGTAACACAACCAACGAATACAAAGAGGCTTATAACAAAAGAAACTCCGTTTTGGAGTAGACACTTATCATAGGAGATGTTATGAGAAAGAAGGTAACGACAAAACTGGGTATTGGTCTGGCGGGTCTTTTGTCCGGCTTGGTCGGCTGTGCCTCGAACCGGGTGAACCTGGTGGAAGAGGGCCGGGTGTCGGTAAAGGTCATTCCACCCAAAACCGTGCGCATGTCCGAAGTCCAGGTCTTCCAGGATTCCGAGGAACTGGTCATCTTCGGGCGTATCCATCGTGGGACGCGACTGCCTTACTGGCATTCAAAACATATCGACGCCGCGGTGCTGGGACCGGACGCAAGGCCCTTGCACGAGGTCAAGACACAGGGCTATTTTGACCATTTTCCCCGGAAAAGCTACAACACGATATCGTTTAAAATCCGTTTTCCCGCCTGTCCTCCGCCGGGATCGACCGTGGTCGTGGCCTACCATGCTAACGCTTACTCCAACAAAGTTACACCGGAATGTCTGGCTAATTTAGGGCTTCCCGAGGTGAAAAAAGAATACCAATAGCAAGGAATCTTATGGCTGAGTCTCATTCTCAAACGCGTACGGTGTTTGATACTAATTTGACGTCATACATAGAGGATTTATCCAGTCGAAACAGGTTAGCGATCTGACCAGGTCGGGGTTGGGCCGACAGCGAACTGGAACCCATTCGGAAAATTGCCTCGCATCCCCCGAACGCAACGGAGGCTTGAGGAAGGGTCTGGAATGAAAACGCTTGTATGGCACAATGTCCAATTTGACCGCCTTGGCGGAAACTCGTGCCGACAAATTCTGAATTTGATGATTCTTTTCTTGCATGACGATCTTGGCTTTGCACATGGGGCGACGCTCAAGACAACCACACACCACCATAGACGTGCTGCAAATTCCTGTACAGTAAAGAAAAGGTAAATCCGGTGAGACCGATACTCGTGAACGGGGAGGGGTTCCACCCTCTGAGGAGTGGAACGTCTCCCGGAAATAACGTCGAAAGGAAGGAGCGGAATCAAAAGCATTTTGCCAATTCGCAGCCGTTGCCGCGAACCGTTCCTGCAGGCCCACGGAGGAAATGGCGCGTCAGGAATGCCTGGCTCGAAAACCCTGCCCCCAACGTCCAAGGTCCAAGGTCCAAAGTCTGCAGCATCCCGACCTTAGTGTTCGTTCTCCGCGTCGAGATTGAACGCGGTATGAATACGGCGAAGGGCGTCGTCGGCTTCGTCGCGGGCGACGATACAACTGATCTTGATCTCGCTGGTGGAGATGTTCTGAATGTTCACCTTGGCTTCGGACAACGCGGCAAACATCCTGGCGGCAACGCCTGTATGTGAACGCATGCCAACGCCAACGATCGACACCTTGGCCACCTGATCGTCGAAGACAACGCCGATTCCGCCAAGGTCGCTATTGATTTTGTCTGCCACCGCTTTGGCTTCACGGAAATCGCTCTTTTCCACCATGAAGCTGATATTGGCCCGGTTGTCGGGCAGCGGGTTCTGGATGATATCATCGACAACGATATTGGCTTCGGCGATGGCCTGGAAAATGCTCGCCGCCACACCGCGACGATCCGGCACACCCATCAGGGTAATCCTGGCCAGGTCTTTCTTCACCGTTGCCCCGCGAATAGCGATTTCTTCCATATCCGGTGTCTCCTCGCAAATCATCGTTCCCGGCTCGTCCGTAAGGCTCGAACGGACGTGAATAGGAACCTGATATTTCTTGCCGAATTCAATCGAACGACTGTGCATCACGCCGGCGCCCAGGCTGGCCAGCTCGAGGATTTCGTCGTAACTGATCTTGTCGAGCTTCCTGGCTTTGGGAACCATCCGCGGATCGGCGGTGTAAATTCCGTTGACGTCGGTATAAATTTCGCAAACATCGGCCTTGAGCACCGCCGCCAGTGCGACCGCTGTCGTATCCGATCCGCCTCGGCCCAGCGTCGTGATATCGCCGTTCTCGGTGACGCCCTGAAATCCGGCGACGATGACGATCTTGCCCTCGTCCAGGTGCTTGTGTATGCGGTCGGCGTCTATTTTTTGAATCCGCGCCTTGCTGTGAGACGAATCGGTATATAGTCCGATCTGTCCGCCCGTCATGCTGATGGCGTCGTGCCCCATTTCGTGCATGGCCATAGCCATCAGAGCGATGCTGATCTGCTCGCCGGTGCTCAGCAGCATGTCCATTTCACGTTTGGGCGGGTTTTCCGTGATCTGCTGGGCCAGATTGACCAGCTCATCGGTCGTATGGCCCATCGCCGAGACCACGACGGCGACCTTGTGGCCGGCCAGCTTGGCTTTGATGGCCCGCCTCGCCGCCCGGTTGATCCGTTCGGCATCGGCGACACTGGTGCCTCCGAATTTCTGGACGATAAGCCCCATACGTTTCGATCCTTGACTCAGTTGGGTTCCAAATTCTCCGCGACGTTAAGCGAATACTGCCACATGCAACCTGTCTCGATCGGCTCTTCAACATCCAGCCGATCGATGCCGACCTGCCGCGCCCATTGTGTCAACTCAACCGGTGCATTGCCACTCTTGGCGCAGACCCGGTACACAATTTTCGGTAGATTCTGGCCACGAGCTCGCCGCAAGTCAATCAAATCTTTCGTTGCGTGCAAAACTCGCTGGTTGGCACCGGTTTCGGTCAATCCGGCGGGATAAATCTGTAATTCATCGACGCGGGACCGCAAGATCCGGTCGATCATAGCCATGCGTGTCAGATCCCGACCGTCGGTCACCAAAACGACGGGCCATCGAGTCGGAATGATCGAAGCAAGTCGGTCGAATATGTCGCCTTTGGCCAACCCCAGATCGAACGAAAGGATACAGAACACAAGTTCCTTTTCCGCCCACGTCTGGGGAAGCTTCCGCAGCCATCGTTCGATATTCCAAGTTTCGCTCTGAGACGGCTCGGCAGGTGAACTCTGAGCCGGAACATTCGTTTGAAACCAGATTTCGCCGGGGACCACCGTCTCGTTCAGCGGGGCCTGTGGATACCATTGCGGATCGCCGTTGCAGCCGACAATGAGCTTATAACATTCAATGGGCGGTTGCCGCCGGCTAGCGGCAACTGAGCGACGGCTGTGAAATATGATGGAGTGCGTCATTGGAGTTCGTCCTTGTTTGTCGTAATCATGTTCCCAAAAAGTATTTCATCAGATGCCAACCGGGATCAATCCGCAAGCCGATTTCGGAGGCCTGGCGTTCGGTGAACCGATCGCCGCCGTTGGAGGCAACCTGGGAGCCTGCGATAACAAACGGCACTGCGTCGGCGGTGTGCGACCGAACGGCGACCGGCGTCGGATGATCGGGCATGACCAGGATCCGCCATGGGTCGAACTGTTTGAGTTTTTCGACCACCGGAGCGACGATCTGGCGATCGATTCTCTCTACGGCAAGTTTTTTTGCGCGAGGATCGCCGTTGTGTCCCGCCTCGTCCGGGGCTTCGACGTGGATCACCACGAAATCGACCTCATCGAGGGCATGGCAGGCGGCCCGAGCCTTGCCGTCATAGTCGGTATCCAGATAGCCGGTGGCGCCGGGGACATTGACAATACGAAAACCGATGAGCTTGCCCAGCCCGCGCACCAGATCGACGGCAGTGATTACCGCACCCGATCGTCCGTACATTTTGGCAAAGCTCGCCAGCTTGGGCTGTTGCCCCTGCCCCCAAAGCCAGATTTGTGTCGCCGGCAGTTCGCCCTGCTGGCGGCGGGCCTGGTTGACGGGGTGGTCGGTCAAAACATCGGCCGATCGCGTCATTAGCGATCTCGGAAAATCCTGCCCCGGACCGTTAGGAAGATACTCCGCGATACGCCGGCCCATAATATCGTGCGGCGGGGTCGTCGCAAGCCCCGCAAAGGCCTCGGCGGGGGCGGCGACCATCACGTGCCGATAGGAAACTCCCGGATAGAAACGGATTTCCCCGTCACCGAGAGCCTGGTTCAGATGCTCAATAAGTTGTTTCGCCTCGTTTGAACTGATATGCCCAGCGGAGAAATCCTCCATGACGCCGTTGGCCACCGTGACGAGATTGCAGCGGAAAACGATCTGGTCGGATCGGGTCTGGATGCCCATCGCCGCCGCTTCGATCGGGGCGCGTCCGGTATAGTTGACCACCGGGTCGTAGCCCAGCACGGACATGATCGCTACGTCCGACCCCGGCGTCAGTCCGTCGGGCACGGTCTTGGCCAGTCCAATCCGCCCGGCTTGAACCAGACGATCGATGTTCGGAAGGTCGGCGGCTTCGAGAATGGTCTTGCCCGACATCGCTTCGATCGGCTGGTCGGCGGCTCCGTCCGGGATGATCAACGCATATTTCATGTTTGCGATACCCATTCCGGATGTTCATCCACGACGCGGATACACACCGGCTGCTCGGCCACAGTATCAAGTTCGGCGATCTCGGCAATTGCTCGACGCATGTTGCCTTCCTGGGCGTTGTGGGTCAAGACGACGACCGGCACGATCGGTTCGCCGTCGCGGTCATATTCGTAGCCTTCACGCTGCTGGACGGCGGTAATGCTTATCCGGTATCGCCCGAAGACCTCGGTCAGTTTGGCGAGCACGCCGGGCCGATCGAGCACCATCAGTCGCAGGTAGTATCTGCTGATGATCTGTTCGATTGGTTTGATCTTGGCCGCCGTCGTCTGATCCGGCAAAACCGCCAGACGATCAAATGTCTGCTGGGCGTTTCCCAATACGATATCTATCACATCGCCGACCACAGCGGAAGCGGTGGGCATTCGGCCGGCACCGCGCCCGTAAAACATGGCATGGCCGATGGCATTGCCGTAGACACTGACGGCGTTAAACGGCCCCGAGACCCACGCCAGCGGATGACGTCGATGGATAAAGGCAGGATGAACCCGCACGGAGATGCCGCCGTCTTCCTGGACGCCGATTGCGAGCAGCTTCATTACATACCCCAGTTCCTTGGCGTATTCGAGATCGGCGAGATTCACGTTGTCGATCCCCTCGATCAAGATCGCTTCCAGGGGAACCGCCTGCCCAAAGGCCAGCGAACTTAAGATCGCCAGCTTATGAGCGGAATCCGTGCCATTGACATCCAGCGTGGGATCAGCCTCGGCAAAACCGGCCGCTTGCGCTTCAGCAAGAGCTTGGTCGTACGACTTGTGATCGAACACCATCGCCGAAAGGATATAGTTGCACGTGCCGTTGACGATGCCATAGAGTGCGGTAATCCGGTTGGCCGCCAGGCCCCGGCGGATCGATTCAATCAAGGGAATGCCGCCGGCGCAGCTCGCTTCAAACGCGATGCACCGGCCGGATCGGCGGGCCAGGGCGAAAAGCTCCAGCCCGTGGTGGGCCAACAGGGCCTTGTTTGCGGTTACGACGTGTTTGCCGGCTTTGAGCAACGATTCGACGATCGTCCTGGCTACGGTGGTCCCGCCGACAAGTTCAATGGCAATTTCGACGTGCTTGTCTTGCAGAAGGCCGTCGAGCTGGTCGCTCAGCGTTGCGCCGTTTGGGGGCGGAACATCAAATTTGCGGTCAGGGTATTTTTCGACGATATGTGCCAGTTCGATGCGGGCGTTGAGCTTGCGGGCGATCTCGTCGGCGTTGTTGGCAAGCACCGCCGCCACGCCCTGCCCAACGGTTCCATAGCCGACCAGACCTATGGGAATGCGTTTCACTGACATTACCTCAATTTCCAGATGTAACCCGAAAGCAAGTTTAGTTGACGACCGTCATCGGTTCAAGATCAAGTTGGAAGTTCGTTTCCGGCTCGGGCAAAAGGTGCCGTTGTTCGCGAGGAAATTCTTTGGCTGCTATTGTGCGCCCGGAGCTGCTGGGGGTATAATCTCCCCGGCGTCCGATGGAGAGGTGTCCGAGTGGCCTAAGGAGCAGCATTGGAAATGCTGTGTACCCGTTAGGGTACCGGGGGTTCGAATCCCCCCCTCTCCGCTTCCCTCGGTCCTGATTCGTCGCAACCCATTGACGTGTCAGGACTTATCATTTTTCCGCCCACCCGGGAATCCTCGTTTGTGGAAGTATTTGTGGAAGTTTTGTGGAGCGAGGGTTCTCCGATGTCAAAAAAAACTGCTCGAGGAAGGTCCGCATCAAATCGTCGTGTGGGACGCGTAACCGTCTATCTCCGCGGAGAGGTCTGGTACGTTTACTACTATGAGAAGGGTCAGCGTGTTCGTCGCCGGGTGGGAGGTGCATGGCTTGAAGCGAAACAATTGGCGGCTCAGGTGAACGCCCAGTTAGCTACCGGGGCACCTGCGATGTTATCCTTTGAGCCGGTCAGTATCCCTGAACTGCGGCGACGATGGCTGGATCACCACGATCATGTACTGCGGTCGTCGGTTGCCACGATCCGGCGTTATCGGGCAGCCACCGACCATTTGGTGCGGTTTGTCGAAAACGGCAGCGCCGTCAAATCTGCAGATGGCGTTGCCCTTTCAACCGCCGAGCAGTTTGCTTGCTACCTACGCCGGGTAAAGGCCTCCCCCAACGGTCATCCGAACACCGCCCCGCGCACCCTTCGCGACAAGGGAGTGATCTTCATACTGGAGACCTGTCGCGCCATGTTCAATTATGCCGCCAAACACCGGCACTTGCCGCCCTATCATGAGAATCCCTTTGCACAGATTGAGCTTGATCGCATTCCCATCGAGGACGCCAAGCCCATTGACCTCTTTACCCCCGAGCAAGAAGCCGCGTTCTGGACGGCATGTGACCGCTGGCAGTTTCCCATCTTCTTGACCATGGCCCTGACAGGCCTGCGGTCTGGAGAGCTGGTTCATTTGCTGCTGCCCGATGACATCGATTGGAAAGCGCGAGTGATCCGGGTTCGCAATAAGCCAGACCTTGGCTGGCGGACGAAGACACGGAACGAACGAGACATCCCGATTGTCCAGGAATTGACTGATGTACTCCACCGGACTATTGGCGGGCGACGGAACGGGCCGGTGTTTCTGCGGAGACGATTTGTTAACCGCCAGGACACGCCCATATTGTCAGGCTGTGATCGCCATCAACTCGCCGCAGAACTCGCACGCCGATCGGAAGCCCTCGGTGAAGAGTACACACGACTTGAAGAGACTCGAATCGCTAAACACGTCTGGCGCGATGCCGGAGCCATCAAAGAAACCACTTTGCGTGTGGAGTTCATGCGGGTGACGGCGAAGATCGGGCTCACGCATGTGACCTGTCCCAAGCTGCTCAGACACCTGTTTGCCACTTCTCTACAGGAAGCGAATGTGGATCCACTCATCCGCCAAGAATTGATGGGACATGCTTCCGGGCGAAATAACGGTGGCCTGGGTATGACGACAGTTTATACGCACACACGTGATGCGACCCGACGGTCGCAACTGGAAACGGCGATGGTTACAAGAAAACGTACACTGGAGGCGGCAAGGATATAAGCCGAGATTTCCCGTCTAAGCATTCAAGAGCCATAAACCGTACCTTACAATGTTGATGAGGATTCGGATCGACATTATACGTTTCCGACCATCAGTCATTAAACGTCGATATTGCTGTTCATCTTATCACATTACCACCATTCTCACTTAACTCGCGACGCAGACCACGTTGTTTAGCATCAATGTCCCCAAGGTCCCGACCGCCGTAATATTCAGCGACCAACCACGGGATCAGTGACATGTACCGGGCACGATACGAGATCGCCGTTATTCCGCTTACCCATTTCTTCCCGACGTTCTGATCAATTTGACGATATCCCAGAATGTCCAGGCCTTTCGTGACCTGTTTTTCGCCTTGATTCCAGAACGTTTTCATTCACAACCTCATTGTGCCCAGCCATTGCAGAGGACTTCAGCTTGCTCCAGCACCAACTCCGTTGCCCGCTGTTGCATGTCTGGCGGGTAACCGTATTTGCGCAAGATCCGCTTGACCAGCACGCGTATCTGTGCTCTGGCGTTTTCGCGCACCTGCCAGTCAATTGTGACGCTTTGTTTCACGCGGTCAACCAGCTCCTGGGCGAGAAAGCGAAGCTGCTCATCGCCCATTACCTGCTTGGCGCTCTCGTTTTCTGCCAACGCGTCGTAAAAAGCGACTTCATCGTCGGTTAGGCCCATTTCATGGCCACGTGATTGTGCTTGTCGCAAGTCTTTCGCCAGCTGGATCAACTCGTCGATCACCTGGGCGGCCTCGATGGCACGACTCTGGTACTTTCGCACAGTCTGTTCAAGCATCTCGGCGAAGGATCGCGCTTGGACGACGTTTTTCTGCATCCGAGTCTTGATTTCGTCATTGATCAGCTTCTTGAGCAACTCGAGAGCCAAGTTCCGCTGAGGCAGTTGCTGGACCTCGGCCAAGAACTCATCCGAGAGGATCGAAATGTCCGGTTTCTCCAGCCCCGCCGCGGCGAAGATGTCGACCACCTCGGTGGAATAAACGGCTCGCGAGACGAGCTGCCGAATAGCGGAGTCCATTTCATCCGGGGTTCGCTCGCTTTCAGACATCGTGGCCTTCACGAGCGCAGCACGCATCTCCTGGAATAACCCCACCTCATCCCGGATGGCCATGGCCTGTTCGTGCGGAACGGCCAAAGCGAATGCTTTCGACAACGCCACCACGGCCTGCACATATTGCCTCTTGCCGTCGTCCAGGCCAAGAACAAACTCCATTGCCTGGGCTACGCCACTCATCCGTTGTGCCGGCTCGACAGTCAGGATGGCCCGGTAATCGAAGCCGTGCAGGAAGTCGCAGACCACCTCGTACTTCTCGAGCATCACTGCCACGGCTTGTTCCTGGTCGACCGTGGCTTGGCCCTTGCCGCCGCTGGCCGTATAGGTCTGCAGCGCCCGTTTGAGGGCGTCGGCGATCCCAAGGTAGTCCACCACGAGGCCGCCGGGCTTGTCTTTGAACACGCGGTTCACCCGGGCAATCGCCTGCATGAGATTGTGCCCGGACATCGGCTTATCCAAGTACATTGTGTGCATGCTTGGGCAATCGAAGCCGGTCAGCCACATGTCGCGCACAATCACCAGCTTCAGGGTATCATCGGTATCCTTAAACCGCTTGGCTAGTCCCTCGCGAGCGGCCTTCGTCCGAATGTGTGGCTGCCACTCTTTGACATCCGACGCCGAACCGCTCATGACGATCTTGATCTCGCCCTTGGCGTCATCATCGTTATGCCACTGCGGACGCAGTTTGATGATCTCGTTGTAAAGAGCCACGCAGATACGGCGGGACATGCACACGATCATGCCCTTGCCGTCCATCACTTCCAGCCGCTTCTCGAAGTGGTCAACCAGGTCCTGCGCGATAAGCCGTAGGCGATTTTCCGTGCCGACCATCGCCTCGAGCGCAGCCCATTTCGTCTTGAGCTTCTGCTTTTCGGCCTCCTCCTCACCTTCGGTGATTTCCTCAAACTCGGGATCAAGCTTGGGTTTCTCTTCTTCGCTCAGCTCAAGCTTCGCCAGTCGCGACTCGTAGTGGATTGAAACCGTCGCCCCGTCCTCGACGGCTCGGAGAATATCGTACTTGTCGATGTAGTCTCCGAAGACGGCCGGGGTGCTCTTGTCGTCAAGTTCCACAGGCGTTCCGGTAAACCCGATGAACGAAGCGTTCGGCAAGGCATCCCGTAGGTACTTGGCCATGCCGTACTTCATCTCGCCGGTCTTTTTGTCCAGCTTGGCGCTGAAGCCGTAGTGACTACGATGCGCCTCATCCGCGATCACCACGATGTTGTGACGTTCGCTCAGCGCATCACCGCCTTCGAACTTCTGCAACGTGGTGAAAACCACCCCACCCGACGCCACGCGTAACAGTTCCTTCAGATGCTCGCGGCTCTCGGCCTGCACCGGCTTCTGTCGCAGAAGGTCACTATTCACGCTGAACGTACCGAAGAGCTGGTCGTCCAGATCGTTTCGGTCGGTGATTACGACCAGCGTCGGGTTCTCCATCGCGGAATGCTTGATGATCTTCCCAGCGTAAAACGCCATCGACAGGCTCTTGCCCGAGCCCTGCGTGTGCCAGACCACACCGATTCTCTGATCCCCTTCGGGCGAGCTGGCTTCGACCGTGCAATCCACCGCCTTATTCACCGCCCAGTACTGGTGATAGGCCGCTGCCTTCTTGGCAATCGTCTTGCCGTCGTCCTCGAAGGTAATAAAATTCGACACGTAGTCCAGAAACCGCTGTTTTTCGAAGATGCCCTTGATCAACACCTCTAGCTGCACCGAACCCTTGGGCGCGAGCATTGCGCCATCGATTGTCCGCCACGGCTGGAATCGGTCCCATCCGGCGGTGAGGGTTCCAGCCTTGGCCGCATAGCCGTCTGAGATCACCATAGCTTCGTTGAACACGAACAGGCTCGGGATGTCCGCCTTGTACGTGTGAAGCTGGTTGAAGGCGTGTCGAATCGTCGCCTTCTCTTCGGCCGGGTTCTTCAACTCGATCACTGCCAAAGGCAGGCCATTGATAAACACCACGATATCCGGGCGACGGTTTCTCTTGCCTGCCTGTGCGTCTGCCTGTGCGTGTACCCACGCAGACAGGTTGCACGCAGACAGGTCCTCGATCACTGTAAACTGATTGACGACCAGAAACTCGTTGTCGTCGAGCTTGGCCGGGTCATGTTCGACGAGCCAGACCTTGCCGTGTCGTTCCTGGCCACCTGCCTGCCGCGTCCGGCCCGCTTCATATTCGCGTTTAATCCATTTGCGGCCAAATCCCGTCTTCAGTTCCTTTTCACGCCTTACCGCTTTCTCACGGCTTGGAAGCTCCTCAAAATGGATCATTCTTATTGGCTTGTGCTTGCGCGTATGTTCCGATGCGCGGCCTTGCTTGTGTTCGTCGTAGCGTCGCGGGAGGTTATCCGTGTGCCCGATATAGAAGCTGTCATCGTTACACAAGATCACATAAACAAAGAACTGATCGGGCCGCGGCGCAGGCAGGTCTTCTCGCCAGGACACGTCCACCCCGTCGGTTAGCATCCGGTGGAATGCCTGGTTGTTGATGATCAGCGAAGGGCTATCCGTCCGCGTCACCTGCCGCAGCGCATCCTCGACAGCCTCATCCGGAACATCCGGGTTGATCCGAACCAGCGCATCATGCAAGCGACGGGTCAGCACCACCTGCCCGTAGTCCGTCCGCTCCGGAGCGTTGCCGTCCGGCGCGATCTCCGGGCCGTGGATGTACTCGTAGTCCAGCTCGCGGAAATAATCCACGGTCACGATCTCAACCTGGGCTTCGTCAAGGTAGGAACTCATACGGCCAACTCCTCAAATACTTCCTCACGCTTGTTCCACGGAATCGGCCGAACGTCGTAATTCTCCTTGCCGATCCAAGTCAGTTCCAACCGTGTATTGCTTTTCGCCATGCTTGATTCCTAACCGTTCACCATTCAATTGCGGCCGATGCCTGCTCTTCCGGGAGTTGTATCCATCTTGGCGTGATAAGTATCTCCCGGCCACGTCGTCGTTCTGAGGCGGCGTATCGCAACGAAAACGGATGTATGCTTGCCCAATCGGCATACATGCCGCGTATCTCCGGGCAGTCGTCATACGTCAACACCCACGCAGCATCTTCCATGCCCTGTAATTGGTCGGCAAGCTGCTGGTGATAGGCATGGTCGAGCTTATTCAGATACAACGTTTCTCCCTTGGCGTAGTAAGGCGGATCAATGAAGAAGAAGGTATTGTCCTGGTCGCACCCACAGATGAAATCAAGGGCATCCATCTGTGAAACGCGTATGCGCTGGCCGTACTCCGCTACTCTTTTGCAGCGTGCCTCAAGTTCCGGCTTGTTGAATCTCGCGACCAGTTTCCATTGGCCTGTTTGCTCGATACCCCCAATGGGACCGCCATTCATGATGATTCCGGAGCGGTTGCAGCGGTTGAGATAGAACGCGGCAAACCCCCTGCGAAGACGAGAGACGTTGCTTGAGCATCGATACGTTTCACGCTGCCGACGCCATTCCGCCATGCTGACGCGCGTGGAACGTAGCATCGCCAAGAAGGGCCTAGGCCGATTTACGACTGTCCACCAGAAATCGTGAATAGCGGGGTCGGCATCGTTGATGTGGATTTCGTGGGTGTCTTCAAGATACAGCAACGACAGCGACGCGCCAGCACCACCCGCAAAGGGCTCAGCAACGGCACGATTACCAAGCTGGTTGATCGACCGAATACCGGCAAGCAACCCGGTCATAGATGCCTTGCCGCCAGGATAACGAAGAGGGCTGGAGGTTCTCATTGGGCGTCGTCCTCCAAGTCCTGCTCTAACATCAGCCGGAAGAGAGGCTCCGTGCGCACCCAGAATTGCTGAATGTCCCTTGCGCTCGGCAAGTCACTGTCATGCACAAACGCATTGAGATCACCAATGTTGAAGGGGACGTTTTTGTCGCTGGATAGTGCCTTGTTGATCTTGTTCATCTCCGCGCCAGCCAGCCGAGACTTAGCGATGGCCTTGATCTCAGGAACTAACTGGCTGAGCGTCGGCATTGAGTGCCTGAGTTTTCCAGATGCCTTGAGTTGCGTGACCAGCGGGTCTAGCTTTCCGAGGCGTTTGAGGCAATCTATAATTGACAATTCAAGGAACACTCGCAACAGCACTGCTCCAGCATTGGGATATTCCTCTCGTTTGAGCTTCTTCAGCTCACGGCAGATGTCGTTTAGCCGTTCACAACCGTGGCGAAGCTTCAGATCACGAGGGAGGACCGTCTTGCTCTCCGTCTTGGAGGCTTTGGGGGTCGGCTTTTTGACGACTGGTTGCGACGATACCGACGGGCCCTTGATGATGTCCGATGGCACGAATGACCCTTGTTTCTTCTTCGGCCTGTCCGCCGAATCCCATCCCTCAAAGTACGACCGGATATTCTCGTTGGTGTTCAAGGTACGGGAAGATTGCTTTCCCAAAGCCACATCGGTAACCAGCTTGGCG
>Ga0315281_10010246_pt1 | contig 12922 bp, 11 predicted proteins | sample YL17G07_0_MG_FD_204540 | JGI IMG/M metagenome (GOLD analysis project Ga0315281, IMG submission 204540) | Sediment microbial communities from Yellowstone Lake, YNP, Wyoming, USA - YL17G07_0 | ecosystem: Environmental > Aquatic > Freshwater > Lake > Sediment | place: USA: Wyoming | collected... | reverse complement strand
CCGACGAGCAGCGAGCTCTGGAACCAGCCGCGATGCTGGTCGCTCCCTTCGAGGTAGATGTCCGCCGGCCACGTGAGGTCGGGACGGACGGAGAGCACCGCCTCGTGGCTCGATCCGGAATCGAACCAGACGTCGAGGATGTTCATCTCGCGTTCGAAGCTCGTGCCGCCGCAGGACGGGCACGTCAACCCATCCGGGATGAATTCTTCCGTCGGCCGTTCGTACCAGGCGTCGGCGCCGTAGGTGACGAAGACGCCCGCGGTCTTCTCCACGAGCGCCGGCGACGTGATCGCTTCGCCGCACGTCGTGCAATCGACCGCCGGGATCGGCACACCCCACACGCGCTGGCGCGAGATGCACCAGTCGGGCCGGTTCGCCACCATGTTGTACATGCGGTCGTGGCCCCACGACGGGATCCACCGCACGTTGTGGTCGATGGCGTCCTTCGCCGCCTCGCGCAGTGTGAGTCCAAGGTCCGGCTGAAGCCGGACGCCACGGTCGTCAGCGCGATCGCCCTGTCCCTCGTACGTGGTGTCCGGCTTCAGCCGGACCTTATCGAGCGCGATGAACCACTGCGACGTCGCGAGAAAGATCACCGGGTTGTGGCAGCGCCAGCAGTGCGGGTACTGGTGCGAGAACGTTTCGCGATGCCACAGACGCCCGCGCTCCTTCAGCGCCTCTGCCACCTTCGGGTTCGCGTCGAACACGCGCTGGCCGCCGAACAGCTCCACGGTGTCGAGGAAGTGCCCCGAGGGCCCGATCGGTGCGTAGATCTCCAGCCCGTACCGCATGCCGGTGCTGAAGTCGTCGGCGCCATGGCCCGGCGCCGTGTGCACCGCGCCCGTGCCCGCCTCGAGCGTGACGTAGTCGCCGAGCACACCGAGCGACGTCCGCGCGTAGAGCGGATGCTGGAAGCGGATGTGCTCGAGCTCCGCGCCCTTCATGCGTGCGATCGGCGGACCGAACGTCTTCCCCCCGACCGCGGCGACGTTCGGCGCCAGCGCCTCGGCGACGATCACCGTGCGGCTGTCGACGACGTATGCCGCGTAGTCGAACTCCGGATGAAACGCGATGCCCAGGTTCGACGGGATCGTCCACGGCGTCGTCGTCCAGATGAGGACCGAGACCGTGCGTCCCGCGAGCGCGGGGACGCGCGAGGCCAGTTCCGCCTCGCTCTCCGGCGCCAGCGGGAACTCGACGTAGATCGACGGCGACGTGTGATCCGCGTACTCGACTTCGGCCTCGGCCAGCGCCGTGCGGCAGTGGATGCACCAGTGCACCGGCTTCTTGCCTTTGTAGACGAGCCCCTGCTCGACAAACCGGCCGAACGCCCGCGCGATCGACGCCTGGTACTTGAAGTTCATCGTCAGGTACGGCGCGTCCCACGTGCCGAGGATGCCGAGCCGCTGGAACTGTTCGGTCATCGAGCCGACGTAGCGCTCGGCGTACGCCCGGCACGCCCGGCAGAAGTCGGCGACCGACATGTCGCGCTTCTTCGCGCCGAGCTCACGATCGACTCTGAGCTCGATGGGCAGGCCGTGACAGTCGTAGCCGACCACGTTCGGCGCGTCGAATCCGGCCATCGAGCGCGATTTGACGACGAACTCCTTGAGAATCTTGTTGAGCGCCGTGCCCATGTGGATGTTGCCGTTGGCATACGGCGGACCGTCGTGCAGCACGAATTTCGGCGCGCCCGCGCGGCGCGCGCGAATTGTTCCGTAGAGGTCCATCGCGGTCCACCTGGCGAGCGTCTCGGGCTCGCTGGTCGGCAGGTTGGCCTTCATGGGGAAGTCGGTGCGCGGCAGGTTGATGGTGTCTTTCCACTCAGGCATCGGTACGTACCGATTCTATAATGATCCGATGCGCGCCACGCGGCTCGACAACGGCCTGAACGTCCTCATCCAGGAAGAACATACGGCGCCGCTGGCCTCGGTCTGGTGCTGGTACAAGGTGGGGTCCAAGGACGAGCGCCCCGGCCTCACCGGTGTCTCGCACTGGTGCGAGCACATGAACTTCAAAGGGTCGGCGAACATCCCGCGCGATCAGGTCAAAGGGATCATCGAGCAATACGGCGGAACCTGGAACGGCTACACCTGGATCGATCAGACAACGTATCTCGAGACCGCCACGCGCGACGCGCTCGACCGCATGCTGTTCATCGAGGCCGAGCGCATGGCGAGCTGCCTGTATCACCCGGACGACTGCGAGTCGGAACGCACGGTCATCATCTCGGAACTGCAGGGCGGCGAGAACGATCCCGATCAACTGCTCGATCAGGAGCTGACCGCGACCGCGTTCAAGGCCCACCCGTATCGCCACCCGACGATCGGATGGCTTCCCGATCTGCAGACGATGACGCGCGAGGATCTGTACGGCTACTACCGCCGCTTCTACGTCCCGAATAATGCGACGCTGGTGATCGTCGGCGACGTGGACACCAACGCGGCGCTGCGCCGCGTCGAGCACTACTTCGGCGGCATCCAGCCTGGCGCCACACCCGCGCGGCTCCACACGTCCGAACCCGAGCAGACCGGTGAGCGCCGGCTGACGATTCGGCAGGAGGGTACGACCGCGTATCTGAAGATCGGGTACCACGCGCCGTCGGCCACCGATCGTGATTTCTTCCCGCTGCTGATTCTGGACGCCGTGCTCACCGGGGCGAAGGGCCTGAACCTCTGGTCCAGCTTCCGCGTCCCTCCGCCGCAGCGCAGTGCGCGGTTGTATCTCGCGCTCGTCGAACGCGGGCTTGCGTCGTCGGTCTCGGGCGGGCTGATGCCCACCGAGCAGCCATTCCTGTATACCGTCTCGGCGACCGCGAACGAGGGCACATCGCTCGCGTCGGTGGAAGCCGCGCTGCTCGAAGCGCTCGCCGGCGTCGAGCGCCACGGGATCACCGGGCCTGAGCTCGTGAAAGCCAATGCGCAGCTTCGCGCGCGACTCGTCTTCGACAGCGACAGCGTGACCAACATCGCGCATCAGCTCGGCTACTACGAGACGATTGCCAGCGTCGATTTCTTCACGACGGCGCCGGCGCGGATCGCGGCGGTCACGCTGGAGGAAGTCGCGGCGGCCGCGCGCACCGTGCTCGCCCCATCCAACCGCACGATCGGGTGGTTCGAGCCGCTGCCTGTCGGCAGCCGAAATCTGAAAGCAACCGAAATCTGAAATCTGAATTCTGAAATCTGAATTTTCAAATGTCCCTGAGTCCCGCGCGCACGGTTCTCGCGAACGGCGCGGTCCTTCTCACCAAGCCAACACACACCACACCCGCGGTGGCGATCAGTCTGTCTCTGCGCGCTGGGTCGATTGCCGATCCGGAGGAGCTGCCGGGCATGACGTGGCTGCTCTCGCGCGTGATCGATCGCGGCACCGCGACCCGATCGGCCGAGGACATCGCCGAAGCACTCGACAACCGCGGCATCACCCTGACGATGACCGTGACACGCCATCTCTTCTCGATCGGCTGCACCTGCCTCGCCGACGATTTCGAGCCCGTCCTCGCCATCCTCGGCGACATCGTCATGTCGCCGTCGCTGCCAGAGCAGGAGATCGCCATACGCAAGGGCGAGGTGGTCACGTCGATCAGGCAGGATGACGACAATCCGGCGATCCGTGCGACCGAGGGGCTGATGGCGCTGCTGTACCCCGACGGCCATCCGTACGGCCGGCGGACGAAGGGATCGATCGCTGTCGTGGAGCGCCTGACACGCGATCAACTGCTGCGGCTCCACGCCGACCGCTTCGCGCCGAACGACTTGACGGCGGTCATCGTCGGCGACATCGAGCCCGACCGGGCGACGGACGTGGCGACGCGCGTCTTCGGCGGCTGGACGAAACCCGTCCCGTCGCCGATCGTCGTCCCGCCCGTTGCGCCGGCTGTCCGGCGTCGGCGCCTCGTCATCCCGATGATGAACAAGTCGCAGGCTGACATTGCGTACGGTTTCACGACGATCACGCGCGACGACCCGGCGTACTACGCGTTCTGGCTGATGAACGTCGCGTTCGGCCAGTATGCGATCGGCGGACGTCTCGGCGACAGCATCCGCGAGCGGCAGGGGATGGCGTACTACGTGTCGAGCACGCTGGACGCCAACGTGATCCCGGGGCCGCTGGCCATCCGCGCCGGCGTCAGCCCGGCGAACGTCGACCGCGCGGTGGCGTCGATCGACGAGGAGATCGTGCGGCTGGTGCGCGACGGGTTGACCCCGAAGGAGTTCGACGAGTCGCGCCGGTATCTCATCGGCTCGATCCCGCGCTCGCTCGAGACCAATGCCGCGATCGCGAATTTCCTGCAGGCGGGAGAATTCTTCGGCCTCGGCCTCGACTACGACGCACGGCTGCCGGACGTGTTGGGTGCCGTCACGCTGGACGATGTGCACGCCGCCGCGCGACGCGCACTGGATCCCGACCGCGCGACGGTGGTGATCGCGGGACCCTACGGGAACGGATGACGAAGGCTGTGTTTTTCGACGTCGACTTCACGCTGATCTACCCTGGCCCGATGTTTCGCGGCGAGGGGTATCGCGCGTTCGCCGCCCGGCACGGCATGGACATCGACGCGTCGAGGTTTTCGCAGGCGGTCGCCGGCGCGGCGCCGCTGCTCGATGGGCCCGAGGACGCTCCCTACGACGCCGAGATCTTCGTCCTCTACACCCGGCGGATCGTCGAAGGAATGGGCGGAACGGGACCCCAACTCGATGCCTGCGCGCGGGAAATGTACGCGGAGTGGGCGGCGTGCCAGCATTTCGAGCTGTATGAAGAAGTGCCCGACGTGCTGCGCGAGCTCTCAGCGGCCGGCTTGCGGATCGGGCTGATCTCGAACTCGCACCGCTGCCTCGCGTCGTTCCAGTCGCACTTCGAGCTGCAGGGGCTGATCAGCGCCACCGTCTCCTCGTCCGAGCACGGGTTCATGAAACCGCACCCGAGCATCTTCTCGGCGGCGCTGCAGCTCGTCGACGCGCAGCCGGCCGAGGCGATTATGGTCGGCGACAGCCTGAAGCAGGACGTCGAGGGTGCGATCCGCGCAGGCATGCGCGGCGTGCTCCTGTGCCGTGGCGACACGCCAGCCACGCCGGGCGCGCCCGGTGTCCCCGTGATACGGTCCCTCCGCGAGCTGCCGGCGCTGCTCAATCGGGTAATCGAGTAATCGGGTAATCTGGTCATCGACCGGCGATTGACCTCTATGACCGCGTCTTTCACAGCCGTGTAGTACGTGGTGTCCGGCTTTAGCCGGACCATCACCCAATCACCCAATTACCGAATGCAGAGCATTGTCTATCGCGATCTCACATCGCTTGACGACTTCGCCGGCGTCGTCGATCTCGAGCGCGAGATTTGGGGACCGGGGTACGACGAGGTCGTGCCGGTCCCGATTCTGGCCGTCACGGTGATGCGTGGCGGCATCCTGATCGGCGCGTTCGCTGACGACCGGATGATCGGGTTCGTGTACTCGCTCGCTGGCATCAAGCACGGCAAGCCGACGCAGTGGTCGCACATGGCCGGTGTCCTCGACGCGTTCCGCGGCGCCGGCGTCGGCTACCAGTTGAAGGTCCTCCAGCGGGCACGCGCGCTCGAGATGGGGCTCGGCCTCATCGAGTGGACGTACGACCCGATGCAGGCGATGAACGCGCACCTCAACTTCGCGAAGCTCGGCGTGATCGCGGAGGAGTACGAGGTGAACGTCTACGGCGAGTCGACCAGCCCGCTCCACAAAGGCAATCCGACGGATCGGTTCGTCGCGGAGTGGCTCGTGAGGGACGCTCGTGTCGAAGAGCGGCTGCGCGGCGCCGCGCCGCTGGCGCCGGTCCTGACCGCGATCGGTGGTGCCCCGTCCGACGTGGCGCAGGGCTTCAGCCCTGCGATCGGCGGCGCTGCGATGCGGGCCAACCGTACGGTGCCCGCAGGCGAGTGGCTGGAGCCGGCCGCCATCGATCTCTCGCTGGACGCGAAGCGCCTCAGCGTTGAGATCCCCATGGGTTTCAGCAATATGTTGTCGAGCGCGCCGGATCTCGCGCTCGAATGGCGCATGGCCACCCGCGAGCTGTTCACCACCTACTTCGCGCGCGGCTACCGCGCGGTGGAGTTCTTCCTCGACCGCGAGGCGCGCAAGGGCACGTATCTGTTGACTCGTAAGTAGGAATTCTGAATCTGGAATTTGGAATTCGTGCGCGCATTCCGAATCCTTCGTTCCCAATTCCTAATTCCGAAGCGCGGTCACCGGATCTCGTCCGCCCGTAACGCGTCGATCGGTTCGACACTCATTGCACTTCGAGACCCTCCCGCGTGCAGGCCGCGTGTCTGCGCGGGTCGTCAGGATCGTGCGATGCGCCGAATGCGCCACACAGGCGAAAAAGCGGACCACTTCGTCTGGGCTGAGCACCGCCGGCAAGATCACCGGCTTCTTGGGGGCCGGAATCACGGCGTCCCACGCCCATGCGTGCTTGAGCGTGACCTTATAGAGGAAGCGCCGTGCACACGCCACGATGACAAGGGGAGCTGGGCGCCAGCTTCCTCTCCTGCGTCAAGTACAGTTGGTACGCGCGGATCGCTTGGGCCTCAGCACGGCGGGCGACCGACCGAAATGGCGGGCGAAGCGGGCCACGGTCTCGACATACGCCCGTTGGGTGTGCGGCGACAGGTTCCGGACCTGCATGTCCTCGAGCATGCGTTGGCGAAGCGGGGTCATAGACGGCTCCTCGATGAAGGCGCCTGGCCCATTCCAGGCGGGCGCTCGGGAGCGTATGTGAGGATCGGGGCGTCGAATGCGTGGGCGAACGCATCGGTCGGAACACCCGGACGCGCGAACCGAAGGTCCGACGGTGGATCTACCGCCTCCCGCGAAACGGGCTAGTGCAATGTTTCCTCTCGTCTGACAACGCGGGCACGCCCGGCCGTGCGTTTCATTGTTTGGTTAGCGTCAGCACGCTGCCCGAATCGACATGCTGAGTGCGCTGCGCGTCGTTTGCGATGAAGCCCTGACAGCTGTTGTATGTGACATCGAAGGTGCTCGAGGTGAGCGACGTCGCCGCGGTTCCGAACCCTGAAATTGTGCTGTTGGATACGATGCTGCACGAAGGCGAGACTGAGGAGGCACCCGCATCGAGATGGATCCGAAAGAAGATCATTGGCGGCTGGTTACTGCCGCCGCCGAACTGACCGTCGAAAGAGGCCTGGATGGTCGCGCCGTTGTAGGTCATTGAGAACGGACCGCTCAAAACGCCCTGGTCGCCCTGCGTTCCGACCCACCGCACTGAGATTGAGCCCAGACCAGAAGGTCGCGTTAGGGTTCCTGTCCACGTGCCCGTAAAGTTCGTGTTCGCTGGATTCGTGGGCGCCGACGGCGACGAGGCGTCAGACCCGCTGGACCCATTGGACCCGCAGCTCGCAATCGCCATGCTCATCAATGCGACCGCCAGAAGGTTCTTCGTCATGGACGCGACGTTCATGAAGTCATCCTCAAAAAGAAATCCGTGCTCTTACGGATCGTGGGCGCAGCTCAGTGATCTGAGGTCCGCTAATATCGACGATTTCGCTGACTTCGCCAATCGTGACAAAAGTACCTATGAGTCTTCATTCATCAATCTGACAACCAGTTCGAGCCGGGTCGACACACCGAATTTTCTGTAAAGTGCCGTCAGCCGGTTTTTCACGCTTTGTTCCGTGATGCCCAGCTGCGCTGCGATTCGTCTTGTTCGCGGCGGCGGTCTTCATCGCGTCACCGATCGAACGTTCTGTTACCCTCGACAACCCTCTAATGTTGCTATCGTCCTGGCGCCGGTTCTCACCGTGGAGCCCGCCAACCGCGCGCAGCCGGCAGGCGAGTGGCTGGCGCCGGCCGCCATCGATCTCTCGCTGGACGCGAAACGCATCGGCGTCGCGATTCCGATCGGTTTCAGCGAGATGCTGTTGACCGCGCCGGAACTGGCGCTCGAATGGCGCATGGCCACCCGCGAGCTGTTCACCATCTACTTCGCGCGCGGCTACCGCGCGGTGGAGTTCTTCCTCGACCGCGAGGCGCGCAAAGGCGCCTATCTGCTGACTCGCCGCTAGAGACACCGTCCGGCGATCTACTTCAGCGCGTAGATGTCGTACTTCACCGTGGTGCCGACGCGCTCGCCGATGCCGACCGCCTGGAGTCGTGTGAGCCAGACGTAGCGCGAATCACCCGTTTCGAAGAGCGGCGCGACCCGGAGCGACGCGCCGGTGCTTGTCGTATGGCCGATGCCGTTGTACGTCACGAGAATCAGCGCTCCGTCGTCGGTTTTCAGCGTCAGGCGAACGTCGAGCCGATAGCTGCCGTCGACACGGTTCGTGATCCAATCACCTGCCGGTATCTGCACCGACGCCTTGAGACGGGGGCCTTCGAAGCGGCCGCCGACAACCTCCACGATCGTGCGCGTCCCCTGCGGGCCGTTTTCGACGACGGTGCGGGTTCCCGTGTCGGCTCGCAGCGTCCCAAGGTATTCGAATGTGGGCGAGTGTGGCGGCTCCGCGGTGGCAGTCGGGGCGCGCGGGACGGCCGTCGCAGGCACAGAAGAGGACGTCTGAGCGACAGCGAACGAACCGGACGCGGTCAGTCCGAAGCCGACCAGCAACGCCGTTATAACACGCACGGGGCCCTCCAGTATTGAAGTTGACTGTCGCGAGGTGTGTTCCACTTGAGTCGACACAGACACGTGAGCGCGAGTGCCACGATCGTCGGCGTACGCCGATCTGGAATCCAGGTCGTGCGCTGCATGATAATACGACGCGATGACGATGACGAAATCCATGCGAAGCTCGTGGCTCGTCGTGGCTGCATGCTGATCACTCCCATGACGCTTCGTATTCGCCGTCTCGGCTGCTCCGCGGCGATCGTCGTCGGGATGGCGCTCGCGGTGAGCCTGCGCGCCGAGACTGGCCACGACCTCTGGCTCCGCTACGTGCTGGCGGCCGACTCGAGCCAGCGTGAGTCCTACCGTCGCGCGGTCACCGCGATCGTCGTGCCTCAGGGATCGCCGACAGGCGACGTGATCGCGGCCGAGCTCGTGCGTGGCCTGCGCGGGCTGCTCGGTGTGGACGTGCCACGCGCGCCGCGCCCGCGATCCCCAGGTGCCGTGATCGTCGGAACGCCGTCGACGTCGCCGTTGGTCGCGGCGCTTGGCTGGACCGAAGCACTCGAACCGCTGGGCGTTGAGGGCTACGTCATTCGCTCGGCAACGGTGGGTGGCCTGGCCGCGACCGTGATCGCGTCCACGGGGGAGTCTGGTGCGCTGTATGGAGCATTTCATTTTCTTCGCTTGATCCAGACGCGCCAGCCGCTGGAGACGCTCGACATCGCCGAGCGGCCGAAGCTCGAGCGCCGGCTGCTCAATCATTGGGACAATCTCGACGGCACCATCGAGCGCGGCTACGCCGGCCGGTCGCTGTGGTGGCCCGACCGCGACGACCAGCGCGTGCACGACTACGCGCGCGCAAGCGCCTCGGTCGGGATCAACGGCGCCGTCATCAACAGCGTCAACGCCAGCTCGCGTTCGCTGAGCACCCCGTTCATCAAGAGGGCCGCTGGCATCGCGGCTGTGCTTCGTCCGTACCGCATCCGTGTCTACCTGGCTGCCAACTTCGCCGCTCCGAAAGTGCTCGGCGCGTTGACGACCGACGACCCGCTCGACCCAGCCGTCGCACGGTGGTGGAAGGGGAAGGCTGACGAGATCTACCGCCTCATCCCCGACTTCGGCGGGTTCGTCGTCAAGGCGAACAGCGAGGGTCAACCGGGGCCGCAGGACTACGGCCGCACGCACGCCGACGGCGCGAACGCGCTGGCTGACGCAGTGGCTCCCCACGGGGGCATCGTCATGTGGCGCGCCTTCGTGTACGACGAGCGCGTGGATCCGGATCGCGTGAAACGCGCCTATGCGGAGTTCGTGCCGCTCGACGGCCGGTTCCGCGACAACGTCTTCGCGCAGGTCAAGAGCGGGCCGCTCGATTTTCAGCCCCGCGAGCCGTTCCATCCGCTGTTCGGCGCGATGCCGAAGACACCGCTGATGGCGGAGTTGCAGATCACGCAGGAGTACATGGGGCAGGCGAACCACCTCGTCTACCTGGCGCCGATGTGGAAGGAGTTCCTCGACGCGGACACCTACGCGAAGGGCCCCGGCTCGCTGGTTTCGAAGGTGATTGACGGATCGCTCGACGGACGTGCCCTGAGGCCTGTCGACGGGCAGCGGCGAACCGGCATCGCCGGCGTGGCCAACACGGGGCGAGACGTCAACTGGAGCGGTCACGACTTCGCGCAAGCCAATTGGTACGCCTTCGGGCGGCTCGCGTGGGACCCCGGCCTGAGCGCGGGCGCGATCGCCGACGAATGGATCCAGATGACGTGGGGATACGCGCCGGATGTCGTCGCGACGATCCGATCGATCATGCTCGACTCGCGCGAGGCGTACGTGCACTACACCATGCCGCTCGGGCTGCACCACGTGATCGGCGGCGATCATTACGCGCCGATGCCGGAGAACACCGACCCGCGACGCGCCGACTGGTCCGCCACGTACTATCACCGCGCCGACACGTCGGGCATCGGCTACGACCGCACGCGGCGTGGCAGCGGCGCGGTGGACCAATACTGGTCGCCGCTGCGCGAGCAATGGAGCGATCCCGCCACGACACCAGACGCACTGCTGTTGTGGTTCCACCGGCTGCCGTGGGACTACCGCATGAAGTCCGGGCGGACGCTCTGGGACGAACTGGTTGCGTCGTACAGCCGCGGCGCCGACGAGGCGAAGGCGCTCGAAACGCGGTGGACGACGCTGAGTGGGAAGGTCGATCAGGCACGGTATCAGGCGGTGCTCGCGAAGCTGCACCGGCAGCGCGAGGACGCCGCGGCGTGGCGGGACAAATGCCTCCGCTATTTTCAGACGTTCAGCGGAGGACCGCTGCCCATGAAGTGAACGCAATCACCGTCGCGGTTCTCGGGCGACTCTGGAATCGGTGTTCGTATTGTCTCCGCCCTTTCCCTTTTCGGCGCGATACTAATCTCATGGTTGCAACCGCCGATCGTCCTTGGCTGCGCCGCGACGACTGGGCCGCCGGTCGCGTCGAGTACCGGCACTCGTCGTGGCCCGCCGTTGTCCAAAGCTGGTTCATGGGCCTCGGGTGGATCGCCATGGTGGCCATGGCCGGGCGGATCATTCTGAGGGAGTTCGATACCCTGTCCCGAGACGGGCAGATCGGCATGTCGATTGCGGGCATCGTCGTGTTCGCGGTGGGCATCTACCTCCTGCGTGAGGCGATACGCGAGACGCGTCGGACAGGGTCTGGGCGCTCGGTCTTCGAAATGGCGCGTGTGCCGGGGGTTCTCGGCGGCCGCTTGGAGGGCGTCATTCGCGCACACTCGATCCCGATGAGCAGCGACGACGTTCAGGTGACCCTTGCCTGCGGTGTCAGGACCTTCACGACGACCCGGGCCACCGCCAATGTACGCAGCCGAAGCGCCGCCCCCGAAGATAGTTATTCCATCTCCGCCGTGAGGTGGAAGGAGACCCAGTGCGTCGATCGAGGGCGGCTCGTCGAGAGCAGCACTGGGATCGCCATCCCCGTGTCGTTTGCGATTCCCGCCGATCTGCCGCCCACGGATCTGCTCGAGAAGAAGCAGCCAATCGTCTGGCGCGTCGAGGCCAGGATCCCGTCAGCCGACTACAACGCGTGCTTCTATGTGCCGGTGTTCAAGACCGTCGGGACGGAGACCGCGCGGGCACCAGACTAGACCGGGATCCTGTCTCAGGGGGAGCTGTGCTGGAAACGAAGAACGATTTCGAACGAGCTTCACCGTTGCTGCGGACTGTTACTCTCGCCACCCGCTAATGTTGCCTATCGTCCCTGCCGGCTCGATGACCCAGTCCTGCGTGCGCCGTTCGTCGTAGGGGACCGCTTCACCGTCCAGCGTGGTGCCGACCCGGATCCTGACCGCATCGGGCCAACCGTCTTCTGCACGCTCGACGCCGACGCGGGGAAGGACGGCCGCGATAGACGTCATCGCGCGCGATGCGGTCTGACGAGCTCGAGTCAGCCATCCACCGGCGGCGAGGTCCGTGGCCGTCGCCACATCATCAAGGCGTATCGCGAAGCCAACCGCGCGGTTCTGACCGTCGCGCACGACGCGGAAGCGGGGCGTAGAGGACACCAGGCTGCGCAGCCCTCGGGCGATCCCGCTGACCATTGAACGACACCGCTCGGGCCAGCAGGCGCGAACTCGACGGACCGCAGCGCTCAAATCGGGGGGGGTCCAACGAACTCGAATTGCACGCGGATCGCCACTGGGGTCACGCACCAACTCAAACTGCATGCTCATTGCCTTGGCAAGTTGACATCATTCTACCGCCACTGTGCAAGATCCGCCCGCGAAGGGCCCATCGATCGCGCGCGGGCAAAATCCGAGGTTTCTCCATCGCCGGTGCCTATAGTACGCTGGACCGTCGACACGCTGGCAGCCCGTGGTGAAAGTCCGATCCACGGGCTGCGAGACACCAACGGGCCACAGAGAACGCGGAGACACGGAGAAGACTATAGAAAATCTCTGTGTCTCTGAGCCTCCGTGGCGTGCTTCTCCGCGCCTCGCAGGCCGTGCTGACTTTCACCACGGCCTGCTGGCGCTGCTCTGCACGTACCGACCGGCGAGATCCTGGAATGATAGAAGTAGGCCGAGCCTACCGTCTCACGCGGGCTGACGAGCTTCTCCCGCGCGCGAGTGGCTCCCCGCATCTGGCGGACGAGTCGAGCGCTGGGGTGCTGCTCCAATACACCTTCAGCGTGGATCGCGTCCCACAACCGCCCGCCCTCTGTTTCGAAAACGAGTGGCAGCCGCAATACTCGCCTGCGCTGTGTGAGCTGCCGCTCAAGGCCAAACGTCTCCGCCTGCCCGTTGTGAAGGAGGCGCGCCTGGTTG
>Ga0315281_10010245_pt1 | contig 12923 bp, 17 predicted proteins | sample YL17G07_0_MG_FD_204540 | JGI IMG/M metagenome (GOLD analysis project Ga0315281, IMG submission 204540) | Sediment microbial communities from Yellowstone Lake, YNP, Wyoming, USA - YL17G07_0 | ecosystem: Environmental > Aquatic > Freshwater > Lake > Sediment | place: USA: Wyoming | collected... | reverse complement strand
CCGGCATGATCAAGCGATCCCTCGACACGATCGAGAAGTTCACCAGCAAGCGCCCGGTCGGCTGGCTCGGGCCGGGGCTCACCCAGACGCTGGAGACGCCCGAGAACCTGGCAGCCGCCGGCGTGAAGTACATCGGCGACTGGGTCTATGACGACGAACCGACCCGGATCAGCACCGCCAAGGGGCCGCTCGTCACCCTGCCCTACTCAGTGGAAACCAACGACATCCCGATGATGCTGGTGCAGCACCACGAGGCCGCCTACTGGACGAAGAAATGCATCGACACTTTCGAGCGCTACTACGAGGAAGGCGCGCAGCGCGCCAAGATCATGGCGATCGCGATCCACCCCTACATCAGCGGCCAGCCGTTTCGCATCAAGTATCTCGAGGAAGTCTACAAGGCGATCGGCAAGAGGAAGGGCGTGCTGCACTGGAACGGCGAGCAGATCCTCGACTGGTACCAGAAGCAGTGAAACCCTAGAATAAGGTTGACGCTTCAACCCGGGAGGGGTGAACCATGTTTACCAAGAGGACACTACTTATCTACAACTTCGGGCTTGCGCTGTTATTTCTGGTGGTCGGCACACTCACCATGGCCACGTTCGAGCATTTCCTGAACCGCCAGGCAGCGGCGATTCCTCCTTTCGACGCCGCATCCGCGCGGGCCATCCGCGAGGAACAGGACATCGAGCACCTGCGAGCGCGCGCCACTTTTTACTTCGAACTGGGCCGCGACCTCAAGCGGGCGCGCTATTCGGATACCGACACCCTCGTGCGGGATTTCCGCTTCCTGTGCTTCCTGCTGGGGGCGATTTTCACCGTCGGCGGCGCAATGTCGCTGGTGACAATGAAAGCCGCCTCGACGCAGAATTGACGTAAGCTTTCACCCCTGCCATCGGGCAGGAACGCATATCACAACCAGGGAGGTCCCTCATGTCCGCAAACTTGTACCGTGTCGCAGGTCTCGCCATCGCCTGCGCGCTGGCGGCACCCGCCAGCGCGCAACTGATCAATTCGAAGAGCCTGTCCGCATCCATGGCCCTGACCGTGGCGCAGACGGCGATGGACACCTGCAAGACGAACGGCTACGCCGTATCGGTGACCGTCGTCGGCCGCAACGGCGAAGTCCTCGTCCAGGTGCGCGGCGACGGCACGGGCCCGCACACGATGGAGAACAGCTTTCGCAAGGCCTATACCTCGCGCACCTTCCGCATTCCCTCGGGCGACTTGTCCACGCGGCTCAAGGCCGATCCCACGCTTGGCCTGATCCACCTCACCAACGTGATCGCAAACCAGGGCGCCCTGCCGATCAAGGTCGGCGAGGAAACCATCGGCGCGGCCGGCGCCTCCGGCGCACCGGGCGGCGAGAAGGACGAGGTCTGCGTCAAGGCCGGCATCGACAAGATCGCCGGCATGCTCAAGTGATCGGCGTGCTGCGCAACGCCGTCGCAACCGCGTAGTCAGGCCGGCTCGGATTTCAGGATCAACAGGTTCTTTTCCGCCGCACCGCGCACCGCGGAGAGCGCGATCGAACCGTCGAACGTGACGAAGCGGCCGCCGCGCTTCACCGCCAATGCAAGCAGGTAGACGTCGGTCACCTGGCGGGGTCCATGCACCTGGGTTTCGTCGACGGCGCGGGCATCGAGCAGGCTCAGGTCATCCGGCCAGAAGCGGTGCGCCGAATGGCCGGTTGCGGCGCGCAGGCGCTGCATCACGACGGCCGCAGGGACCGCGTTCGGATACCCGGACTGCGACATGATGCGAATGCAGCCGTTCTGCGTCAGCGGGCAGGACGCCCAGCCATGCCGCACGTTCGCCTTCAGCCACCGCACCGACCATTCGTGATGCGGATGATCGGCGTCGAGGAGCGCGATCAGAACGTTGATGTCGAGCAGCGCCCGCATCAATAGATGTCGTCTTCGCGCAGCCTGTTCACAAGCTCGTTGCTGACCACGCCGCCGCGGCGCGGCAGCGGGCGAAAACCGTAGAACGCATCGGGTTCGCGCGCCTCGGTGCCGGCAGGAGCGCGCGTTAGCGACCGGCGCGCCAGATCGGAAATGACCTCGCCCGCCGTCTTGCTCTGGCGGCGCGCGAGATCCTTCACCGCAAACAGCACATCCTCTTCGATATCGAGCGTGGTGCGCATCGTTTTGATGCTAACGCATCAAACATCAGATGTCAATCCGGAGCAGCCGCGCCGCGTTCGCACCCATGATTTGGGTTTTTTCCTTTGGGCTTAATTTTTTTACTTTATTGATAAACCCGACAGGATCTTCCACCCCCATGTCGTACGGATAGTCCGTACCCAGCAGGACGTGGTCGGCGCCGAAACGCTCGATCAGCTGCTCGAGCATCGTGGGATCGAAGGTGATGGTGTCGAAGTAGAATTTTTCGAGCGAGCTGGAGGGCTTGCGCTTGAGCACCGTGCGGCAGTCGGGGCGCGCTTTCCAGGCATGGTCCATCCTCGCCCAGTAGTGGGCGAGGTAGCCGCCGGCGTGCGGCAGCACGACTTTCAGCTTTGGATGGCGTTCCATCACGCCGTCGAAAATCAGGTGGCTCGCCGCCACCGTGGTCTCGAGCGGATTGCCGATGACGTTGTTGAAATAGTGGTCCATCAGCCGCTCGCCCTGCGTGAAGCCGATCGGGTGCATGAAGACGACGATGTTGAGTTCTTCGGCCTTCCGGAAGAAATTCCCAAGATTCAACTTCACATCCGTCAAATCCATGCCATTCACGCTTGGATTGATTTCGACTCCACGCAAGCCAAGCTTCTTGACGGCATATTCCAGTTCCGACACCGCAAGACCGGGATCCTGCAGCGGCACCGTGCCCAGGCCGACGAAGCGGTCGGGCCACTGGGCGGCGATCTGCGCGATGCGCTCGGTCACCGCGCGCGCCAGTTCCGCGCCCATGCCGGGGTCGGTCCAATAGTAGGTCTGGTTCGGCGCCGGCGATACCGCCTGGATGTCGATGCCCATGCGGTCCATGTACTTCAACCGGACCGCGATGTCCGAGAGCCTCGGGGCGCGGTCCTTCATCTGCCTGACGTTCGTTTCGCGCGTCAGGGCGTTGGCGAATTTGACCGAAGGCTCGTGCTGGCCCGGATTCAGGTGCGCGACCTTCGCCGCGACCTCGGTATTGAGGTAATGGCAATGGATGTCGATCTTCAGGCTGCCTTTCTTCCTGCTCTTGACGACGCTGCTCGAGTGCGAGGACGCGGGTGCACAGCTGTACATCATGGCTCAATGTCCCCCTGTCCTGGGCGCTTCGGGCTGCTTCGACGGATGCGCGCGCTCGAAGGCCGGCAGTTTCATGCATTCGCCATAGATGCGCAGCGCCGTCGGCACCGTCGAGGTATCGCAATTGAAATACGAGATCGCCGCGATCACCTGCCCGGCGAGGCAGATGTCGGCGATGGTGGGCGCGTCGCCGTGGCAGAAACGGCCGGTTTCCTTCTCGTTCACGAGATGCGCCTCGATCGCCTCGAGCGCCTTCAGGGTCCAGTGCGCGAGCCACTTGTTGCGCGCTGCCTCGTCCACGCCCATGTCCTTCTCCAGGTAGGCGCGGATGCGCGGCACGATCAGCGGATGGCCGTCGGCCGCCGCGATCAGCGCGAGCCCCCGCACCCGCGCCCGCCCGCGCGCGTCTTTCGGCAGCAGCGCCGGTTGCGGGTGCGTCTCCTCGAGGTACTCCAGGATCGCCAGCGACTGGAACAGCGGCGCGCCCCCGTCCACCACCAGCGCCGGCACCACGCTCTGCGGGTTGAGCGCCTTGTACTCGTCGGTGAACTGCTTGCCCTTGAGGATGTCGACCGAGATTTCTTCGGCCGCGACCCCCTTCAGGCCGAGCGCGACGCGCACACGGTAGGTGGCAAGCGAACGCCAGAAGCCGTAGAGTTTCACGCGCAGTTCCTCATTTGCGCCTCCGTCATGGGTTCACCTTGATGTTCGCTTCCTTGATCAGCTTCGCGAACTTGTCCATCTCGGTCTTGATGAAGGCGCCGAACTGCGCGGGCGTACTGCTCACCGCCTCGACGCCGAGATCCGCGAATTTCCCCTTGACGACCGGATCCTGCATCACCTTGACCATGTCGGCGTGAAATTTGTCCACGATTGCCCTGGATACCCCTGCAGGGAAGAGTACGCCCCACCAGTTCACCACCACCAGGCCCGGCACCGTGGAATCGCAGGTCGGCAGGTCCGGCAGCAGCACGAATTTCTGCGCCCCGGTGGTGCACAGCGCGCGCAACTTGCCGGCGCGGATGTGCGCCATCGCCGGCAGCGCGTCCGAAAAGATCAGCTGTATCTGCTGGCCCAGCAGATCCTGCACCGCGAGCACGCCGCCCTTGTAGGGGATCTCGACCATGTTCGCCTTGGTGAGGTTTTTCAGCAGCTCGGTGCTCAGATGGGAAACGCTGCCGGGCCCGCTGGTGCCGTAGGAGAGCTTCCCGGGGTTGGCGCGCGCGTAGGCGAGCACATCGTCGAACGATTTCACCTGCCAGGCCGTGTTCACGACGAGCACGTTGGGCCCGGTCGAGATCAACGACACCGGCACGAAATCCTTTTCCATGCTGTAGGAGACTTTCGAGAGCAGCGGATTGACCGCGGCCGGGCCGATGTTGCCGACCACGAAGGTGTAGCCGTCGGCGGGCTGGCGCGCCGAGTACTCCATGCCGATGGACCCGGCGGCGCCCGGCTTGCTCTCGACGATGACCTGCTGGCCCCAGACTTCGGACAGTTTCTGGCCGAAGACGCGCGCCATCAGGTCGGAACTGCCGCCGGGCGGATAGGTCACGATCAGCCGCACCGGCCTGGATGGATAGGTTTGCGCGAACGCCTGGCTGTTCGCCAGCACGGCCAGCAGAAACAGCAACAATATTCTGAGCATCGTCCTCTCCCGGTTTATGCTTGCGTGAATTCTTACCGGAACCGTACCCTTACGCAATGGCCAATGCACTGACTTTCAATATGCGTCTCCTCGCCCACCACGAGCTGCAGGGCTTCGGCGGCATCGGCGAGGGCATGGCGCTGCAGCAAACGCGCGACGGGCGCCGCATCCTGTGGCTCGCCCACGAAGGGGCGCCGAAGAATTTCACCGGCGTCGACGTCACCGACCCGCGCGCGCCGCGCGTGATCGTGCAGACCGACCTGCCGCACGCGAAGATGCGCTCCAACTCACTCGATGTGACGGGCGACGTCATGGCGGTCGCCTACCAGACGAGCACGGCGGGCCTGAAACCGGCCGGCTTCGACCTGTTCGACATTTCGCATCCCGAGCAGCCGAAGCGCATCTCGCACTTCGATGCCTCTGGCGCGCATTCGCGCGGCGCGCACCAGGTCTGGTTCGTCGACGGCGAGTTCGTCCACATGTCCTGCGGCGCGGACGACTTCCAGCCGCGCCATCCCGAAGACGACCAGATCTACCGCATCGTCGACGTGCGCGACCCGGCCAGGCCCGTCGAGGCCGGCCGCTGGTGGCTGCCCGGCACGCGCGAAGGCGACGCCGCGCCCGCGCCGGCCCGGCTCGATCCGCGCATCGCGACCGGCTACCGCGCGCACAACACCAATGTCTTCCCGGAGCGCCCGGACCGCGCCTACGTCGGCTACATCGACGGCGGCGCGGTGATCCTCGACATCGCCGACAAGGCCCGGCCAAAGGTCGTGGGGATGTGGAACCATTCGCCGCCCTTCAACGGTTTCACCCATACCGTGCTGCCGCTGTTCGGCCGCAAGCTGCTGGTCGTGAGCGACGAATGCGTGCGCGACGACGGCATCGACTGGCCGCGACTGGTGTGGGTGGTGGACGGGCGCAACGAGCGCAATCCGGTGCCGATCAGCACCTTTCCGGCCCCGCCGGTGGAGGCATTCATCAAGCGCGGCGGCCGCTTCGGCGCCCACAACCTGCACGAGAACCAGCCGGGGCCGACCTCGTTCCGCTCGGAGACGATCATCGTCGGCACCTTCTTCAACGCAGGCGTGCGCGCCTACGACATCGCCAACCCGTACCAGCCGCAGGAAATCGCCTACTACGTCCCCGAGGCGCCGAAGCTCTCCCGCGCCGGCGCGATCCAGCTGAACGACGTCTATGTGGACGAAAAGCGCATCGTCTATACGGTGGACCGCCACGCGGGCGGCCTCTACATCCTGGAAATGACGGTGTGAAACGCGATTCCCCCGGAGCGGCACGCGACCCATTGGCGGGGCGGATTCCAATCATTCTGATCACGGGGTTTCTAGGCAGCGGGAAAACCACCCTTCTCGGCAAGCTGCTGCGCCACCCCGGCATGGACCGCGCCGCGGTGGTCATCAACGAGCTCGGGGACGTCGCGATCGATCATCAGCTGATGGCCACGTCCTCGGAGCAGATGACCCTGCTCGGCAACGGCTGCCTGTGCTGCACCGTGCGCACCGACCTGCAGGAAACGCTGCGCGAGATGTTCATCCGGCGGCGCGCGGGCGAGGTGATCGATTTCGACCGCGTCTTCGTCGAGACCACCGGGCTGGCGGACCCGGTGCCGGTGCTGCATTCCTTCCAGAGCGACGGCCTGCTCGGCGCGCAGTACCGGCTCGACGGCGTCGTCACCGTGGTGGACGCGGTCAACGGCATGGGGCAGCTCGACACCATGCCCGAGGCGGTCAAGCAGGCCGCAGTGGCGGATCGAATTGTTTTGAGTAAAACTGATCTCGCCGCTCCTGAAGTTACAAGAGAATTGATTTCCAGACTGAAAACGCTGAACCCCTACGTCAGCATCACACCTGCAATTCAAGGCGAGATCGATCCGGCATTGCTGGTCAATCTCGGCCCCGGCAGCGCGAAAGCCCTCCCCGCGGAACTCAGTCGCTGGCTCGGTGACGGCAATACCTATCTGGGGAAGAAATTGAGAGGAAATCACGACGCCGCGATTCACACTTTCAGCCTGCGCTTCGAGCACCCCTTTACCTGGGACAGCCTGAATGCGGCGCTGCAGACGCTGACGGCACTGCGCGGACCCGACCTGCTGCGCGTCAAGGGCATCGTCAACGTCGAGGGCGAATCCGGCCCCGTGATCCTGCAGGCGGCGCAGCACGTGATCCACCCGCCGATAACGCTGGAGAGCTGGCGCGACGCCGATCGAAGCACGCGCATCGTGTTCATCGTGCGCAACATCGCGCGCGAATCAGTGGAGTCCCTGTTCCGCGCCGTGGGCGCGCTGGCCGCGCGCTCCTAGAGCATCGCCGAGCCGCCGTCCACCATCAGCGTCTGGCCGGTGATGAAGGCGGCGTCGTCGCTCGCGAGGAAGCTCGCGGCGCCAACCAGGTCCGCTGGCGTCTCGTCGCGCTGGATGGCGCGCGAAAGGCGCGACGCCTCGCCGTGCTTCATGTGCCCGGGATGCCGGGTGACGTTCTCGGAAAGCGTGAACCCCGGCGCGAGCGCATTCACCGTGATGCGGTCGCCGCCGAGTTCGCGCGCCAGCCCGCGCGTCATCGCGATCACCGCGCCTTTGCTGGCGATGTAGTGCAGGAAGAACGGCACGCCCTTCAGCGGCGCGCCCGAGGCGAGATTGATGATGCGGCCGGCGCCTGTGCTTCGCATGTGGGGAACGCAGGCGCGGCAGCAGAGGAACACGCCGAGCGTGTTCACCTCCATCACCCGGCGCCATTCGGCCGCCTCGATCTTCTCGAAGGCGCGCAATTCGAGCGTGCTGAAGATCGCGGCGTTGTTGACGAGGATGTCGATGCGGCCCAGTTCCTTCACGGTGTCCGCCGCCATGCGCGCCACGTCCGCTTCGTTGGCGACGTCCACGGTCAGGGCGAGCGTTCTCGCGCCGGTCGCGCGCGCAATCTCGGCCGCAGCCTGTTCGGCCCCCTGAATATCCGCGATCGCCACTGCCGCGCCATCGCCCGCCAGTCGCATGGCGATCGCCTTGCCGATGCCAATGCCGCCGCCGGTGACGACGGCAACCCTGCCCTGGAGCCTGCCGCTCACTTTACGATCAGGCGGTGAGCGACACGCAGGCGTCCTCGTAGCGGCCCGCGCCCATGGTCCCGGGCTCGAACAGCTGGCGCTCGCGGATCCACTTGAAGGAATCCTCGAACACTTCCTTGGTGTAGGGCTCGAACACGATGCGCTCGCCCGGGCCCCAGCGCCGCGTGTCCGCCTCGCCCAGGAAGCGCTGCGGAAATTCGTTGCGGTAGTGGCGGGTGTAAAGCTCCGGCCGCAGATCGATGTCGCGCTGCGCGAGGCGCAGCGCGGCGAAGAATTTCCTCAGGTCGCCCGGGTCCGGGTCGCCGGTGATCATGGTCGCCATCATGAAGGTGGTGTCGATGACCTTGCGGAAGCCGAGCTGCTCGAGGAAGTAGTACGGCCCGGAAAACAGCGACGCCGCCGGCACCTTGCGGTCGATGAGTTTCTCCAGGCGGGAAAAAAGGATCCCGTCGGCGAACGAAAGCTTGATATCGGAGAGCGGCATGTACTGCTCGAGCGCCTGGATGGTCGAATAGTGGCTGCCCGACTGGTAGCCGACCGAGATCGGCACGCCGCGCAGATCCTCGGGCCTGCGGATGCTCGATTCCGGCGGCACGAAGACCGCGGCCGGCGCGACCGAGTAGCAGTCGGCGTAGAGCTTGCCGTGCCCGGCGGAGGCGGCCACGTTCACCGTCCAGTGGCAGGCGCAGCTGACGTTGGTGTCGCGCCCCTTCTCGAAGCTCTGGTAGGCCCCGACCTTGTCGGGCGTGGCGTGCGCCTTGGCGAGGTCCGGCCCCTCCCAGATGCCGTGGAATTCGTAGTCGAGGCCCTGCGCCTTGAAGTAGCCCTTTTCTTCGGCGACCCACTCGTGCAGGCGGAAATGCGGGGTGATGGCGAATTTGGGCATGGTTCGGTCCTCTGGAATGCGCTGACGTGCCGCCAGTGTAGCGCGGTGGCGGGAACCCGGCGAAGTGCGCATTTTTCTGCACCTGCCCGGCGTGTGATACGATATTTCCCATCTGTAACACAACTGGAGCCTCGCCATGGCCGGCACCGTAAACGCACGCATTCCACCGCGAGTCGAGCAAAAACTGGCCGAATACTGCGCGCGCAGCGGCTTGACCCGTTCCGAAGCGGTGATCCGCGCACTTGACGGTTACCTGGATCGGGCAAGCGAGGGAGCAAGCGCTTATTCCCTGGCGGCAGACCTGATCCCGAAGCGCGGCACGGCTGCGATTCGGTCGGACAAGGTTCGCGAGCTGGCGCATAAAGCGTTCCGTGGCCCGCGCGCTGGTTGATACCGGCGCGATCGTCGCGCTTTTCAATCTTGACGATCCGCACCACGCCGCAGCGGCAGGCTGGTTCAAGGGGTTTCGGGGCCAGCTGCTGACCACCGAGGCGGTCGTGACGGAGACCGCGTATGTCCTTGCGGCGAGTCCGCCGCACCGGCGAGCGGCTCTTGCATGGATCGGCCGCGGCCGCGCAGCCGGTCTGCTCAAGGTGGAGCCGGTATTCGACCATTCGATGGTTTCAAGAATTCTCGATCGTTACGCCGAACTGCCTTGCGACTATGCCGACGCCACGCTCATCGAACTGGCGGAGCGGACCGGCGTCGCCGCGATCGCCACCATCGACCAGCGCGATTTCTCGATTTACCGCCTGCGCGGCCGCAAGCGTTTCAGGATCCTGCTGCCGTAGGACTCGTGGGCAGTTCGGATGCCATCACCCCGGCGCGGAGGCCGGCGGCCTCGGCGTTCGCGTAGTTGAGCTCGATCTTGACGCCGTTGGGGTCGAACATGAAGAGCTGGTAGAGGCCCTGGTCGTCCACCTTGCGCTGCTTGAAATCCACGCCGAGGGATTCGAGGTGCGCGATCATCTCGCGCAGCCCGGTGGCGCGGAACGCAATGTGGTCCACAGCTCCGCTGCCGGCGGTCGCCTGCGACTCCTGGCCGACGTAGCGCTTGCGGTTCTCGCTCACCTTCGCCCCGCCCTCGGTCACGTGCACCACGTCCTTGTCGCCGAGGTACAGCCAGAACACCGGGAACTTGAAGTCCGGGTTCGGCCCGACGCGCATGCCGAGCACGTTGACGTACCACTCGCGCGTCTTTTTCATGTCCGCGGTCTGCAGCAGGAAATGTTCGATGTGGCTGAGTGGCATGGCCGTGGCCTCGCTAGGGCTTCTTCAATCCGATCAATTGCATCAGACGCTCGAGTTCGACGTCCTCTTTCGCGATCAGCTTACCGAAATCGTCCGCCGGGAGGAACGCCGGGCGCACCGCGTACTTCTCGCCGCCCCTGACGAATTCCGGGCTCTCGACGGTCCTGCGGATGGCGTACTCAAGCACGGCGATGACGCCGATCGGCGTGCCCTTTGGCACCGCGATGCCCCGCCAGGCCTCGAGCGACACGTCCACGCCCTGTTCCAGCGCGGTTGGCACGTCGGGCAGCGCGGGATCGCGTTTCGGTATCAGCGCCGCGAGCGCGCGCACCGCGCCGGACCTGATGTGCGAGGACAACGCCCCGGGCAGCTGCACCGTCGCGTCGACGTGACCGCCGAGCAGGTTCGGCACCACCTGCCCCGCGCCGTAGGGAATGTCCGACACCTCGACCGCCGCGGCCTTGAACAGCGCCACGGAGGAGATGTGGGTGTGACTGCCGGTGCCGGAGTTCGCCACGCTGATCTTGCCGGGACGCGCCTTCGCATCGGCGATGAATTCGCCCAGGGTCTTCCACTTCGCGTCGCCGCGCACCGCGAGCAGCGGCGATTCGACCAGCACCCGCGCCACCGCATCGAATGCCCGGTAGTCGAAGGCGAGCTGGCCGGAGTGGTAAGTGGTCGAGATCGAGTTCGAGTTCCACACCAGCGAGTAGCCGTCCGGCTTCTGGCTGGCGACGTACTTGTAGCCGACCGCGCCGCCGGCGCCCGGGCGGTTCACCACCAGCACGTTGACGCCCAGCTGCCGGCCCATGCCTTCGGCGAGCACCCGGGCCGTGATGTCGGCGGACGATCCGGCGGGAAACAGCACCGTGATCTCGATGTTGCCTTTTTGGGGGAAAGGGGATTCTTGCGCGACCAACGCGTTCGAGAAAATCACCATCAAAAAACCCAAAAGTATTTTCATGCAAGCACCTCCGCAATGGTCACGCGGCGTCCCTCGCGCGCGGAAACGATTCCCGCCCTGATCACGGCAAGCGAGGCCGTGGCCCGCTCCCCGGTCATTTCCGGTTCCGCGCCGCCGCGCGCGGCCGCGGCAAACTCCTCCAGTTCTTCCATGATCGCGTCGTTCTTCGCGCAGGCCACGGGCTCGATGCCCGGCACGCCGCGTTTCACGAACCTCAGGCCCTGGTGCAGGTCGTAATACGCGCTCGCCTCCTTGCCGTAGATGTTCATGACGTAATTCTCCGAAGCCGATGCGTAGCTGGCGTTGAGCGTGGAGAGCGCGCCATTCTCATGCTCCAGCACCAGGCTCGCGACATCGGGATTGTCCCCGGGCAGCACCAGCTGCGCGAGCCTCGCACTGACCGCCGCCACCGGCCCGACCAGGTATTCGAGCACGTCGGTGTAGTGGATCCCGATCTGCAGCATCACGCCCCCGGGCATGCCGCTCGCCTGGTAGCGCCACGAGCCGAGGTCGATCTTGCCGGCCCGGTCGCGGCTGATGTTCGATTCCGCGTTGACCAGCCTGCCGAAGACGCCGGCGTCGATCTGCTTCCTTACCCACCGGAACGGGCTCTCGCGGCGCCTCTGGTAGCCGACGGCGAGCACCACGCCCGCCTTGCGGCAGGCTGCGGTGATGGCGCGCGCGTCGGCGATCGTATTGGCGATCGGCTTGTCGAGGAACACGTGCTTGCCGGCGCGCGCCGCGGCGGCGGTCGTCTCGAGGTGCGCGTCGTTGGGCGTTGTATTGATGATCCCTTCGACGTTGTTATTTTGGAGAACTTCTTCAAAAGTCCTTGCAGCATCACACTGGTATTTCTTCGCAAACGCATTGCGTTTCTCTTCCGATCTTGAGAAACAGGTCACGATTTGCAGTTTTCCGGAGCGCTGGATCGCATCCGCGAGCACGTCCGACCACCAACCCATTCCTATGCAGGCGACCCTCACTTCGCGCTGGCGCCGATCGATTCGACCGCTTCGCGCGCGACGCGCTCGTCGAATTCGAAATTGCCGCCGCTCACGCCGATGCCGCCGATGCATTCGCCCTCGACAATGACCGGACAGCCGCCTTCCATCGCCGTCCAGCGCTCCGCGCCCGCCGCGAGCGCCAGCCCGATGGCGTGGATCGTATCGAGCACCTGCGCCTGCGCGCCCCTGGCGCCGGTCGGGCGCCGGTTGGACGCCGCGCAGACCGCCTTGGTGGTCGCCGAATGCACGGTGTGAAACCGCCCCCCGTCCATGCGCTCGAGCAGGATCAGGTGCCCGCCGGCGTCGGCGATCGCCACCGAGATCGCGATGCCGGATTTCTCGGCGGCCGCGATGGCGCTGGCCATCATCTTCTTTGCGCCCGCGCCGGTCAGGCGCTTGCTGTCCGTGACGTACATGAAAATTGCCTCCCCTGGTACAGTTTACAGCCCGCTCACGCCGTCGTAGAGCAGCTTGCTGCCGCTGACGAACAGCAGCAGGTACACGATGCGGTAAAAGACGACCGGCTTCAGGCGCTTCTGCAGCCAGACCCCGGCGTAGGTGCCGGCGACCCCGACCGGGATCAGCACGAGGGAAGTTGCGAGATTGCGCAGGTCGAACAGGCCGAGCCAAAGGTACGGCAGGATCTTGGCGTAGTTCATCGACGCGAAAAACACGAGCGAAGTGCCGACGAAGACGGCCTTGTCCAGCCTCTGCGGCAGCAGGTAGACCATCATCGGCGGCCCGCCGGCATGCGCCACGAAACTGGTCAGGCCGGCGAGCGTGCCCCAGAACCACCCCTGCCGGTCGGAGGGCGGCGCAAGCGTGACCGCCCGCGGCTTGAGGTTGTAGGCGA
>Ga0315281_10010244_pt1 | contig 12925 bp, 12 predicted proteins | sample YL17G07_0_MG_FD_204540 | JGI IMG/M metagenome (GOLD analysis project Ga0315281, IMG submission 204540) | Sediment microbial communities from Yellowstone Lake, YNP, Wyoming, USA - YL17G07_0 | ecosystem: Environmental > Aquatic > Freshwater > Lake > Sediment | place: USA: Wyoming | collected... | reverse complement strand
GATTAAGGGCTTGAAATCAGCCAATTTGAGTGGAAGAAAAAATTGGCTGAGAAATTCCGGCGAAAAATCGGAATACGGAACAACTGGCGCGATAAAAATTCGATTTATAGAGGCGCCCTATAGCGGCGACGATAAACGCGCCAATCAATACTCCCCCTCTTGCTAATTGCCCCATAACTTCCTTTTTAAAGCCTTGAACCTGATCTGGCTGCTGTGCATTTGTAGCGGCAGCGGCCAATATACTCGCTGCCTTAGTGCCGCAAGTAGAACAGTACTTCGATGTTTGTGCTATTTTGGTTCCGCAATGTGGACAGAAGCTGAATGCTTGGGCGCTTGATGCCGAGTGAGCGCCTTGGACGGTATCTTGGCCCGAAGAACTAGGCATGCCACTCAGAGCCGTCTTCTGCGGGAAGTCACGAAGTATTTTGTGGCATCTCGGACATCGACCAGTATTAACTGCAACATCCCAATCTCTATCCGCTTCAGTGAACGTGGATGCGCAGTCAAAACACTTGTAAGTTTGCATCTGTCTTCCCCTTGCTCCTAACGAATAGCGTTTATCCGCCGCCATCCCCAAGCTTGTTAAACCCGCAACCTATCGGCGGCGGATAAACCTTGTTGAACTGAACCACCGGAGAGCGTTACCTATGGGGATTGTAAAGTTTTGAAGCGTGGCGTCAACCATAATGTGGGCACGGCGTGCCCACGCTAAGGTTTGATGGCAGTTTGGTACTCTAACTACAGGGTGCTGAAAAACGTAGCGAGCGATGGCAGAACAAGGCGCGAGATGGCGAAGTGGGTTTTGCAGGGATGGGCGGCGTGCCGTTGCCGCCCAACTCGCAAAAAGCGGAATTTACATTTGAGTAAATGAGCATTTTGAGCCATCGAGCAACGCAGTTATGCCGAGCGCATAACCAATGACTTGGTTGGCGTCGTTTGCCAACTTAGTCAGATGGCTAGTTGTTTCACCAGTAGTTTTTCAAATCAGAAGCGGTGGCTGATGCCGACGGTGAGGGAGGAGTTGGCGGTGAGTTGCTCGCCGTTCATATACTGATACAGCGGCAGTTGCACCAGGCCATACAGTTGCGTGCTGGGTGTTAATGAGTATGCCAGCCCCGGCGTAAGGGAGAAAATTCTGCCGCCGCTGCTTGCCTCTCCGGCAGGTGTCAATGCCGCAGACGCGCCGGAATCCGTGCCGTTCCACTGTACGTTCAGTTGCAGCAGGCCGCTCAGGTTGCGGCTGAACGCGTAGCGTGTGCCGCCGTCGAGGTTGACCTGATTACCGGGGCGGAATGTCTCTTTTGAGTTGACGGAACCTTGCACCATGCCTTGCGCGAACCAGCTCCAGTCGCTACCCGGTGTGGATTGTTGCCAGAATGCTCCCACAATGAGGTCGGTGCTGCCATTGCCCGGTTGCAGGGTGACTTCGTTGGGTGTTTCTCCTGTTTGCGCGATCACGAAATCTTTTTTGCCAGTGTTCAGTTTCAGCCCGAACCTCACGCCCATACCGGAGCGGCTGGCTTCATCCAGCGCCCAGCGATAACGCCCCACTACCTTGATGTCACCCAGTGCGCTGGCTGAGAAGTTTTCATAGCCTGCCGGTGTCGCGCCAGCATACGGGCCTAGATTGTGGTCGTGGTCACGCATGATGTAGGGCAGGCTCAGCGTTACGCCCAAGTGATCGTCATGCGTGTAGTCTACCGTGGCAGTCACGATTTTGTTGAGGGTGCTCAGGTTTTCCACTTCGCCATCGAAAGCGGTGTCGGCGGCAATTTTGTTGCTGCCAGAGCGCAGTTGGTCGGCGCGGCTGTAGCTGTAACGCAGGTCCGCAGTCCAGCCGGGCCGGCTTGCGCTGTGTTCGTCCCAGTTGGTGTTGATCGAGCAGACGGCGCTGCCGCAACTGGCCTGTGCTGTCGCATAGCCGAGCAATCCGATTAGCCCAAGGCTGATGGCGAGATAATTTTTTGTCATATTTCCCTCTTGTAGATGCGGCATTGTAGGGACACGGTGTGGAATGCGGTATGTTGCCGCAGGCCGGAGTTATTCGTTCTGCACCAGCTTTTGCCTGGAAAGCGCGGGGTTCTGCGCGAAGTAGCGTTTGATGCCGCCGAGGATGGCGCGCGCGAGTTTTTCCTGGTAGTCCTCGTCGTTCAGGCGGCGCTCTTCGGCGGGGTTGCTGATGAAGGCGGTTTCCACCAGCACCGAGGGGATGTCGGGCGACTTCAGCACGGCGAAACCGGCCTGTTCGACCAGGCCGCGATGCAGGGCGTTCATGCTGCCCAACTCGCCCAGCACATGCTTGGCCAGTTTCAGGCTGTCGCTGATGGTGGCTGTCTGCGAAAGGTCGAGCAGGGTGCGCGCGAGGTAGGGGTCTTTCACCGCGAGGTTCACGCCGCCGATCAGGTCGGCCTCGTTTTCCTTCTTTGCCAGCCAGCGCGCTGCCGCGCTGGTGGCGCCGTGCTCGGACAGGGCGAACACCGAGGAACCGCGCGCATCCGGCTTGACGAAGGCATCGGCATGGATGGAGATGAACAGGTCGGCATGAACTTGCCGCGCCTTCACCACGCGCCCGCCGAGCGGAATGAAGTAATCGCCGTCGCGGATGAGCACGCCGCGCATCCCCGGCGTGTCGTCCACCAGCCCCTTCAGTTTCTGCGCAATCGCCAGTGTGACGTGTTTTTCGAATGTGCCGCCGCGCCCGTGTGCGCCCGGGTCTTCGCCGCCGTGTCCGGCGTCAATGGCGATGATCAAGGTGCGGGCACTGATTTCAGGGCCGCCTTTTACGAGGGGCTTTTCGGTCTTGGCGCTCGCATTCGGCGCAGTGGGCAAGGGTGCTTCGGCAGCAGGGATCGTAGCGATACTGGGGAGCTCCTGCGTTATGGATAGGGCAGGTGCGGCGGGCTTTTCTTCGTGCGCGACAGGTTGTTCCGGCAGCTTGCTTTCCGCTTGTTGAATCAGCGCCATCAGCGGGTCAACGGGAACGGCGGGGTAGATGTCCAGCACCAGGCGATGGCCATATTCCGCGACGGGTTTGAGGTTGAATAGCTGTGGCTTTACCTCGGCCTTGAGGTCAAGCACCAGCCGCGTCACACCGGGCTTGAAGCGGCCCACGCGCGCGCTTTTGATGTAGGGGTCGTCGTTGCCTATTTTGCCGGCGAGTCCGTTAAGCGGGTCGGTGATATCGACATCTTCCAGGTCAATCACCAGCCGCTCCGGGTTTTTTACGGTGAACAGGTTATAACGGATCGGTTGTTTCGATTCCAGCGTCAATCGGGTGTATTCCTGCGCCGGCCAGACTCGCGCGGAACTGATAGCGATGGCGGCCTGCGCGTGGGGCAGCCAGAGCAAACACAGCGCTATGGTTAGTTTGGCAACGACTTTAACGGGCATGGTGCCAATACCTTGCCGGATGATGAACGTCGCTGCCATCATGCCCGTTTCCCTCTCTCCAGCTCTCCCCCAGCGGGGGAGAGGGATAGTGTGTCGCTGCGCAACGCTAATGATAAATATTCCCTGCCTGTCTCTGTGTTTGCGCGGATGGTGATGTTGCGGCCACTGGGCAGTATTTCGAGCATGATTTCCACATCCGCCTGCGGCACCAGACTTTGCGCTTTTTCCGGCCATTCCACCATACACACGTTACGCCCGTTAAACTCATCACGAAACCCGGCGGCTTCCCATTCTTCTTCGCTGCGAAAGCGGTACAGGTCGAAGTGGCGCAAGTGTAACCCACCCGCTTCATACTGCTCAAGCAGCGTATAGGTCGGGCTTTTTACGCGCCCCGCGTGGCCCAGCGAATGAAGCAGCGCGCGTACCAATGTGGTCTTGCCCGCGCCCAGATCGCCGCGCAGATGGATCACCATGCCCGCCTTGAGCGTGCCTGCCAGCCGTGCGGCGAAGGCCACAGTAGCGGCCTCATCGGCCAGCAGGAATGAAAGATTCGCGTAGCGATCATTCGTCCCCTCTCCCGCCTGCGGGGGATAACCAGCGACTTGCCCGCTTGCGGGCTTAGTCGAATGGCTAGTAGTTCCATCAGGGTTAGGGTGGGGGGCGGGCATGTTTGATTCCATCATCAGTGTGGCGCCTTTAATTATGCCCGCAGGGATATTGCGAGCTTCCGCCTTGCGGCGGAATGCCTGCTTACCCCACTTCGGCTATCATCCGGGTTATGCAAAGTGAGACCTCTCAAACGGATTACGCAACGCTCGCCGCCAACATCAAGGAGTGGGGCAGGGCGCTCGGCTTCCAGGCAGTGGGCATCAGCGATATCGCGCTGGATGACGCCGAAACGCGCCTGCTGGAATGGCTTGCGCGCGGCAATCACGGCGAGATGGATTATATGGCAAAACACGGCACCAAACGCAGCCGCCCGGCCGAGCTGGTGTCCGGCACGTTGCGCGTCATTTCGTTGCGCATGGATTATTACCCGCCCGATGCAAGGGATGCACGGGAAGTGTTGCAGGATGGCGGCCGGGCGTTCATTTCGCGCTATGCGCTGGGGCGCGACTATCACAAGGTGCTGCGCAATCGCCTGGAAAAACTGGCGGAACAAATCCGCACCGAAATGGGTGATTTCAGTTATCGCGTATTTACCGACAGCGCGCCGGTGATGGAGATCGAACTGGCACAGAAGGCGCACCTCGGCTGGTGCGGCAAACACACTTTGCTGCTGTCACGCGAACATGGCTCGTGGTTCTTTCTGGGCGAGCTGTATACCGACCTGCCGTTGCCCCCCGTAGATATGCCGGAAAAAAAAGATGCGCCGGAAGAAAATCATTGTGGCATCTGCAAGCGCTGCATCGAAGCCTGCCCCACGCAAGCCATTATTGCGCCGTACCAACTGGATGCGCGGCGCTGCATTTCCTATCTCACCATCGAACTCAAGGGCAGCATTCCGCCTGAGTTGCGCCCGCTCATCGGCAACCGCATCTATGGCTGTGACGATTGCCAGCTGGCTTGCCCGTGGAACCGCTTTGCGCACAAAAGCGTGGAAGCGGATTTCGCCGTGCGGCACGGGCTGGATGATGTCGCGCTCACCGAATTATTTGCGTGGGATGAAACAATCTTCAAGGAAAAGCTTGCCGGTAGCGCCATCCACCGCATCGGGCATGAACAATGGCTGCGCAACATCGCTGTGGCGCTGGGCAACGCGCCCAGGAGTGCGGGAGTGCTGGCCGCATTGCAAGCCCATGCGCAACACACGTCACCGCTGGTGCGCGAGCATGTGGCGTGGGCGCTGGAGCAGCAACAGGCTCTATCAACAGCGCTGAAAAAGTGAATAGAAAAAGTGAATAGTGTTTGACTGGCTCCCTCTGCTTTGCTATAGTCGCACTCCTTCCTGACGCGGGGTGGAGCAGTCTGGCAGCTCGTCGGGCTCATAACCCGAAGGTCGTAGGTTCAAATCCTGCCCCCGCAACCCAACAAGCTCGTATTGCCTAAAGCAATTAAACCGCTATAGCCCGTTTTGAAGGGGTGCTGTTTTACGGTATCATTGCACCCCATGACCAAGTACATATTTATTACCGGCGGCGTAGTGTCCTCATTGGGCAAAGGAATCGCCGCAGCCTCCCTCGCGGCGATTCTTGAATCGCGCGGCCTCAAGGTAACACTGCTCAAGCTTGACCCCTACATCAACGTTGACCCCGGCACCATGAGCCCGTTCCAGCACGGCGAGGTGTTCGTGACGGAAGACGGCGCGGAAACCGACCTGGATCTCGGCCACTATGAGCGTTTCGTCTCGGCCAAGATGCGCAAGGCCAATAATTTCACCACCGGGCAGATTTACGATAGCGTTATCCGCAAGGAGCGCCGCGGCGAATATCTCGGCAAGACGGTGCAGGTGATTCCGCATATCACCAACGAAATTCAGGCGTTTATCGAGCGCGGTGCTGCGGCCTCATACGATGGCAATGCCGATGTGGCTATTGTCGAAATCGGCGGCACGGTGGGCGATATTGAATCCCTGCCTTTTCTTGAGGCAGCCCGCCAGATGGGGCTGCGCCGTGGGCGTGGCGACACGGCATACGTACACTTGACCCTGGTGCCTTACATTGCCAGCGCGGGCGAACTGAAAACCAAGCCGACCCAGCATAGCGTGCAGAAGCTGCGCGAGATCGGCATATTCCCCACCGCGCTGCTGTGCCGCGCAGACCGCCCGATTCCCGATGATGAGCGTGCCAAAATTTCGTTGTTCTCCAACGTGCGCGAAGAGGCGGTGATTTCGATGTGGGATGTGGACAGCATCTACAAGGTTCCGCAGATGCTGAACAAGCAGGGGCTGGATCGCATCATCTGCGAGGAATTGAAGCTGAATATTCCGCCAGCCGATCTTTCGGTCTGGGGCAAACTGGTGGATTTGCTGGAGCACCCGCAGCATGAAATTACCATCGGCATGGTTGGCAAGTATGTCGATCTCACCGAATCCTACAAGTCGCTGATCGAATCCTTGCGCCATGCAGGTATCCATACCTCAACGCGCGTCAACATCGAATACATAGATTCCGAAACCATCGAAAGCGGCGGGGTGAGCGGCTTGAAGCACCTCGATGCAGTGCTTGTGCCGGGCGGTTTCGGCGTGCGCGGCACCGAAGGCAAGATCGCGGCGATACGTTATGCACGCGAGAACAAGATACCCTACCTCGGCATCTGCCTCGGCATGCAGCTCGCAGTGATTGAATATGCGCGCGATGTGGCGGGCATGGCGGATGCAAACAGTACCGAATTCAATCCGGAAACCGAACATCCGGTGGTGGCGCTCATCACCGAATGGTTGGATCGCGATGGCAAGGTGGAAATGCGCAGTGCGGACTCCGACCTCGGCGGCACCATGCGCCTTGGTTCGCAACGCTGCCCGATCAAACCCGGCACCCTGGCGGCGCGCATTTATGGCGCGGAAGTCAACGAGCGCCATCGTCACCGCTATGAGGTCAACAACCATTATGTGCCGACACTCGAAAAGAATGGGCTGGTGATTGCTGCTCGCACACCGAGCGAGGACTTGCCGGAAATAATGGAATTGCCGCAAACGGTGCATCCGTGGTTTGTCGGAGTACAATTTCACCCGGAGTTCACCTCTACGCCGCGTGATGGGCACCCGCTGTTCAAGTCTTATGTCGAGGCGGCGGTGCAGCGCAGGCTGAGCACGCAAGCCAGGCAGCAGGTGGCGGCTTGAAGCTGTGCGGTTTTGACGCAGGGCTGAATCATTCGCTGTTCCTGATTGCTGGGCCATGCGTGATCGAGTCCGAGCAAATGGCGCTGGATACGGCAGGGCAGTTGAAAGAGATTTGCCAGCAGCTTGGCATTCCGTTTATTTACAAATCGTCTTACGACAAGGCCAACCGCAGTTCCGGCAAATCTTTTCGCGGATTCGGCCTGGATGCTGGTCTGAAAATTCTGGCCGAAGTCAAAAAGCAGATTGGCGTGCCGGTGCTGACGGATGTACATTCGATAGAAGAGATTGCGCCGGTAGCCGCCGTGGTGGATGTGCTGCAAACCCCGGCGTTCCTGTGCCGCCAGACTGATTTTATTCATGCGGCAGCAAGGGCAGGGCGCCCGGTGAACATCAAGAAGGGACAGTTTCTGTCGCCGTGGGACATGCAGAACGTGGTGGAAAAAGCGCGCGAGGCCAGTGGTCAGGACAACATCATGGTGTGCGAACGCGGCGCGTCGTTCGGCTATAACAATCTGGTGTCGGACATGCGCTCGCTGGCCGTGATGCGCAATACCGGTTGCCCGGTGGTATTCGATGCCACGCACTCGGTGCAATTGCCGGGAGGGCAGGGCGCCAGCTCCGGCGGGCAGCGCGAATTTGTGCCAGTATTGGCGCGTGCGGCAGTGGCGGCGGGCATTTCAGGCTTGTTCATGGAAACGCACCCGGAACCGTCCAAAGCCTTGTCGGACGGGCCAAATGCTTTTCCGTTGGAATATTTGAAAGAGTTGTTGCAAACATTGAAGGTGCTGGATGCAACGGTGAAGCAACAAGGGCTGATCGAAGAACAACTTGATCTGAAGATTGTATAGAAAAAAGGAGAAAAACCATGAGTGCAATCGTTGATGTAGTAGCCCGTGAAATACTGGATTCCCGTGGCAACCCCACGGTCGAGGCGGATGTGTTATTGGAATCCGGCGTGATGGGTCGCGCCGCCGTACCGTCCGGTGCCTCCACCGGCACCAGGGAAGCGGTGGAACTGCGCGATGACGACAAGCAGCGCTATCTCGGCAAAGGCGTGTTGCGCGCGGTGGAATTTGTGAACACCGAAATCGCCGAATCCATCATAGGCCTGGATGCTGCGGAGCAAGCCTTTATTGACCAGACCATGATTGATCTCGACGGCACGGAAAACAAATCACGCCTTGGCGCGAACGCCATTCTGGCTGTCTCTATTGCCGTGGCCAAGGCCGCTGCGGAAGAAGCCGGCCTGCCTCTATATCGCTATCTGGGCGGCGCAGCGCGGATGGAAATGCCGGTGCCGATGATGAACATCATCAACGGCGGGGCACATGCCACCGGCGGCGCGGATATCCAGGAATTCATGATTATCCCGGTGGGCAGCCAGAGCTTCCGCGAGGCGTTGCGTTGCGGCGCGGAAGTATTCCATAACCTGAAGAAAATTCTGCATCATCGAGGCCTTGCCACTACCGTGGGCGACGAGGGTGGCTTTGCGCCTGCCCTGGGTTCCAACGAGGCCGCCCTGAAAGTCATTGTGGAAGCTATTGAGGCGGCCGGTTATGTGCCCGGTGCGGACGTGGCAATCGGCATAGATGCCGCCGCCTCCGAGTTTTACAAGGATGGCCAGTATCACCTGAAGGCGGACGGGCTGACACTCAACTCCGCCCAGATTATTGACCTGTACGCCACTTGGGTGGATAAATACCCCATCATCAGCATCGAGGACGGCATGAGCGAGCACGACTGGGATGGCTGGAAGCTGTTGACCGACCGTTTGGGTAAGTCGATTCAAATCGTGGGTGACGATATATTCGTGACCAACACCAAAATTCTGCGCGAAGGCATCAAGCGCGGCATAGCCAATTCCATCCTGATCAAAGTGAACCAAATCGGCACCCTGACAGAAACTTTTGCGGCGATTGAAATGGCCAAGCGCGCGGGTTACACCGCCGTGATTTCGCATCGCTCCGGCGAGACGGAAGACTCCACCATCGCCGACCTCGCCGTCGCCACCAACGCCCTGCAAATCAAGACCGGATCCCTGTCGCGTTCTGACCGCATAGCGAAATACAACCAACTGCTGCGCATCGAAGAAGACCTCGGCGATAGCGCGTCTTACCCCGGACGTAATGCGTATTATCAGTTGGCGTAGGCGTGTTCTTGTTAGATGCGCTGGATCTCGCTGATACTTGTTGCCCTGATCCTGCTGTTGCAGTATCCGCTCTGGCTAGGCAAGGGCGGCTGGTTGAAGGTGTGGGACCTCGATCGGCAGGTCAAGGCGCAAAAGCAAGTTAACCAGCAAACACAAGCGCGCAATGCGGTGCTGGATGCCGAAGTGCGCGATCTCAAGCAGGGAACCGAAGCGGTTGAGGAAAGAGCGCGCAGCGAACTGGGTATGGTCAAGCGCGACGAAGTGTTCTTCCAGATAGTAGATAACTATCCACCGTCATTGCCTGTATCGGCGGTGCATGAAACCAAACCTTGAAATCCTCAGCAATTCTCATGAATATCGAGATCACCCGGATATTATTTGTTACCATTGACCCAATGGCCGCACCTTTTTTGCATGATGTTGCCCATAGCATAATCACGGATTTTTCCCAGGAAGTGGTTTCTAAGCCGGACGAGCCGGAACCAAATGTAGGTCGGGCTATGCCCGACATGGTGGGCATAGCCCACCCTACGTCAAGGCTTTGCAGTATGGCAAATTTTGCTCATAAAATGTGAAGAGTTGAGTCATAAGAAACTAGGCTAAACGCATTAGTTAATCCGAAGAAAGCACCACCATGTCAATCAGTTCCGTTTCAAACGGTGTCCATCCTTATATGCGACGCCTTCAAGCATGCCAATTACTGGACATAAGGTTTGTCTTGGCCTTACTAATTGCGGCATTTCTGACAACGGCATGCAGCAAGGGCAGCTCCGCACCTCCACCATCAAGCGGGATATCGGTATTGGCGGGTGAAAGCAGAGTCACCGTCACTTGGGATGCAACCGCTGGAGTTGAGTATTGGCTGTTCTACGGCCCGGCGAGCAGTATTTCGACTTCAAACTGGACCTCAATTTCCGGGAGCAACGTAATTGTGAACGCGGTTTCGCCGCAAGTAGTATCCGGATTAGTGAACGGTGTCACCTATTCATTCACGTTAAACGGCAGAACGAAAGGCGGGCCTGGCGGAGAAGGGACCCCTTCGGTTTCCGCTACGCCACGAATTGCCGGGGCGGTCTGGAGTGCGGGCAGCCCACTTAGCTCGAGTGACCTTCGCGCCATCATGATGGGAACCGTTTATGTCGCGGCAGGCGCTGGTGGTGTCATGTATTCGAGCAGCGATGGGGCGACGTGGGCGCCAATAAATTACACAACCACAAACAGCCTCTATGGAGCAGTGTATTCCGGTGCCTATATGGCAGTCGGCGCAGGCGGGGCTATGCTATACAGCACCGATGCCGTTACATGGGCATCTGAGCCGACAGGAACCACAAACAACCTCTATGCAATTGCAAGCAACAACGCCAGTTTGGTGGTGGCGGTCGGGGCGAACGGAACGATTATCAACAGTGCCGACGGCAAGACATGGTATGCGGCGGTAAATTCCGGCACAACAAACGACCTGTATGGCGTGGCCTACAGCACATACAACGGAGGCAGATGGTTGGCTGCCGGTGCTGGCGGCACAATAGTCACGAGCACCGACGGGACAAACTGGCAAACAGTTACTTCAAATACGACTGCGGATTTAAAAGGTATCGCTTATGGCTATAGCGACGTAACCCTCGGTACCACCGCGTTTGTGGCGGTTGGCGCCGCCGGAACGGTGGTCACGAGCGCCGATGGAATGGCTTGGACTTCGCAAACTCCACTGAGCACACGTGCGCTGAATGCGGTGACCTATGGCTTGCAGTTCGTTTCCGTTGGCGAGAATGGTGTTATTTTTACAAGCACGAATGGAACAAGTTGGACGGCACAACCATCCAACGTCGCCAGTGGTCTGTACGGGATCGTTCATTCCGGGATAGGTTATTCCGTCGTTGGTGCAGGTGGAACCAACTTGTTCTCACAGTAGTGAAGTGAGGTGGATTGTCAATAATGGTCACCAACGGATTCATAGCGTAGCTATGCGTCATTCGTTTGCTGGATCGGCGTATCCGTCGCCTGACATTACGGGCAAGAGGATACAGAGGTATAGAGAGAGGGCATTGAAGCCGTTTTTTACTTCGCAGAAGTATTGATCGTTAAGGCTGGCCGAACGGTGGGGGAGTTTTTGTTTTCGAGATTGCAAAGCTGAACAGTCGTCATGCGGTCTTGATGAATTCCAGTGCTTGGGTTGCGCTGACGATGCGAATGCCCTTGTATTGTTCGCCAAGACTGTGTAAATGCTTGTCGCCAGAGACGATAAAATCTGCTTGTGCGGATACGGCGCAGGCGACAACATGGTCATCGTCAGGGTCGTTCTCGATCACGCGCGGCACATTGTCTGGCGCGACCATGTGTGCCATGCGTCGCAATTCCCCGACGATGTGCAACGGTGTCAAGCCAGCTTGAGCCAAGCGCGCGGCGAACTTTTCGCGTGAGAGTACCTCAAGCAATTCCGCCAGTAGAACAGTGCTGCTGCATATCTCGAATACTTGCGTTCTTGCTCCGTCGAGCAGACGGCGCGGCGAACCGCTTGCGGAGATCACGCCAGAGACCAGCGTGTTAGTGTCAAGCACAACCCGCACGATCAGGTGCGCTGCACTGCGCGTTCTTGGCGTGCGGCCTGAATCTCAGCGTTGATCTCATCATCGGAGAGCGGGGGCAGGTTCAATGCGTCGAGCTTAGCGAGTGACTCACCCAGCCGCAATCCGGCAGAGGTGCGCATCTCACGCACCGCTAGAAACTCCACAAAATCTTCCACCTCCGCCAAGCGCTGTGGTGGCAGGTTTTGCAGCTTCTGAATCAGTGCAGGGGCTATTACAATCATTTTAATCTCCTCAAACTGTCAATTGCATTAATCATAGCAATATTGAGGGGCAGAATAACACTTTAATACCGATATTTTTTTAAATGACATCATATCCTGCATCTTCGACAGCAGCTTTAAGTTGTGCCGGATTGGCCTGCTGAGGGTCGTAAATTACGGTGGCGCAGTTCTGTTCCAGCGAGACTTCCACGCTGGTCACGCCCGGAGTTTTTTGCAACACATTCTTGACGCTGTTTACGCAGCCGTTGCAGGTCATGCCCTTGATGTTGAGTTGTATTGTTTCCATGTGATTGTCCCCGGCTTGCGCCTTGATAGCGTCGGCGAGTTCTTGCCAAGCTTCGACACGAAAGCCAAACCCCGAGAAAAAACAGCCTTGCCGCGCCCGTTTGCATGGCTCAACAAATAGTCAACGATTTTCGATTCATCGACGCGCAACCGCACAAAAAATGGTAATTCCATCAAACATAATCTACTCTTCCGTCACAAAAGAAATCAGTTTCTGCAATGCGGGTGAATGCGGGCGAGGATATGTGCAGCGAAGAATAGAATAGAATTTGACAAAACCAGTGGGCTGGGCGTAGCCTGCGCAGACGATTTTGGCAGCTCGGTCTTTCAAGGGGAAGTTTGTCATGCCTAATACCACTGCCACACATCAGCACTCGGCACTCAGCACTCAGCACTCAGCACTCAGCACTCAGCACTCAGCACTCAGCACTCAGCACTCAGCACTCAGCACTCAGCACTCAGCACTCAGCACTCAGCACTCAGCACTCAGCACTCAGCACTCAGCACTCAG
>Ga0315281_10010243_pt1 | contig 12926 bp, 11 predicted proteins | sample YL17G07_0_MG_FD_204540 | JGI IMG/M metagenome (GOLD analysis project Ga0315281, IMG submission 204540) | Sediment microbial communities from Yellowstone Lake, YNP, Wyoming, USA - YL17G07_0 | ecosystem: Environmental > Aquatic > Freshwater > Lake > Sediment | place: USA: Wyoming | collected... | reverse complement strand
CGCCAGTAATATCCCGATGGTAAAGGGCGATCAGAGTAGCTGTGGTGGCATGTATCGAAGCCATATTGTAAGCCTGTGAGCCGCCAACTCTGGAGGGTGGCTCGTCTTCCCAACCGCAGATAAAGAGGAATCCGCCCATGGCGAGACCGATGAGGTCTGAGGCCTTGAAATCCTTGTAAGGGCCGGTCTGGCCGAAGGGCGTGATGGAGGTCATAATCAGCCCCGGGTTGAGCTTCTTGAGGGCAGGATATCCCAGGCCCAGGGAGTCAAGATACCCCGGAGGGAAGCTCTCCACCATTATATCGGTCGTCTTAACCAGCTTCTTGAAGATTCCTTTGCCTTTGGGGCTTTCTATATTGAGGGTGATGCTTTTCTTATTAGTATTGAAATGGAACCAGTAGAGGCTCTTTTCAGGATGGGCTTTGTTGTGATAGAAGGGGCCCAGAGACCTGGTGGGGTCGCCGCCGGGCCGTTCGATTTTAATCACGTCGGCCCCGAGGTCTGCGAGCTGTTTGGTGCAGTAAATCCCTATGGGGCCGGCCAAATCGAGGACGCGGAGGTCTCCCAGAGCAGTATCCTTCACCTTTTGCTTTGCCATTTTCATCTCCTAAGCTATATATGTTGGTGACTCTGACATGAAGTTCTGCAGTGGATGTGGATGTTAGTATACTTTAACAGATACACAACGTGCAATCTGGGTATAACTGGGTATAAGGGGAAATGATGTTGGGGTAGCCTGGATAGGATTATGAATGCCTGTGCATGCAGAATGCAATTACACAATTGGAATTGAACGTAAAGTTAGAGAAAAATTGTCGGAAATGGTGTAGCTCTTCACCAGCTCAGTTAGTTTCCATGAGAGCATGAAGCACTACAGGGCGGTAGTTGGTAACTAAATTTGGCATAGAAAAGGTAAGGAGGGCAATTGGGTCGGTAGTTGGGCTTTTATTATTGCTTACTTAGTTCTTGGCGGAGGATATCATTTAGTTTGTCAAAATTGAATAGGTATCCATCAGCGCCTACCTTTATGCCGTTATTTCGTGCCCATTGGATATGAAGGTTAGGCGGGTTCCAAGTTGGGTCAAATCCTGAGAGAGCCCGCCTGAAATGCAAGAGAATGCCCCTCTCGGATGTAGACGTTTTCTTTTTGCACGCAGGACAATAGAACTGCTTCTGAGCCATTTTCCCCTCCTGTGATTTGATATTGTTTCCTATTTTTTATGAATTAGCATCGTGCATAATGTTAGGTCTACTCGCTACTTTATGAACTGCACCTCGAAAAACTTCTTAGTCTCGGCTAGTATCCACTTCCTAAGGATCGAGTCCTTTTCACGATCGGGTAAATCCCATTTTGGATTAATTTCAACGGTTACTGCTATGCGGTTGCCCTCTACTTTGGCATCAGTAACCTTGCCTCGAAAGCCGATTACATGTTCCATTTCGTACTTAGCACGTTCAAGGTTGTCTTTGGCAGTGCCACTAACAGGCTCTAAAATAACCTTCATATCTAACTCCTTGAATGTTTCGGACGACCGTGTGACGCCTTGCCAATCACAAGTTTGCGATTCTGCCAACTAGATACGACATCAGGAAACTGCTTCTGGGCTCCACACTTCTTGCAGATGCCAAGGCTCTTGTCATCAAGAACCCAGTAGTGAGCCTTGTCCTTGCTCTTGCCATCACAGAGCTTCTTTTTGCCCATCTTATTCCATCAGCAGCATTAGATTTCTTGACGACATTCTACTGCGAAACGCTTAGCTTTCTTTCTTCTTCCTTTGGACCAGGGATACAAACGAAGCGTTCCCTCTCTTGCTCCTCGATCAGGCTTACCGTTTCAGACAGCTTCCGATTATTAACCACTACTTTACCCTCTGCACTCTTCCAGGGGCAATAGGCTCTTTCTACAACGTGATGCTTGTCGATGCAATCCAAGCTAACTAGCTTCATTAGTCTACTTCCCGACCTTATCTTGCTTGAGTATTCTATGCTGCCCTGCAGAATATCTCCAGTTACATTTGGTGTTTGTGCAAGAGAATGACTTTCCATTTCTGGGCAATGGAGATCCACACTTTGGACACTTCATTTTCGATTTCCAACCCATCGTCTAGCTCCTCTCTTTGCCTTAAAACTGCCACTTGGCGGCAATAGGCTCTTTCTCTGTAGGATGTGAACCTTGCTCTGTCTCAGCACTCCTGGGAACGAACTCACCCCGTATTGTGAAAGCTCCAGTTGTGTAGGCGGGTTCATGGGACTCCACTATATGCTTCTCCCAACACTCGGAGTGGGTCATTGCCCCACAAGAGCAACTGAAAACTGTCCTACTTGTGAAAAACGGTTTGCCGCAGACTGAACAATTCACGGCAGATCACCTTCTTCCTTTCTATAACTATGCTCTCCAGCAGATACGCTGATTATTTACGAAAGTGTCCTAGAGCGGAGCAAGATCCAATGGGTGATATCCTAAAGTGGGGCAAAATCCAAGGGGAAATGTCCTGCAGCGGGGCATATTCCTACAGGAAATTCTATGATGTGACTGTACCATGCATGTTAATCAAAGTCAATAGAACCCTAGGATGCTTACCTTCGAGGACATCATGAAGCACTACAGGGCGGTGGTGGGGTTACCTTGATAGCATTATGAACCCTGTGCATGCAGCTATTACGGCGAGCGATGGGAGCACTCTTGGTTGGGTTCGATATTAAAAAGCCAATTAATTTAGCTAGTTAGCGGTCATTATCTACGTAATCTCTTGTATATTTCTTCCAGGTCTTCAAGCCAAAGTTGGGCATCGGCATCCGAGGGCATCCTCCAATCTCCCCGCGGAGACAAGCTTACTGAACCGATCTTGGGCCCTTCGGGCAGACACGTCCTCTTAAACTGGTTGGCGAAGAACCTCTCAATGAAACTCTTGAGCCATTTCTTTAGGTCTTTTAGAGTGTACTGACCTTCAAAAAGTCCCTGTTTCCTTACCTCATTTGCCAGATAAAGAATCTTGCCGGGTCGCATTCCGAAACGAATGAACGGGTAGAGATAGAAATCCGCAAGCTCGACCGGCCCGATGGTCTCCTCGCTCTTCTGGGTGATCTCGCCGTTACTTGGCCGTCGTAATTCCGGAGAGATAGGTGTTTCGAGGACATCGTACAATACTTTTTGTGCCCGGGAATCAGCTAACTCTTCGTCTGCAACCCATCTAATAAGGTAACGGACGAGCGTCTTGGGCACCGATACGTTGACGTGGTAGTGCGAAATGTGATCCCCGGAGAACGTGGCCCAGCCCAATGCGACCTCTGTGAGGTCGCCTGTTCCCAGCACAATACCGTTGAACTCATTTGCTTTGTTGAAGAAAAATTCTGTACGATATCGAGCCTGTACATTCTCAAAGACCACATCTTCCTGGCTGTCATGACCCAGGTCTCTTAAGTGCGATGTGCAGGTTCTCATGATATTCACTTGTCCGAAAGTCACACCTAATGCTTTGCACAATTTTGCAGCATTCGTCTTAGTTCTTCGTGTAGTGCCGAAACAGGGAAGTGTGTAGGCATTGACATTGGTTCGGGGCAAGCCCATAAAATCCATTGTCTTTGCTGCTACTAATAAGGCCAGGGTGGAATCAAGCCCCCCGGAAACTCCCAATACTATGCGACTCTTGTTCGCACCGGATAGCTTCGTGGCGAGAGCAGCAACCTGCATGGAGAAGATATCGCGGCATCGCTCTGCCCTTCTGCTCGGATCCTCCGGCACAAAAGGATGGGGGTCGAGAGTTCGCAGCAACCTTTCGGAAGACAGGTCAGGGACTTCTGTTTCAACAATTCTGAAAGCCTGCGATATTCGGGGAACATCGTTGAAGCTTGTGGTGACCCGCCGGTCATGTGCAAGCCTATCGAGGTCTATATCTGAGATCAAAAGCTGTGAATCTGCTGACAATCGTTTCGATTCCCGTAGTATAACCCCGTTCTCTGCGATGATGGCGTGCCCTCCGAATACTACATCGTTAGAAGACTCCCCGATACCCGCTGAAACATAACAATATGCAGCGATGCATCTGCCGGATTCTGAAGAGACCATCGTTTTACGCCAGTCTGCTTTCCCAATCACCTCATTGCTGGCTGACAGGTTGAACAGCACGGTTGCGCCTGCCTGTGCCTGGTATTCATGAGGCGAGAGGGGAACCCACAGGTCTTCACAGATTTCTACTCCGATGATGGCTGAGAGAATTCCTCGCAGTTCAAAGAGAACATCTGTACCAAAAGGGACGCGCTGTCCGGCTAGTTCGATAGTATCCGAGCAGGCATCCCTGCCTGATGTAAACCATCGGTCTTCGTAAAACTCTCTGTGAGTAGGTAAAAGAGTCTTGGGTATTACCCCGAGAATGCGGCTGTTGCTCAATACTACGGCACAGTTGAAAATCTTTTGCTCAGTAGATAGAGGCATCCCAACTATCACGACCATGTTGCTCTCGGCGCTTTCGTCCAATATGCTGCCAAGCCCTTTTTCTGCTTTCGACAGCAATGCCTGGTGTTGAACTAGATCGCCAAGGGTATAGCCGGTTATGGCCATCTCAGGAAAAGTCAGTACCTGCACTCCTTCATTCTTTGCCTTTCTTATGGCTTCGAGAATGCCTGCTACATTGAAAGGAACATCGGCTACACGGAGGACAGGGACTGCAGCGCCGATACGCAGGAATCCGAGATCCTTGCTCAAATCCACACTCTGGCCCACTTCCTACCTCCTTTCGAATGCATCAGCCTCGATTGGCCACCATCAATGTGTAGTAAGCCTTCCCCTTGTTGCTGCTATTATAGCCTTTTTGTTCCTTGTAGTCCTCTCCTGTGTCTGTTGCCTCTCCTGCTGACCAAGACATGAGGTTGTCAATCTTCTCGAAAGATGATAACCTTGAGTCCCTGGACGGCTAGTCACGGTATCGATCGATATCGTTGGAGAACATACACAGACTCCAGCGTGGGAAGGTGAAGGGGAACCATGGGTGTAAAGACCTGGCTGTCGGAGAGGGCAGATGCACCCCCCGCTTTTGTGAATGAAGCGAAACGCATTGTAGGGAAAGACAACGTCTCGGCCAAGGAGTGCGACCTCGTCGCTTACAGCCTGGACTACTGGATGTACGGGGTGTTCCTCTCGCAGTATGGCTCTCTGCCATCGCTCCCCTCCGCAGTAATCTCACCGGGCAACCGAGAGGAAATACAGGCCATTCTCAAATGTGCCAACAAGTACAAGGTACTAATAACGCCGTTCGGCGGCTGTTCCGGCGTCCTCGGTGGAGCTATACCTCTAAACGGCAGCGCCATCCTCAACCTACAACGAATGAACAGGTTCATTTCTCTGGACGAAAAGTCACTAGTTGCCGAGTTCGAATCTGGAATAATCGGCGCAAATCTGGAGCTTGAACTGAATCACAGAGGCTACTCCATGGGAAGCATCCCCCAGTCGCTCTATTGTTCCACTCTCGGAGGATGGATCTCGACCCGCGCTGTGGGCCAGTTCTCGACAAAGTATGGAAAAATAGAAGACATGGTACTCGGGATGGAGGTTGTGCTTCCTGACGGAAGCCTGCTCAATATCAGGCCAGTCCCCAGACGGTCTACAGGGCCTTCGCTGAAGGACCTGTTCCTGGGTGGAGAGGGGACTCTCGGGATTGTGACAAGGGCGGTGGTATCGGTGCACCCTGTACCGGCGCTAACCTCCCAACAATCGTTCGCCTTCCCCTCCATCGAGATGGCGCTGGAAACGGTGCGGAAGATATTGAGGGCCGATGCGAGGCCGGCGGTGGTCAGGATATTCGATGAATCCGAAGCCGAGAGATATTTCGGAGCAAAAGAAGTTACAGCTATCTTTATCTCGGAGGGCGAACCGGGTTTCGTCCGCCCTGAAAAAAGATTAATCTCAAGCATTGCTGGGCAGCATGGAGGGTCGCAGCGGGGAGAGAAGCCGGTTGAGATATGGCTTAAGAAACGTTTCGACATCGGCCTGGGCCCCACCATAATGCAGCAGGGTGGAATTGTAGACACAATCGAGGTAGTGTCACTGTTCAAAGACGCCTCAAACCTTTACAAGGATATGTTGACCTCGATGAGGGCCGTGACAGGTTCGCTGCTTGTTTCCGGGCATTTCTCGCATTTCTACAGGGAAGGGGCTTGCTTGTACATCACCTTCGTGGGCTTCCCCACTGAGCCGTATCGTTATTATGAGGACACCTGGAAAGCGGCTATGGAAGCGACTCTGAGAAACAACGGCTCTATCAGCCATCATCACGGGATTGGAATGTGGCGAATGCGGTTCATGGAGCAGGAGCTGGGCAAAGAAGGGGTGGAGCTGCTGCAGAGAATTAGGTCTGCTTTAGACCCAAACGGTATTTTGAATAGAGGAAAGCTTGTCGAAAATGGAAGATAAGAAAGAACTGCAGCAGGTAACTAACTGCGCCCTGTGCGCTAACATGTGCAAGTATAGCTGCCCCACCTATCTCGCTGCAGGGAATGAGACAATCAGCCCGCAGAAGATAGCCCGTCTCATTGTATATGAGGATAAGGGATTCATCGAAGACAGACGAGGCTTCTCCGACGTCATGTTCCAGAGCTGCATGTGCGGGGCATGCAAGCGGCACTGTATCTACAGCGACTACGACCTGCGGAAGTATATCGAGATGGGGCGAAGCAAGGCCTTCAAAGAGGGCCTGCTGCCGGGTGAGACGAAGAAACGTGTAGAAACATTCATGAAATACGGTAATCCCCAGGGCGAGCGCCAACTGATTCAAAAGGGCACTGGGACTATCGGCTATTTCATCTCCTGCTCTGCATACAAGGATGAAGCTTTGCTCAAGGCTATGGACAGGATTCTATCAGCGAGCAAGGAGAAGGTGCAGCAATTCGGCGGTGTCGATATCTGCTGCGGCGCGCCTCTCTATTACGCGGGAGATACTAAGGGATTCACGAAAGTGGCAAGGAAATTGAAGAGTGAGATCGAGGCGCGAGGACTGAAGAAGGTCATCACGATGTGTCCTAATTGCCTGAAAATGATGAGAGAACTCTATCCCGAGATAGGAGTCAGGCTGAATGTGCAGTTGGCTCACACCAGTGAATTTCTGGCTTCTCTGTTTGATGAGAAGAAGATAAAGGTAAAGAAGGTAAAAGGCACTGCAACATATCACGACCCCTGCATACTTGCCAGCGATATGAATATTACTGAAGCACCCAGGCGGATCCTCACCGCGCTTGGGTATAAGATAAAAGAGCCGGTCTACACCAGAGAGCATACGCACTGCTGCGGGGCACCTCCTGGGGCGAGACTCGGATTCAGCAAGCTGGCCGACCAGGTGAAGTCGATGCGCATCAGTGAGCTAAAGCAGACTGGCGCGGACGTCTACGTTTCAGCATGCCCGAGCTGCAAGGCCGTTCTATCAGATTTGGCTGTCAAAGACATAGCCGAACTCATTTCTGGGCAAGTGGTCCATGGAAAATGAGAAGCTGGCGCGAACAATACAGGGTGAGATAGCACAGGCGACTGGCGAGAAGGTGGCGGTCTCGGTCAGAGACAGCATAGCCGAATTGACCGGCCAAGCTGGCTCTCTTCAGAACGCTGTGGACGCCGGACACATAGCGGCTGGCTCGGAGCAGGTCCGAGAAGTGATAAACGATATCGATTACCCCGGGAAGATGCCCCTTGTCCTCCCACCCCAAATATCCGATGAGCTAACGGGAAGAGAGTTCGATGTTGTCATCGTCGGCGGCGGCGTAATAGGCCTGGCAATCGCCAGAGAGCTTTCGCGGTTTGACCTGAAGATAGCGCTCATTGAGAGGCACCATGACCTGGGCATGGACCAGACGGCACACTGCAATGCCATGATACATCCAGCCCTGCTTACAGAACGCGGTACGCTGAAATGGGAGATGAATTACAAGGGAAATGCTATGTGGGACGAGGTCGCCAGCCAGCTAGACGTCGATTTCAAACGAATAGGGACGCTTGTTGTGGCTGAGAACTCAGATGAAGAGCTGTTCCTCCCCGGTGTGGTAGACCTAGCCAGAATTCAGAACGACCCTGAGCCGAAGGTGCTGGACAGGGAAGGGCTGGACAGGATTGAGCCAGGGCTTGCTCCAAACGTCAAGAAAGGCGTACTCGTGTGGAACACGGGGGTTATCGGTGTTTTTGAACTCATTATAGCCTACGCGGAGAACGCCTGGGCAAATGGAGTACGGTTCTTTCTCGATACAAGCGCGATAGGGGTTCAGGTCGGGGATGGCAACATAAAGGCGGTGGAGACGACAAGGGGCACGGTCAAAACGCGCATCTTAATCAACGCCGCAGGGCTTTACTCTGACAAAATTGCCGAGTTGGCGGGAGACAGGTTCTTCACTATTCATCCGAGAAAAGGGGAAACTATTATTTTCGATAAGTCTTACCGGCCTGTGCAGACCGTGTTGGCTACGTTCAGCATGGTCGGCGAAAGAAATCCGTATTCCAAGGGTGGAGGCATAATCCCTACAGTCGATGGCAACCTTCAGTTTGGGCCGACGGCTGAGGAGGTAGTTGGCAGGGAGGACGTCGCCACTACTGCGATGGCGCGCGAGACGCTGTTCAATCGGTTTGCTCCGGCGCTGGAGCGGGTCAAGCCTCACTACACGAAGCCCGACAGGGGCGCTATCATCACGCAGTTCGCCGGATGCAGGGCAGCAACATACAAGGAGGATTTCATTATCGAGCCTTCGAAGAAGGTGAAGGGACTGGTGCATGTTGCCGGAATACAGTCGCCGGGACTTGCAGCAGCGCCGGCAGTATCCGAGAGGGCGAAGGAAATCATAGTTGAGAGCTGGCACCCTGCCGACAATATGAAATTTGAACCGAGGAGAAAAAAGAGCAAGCATTTCAGCGAGTTAGACCAGAGGGAGTTGAAGGAACTCATCCGCAGCAACCCTCTTTACGGACATATCGTTTGTCGCTGTGAGCACGTAAGCGAAGGTGAGATTGTGACAGCGTTGCACGGCGGCGTTGCGGCACATAGTATCGATGCAATCAAGCGGAGGACGAGGGCAGGTTCGGGGAGATGCCAGGGCGGTTTCTGCATGCCCAGGGTATTGGAGATCATCGGCAGGGAGTCGAATATCAGCAAGCAGTTGGTGACGAAGAACGGTGGAAAGTCGTTCATACTGAACGGCAAGGTGAAGCAGGTGAGAAAATGAGGTACTTTGTTGTCATCGACGGTGGGACACAGAACATCAAGGCATTCATCTTCGATGAGAAGGGAAACGAGGTATGCGGCGCCGGAGTCCCGGTAAACCCTTATTCTGCCCCACAGCCCAATTTCGCTGAGCAGGATGCTGAAACGTATCTTAGGATAGCCCAAGAGGTGACGAAGAGCGTTGTGGAGAAGTCGGGCGTCCCCAGAGACCAGCTCGTCGCTCTTGCCATTACAAGCCACAGGAGCACAATTGTGCCAGTTGATAAGGAAGGAAGACCTGTACGTCCCGCGATTACTTGGCTCGATGAGCGCAAGACGGAGGGACTCAGGCTCCCTGGCAGCCCTCTGCTAAAAGTGGCTTTCCGGGTTTCGGGGATGTCCACGAAGCTGAAGGAATATCAGCGAAGGTCGAAGTTCAACTGGCTAAAAAAGTACGAGCCGGAAAGCTACAATCGAACTCATGTATTTCTAACAATATCGTCGTATATCTTTCATGCACTGAGCGATGAGTTCAAGGATTGCTCCGCGATGATAGTCGGGCTTTTCCCTGTCGACCTCAAGGGCCTCCAATGGCATCCCTGGAAAGTGGTGTACGATGTCTTTGGCGTAGAAAGAGATAAGCTTCCTTCGCTGGTTTCGCCAACTGAAATTGCAGGGAGGGTTTCCGAGGGTGGCGCCAAGCGTTTCGGCGTGCCGCAGGGGCTCCCGATAATAATAGGCGCCGGCGATAAACAATCCGAACTCCTGGGGGCTGGCGTGGTGGGTCCCAATATCGCTGAAATCAGCTATGGCACTGCCGCAGTCATAGAAATGTTCTCCAGCAAGTATGTAACCGATCCCAAAATGGATTTTTTCACCTGGGGCGCAGCTATTCCGAAACACTATACACTTGAAGGTTTCGTCGGCAGAGGATACTGGATGGTCTCCTGGTTCCGGAGAGAGTTCGCCAAACATGTGGAGGAAGAGGCCAGGAAACTAGGCATATCGCCGGAGGAGCTACTTGACAGGGAGATGGCAAACATACCTGCCGGTTCGATGGGCTTGATCCTTCAACCTTTCTGGCACCCTGTCGAGAATGACCCCCTCTCCAAGGGCGCGATTATCGGGTTCTCCGGAGAGCATACTAGGGCGCACGTTTACAGAGCGATTATTGAAGGTATTGCCTACGAGTTGCGCAGGTTAGGCGAGAAAATGCAAAAGCGCTCGCATAACAAGGTAAAGGAGTTGAGGGTCGGCGGCGGAGGCTCGAAGAGCGACGAGGTCATGCAGATCACTGCGGACATTTTCAACGTGCCAGCTTGCAGAATGCACACCAGCAACCTTGCAGCATTGGGCGCAGCCATGGATGCCGCTGTCGCCCAGAAAGTCTACAGCAGCTTCGCTGAGGCCGCCGCTAATATGGTGAGGGTGAAGAAGACCTTCACTCCACGCCAGGAGAACGTCGTAATCTATGACAGGCTGTTCAATGAGGTATACAAGAAGCTCTATCCTGCTCTCACCCCGCTGCACTATAAAATAGCTGAGATCACAGGATACCCGAAGGTGAAATGACGCAGTAAAGGAATACATATTGGCTCGTGCGCTTAATGGGAGACGTGAATGCAGGCTGACGTAGCTGTAATTGGCAGCGGGCCCGCGGGGCTTGTTGCTGCCATAGAGGCGTATCGAAGCGGCGCCAAGAATGTCCTTCTTCTAGAAAGGGAAGAAGAGCTCGGCGGCATCCTGAAACAGTGCATACACAACGGCTTTGGCCTGGAGCAGTTCAAGAAGGACTACACCGGTCCCGAGTATGCGGAGCGTCTCATAGAAGACCTGGGGAAAACAGGAGTTCGCTGCTTCCTGAACACGATGGTGACCGGCATATCAGCGGACAGGACAGTAACGGCGGTGAATTCTGAGAACGGCGTATTTCAGATTGAGGGAAAGAGCGTCGTTCTTGCCATGGGATGCCGGGAGCGTGCCAGAGGCAGCATCAACATTCCGGGCACGCGCCCGGCTGGAGTCCTGACCGCCGGAACGGCACAAAGGCTGGTAAACATCGAGGGCTATCTTCCTGGAAAAGAGGTCGTTATCCTGGGCTCTGGAGACATCGGCCTCATCATGGCGAGGAGGCTTACTCTGGAAGGGGCCCAGGTCAAGGGCGTGTACGAGATAATGGATTACCCGGGAGGGTTGAAGAGAAACATCGTTCAGTGTCTCAATGATTTCAATATACCCCTCTATTTGTCACACACGGTCACGGAGATACGGGGCAGGGAGCGGGTAGAAGGTGTCGTCGTATCTAAAGTGGACGAGAAGATGCAGCCTATCGGGGGCAGTGAAAAATTCATACCATGCGACACTCTGCTTCTCTCTGTAGGTTTGATCCCAGAAAACGAACTGTCAAAAGGCGCAGGGGTAGAACTGAGCCGAACCACAACCGGGCCTGTTACCGCAGAGACGATGGAGACGTCGGTGCCGGGCATATTCTCATGTGGTAACGTCTCAACCGTATTCGACCTGGTTGATTACGTTGCCCAAACCGGCATGTCCGCCGGCAAAAACGCCGCTGGATTCGCTAAAGGTGACTGGAAGGAAAACGGAGGGGCGGTCGAGGTGGTTCCGGGAGAGAATGTGAGAGTCGTTTTCCCTCAGCGGTACTGCTTCAGAGACGACCTCATTCTTTATATCAGGCCAGCAAAGCCGGTTGAGAAACCGGTGGCACTAAGCATCGCTCCAGTCGGGATATCCGTTAAGAGACTATACGCCAGGCCAAACGAGATGATCAGGGTGAAAGTGGCTAGGGATAAGCTGAAGAAGGTCACCGGAGCCATCGAGGTCAGTATTACGGAAAGATAGGCATGGACATCGAGAAAAAGCATTTTACCTGCGTTACCTGTCCTGTCGGATGTGAGGTCGATGTAGATGTTCGGAACGGCAGCATCGTTTCCATGACAGGGAACAAGTGCGATAAGTTGAAGGAATTCGTACTACAGGAATTGAAGGAACCGATGCGTGTTCTGACCACTACGGTCCGCATAAAAGGTGCGAAGTGGGCCATGCTTCCGGTGCGCACGGATAAACCAATCCCCAAACGATTGTTTACGCAGGCGATTGGAGAGCTGGCAAAAGTCGACCTGCGGACACCGGTGCATATCTCCGAGGTGATAGTCAAAGATATCGCAGGCAGCGGGGCAAATATTGTAGCCACGAGAACCATGGAAATCAGAGAATGATGGTGTTGTGGGAGGTAAAAAAACATGGAACATACAGAAGACACATTCAAAGGAGACAAAGGTCTTAATCTCTTCTATCAATGTTGGCTGCCGGATAAGAAACCCAAGGCAGTGTTGCTAGTCGTCCCCGGAGCCGCTGAGCATAGCGGACGCTATACAAACCTGGTGAACTACTTCGTGCCCAGAGATTACGCAGTTTGCGGTCTCGATACTCAAGGACATGGTAAGTCAGAGGGTCTGCGGTGTTACATCGATAGGTTCTCGGACTATATAGATGACATCAAGATTTTCTTCGATATAGTTCATCAGAAGTATGCTGACCGCAAGGTATTCCTCGTTGGCCACAGCATGGGAGCAACCATCGCCGTAGCCTATGTCGTCAAGCATCAGGCCGACCTGGCCGGGCTCATAATCTCCGGAATGTTTTTGAAACCAGGCTCCAGTATCTCACCGGTATTAAAGCCCGTAGCTCCGCTAATTTCCTTTTTGTTCCCTAAAATGGGTGTAACTGTCCTCGATGCCA
>Ga0315281_10010242_pt1 | contig 12926 bp, 10 predicted proteins | sample YL17G07_0_MG_FD_204540 | JGI IMG/M metagenome (GOLD analysis project Ga0315281, IMG submission 204540) | Sediment microbial communities from Yellowstone Lake, YNP, Wyoming, USA - YL17G07_0 | ecosystem: Environmental > Aquatic > Freshwater > Lake > Sediment | place: USA: Wyoming | collected... | reverse complement strand
CTGGTAGCTTGGTGAGTGTGAGAAACAGCTCCATTGCTTCTTTGACAAAGCCATGCTGGTATTCCGAGGAGCCCACAGTCAGGAGCGCGGGAGCGAACAGTGGGTCGATGGCCAGTGCAAGGAATCCGGGAGGCCATTTAGATTGCGGCAGTGTCTCGGCCACTGATGTGAGGAGGGCCATATTGAGGAGGTCGGACGCCATGGATGAGTCGTACTCCCACTGCGCTGCCATTCTCCGTTTCTGCGGAGCGGCATGAGCATACTCTAGTCGCAGTGACTTCAGTCCCGAATCCCAAGTTATTAACATAGAGAAAGAGCTGTATCCAGTAGGTTTCTTCATGATGATTTCGCCCTAACGTCAGAAATCAGCGGCGGCTATCAGCCGTCCGCTGGAATGATTTGGTGCGGCGATTCTTACAAATCTTTAGGGGTTAGGCCGGTGTGCTTGGCAATGCTCGCCAACATCTTCGGTCCGATCTCTTCATGATCATGAAATGCGAAAATGTAGTCAGGCCAACCGGCCCGAGTAAGAACGCGGTGAGAGGTGGCGGACTGCCGTTTGATTGTCCAACCAATTCGAAGCAAAGCAGCGAGGACTTGACGGGCTTTGGTTGAAGGCCATTGGCTCATGCTGATACTGCGAATACTTCCTTAAGTTCTGGAATCTCTTCCCCATGTTCAAGCCTGTCAGCCAATACTCGCAAGGCCAATGCTTCTGCCTTTGAAATGGCCTCATTCCGGCTATCCCCATACGCCATCACTCCAGGAAGCTCTGGGATTTCAGCAATCCAGCGGCCATCGTCTTCTCTATCTATTTCGATCTTCATGGGGTCACCCTATAAAATATAATATCTCACTCCGACGGAGTGTGCAATCCTTTATTTTCCCTGAATCACCCAGACACCGGGCCGTAGTGTCTGTTTTCACTTCGTTGTTTGGACCATGAGTGGTTTGCCCTCCAGGTTCAGCGCGATTTCGAAATGCTTAACCCCCGCATCATATTCTCGAAAAAGCACCCGTGCTGTTGGAGCAACACAGAGGGGAACTACCAATTTGTAATAAATTACAAGACCATGCACACTTACATAAAGCTGCGACGTAAGCCCGGTCGGTGTTTACTGACTTGTTCTACCTGTAGATAATTTCATAGTCCTTCAATTAGCTTGTAATACTCCTTGATTGTACGAATGGATTCCATCGTGGTTTGGAACAAGATCCAACTGAGAACAAGGATTCCTATGGTGAGCCCGATCTTCCATGCCCGCGTCGTTTATGGACGCCACCAAATCAGGGGCAACGCCAGAGGCCCCACAGAGCAGACTGCGATGATAATAAAGGATTTTCGGAAATACCATTGAATCTTTTCTTCTGCAAAGCGTGGGGGGGTGGAGGCATCCAGAAACTCACCGCAGTGTTTACACTTTATCGCGTCGTCTTGAATATCTTCAGCGCAGAAGGGACACTTTTTCATTATCATCTCTCTTGGTAGAACGGCGAGCTAACCCAACTTCCGCATTCGGTGGAACCATTTTGATTGTTTCGTGCACACCGTCGTCGGAAAACCCTTTGTTTTCAACAGGTGGGTTACGGATTCGCCAAAATAGTGACTAAGCAAAACATAGTGACTGAAAAACGTCTAACCCCCCGTTAATAAAGGATTCTGGTCCTTTGACTGCGGAAGTTGGGCTAAGTGGCGCACGGAGTGTAGCGTAGTGCGTCCACTTGAGCGCTGGGTTATGCCAATGTTATTACTTTATTCCGTGCTTATCAAAAAATAAGGGCGAATAGTTTCAAGTATTTTTGGGCCAATTCCTTTTACTTTGAGCAAATCATCTACGGTTCTATAGGGGCGACCGACTATAATTCTTTCAGCAAGAACAGGACCGATTCCTTTGATAGATTGAAGTTCTTTTTTGCTGGCAGTGTTTAGGTCAAGCAAGCTTTGGGGGGATGGGGCTTTTTTTACTTGGCTTTGTAATTCCTTTAATTCCTGATCTTCACTACGTTGCTTTGCACGAAGTTCGGCAATCCGATCTGGATCGCTCTCCGACCAAATGCCGATGTGTTTTAAAATGGCAGAAATCTCCATATCCCTGAGTATTTCGAACATTTCATCGCGCGATGTTCCCGCGGGCGTTTTCCTCCCTACACCGTGAGTACGGGCAAAACCATTTTTAACGAGCAGACTCGCCAAATCATTTCCGTCAGCAGTAGTAATGAATCCATACATACGGCCTTTGGGTGACCTTCCCAAAGCACTTGCGAAGTCTGTATAAAGAGTAAAAGGTTTAGCAAGGATGCGCTCAACAAAAAATTTTGCCTCATTCCCAAAATGAATGGTGCGCTCTGCACTGATTAATCCAAAATAACGTGTTTGCTCCCTTACTCTCTGTGCATCGCTCTTAAAGCTGATGGAAGTTTCAGGGCAGTCAACGAAATAAAGCCTCACATGGAAAGATTTTCCATTAGCTTCCACAAGAAAGCTATCCCCATCATTTGCTGGATCATTTATCAATCTCCCATTGGAGAACATTTGCAAATCAGCAGAAAACGATGGAAGAATGCCTCCAAACATCAGCACTGCTACTACGAATAAAAACCTGATTGTCGATTGAATAAATCTTTTCATAACGTAACCTTATGGGCCTAACGTCGAGGGTGATTCTTTTTGCATTTCATTCAATGGAGCGGCTTGCTCTACCCGAGCACCGCCAAAGCTTTCGTGGCGAACAATCGGACCCTTTCTGGAGTCAGTGGATCCATGCCGGCAACATCGTCAACACCATGATGGCTTGGCAGTGATGCATCGTTGAGCGCCACCAATTCCGCGAGTTTCACTTGAAGCGGATATAGTCGAGAACCTGGGGCGCTCTCTCGAATTTTCCTGATCATATCCCCCAGGGAGTCGCGCGTTTCGAGCGGCGGCCCCGGATACAGGTATCTGAGTCGCTGCTCAACGTAGGGCCGAATGCTAACGGCTGCCTTTGTGTGATCGCCGCCCTTTTCTAGGTAATCAGCGAGCGCGAGGTAATCCTCAACATATTCCGTCTGGGTGGCCCGCTCGATATCCCAACGTGTCAGATGGCTACCGTGCGCTGTCCTCTCCACTTGGAGAGGCACTATCGGTTTCAGCTTCCTGTCTCTCCACATCATTGCGGCCAGACGCTCGTCGTGAGTGAGGACAACTACTTGAGCTCCACGTGATCGCAATTCGCGCGTGACGCCCTCGATTAGGCTTCGCCGAGTGCAGCCTAAGCTATTCACGGGGTCGTCAAGAACAATGACTCTCCCACTCAAATCGGCGTGGTCTTTCAATCTCGCGAAAAAGAACGAAAGGGCGAGAGTGTATTTGTCTCCCTCGCTGAGTACGGTATCGAAAGATGGTTTGTCTACGCAGACACCGAGTTGGATCTCATGTCCATGCGCCTTGAGTGTGTATTGAACGCTTGCCTTGCCACTCGGAAATCGTGGCTCGATTGACTCGATTCTTATGTCGCATCCAAAGTGCTCGAGGTAGTAATTGATGCCAGTCTGATACCTCCCAACCACCGTTGCGGCATGGTCATCGATAAACTTCTTCAGTGCGGTCTTTTCTTCATCAAGTTTCGCGCGCTTCTCGATTAGGGTGTTCCTCTTGCCAAGGAGGCTCTGTGCCAGTGGTTCAAATCGTGTCTTCTGGTTCTCCAGTCGGTGTAGACGAGTTTCAATCACGGCTATGTCGGCTTTCGACAATGCGGCCTTCCGATCCTGTGCTTTCTTGCCGATCAGGGAGAGAATGTCGTTAAGTCCGATCAATGTGTCAGTCGCACGCTTGTATTCAGCTAGGGCCTCGCCTATCGATGCGGGGTCTATCTTATCGAGTGGTCTGGAACTCTTGAGGGCAAGAACATTGTCAAGTAACTCGGCCCCGCGTTTCCAAGCGACTTCGGCATCGGCTAGCGATGACTCAAAACCGGCTTGGTCGAGGGCCATTTCGTCAGTCCACTGAGCCGCGACCGCAACTTGATTCAGAAGTGATGCGCGAATCTGGGGAAAGGCGGCTAGACCGAGCCTCTCGCGCACGGTGCGAATCTCCTCCGAAAGTGAAGTCGCGAAATTGCGATACGCCTCGCTGAAGTATGACCTGATCGCAGCAACTAACTCGACACCGAGAATATCCTGAGCACAGAATGGGCACTTGTCGGCATCGGTTATATGTCGGGCGCCATAACCGAGCCAACCTTCCCCCTGGTCATCTAGATGATTCTTGATGTGATCCCGAACGAGCAGCGCCGCTTTTTCACTAATGCCCTCTTCGCTCTTCCGGAGAAGAGCTGCAAGTTGCTGGGCATCAATGGTGGGTAATGCCACAGGTCCAGTTACTGTCCGCGCAAGAATGGCCTCCCTGCTCTGGGCTTGCTTCAGTTCGGCGCGAGTCTTTTCCAATTGCTCAACGATATTGGGGTCATTCGACAGCCCAAGAAAGGTTTCAAGGGTGTCCGGCTTCTTGATGAGCAGTTGGAGATCTTTATCGATTCCGTTCATTTCCTTAAGTGCGGCTCTCGCTTCATCGTCGGCATCCGCAAGTCTCGACACTTTCTCAACGGCTTTTCGCCCGAGGATGAGTTCGCAAAGGTTTCTCCGATGCTCGGGGTCAACGCCGGTGGCGGCGTGAACGTTGCGGGTTACAAACCCTGGGTAGAAGATGTCGAGAGTGTCATAAGGGGGCTGATCGTCCCAATTGCGCCCATCGAATGTGTAAACCCTGCCGTCTAGAGTTACGACTACGCTAGGAGCGACGTCTCCGGGAAGACTTCTGCGTCTGACAAGCTCCGCGCTATTCCGCTCGCGCAAGGAGTCAAGGATTGCTGCAATCGTCGATTTGCCCACACCGTTCTCGCCGTAGACTAGTGTGACTTCGCCAAATTCGCATCCTGCTGAATGCGCGTAAGCTTCGAATAGTCCAACTTTCGCTATCTTATCGATTCTCTCAAGCATTGAGCTCCCATTTACCAGATGCATCTACGAGCGTACAGATCAGGATTCGGATCACCTAACCCTTGAGCTCAGCGGCGCGCTTTAGCGCGTCCGCTGAAACGAATTGTTATCTGCGGTGGTAAGGTGACAAAAGATATGGATTCAAGCTGTAATCTAATCACCAACCATTCTATCGCCTTCACCAGCATCTTCAGCATCTTCCAGCAGATTTTGGGGAAGTATGGCTGTGACCTCACCGACTGGAAGCTCTTGCACATCCTTGAGTTTCCTCCCGACGGCTCTTGACCTCACCTTGGCCTTCTCGATTGTTTCCGATGCCTGATTCAGCTTCGTCTGCACTGCGTCCAGAACATCGCCATACTTCGTCCACTCGGTCTTGACCGCTGCAAGGAGGCTCCAGACCTCGCTAGAACGTTTCTGGATGGCAAGCGTGCGGAAGCCCATTTGAAGACTGTTCAAAATAGACCACAGGGTAGTCGGGCCAGCGATGACCACACGGCACTCTCGTTGGATGACCTCGGTCAAACCCGTCCTGCGAATAACTTCGGCAAAGAGGCCCTCTATGGGCAAGAACAAGATGCCGAAGTCCGTGGTTTTTGGCGGGTTTAAGTACTTTTCGCTGATGTCTCGTGCGCAGTTCTTGACACGGTTCTCTAGTTGTTTTCCTGCCGTCTCCACACCTTCGACATCAGCCCGCTCCTGAGCCTCGATCAGGCGTTGATAATCTTCGACAGGGAACTTGGCGTCAATCGGGAGCCAAACGGTCTCATCGTTGTTCGCACCTTGTCCCGGCAACTTAATCGCAAACTCGACACGCTCGCCACCATCCTTCGTGGCCACGTTGGTGGCGAACTGATCGGGATTGAGCACTTGTTCCAACAACGCCCCAAGCTGCACTTCACCCCACGTCCCACGCGTCTTGACATTCGTCAGCACCTTCTTTAGGTCGCCAACACCCGTGGCAAGCGTCTGCATCTCTCCAAGCCCCTTGTGCACCTGCTCCAGACGTTCGCTGACCTGCTTGAAGGACTCGCCCAGACGCTTTTCCAGCGTCCCCTGGAGTTTCTCGTCCACGGTTTGCCGCATTTGGTCAAGCTGTTTGGCGTTGTCAATCTGCATGCTTTGGAGTTTGCCTTCCACCGTGACCCTGACCGCCTCCAGCTTCTTCTCATTTGTATCCGAAAGCTTCCCAATCGTAGATGACATGGCTTCAAGCTGGATCTTTTGGACATTGGCCAACTCGCCCATTGTTTTGGTGGTGGCTTCCGTGATCCCCTTGAGTGCTGCTATGACCTCTTCCCTTAACTGTTTGGCTCCGGTGGCGGATTCCGTTCGTATACCATCGAGTTTCTCGCCACTGGTCTTCGTCAACGAGGCGATCTGCCCGGAGAATGCCTCAAGTTGAACTTTCTCGGCGACGGCCAAATCTTTCATCGTCTTAGCCATCGTCTCCGAAATGCTCTTGAGGGTCGTTACAACTTCTTCTCGCAGTTGTTTGGCTCCAGTGGCAGACTCGGCACGGACTCCATCCAGCCGCTCACCGCTGGCTTTGGCGAAGGTGGTAAGCTGACCGGAGAAATCATCGAGTTGCCCCTTCTGCATGCTGGCAACATCCATCATTCGTTGTACCACGGAATCACCGAAGGTCTTGAAGGCTTCAGTGAGTTCCTGTCTTTGCTCTCTCGCTGCCTTACCCTGTTCGTCTCTGCTCTGGGCCCCTTCCTCTCTAACCGCACGCTCGGTACGTTCCTGTGCCTTTTCGAAAGCATCAAGGCGGGAAGCAAGTACGGAGGTATTGGCTTGCGATGCTTTCTTTAAAAGCATGAGCAAGAGAGCCACTGTGGCGATCAGCAGGACGACAATCACGATCATTAAAATATCAGTCACGGGCGATCTCCTTCTAAGAATTTCGTGTTTTGGTCATCATCTGGCAGATAACTATAGAACTCAGCGGCGCGGCTTTCTGCGTCCGCTGAAGTGGTTATATGGCGTCGTTCCTTACTTTTACAAATATTCTATTCTTCACCCTTTCAATTAAATAAGTGTATTATTGACGGCTTTTATTAACTCTTGATTCACCACTAGAATAATCTTTTCTCAACCGTCATAAATATCCAAACCAAGATAGAGTCTTTTTAGCACATTCAGCGAGTTTATCAGCCGAGTTATTATCTCATATGGGTTCTTGATTTCCTATCGTACAATTTAACGAAATCATCGTCGAAAAAGCTTGGATATTTTTTCATAAATTGTAAAATTGTGTCCCGTGCTTTCTTGGTTTCATTAATTTGGCTGTTATTTCTTATATGATTCTTAATTTCCTTAATCTGGCGCTGAGTGAAACGAAATTCATTCAATATTTTTTCAGCCCAATCGCAGGCATCATCATATGTGCCACTTTCGCCGAATTCCTTGATCAAGGCATCAATCACCGGTTCTGATAAGGAGGTATTCTTTGCGACATGCTTAACGATTTTCCAGCAAGATATTTCGAATTGTTTTTTATTGAACCTTAACGCCTGTGTATTGGCTATCATTCCCATCGGAGCCTTAGATATCATTATCGGCAATATTTCAACATCTCTGCAATATGCAAAACCGGTCTCTTGTTGGCAAAAAAAGGACGTTATGAAACCAGGGGTAAGTAAGGGCGGAAACAAATCGCATTTCTCAAGCGCCTTCAAAATTTCAGCTGGCCACTCAGTTTGGGGCGGGATGTCCTCGTGGGCCAGAAAACAGTTGAATCCATACTTATCAAGGTATTCCTTGATTCTTCCAGCCGTTTTCTTGATATCAGATGCGTAGCTTATGAACGTGTTCATATTCTCCCGGCCTAAATGGTTGTCTCGGCTTCGAAAACCGGATTAGGCTTATCCCACTCAATAAGAAGATCAAGTACATTGATCAATTTGACGGGATAATTACTAACGTCCAGTCCATCGTATTTGTTGTATGCTGCTTGGACTTTCCCGTATTTATCAGTCTGGCTTTTTGAAACCCCTGTTATGTTTTCGAATTCAGGGTTAACAGTTATGATTCGCCCAACGCTTTCATCGAGAGCCTCCCTAATGAATCCATTCTCTTTGAAAGTGCTCAATTCCTGTTTTTCCTTGTCGGTTTTGTCTGACTTGTCTTCAGGGAAATCGATTGGATCAACATCATGAAGAACAACATATGGTATCTTGAACCGGTTTAGGACCCTCATGAAAATATGGATATTATTCTTCCCGCCACACTCAACTACACATATATTCTTCGCAGATAGGTCATACTTCTTGTCGAGAGCGATTAATTCGGAAGAACAGAATGGTATTATAAACTTTTCAGTGTCGCCTTCAACAAGAATGACTTTTTTTGCAAAAAACATCTCACTTCTTGAAAGGTCAAATAGACTCATACAGCGGAAGACTTTTCTCAATCTCTTCTGGCTCTCTGGATCTTCTGTATCGAATATGTCGCCTCGATACTGGCATAACTCAGTGGGACCATTATTTTCCCTATTTACAATAGCGATATTTTGATAATTGTGCATATTCACGAAAAAATTCGAATGGGTGCATATAATCACTTGGTCCGTATTGGATATCTCCTCAAGGACACTAAACATTTTGCGTTGGCCGTTCGGATGCCAGTACAACTCCGGCTCTTCAATGGCGAGGATAAAGTTTCCGAACAGAGGGCCTTTACCTTGTGACTTCTCAGTATCACCGATAAATTTTGCATACGCCCTGATATAAGCAAAGACAAGCGCTCTCTGAAGACCGTGCCCTTTGGCATTTATGCTTGTTAGAAGCGAATCGTCAATATTGACAATGGTATCTTTGAATAGATCAATCAGTTCTGGGGTGACAATCTCAATCGCAACTTTGGTATTCGGGAGGTTCTCACTGATCATCGAGGACAATGTGGTTTCGAGATCCTTTATCTCCTGGAGACGTTCACTGTCGTCACCATTCGGTCTTTTATTGAGGTATTTTCTCAGGCCCTCTATCTGTTGCTTAACCTCTTCGAATTTCGGATTTTTGCTCACGATCCTATTTGTAAGGTCATTGATTAACTTGCCGAATACTGTTTGCTGTGTTGTTTTAGATTCATCCTGTGCGTCCTTAACAGCAGGAACCAAATAAAACCTTGGTAAGAGGCTCCCAAATACCTCCTTGTATCCTCCTGGATTAGCGATCCATCCAGGTTCTCCCATCTCAACAAGGCCTTTATCGATATGCTCTTTGACACCATCCTTGTAAGATGTCTGGGTCACAGTTCCTTTATCGGTCTTAAAATAATCAGGAAGGCCCTTTTCATCGACAATTTTTTTCAAATTTGCCTTGTACTCATCCAACCTGCTTAAGTCGAATTGCTCTTCAATTGGCTTTGCCTGCCACCCAAAGAATTGCATGTTATATTTTGCAGAATTTTCTTCCCGCAGGATGACTTTTTTGACTTTAATCGCACCATTGTATATCCAATTTTTCAAAATGGGATGATTCTTCTCAGCCTCTTCCAGACAATCATAGGTTAAAGTTAATGATATAGGAAAAGAACAGACTTTGAAACAGAAGCATTCCTCATCAATGCCACGTACAGAGTCTTGATAGAAAAGCTCCAGTGCACGAAGGATATTGGATTTTCCACAATTGTTTTCACCCACCATGATCAACATGTCTGACATGGATACAAACAGGTTCTCAATGGTCTTGAATCTTTCTATTTCAATATCCTTGAGTTTCATATCAGTCACCTATAGGTCATTAATCAAATCCAAGCCATATAACGTTAGAGCTCACCGGCGTGCAAAAGCAGAGCGAAGCGACGCTTTTGCACGCCGGTGTGGAGCGAATTGTTAGGCTTGCGCATTATGAGCTTCCGAAAAGTTATCAGGTGACGGCGCCCCGCGCGCAACCCAATCAAACCTGAAAACGTCGGCCTGGGCTTGGGGGACGTTTTCGGCAGCGATAAAACCAACGCCTAGCATCCCTGAAACCTCGCTTACAACAAGCACAGTAAGTGGGGGGTAGTGTATGAGCAAGGCAGTACGACTGGACAGGGCCCAGAAGTCCTCCAACTGCGGGTGTGGGTACACCAATCAGACGGGCGACAAGTTCGTATGTAAGAATCTGGCGATTACGTGCGGCCAGCCCAAGCAGAGACCAAAGCTGAAGCGCGCGTTGGTATTGGTTCATAGATTCCTCCTCTTATTGAATTGAAAGCCTAACGATTAATCTATCAAATTACCGTTTGTGGTAAAAAATAGCATAATTTTTTGTACAAAGGCAACAAAAATTTCGTTAAAATTACGAATTTTTTTGACTTGATTTCGCTTTTATGCAAAGTAAATTACCCCGCCCCCAAGGGCGGGGCTTTAAAACCTAAATTCTCTAAACCCAAAACCGAGATCCCGAAACAAGTTCGGGATGACAAAAGAAGAAGGCCAATCCCCTGTTGTCATGCTGAACTCGTTTCAGCATCTGATCAGGTTTTCTCTGCCTTTAGTAGACACACCTTTCATCCCCGTCCACAGGACGGGGTTTTCAGGTGCGATTTCTAATAAAAGAGTTGGCGAAAAGCGTTGGCTTGCGGTAAAAATAGCCCTGTATTACTCTAAAGCTAATATGTACGAAGCGATGTTCTATAAAAAAGATAAAGGAACAACTGTCCAATGTCTTCTTTGTCCAAGAGAATGTGTCATCAGCGATGGGAAAAGGGGATTCTGTCGGAACAGAGAAAACCGGGGAGGAACATTATACACTCTTGTCTATGGTAGGCCTGCCGTTGTTGACATCGGACCCATAGAAAAGGCTCCTCTCTATCATTTCATTCCCGGCCATTTTCGATTATGTCTCACCTGTGCGAGTTGCAATCTGAGATGCAGACACTGTCAAAACTGGTATCTTTCACAGAAGAGTTTTGAAGAATTGAACCACCATTCCTACTCTCCTTTGGAAATTGTCCAACAGGCAAAGAAACAAGTCCTGAATTCCATCTCCTTCACCTACACCGAACCAACGGTTTATTACGAATATCTCTATGACATCTCCTCCATCGCAAGACAGATGGGGATGAAGACTTCAATCGTCTCAAATGGATATATCAATCGAGAACCTCTTCTAAAACTTTTAACGGTCTTGGACGCAGTGAAGATCGATCTCAAGGGGTTTCACGAAGCATTTTATGAAGAAATCTGCTCTGCAACCCTGAAGCCCGTTTTGGAATCCCTTCTCACCGTTAAAAAAGAGAATGTATGGCTGGAGATTGTTAATCTGGTCATCCCCACTTTAAATGATGATCCCAAAATGATTGATGAGATGTGTCGATGGATTAAAGGGAATTTGGGGGTTGATACCCCGCTCCACTTCACCAGGTTTTCCCCCAATTATAAATTGACCCACCTCTCCCCTACCCCGATCTCCACTTTGGAATCTACCTATGAGATTGCAAAGAAGAATGGTTTGAGGTATGTTTACATTGGAAATGTTCCAGGCCATATTCATAACTCAACATTTTGTCCTTTTTGCAATCTGAAGGTCATCCATCGAACACACTTCGATGTCTTAGAAATGAATGTGGTGAATGGGAAATGCAAATTCTGCAATGCTTCTATTCAGGGAAAATGGACTTAACTGAAATGCGGAATGCAGATTGCGGATTGCGGAATGAATTTAGGAAAGTCTTGTTATCATATACTCCGCATTCCGAATTCCGAACTCCGCATTCGAAATGGGGGTAAAAATGGATCTTTTTGATTTAACTGGAAAAGTAGCGCTGGTGACTGGAAGCACAAAGGGTTTGGGCGAAACTTCGGCAAAGGCCCTGGCTAAGGCAGGTGCAGACGTCGCAGTTTGCGGCAGAAATCCTGCTGACCTCAAACGGGTGTCAGCCGAAATCCAGGCGACGGGTCGAAATTCAGCAGGATTCGAGCTGGATGTCCTCTCCAAAGAGAAAGTTACAAAAGGTATTGAGAAGGTACTGAGCCACTTCGGTCGCATCGATATACTCGTTAATAACGCCGGTACCAACTATCGGGTTCCAGTCCTTGAATATCCCGAGGACAAGTGGGACCTGATCATCAACACCAACCTGAAAGGATATTTTCTGGTGGCCCAGGCTGTCGTTCCTCAGATGATCGAACGGGGATACGGCAAGGTAATCAACATGAGTTCAATTTTTGGAAAAGTGGGCCTCGCCACTCAGTTAGCCTATGCCTCCTCTAAGGGTGGTGTTGAACAGATGACCAAGGTCATGGCTCTTGAATGGGCAAAACTGGGTGTGCGTGTGAATGCAATTGGCCCGACTTATTTCGAAACCGATATGGTCAAGCAGATTCGCAACGACCCTGCGAGGTTCAACTTCATCAATGAGCGCACACCTATGGGCAGATGGGGCTATCTCCCCGAGCTGGAGGGAACGGTGATCTTCCTGGCCTCGAAGGCCTCGGATTTCATCACTGGTCAGGTCATTTATGTGGACGGGGGTTGGACGGTCTGGTGAACACTTCAAAGGTTGAGGTTAAGGCTGAGGTCAAGCTTTGAGTTTTTTAATTGATAGGTAGGAAACAAACTGAAAATAATAAAAAGAATCGGAATTAAATACTGCGGAGGATGCAACCCCGGTTATGAAAGAGTGGAGATGATCGAGCGGGTTCAATTTCGATTCAACGACCGATTCCTTTTTCTCCGTCATGACGAACCGGATATAGAGGTAATGGTTCTCATGAGTGGATGTCACAGAGCCTGCGCAGGCAAGGATCTGAATACAGCAAAAATTCCCCGCTGTTCAGTCACAGGAGAAAACGACTTTGATACCTTAATAAACTGGCTAAAATCATTTGATCAGAAAGGAGATTTCTGATGAGTTCACCGAATCAATCCAGACGATGGCTTTCCTTATACCCCAAAGATTATTCGCCCGACTTGACTCCGGAAGCCACAAATCCTTTAGAGCACCTCAGGAAA
>Ga0315281_10010241_pt1 | contig 12926 bp, 11 predicted proteins | sample YL17G07_0_MG_FD_204540 | JGI IMG/M metagenome (GOLD analysis project Ga0315281, IMG submission 204540) | Sediment microbial communities from Yellowstone Lake, YNP, Wyoming, USA - YL17G07_0 | ecosystem: Environmental > Aquatic > Freshwater > Lake > Sediment | place: USA: Wyoming | collected... | reverse complement strand
ATCGGCGGCGTCGTGGGCGAGAACTTGCGCCGCGCGCTCCCCTGGCTGCCGCAAGCGAAAAAACTCCTCACCGTCTACTGCGACGTGCCGCTGACGGTTAAACCGGAGGAACTGGTGCCGCAGCCGCGCGGAGAGTCCGAAATTACCGGGCTGTTCCAGCGCTTCGGATTCAAAAGCTGGCTGAAAGATCCGGCGCAGGCGAGCGCCGCGGCATCCGAACCCGCGCCGGGGCAGACCCCGAGCAGGCCGGAGCCGATCGAACGCCATTACGCCACCATTGCCGACGAACAACAGCTGGTCGAGTGGCTGACGGCGCTCGATAGCGCCGCGCTGACCGCTTTCGACACCGAGACTACCGGCCTCGACCCTTTGACCGCACGCTTGGTGGGCATGTCTTTTTGCGTCGAACCGGGGCATGCGGCGTATCTGCCGCTTGCGCACAACTATGCCGGCGCGCCGCCGCAGCTGGGCGTGGAGCGCGCCCTGGTGCTGCTGCGCCCCTGGCTCGAGAACGCGCACAAGCCCAAGCTCGGCCAGAATCTCAAGTACGATGAGCACGTACTCGCCAATCACGGTGTGGCGTTGCGCGGCGTTGTGCACGATACACTGCTCCAGTCCTACGTGCTCGAGTCGCATCTGCGCCACGACATGGGCTCGCTCGCCGAGCGCCATCTGCACCTCGAAACCATCAGCTATGACGATGTCACCGGCAAGGGCGCGCAGCGCATCGGTTTCGAACAGGTGAACGTGGAGCGCGCCACAGAGTATTCGGCCGAGGACGCCGACGTGACCATGCGCCTGCACCGGTGCCTGTATCCCAAGGTGCAGGCCGAGTCCGGCCTCGAATACATATACCGGTCGCTCGAAATGCCGGTGCGCGAAGTGCTGTTCAGGATGGAACGCACCGGCGTGCTCATCGACGCCGCCCTGCTCGAAGCGCAAAGCCGCGAACTGGGGCAGAAGATGATGGAACTGGAACACAAGGCGTATCGGGAGGCCGGCCAGCCGTTCAACCTGAATTCGCCCAAGCAGATCGGCGAAATCTTCTTCGAGCGCCTGCAGTTGCCGGTGCTGAAGAAGACCCCGAGCGGTGCGCCTTCCACCGACGAAGAGGTGCTGGAGCGGCTCGCCGCGGATTATCCGCTGCCCAAGACCCTGCTCGATTACCGCGCGCTCACGAAACTGAAATCCACCTACACCGACAAGCTGCCGCGCATGGTCAACCCCGCGACCGGGCGCGTGCACACCAACTACGCCCAGGCGACGGCGGTGACCGGGCGCCTGGCCAGCACCGACCCCAACCTGCAGAACATTCCGGTGCGCACGCCGGAGGGGCGGCGCATCCGCGAGGCCTTCATCGCGCCGGCCGGCTGCGTCATCGTCTCGGCGGATTATTCGCAAATCGAACTGCGCATCATGGCGCACATCTCGCGCGACGAGAATCTGCTGCGTGCTTTCGCCGCGGGCGAGGATGTGCACCGGGCCACCGCCGCGGAAATTTTCAACCGGGGCTTGCACGAAGTCACGCCGGAAGAACGCCGCTACGCCAAGGTGATCAACTTCGGCCTGATGTACGGCATGTCGGCTTTCGGCGTGGCGCAGGCTTTGGGTCTGGAGCGCGCCACCGCCCAGGCCTATATCGACAGCTACTTCACCCGCTACCCCGGGGTCGCGCGCTACATGCAGGAGACGCGCGAGCAGGCGCGTCAGCGCGGTTATGTCGAGACGGTGTTCGGCCGCCGGCTGTGGCTGGCCGAGATCCGGGCTGCCAACAGCGGCCGGCGGCAGGGTGCCGAGCGCGCCGCCATCAACGCGCCGATGCAGGGGACAGCGGCGGATCTGATCAAACTCTCCATGATCGAGGTGCAGAACTGGCTGGATCGGGAGCAACTGTCGGCGAAACTGGTCATGCAGGTGCACGACGAGCTGGTGCTGGAAGTGCCGCAAACGGAGCTCGCGCGGGTGCGCGAGGAACTGCCCCGGCTGATGGCCGGCGTGGCCCGACTGGCCGTGCCCCTTGTCGTGGACGTAGGAGTTGGTGCAAACTGGGAGCAGGCGCATTAACCGCATCCGCGAGCAAGATGAACGAGCCCTCCAGCGAGAAGCCGTCTGCTGTGCCCACGCCCAGGCGCGGACGATTCCGGCATGTCGTGCTGCTCGGAGACGCGCTGCTCGATGCCTACAGCAGTATCGATAAAACTCCGGGAAAATTCGAGGAGGCCCTCCTTCCCGGGACCCGCGATCAGTGGAAGATCAGCGTCGTTTCCTCGGCCAAGGTCGGACGCGCGGGGCCGGCTCTTGTCCTGCCCGAGGACGCCACCCACGCAATGATTTTCATCGAAGGCAATCACGCGATAGAGCAGAGCGGGCTGCTCGATAGCCGGCCGGGGACGTACGGGCAGACCCTGGAGCAGCTCTCGCTCGCCGCGGACGAATTCGAACGCACGCTCGAGCGGCTGATCCATGCGGCGCAGGCGGCGCGGCTGGTGATCATGGTGTGCACTATGTTTACACCCCGCTACAAGGATTCGGTGCGCCAGCGCACCGCTTGCGCGGCGTTGGCGATATTCAACGACCGCGTGATCAAGCGCGCCGTCGAGGCGCGGGCAGCGCTGATCGATCTGCGCCTTATCTGCAACGAGCCCGAAGACTATGACAAGCCGACGCAGTTGTCCAAGAGCGGCTTGCAAAAGGCGGCCAATGTCATCCGTTTCGCCATGCTCGAACTGGACGCAGGGGCTCGCCGCAGCGAAGTGTTTTTCTAGCCGCTGTCTTCGGGCGCGACCGCGCCCGAAGACGCCGCCAAGCCGGCCGCGTGCGCCTGCCGATCGGCGTGATAACTCGAGCGCACCATGGGCCCGATCGCGGCGTGCAGAAACCCCATTTCCCGGGCTGCCTGCTCGAATGCGCGAAAGCCGTCCGGGTGGACGTAGCGCAGCACCGGCAGGTGATGCGCGGTCGGCTGCAGGTACTGGCCTATGGTGAGCATGTCCACGCCGTGCGCGCGCAGGTCGCGCATGACGGCGAGAATTTCATCGTCGGTTTCGCCCAAGCCTAACATCAGGCCCGACTTGGTCGGGATGCCGGGGCGGCACGCCTTGAATTCCTGCAGCAGCTTGAGCGAATGGCCATAGTCCGCGCCGGGGCGCGCTTGCCTGTAGAGACGCGGCACGGTCTCGAGATTGTGGTTCATCACATCGGGCGGGTCGGCACACAGTATCTGCAGCGCGAGTTCAAGCCGGCCGCGGAAATCCGGCACCAGCACTTCGATGCGCGTCTGCGGCGATTGCTCCCGCACCGCGCGAATGCAAGCGGTGAAATGCCGCGCACCGCCGTCGCGCAGGTCGTCGCGGTCGACGCTGGTGATGACCACGTAATCTAGCGCCAGTGCGGCGATGGTTTGCGCCAGGTGCCGCGGCTCGCCTGCGTCGGGCGGCGCGGGACGCCCGTGAGCCACATCGCAGAACGGACAGCGCCGCGTGCATAAATCGCCCAGGATCATGAAGGTCGCCGTCCCCTTGCTGAAACACTCGCCGATATTGGGGCAGGAGGCTTCCTCGCATACGGTATGCAGATTGTTCTCGCGCAGGCGCTGCTTGATTTCGTCGAAGCGTGTGCTGTCGGACCCCGCCTTGACCCTGATCCAAGCGGGTTTTTTCAGGCGCTCCTGCGGCACGATCTTGAGCGGGATGCGCGCCGTCTTGGCGCGGCCTTTTTCAGCGCCTGCGCTCATGCTGTGCCAGCAGGCGTGTCAGTTCGGCGGCGAGCCGATCGCCCAGTTCGACGGCGGAGGCGCTGATGCCGAGATCGCGCGTCTGCGTCACCGCAAGGCCCGGGTAACCGCAGGGGTCGATCGCGAGAAACGGGGTGAGGTCCATGTCCACATTGAGTGCGACGCCGTGGTAACAACCGCCTTTGCGCACGCGCAGGCCCAGCGCCGCGATTTTTGCGCCGTTCACGTACACGCCTGGCGCCGCGCTTTTCGCTTGCGCCGAAACATCGTACTGCGCGAGCGTATCAATCACTGCCTGCTCGAGCAGACTGACGAGCTGGCGGATTTTAAGATTGCGCCGCGCCAGATCGAGCAGCGTGTATATCACCACCTGACCGGGGCCGTGATAGGTGATTTGCCCGCCGCGGTCGGTGCGCGCTAGCGGTATATTCGAATCGCGCGGCAGGTGCTGTGGACGCGTCGCGAGGCCCGCGGTGTAGAGCGGTGGATGCTGCAGCACCCATAGTTCGTCCGGCGTGTCATGCCGGCGTGAGGTCGTGAACTGCCGCATTGCCGCGCAGGTCGGCTGGAATTCAACCAGGCCCAGATGTCTGATCACCAGCCAAGATGAATGACCGGCGGCCGATGGCTGCTTCAGGCCATCATGTTCCGGTTGTGACCGATCGCTCACCGGACACTCGACGTTACTCATCACAGCACCATCTTGACCATGGGGTGGTCGCAGAGTTCACGATACAGATCGTCCAGCTGTTCGCGCGAAGTGGCGCGAACGGTGACGGTCAGCGACAGGTACTTACCCTGGCGGCTCTTGCGCATCTCCATCGTAGCGGCGTCGAAATCGGGTGCATGGCGCAGCACTACACTCATCACTGCCTGCGCGAATCCAGGCTGCGTCAGCCCCATGATCTTGATCGGGAAGTCGCAGGGGAAGGCCAGCAGCGACTCGGGTTCGTCAGACTCAGGCATTGGCCGGCGCACGCATTACCGCGCGCTTGTAATCCTGATAGAGCTGATACATGCGCGCAGCCAGCGGGCCGGGCTTGCCCGCTCGTTCTCCGTGACCGACCGGTTTACCGTCCAGCGTTGAGATCGGCAGCACCTCCTTGGTCGAGGAGGTGAGCCAGAGTTCATCCGCATCGCGCACCTCGGCTTCGCTCACCTGCCGGATTTCCAGCGGCAGCTGGTTGGCGCGCGCGAGTTCAGTCACCACGTCGTAGGTGATGCCGGGCAGAATGAAATTGGTTTTGGGCGGGGTGATGATGACGCCGTTCTTGACTACGAAAATGTTGCTCGCCGAACCCTCGGTGAGTCTGCCCTCACGCAGCAGCACCGATTCCACCGCGCCCTCATCCACGGCGGCCTGGCGCAAGAGGCAATTCGCGAGCAGCGACACTGACTTGATGTCGCAGCGCTGCCAGCGGTTATCCGTGACGGTGACCGCCGCCACGCCCTGATCGCGCTGGCTCTGCGGCGGCGTGACCAGGGGATTGGACATCATGAACACGGTCGGTTTCACGCCCTTGGGAAAAGCATGGTCGCGCGGCGCTACGCCGCGCGTCACCTGCAGGTACACCCCTTGGTCCTCCCAGGAATTCTTGGCGACGATCTCGCGCACCAGCTCATCCCATCGGTCGAGGCTGTAGGGGTTGGCGATGCGCACGGCATCGAGGCTGCATTGCAGGCGCACCAGGTGTTCGCGCAGACGGAAGGGATGACCTGAATAGGAGGGGATCACTTCATATACGCCGTCGCCGAAAATGAAACCGCGGTCGAGCACGGGAATCCTGGCCTGCTCGATCGGCATCCATTCGCCATTGAGATAGATCATTTGCATCTCCTGATAGATCATTCAGAGGGTGACGCCCGAATAACTTGCTGCTGCCGAGACAGCAAATGCAGATCCTTCGCCGCCGACGCGTCTCGGGATGACAGCCGGCACCCGGCCGTCATTTAAACCAGAGCCGCATGCCGTCCCAGGTGCGGCCGAAAAATCCGGCGATCGCCACGTCCTGGAGCGCGACCACGGGATATTCGCCCAGCAGCTTATTCTGCAGCGTAACTCTAACCGTGCCCACCTTCTGTCCGACACCGATCGGCGCCACCAGCGGCTGCATGCTTACCAGATCCGCTTTCACCTGATCAGCGAGGCCGCGCGGCACGCTTATGTAGAAATCGGACAGGAACCCGGCCTTGAGCCGGCTCTCGGTTCCCTTCAGCACTTCCAGCGTGCTTACCGCCTGGCCCTTATCGTACAGTTTTACCGAATCGTAAAACTGGAAGCCATAGTTCAGTAGTTTCTGACTTTCCTGCGCCCGGGCGCTGTCGGAGTTCGCCCCCAGCACCACCGACAGCAGGCGCCGCGTCCCGCGCCTGGACGAGGCAATCAGGCAATAGCCCGCGTTTTCAGTATAGCCCGTCTTTACGCCGTCCACGTTCGGATCCAGCCAAAGCAGCCGGTTGCGGTTTGGCTGGGTAATGTTGTTGTAGCGGTACTCGCGCTGCGAATACAGCGGGTAATAATCCGGGAAATCGCGGATAAGCGCCACGGCTAGCAACCCCAGGTCGTACGCAGTCGAGTAGTGCTTGGGGTCGGGAAGGCCGCTTGCGTTGGTGAAACCGGTATCTTTCATGCCAAGGCGCTGCGCCTCGTGGTTCATCATCTGCACGAAAACTTCCTCCGAGCCGGCGACGGCTTCGGCGAGCGCGATACAGGCGTCATTGCCGGACTGCACGATCATGCCATTCAACAGTTCGTCCACCTTTACCGGTTTCCCCGGCTCGATGAACATGCGCGAGCCGGCGGCCTTCCAGGCGCGCTCCGATACCGGCACCACCCGGTCCAGCGTCAGGGTTTTCTGTTTCAGCGCCGCGAACGCCAGGTAGGCGGTCATTAGCTTGGTGAGCGAGGCCGGCTCGATGCGCTGGTGCTCGTTTGCGCCGATGATCGCCTGAGTGCTGGTAAAGTCGTACAGCAGCCAGGCTCTGGCGGCAATCGGAGGCGGAGGCGGGGAGTCCGCCAATGCGAAGGCGGGCAGAAGCAGCAGGAGGACCAGCAGGCGTGTCATGGAGCGGCGCAAAAACATAAATTATACCAGTCGAGTCCTGCATTAAGAGGCCAGGCCTGAAACAGCTTCCGACTCAGCGCAGCATTGGGGGGCCGCGGAACGTGTGGCCCTTTCCTTTCCCGCCTTGATCTCCTCACCTCGTAACGCGTTCCGCCCGCGGTCTTACTTGTTCACGACCAGCGGTTTGAAATTGAGTTCGGTGCGGATCTTCTCGGCTATCGCATCGGCCTCGTTGCGATCGCGGTAGGGGCCCAGGTGCAGGCGGAACATGCCATCGCGCGAGAATATCTGGATCGCGTCATTGAGCCATGCGAGTTCCTTGTAGACGCGGATGCGGAAACTCTCGGCGTTGTCGCGGCCGGAGAACGCGCCAAGCTGCAGGTAGATGCCGCGCGCCTCGGCATCGACTGGAATCGGCGGTGCGGGCTTCGCAGGTTCGGGCTGCAACCCGCTCGCCGTCGCCGGAATTACCGGGGCTATCGGTTGTGTCTCGGCCACCGGCTGCTCCGCGTTTATCTGCGGTGCCGCGGCGGCCACGGCCTGTCCCGCTTGCCGCCGCCGCGCGGCAACCACGGGCATGTCCGCGCGTGTGATGGACTCGACTTCGACGGCTGCGCTGCCTGCGCCGGCGTAGCCGAGTTTATAAGCGGCGGCGTAGGACAAATCGACGAGGCGATCCGCATGAAACGGGCCGCGGTCGTTGACGCGCACGATTGCGCTGCGGCCGTTGGCGAGATTGGTGACGCGGGCGTAACTCGGGATCGGCAGCGTCGCATGCGCGGCGGTCATGGCGTACATGTCATAGGGTTCGCCGCTGGAGGTGCGCTGGCCATGGAACTTGCGTCCGTACCAGCTGCCGATGCCGCGCTGCCTATACGGCACAAGCGCCTTTTGCGGCACGTACTGCCGGCCGAACACTGTGTAGGGATTGTTGGCAAAGCGGTGCAGCGGTTCGAGCTTGGGCTCGGCATCCTCGATTTGCTCCAGATTCGCCGGTGGTTTGTCGCCAGGCCCGTCGTCCTGGTAGTAGCCGCCGCCGCGGCTGCCGCGCGGCGCCGTGGCGGCGGGGGAGGATTTGGGTCCAATAACGCCGCTGTCGCGCTCGACTGCGGCGCGTCTGGGCGTGCCACCGCACGCGGCCAGAATCAGCGCGGCAGCAAGTACAAGAAAGAGCCGTAACGCAGAGAAGCGGAAGATGTTCTTCGCGTCCCTTGCTTTTCGTTGCGGCGGCCGTATTTCGCTGCTCAAGTTTGTACCAGCTTGCGGTGCCTATGGATGCTCATCAATATACCGATGCCGAGGAACAGCGTCACCAGTGCGGTGCCGCCGAAGGATACCAGCGGCAGCGGTACGCCCACCACCGGCAGGATGCCGCTGACCATGCCCAGGTTGACGAAGACGTAGGTAAAGAATGTCAGCGTCACGGCGCCTGCCAGGAGGCGCGCGAAAAAAGTGGGCGCATTGGCGGCGATCGTCAGGCCGCGGCCGATGAGCAGCAGGTACAGCAGCAGCAGCACGCAATTGCCGATCAGGCCGAATTCCTCCGAGAAAACAGCGAAGATGAAGTCGGTGGAGCGTTCCGGGATGAATTCCAGGTGCGCCTGCGAGCCTTTCAGCCAGCCCTTGCCGGCGATCCCGCCCGAACCCACGGCGATGATCGACTGGATAATGTGATAGCCTGCGCCGAGCGGGTCGGAAGTCGGATCGAGCAGGGTCAGGATGCGGCGGCGCTGATAGTCGTGCATCAGCGACCACAGGAAAGGCAGGCTGGCGCAGGCTGCCAAAGCGAGGCCAAGCAGGATTTTCCAGGACAGGCCGGCGAGGAAAATCACGTAGAAACCCGCCGCCGTCACCAGCAACGCGGTGCCCAGGTCGGGCTGGCGGGCGATCAGCAGCACCGGCACGACGAGCAGCAGGCTGGCGACCAGGTAGTCGCGCAGCCTCAGGGTCGCCTCGTGCTTGTGGAAATACCAAGCCAGCATCACCGGCATGGCGATTTTCATGATCTCGGAAGGCTGGATGCGGGTGACGCCTATGTTCAACCAGCGGCGCGCGCCGTTGACGACGTCGCCGAACAGCGCCACCGCGACCAGCAGCGCGAGCCCGAGCGCATAGGCGGGAAGGGCGAGGCGCATCAGCGTCTGCGGCTGGAATTGCGCTGCCGCCCACATCACGCTAAGCGCCACCAGGATGTTGATCGCCTGGCCGCTGACGCGGGCCGGTGTTTCGTGCGCGGCACTCGCCAGGGTGATGATGCCAAGCAGCAGCAACGCGCCGGCGAGCGCGAACAGCGGCGGATCGATCTTGTCGGTGAGGCGCAGCCACAGATTTTTGAACGCCTGCTTAAAATCTCCTCGCATCAATAATCCTTCTGCTTGCCGTCGCATGACATCCGGTTCGACAGCCACCGATTTGGGGCATGGGAAAGGGGCCAAGGAAGGGGCGAGCACCCGTCCGATCCCGCCTTAGCCCCCTCTTTCAACATCCCTCTAATCATCGCCGTCGTCCGCGGGGACCTCCGCGGCAGGTTTGTCGACCCGCTTGCCGAGCAGGTAGTAGTCCAGCACCTGGCGCGCGATCGGCGCCGCCGCGCGCGCGCCGAAACCGGCGTTTTCCACTACTACCGCGAGCGCGATCTTCGGACTGTCCAACGGCGCGAAGGCGATGAACAGGGCGTGATCGCGGTGCCGCTCGGCCATGCGTTTCTCGTCATATTTCTCGTTCTGCTTGAGTGCAATCACCTGTGCCGTGCCGGTCTTGCCGGCGCTGGTGTATTCAGCCTTGGCGAATGCGCGCGCGCCCGTGCCCTCGGTATTTACGCCCGCCAGGGCGCGCTTGATGAACTCGATATTCTCCGGTTTCAGCGTTATCGCGCGCTCGATCTTGGGCTCGACCAGAGTGCGCTCGCCGCTCCTGATGTTCTCGATGTAATTAACCAGGTGCGGCCGGTAGAGGACGCCGTTGTTGGCGAGCATCGCCATCGACTGCGCCATCTGCAGCGGCGTGTAGGCGTTGTAGCCCTGGCCGATACCGACGCTGATGGTTTCGCCGGCATACCATTTCTGCTGCTCGGGCTTGCTGAAGCGCTCGCGTTTCCACTCCTGCGAGGGCAACACGCCCGTCGCCTCGCCTTCGATGTCGATGCCGGTTTTCGCGCCGAAGCCAAACTGGCCGATGAAACGCGCTATGTTATCGATTCCAAGGTCGTTGCTGAGCACGTAATAATAGGTATCGCAGGAAGCGACGATGGATTTGTACATGTCGACCGTGCCGTGGCCGCCCGGTTTGTCGTCGCGAAAGCGATGATTGCCGAACTGGAAAAACCCCGGATCGTAGATTGTCTGTTGCGGCGTGCGTTTACCCAACTCGAGCGCGGTGAGCGCCATGTAGGGCTTGAACGTCGAGCCGGGCGGATAGGTGCCTGCCAGCGCGCGGTTTACCATCGGCCGGTCGGGCGAGGTGTTGAGCAGGTTCCAGCTCGCGAGATCGATGCCATCGACGAACAGATTGGGATCGAAGCCGGGCTTGGAGACGAAGGCGAGGATACCGCCGGTGGCCGGTTCGATCGCCACCAGCGCGCCGCGGTTTTCGCCGAAAGCCTGCTCGGCGACTTCCTGCAGGTGGATGTCCAGCGTCAGCACCAGGTTGTTGCCCGAGGTGGGGGAGGTGCGCGCGAGCGTTCTCACACCGCGGCCGCCGGAGTCGACTTCGACCTGCTCGTAGCCGGTGACGCCGTGCAGTTCACTCTCGTAGCTTTGCTCGAGGCCGGTCTTGCCGATGTGGTCGGTGCCTTTGTAGTTGGCTGTCAGACCCTTGTCGTCGATGCGCTCCACGTCGCGGTCGTTGATGCGGCCGATGTAGCCGACCAGGTGCGAGGCGAGTTCGTTCAACGGGTACTGGCGGAACAAGCGCGCTTGGATGTCGACACCGGGGAAGCGGTAACGGTTGACGGCGAATCTGGCCACCTCCTCGTCGGTCAATCGCGTGCGGATCGGCAGGCTGTCCGCGCCCTTGGCTTCGATCATCAGGCGCTTGAAACGGGTGCGGTCGCTTGGCCGGATCTCGACGATCGACTCCAGGCCGGTGATGGTCTTCTCCAGATCGGCGACCTTGCCCGGGGAAATCTCCAGCGTGTAGGCCGAGTAGTTACGCGCGAGTACGGTGCCGCCGCGGTCTAGAATGAGTCCGCGATTGGGTATGATGGGCACGATGGAAATGCGGTTGTCCTCGGCCTTGGTGCGGTAATAGTCGTACTGCACTACCTGCAGGTAGACCAGGCGCAACAGCAGCAGCGCAAAGGCCGCGAGCACAAACGCCCCGGCGATGCCGATGCGCAGCTGGAAATGGTACAGCTCGCGTTGGTGATCTTTGAATTCGGCGAGGCGCATGGGGTCAGCCGTCAGCCTCCGGCCCTTCGTGCCTGCCGCCCTTAGTCCCGCGCTTCATCATATCGGCCGGTTCTCATCCATCTCTTCCGGCAGCCGCTGCGGCAGTAGCAGGAGAAAACTCAACATCGGCCACAGCGCCGCGCAGATGAAGCTGCCGGCGAAATAAGTCCAGCCCGGAAAACCCGCGCCGGCGGCGAGCCGTATCACCAGCGTCAGCAGTTGCGTCCACAGGAGCAGCAGCAGCAAGTGCAGTGCCTGCTGCCACAGCGGGAACCAGAGGACGCGCCGGTGCACAGCGAGTGCGAGGAAAGCGAGCACCGCGTAGCCGAGCGCGTGCTGTCCGAGCAGCGCGCCGTTGCCGACGTCCAGCAGCAGGCCCAGGATCCAGGCGACACCGATGCCGACGCGGCGCGGCTGGTGGATGCACCAGAAGGCGAGCACCGCCGCGGTGAGCTCCGGCACCCCCGCGCTATTGCGCCAGGGCAGCAGGTCGAACAGCAGCGCCAGCGCCAGCGTGAGCACGATGAAGCCGACCTTGGCCGGCAGCAGGATGCGCTGCGCTTGTGACTGCAGTTCCATGTTATTCGCGCTTCCTCGAACGCTTGCCCCTGGAGGGTTTCTGCGCCGGTTGTTCGGCCTCCGTCGGGGGCGGCAGCGCCTTGGCTTCGCTCGATAGCACCAGCACCTGGCTATAGCGGTCGACACCCGCGGTCGGCGTGAGAGTGATTTTGGCGAACGCGTAGGCGGCATCGCGTTCGATGCGCGCTACTGTGGCCACTGGCAGTCCCGGCGGGTAAGTGCCGTCTATGCCCGAGGTTACCAGCGTGTCGCCGTTGCGGATGTCTGCATTGGCGGCCATGAAACGCAGATCGAGCATGCCGCCTTCGGCGCCGCCATAGGCGACGGCGCGCAGCCCGTTTCTCTGCACCTGCAGCGGGATCGCCTGGTCTTTGTCGGAGAGCAGTGTGACTTCGCTCATGAGCAGGTACGCGCGCGTCACCTGGCCGATCACGCCGACATCGTCGATCACCGGCTGGCCGGCCTGAATGCCGCTCTGCGAACCTCTGTCGATGACCACCTTGCGCGAAAACGGGTCGCGCGCGGCGTAGAGGATCTCGGCAAACACCGATTTGCGCGGCGTGCGTTCCTGCGCATCGAGCAAGCGGCGCAAGTGATTGTTCTCCTCCTTCAGCGCCTCCAGCTGCAGCAGGCCCTGCGCAGCGCGCAGCTGTTTCGTCTTGAGCGCGGTATTCTCCTCCTGCAGCGCCGCGGTGCTGCTGAAGTAATCGGCGACGGCATGAAACAGATCCGCCGGCGCCATGGCCACGCGCTGTATCGGGTAGGCGGCGAGCGCCACTACCTGGCGCACGCCCTCGGCGTAGCGAAAGCGCGCATCGAGCACCATCAGCAGGATGGCGAGCGAAACGAAAAATATGAGGCGGACCAGAGGCGCCGGGCCACGGTTGAAGAACGGTGGCGGCTGGTGTTCCATGCGGGCGCTAACGGGCGACGGACGATGGGCGATGAGTCGGGCGGCAAGCCGGGTCTTTACTCATAACCCGTCACCCATCACCGGGTTCAGTCATCGGTGAAGATGGAGCCGAGTTTGTCCATTTTCTCGAGCGCCTTGCCCGAGCCGCGCACGACGCAGGTGAGCGGGTCGTCGGCCACGATTACCGGCAGCCCGGTTTCCTCCATCAGCAGGCGGTCGATGTCGCGCAGCAGCGCGCCGCCGCCGGT
>Ga0315281_10010240_pt1 | contig 12928 bp, 7 predicted proteins | sample YL17G07_0_MG_FD_204540 | JGI IMG/M metagenome (GOLD analysis project Ga0315281, IMG submission 204540) | Sediment microbial communities from Yellowstone Lake, YNP, Wyoming, USA - YL17G07_0 | ecosystem: Environmental > Aquatic > Freshwater > Lake > Sediment | place: USA: Wyoming | collected... | reverse complement strand
CCCCCCGCCCCTATGACGATGAAGACGGCGACCACCACGAGGTGAAAGAGCACTTTCAGGAGGCGGTAGCGCAGAAACGAGGGAGAAGCCCTGAAGACGTGGACAGTGCCATGAGATCCGGCGGGCGGCTCCGGCGGTTCCTTGGGGCACCGCAGCAGGGTCAGGACGATCTGTTTGAGCAGTTCATACATGGGACTATTGGCGCGTCCAGTTTACTCTGGTGGATTTCCTCGCTGGCGGTTGGGCTACTACCTTGAAAAAGGACCTCAAGGACCTCAAGGACCACAGGGACCCAAAGGACCCAAGAACCACGTAAACCGCCTTTTTTCACTCATTTCCGCGTACCCCAAGGTGCCATGAGCCACTGCATTATCGTCTGTCTTTCCGCGCCGCTGTATGCTCCTTTGTGCAGTAGCCCGTCCGTCAGGAAGGGCCGCTACCCCTGGGCGGAGGGCAGCGCTCGGCGAATCTCAGCCAAGTCCCCATGGATTTGGCGGAGCAGCTGGAGCGCCTCGGCCGTATCGCCCGGGATCGGCGACGCTCCAGCCCCCGCGGGTGCTGCGGCGGGGCCCGCCACCGGGGCGGCCGCAAGACCGGCTCGGTGTCCCCGCATCCGGCTGTAAAGGAAATCGCGCAACAGATCGTATTCCTTCAGCCCCTGGATGGACATCTCAGGCCCCGAGCTGCCCGAGGCGGTCTGGATCGCCACCGTGGCGATTCCCAGCCAGCGCTCGATAATGCCGCGCGAGAGGTGGATGTCCTGGATGCGGGAATAGGTCAGGTTGACCTCCCGGCGGAACAGCAGCCCCCAGCTCATGCTGATGCCCTCGGAGTCAAATCGGTAGCGCATCGTGTGGTAGCGGAAGAAGAGGGGGATGAACACGACGGGGAAGAAGACGACGCTTGCGACGCTCCAGAGGAAGAACTGCACGAGCAGGTTCGCGTCCGGGCGCGTGATGGCGAAGATCCGCGCTTCTTCTTGGGTGGTGGGAGGCTGAGGAGTCACGATACGGCCCTGGTCGGTGTTGGCATACTGGGGCGAAGATATCCGAGAGTCCGGCATTCGTCAAGGCAAATAGAAAAAGGGCGGCCGGGAAGAAACCCCAGCCGCCCAATCATTGCATCAATCCAGCGGAAGGAGAAGGGCAGCCAGGCCCTTCTCCTTCGCTCGTTTTAGTACAGCATCCAGTTGGGATCAACCGCCGTCGGAGGAAGCGGTCCGCTGAGGATGAAGAAGTCCTCATCCGGATCGGGTGTGCCGCCCGCGAAAGCCAGGCCCGCGGCGTTCGTAATGGTGGCCGTAGGCTGAGCCCCAATGCGGAATGAACCAACGTTGGTCCCCGGATCGGCGATCACGAACCAGCGGTTCCCCGCGCCCAAAGCGCGCACGATCGAAGCGCCGTTGTCGCTGGGGACGGTCAGGAGGTCGGCCTCATCCACGTCGGTCACCACGTCGCTGAAGGTGACTTCGAAGACGACCTGCTGCCCTGCCGCCGCGCCGCGAGGCGCGTTGTTCGCACGTTTCACCGAAACCACCTCAGCGCCCGTGTGATCCAGCACCAGCGGGTTGCCGTGGATCACGCCTGAGCCGGCGCCGTTCAGAGGCTTGGCGCCGGTGGACGATATGATGGAATCGTCATCGGCGAGCGCCAGAACCAAGGTGCCGTCCAGAGATCCCGCGGCGATCTCCACCTGCCAGGCCGTTGAGGGATTGGTCATGAGCACGTGCGCGATCGAAGCCCCGCCGGCGGCCGAGCCAGCCAGCGAAAGAAGGCTGGTGGGCAGTTCCATCACCGATTGCGAGAACCTCAAGGTGTAAGTGACGGTCGTCAGATCCGCCACCGGCCCGTCCCCGGAGTAGATCGAAACTCCCAGGAGCCTCTTGTCCCACAAGACGCTCGGGGCGCCGGTGGAGGCAAGCGTGGGCCGGAGAGTCGGGCTAAGCGCCGCCCCGGCCTTCACCGCCGGCATCAGCGTGCCCGTGGTAATAGCCGCGTTGACGTCGGTCACCAGGAGTTGGTACATCGCTCCCGTGGAGTCGGTGGGAGCCACCGCCAAGGTGAGCGAGGGGCTTGTGACCGTTCCGCTCCACGTGACGTCGCTGGGAGTGAAGCCGGTCACCGGTTCGGAGAAGACCACGTCGAACGCCACCGGCTTGCAAGCCGTGGTGCTCGGCTGGTTGGCGGCCTTGCTGATCACGACCGTCGGATTCGCGCCGGGCACGAGGGTCAGAGTCCCCGCGCCGAACAGTTTGATCGTCTCGCTCTGCCCCGCCGGGATCGTGTAGTTCAACAGGAGCTGCGCGTTCCTGTACACCACGTAGTCACTCGCTGGAGTGAAGCTGATGGTGAAGTTGGTGTCCGCGCCCGGGGCCATAGCGATGTCGGGGTTGAACGGGTCGCTCGGGGTGGGGGTCTTCACGGCGTAAGCCGCCGCGCTGGCGCCCGTCGGCTTCATGGAGTGGAGCTGGACCGTGGTCAGGCCGCGGTTCTGGGCCGTAAGGGCCAAGTCCTTGGTCAGGCCCTGCGGCGTGTCGCTCCCGAAGTCCAACGGACTCGGGTTGAACAGCAGCACCGGGGCGTAGGCGTCGTAATTATCGCCCGTCCGCGCGTTGTAAAGCTTCGCGATCTGCGCCGCCGTGAGTGCCACGTCGAAGTACATCACGTCGTCAATACTTGCCGTCGTGTAACGTGTCGTCACCCAGGAACCCCCGTTGGCCGCGAAGTCCCACCCCAGTTGAAGTTTGGAGACGACATTATAGTAGTTGCCTCCCAACCAGTACGGGGTCATGCTGTAGGTGCCCACGTTGGCGGAGCCCACCAGCACGCCGTCCATGTAGAACAGCGCCTGCGAGCCGCTAAACACGCCGGCATAGTGGTGCCACCATGCGTTCGTGGGTGTTCCCACAATGGCTCCCGAGTCTCCTCCTCCACCGCTGCAGATGTGGAAGTACGCGGCGTCATTCCGGTAGAAGAACTCCCAACCGTGGTTCTGGTTGCCTCCATCCAGAGGCATATGGTCGCTCACAAGCGGTTGCTGCGCTCCGGTTGGGTTTCCCGCGGCCCAGAAGGACACGGTGAACCGGTTCTGGCGGAAGGCTCCGTTGAGAGCGGCGCCGTTCGGGTTGGACGGATCATCCCAGAGCATGACGGTGGCGCTGGTAAGCAGCGCGCTGTCGAATTGCGCGGATGTGCCCACCATGCCGGGTTGATTCACCACCACCTCGGGAGTGTAACGCCCATTGCGTCCGTCCTTGGAATCCAGGAGCGGATCGGTACTCGCGGCCTCGTCCAACTTCCAGTGCGACACAAGACCGTAATAGACCCATACCGGCAAATCCGCGGTGGTGGACCCGCCATCCGGGTCGGTGGCCGTGAAGCTCAGCGTGTAAGCCCCCGGAGCAACGCTCGCCTCGGCCTTGATCGTCGCCGAAATCTGGCCGTTGTTGTTCACGATATTGGTGATCGTGAATCCGGCGGGATTGCCCGCGGCGGGAACTACCGTGATCGTGCTGTTCAGCGATTCCACGTCATACACCGTGGCCAGAAGGCCGCTGAACGGCTCTGCCCTCATCAGATAGAGCGTGGGCATCACATAGCTCACGCTGGGGGGAAGGCTTGCCGGCTCCTGGCCGCCGTGTGTGTAGAGCCACTGGACCGTGGAGGGGCCGATGGCGACGTCGAAGAACATGATGTCGTCTATCGTCCCGGGTTGATACTGCCAGCCCACTAGAAGCGGCGCCGCCCTGTTGAGAATCCAGGAAGAGTATGGCACGCTCGCCTCTGTGGGCGCCTTGACTCCGTCCACATACATCTTCCCTTTTGACCCGTCATACGTCAGAACGCAATGATGCCATACGTCCCAGGCGGGATGCGGAGCGACAGTTCCCGCGCCCTTCCAAGCGCCGGTCCAGAAGTTCCAAGACCAGCTACCGGCCTTCCATGTGTAGAAGCACCAGTTGTTGTCCCCCGCGCGCAGGAAGAGGGGAACCGGGGGATCCGGATCCGCGGTAATAGGCGTCCTCGCCTTCATCCAGAGCGAAATGGAGAAGGCGTTCTGGTACAGAATTGGTCTGGAGGGGATTATCCCGTAGGCCGAGTTGGTGAAGCCGGTCACCGACTTGTTCGTGCCCGATCCGAAGGGCACGTCGGTGTTTTCCAGGGTGGGGGCGGTTGCGGTCCAGCTGCCGTTCCAGCGGCCTTTCGAGTCGGCCATGACAGTGGAGCCCACCGCGTCATCCAGCGGCCAGTGGCTCGCCAGACCGTAGGGTGCGTAGAGATTCACAGCCTGGGGGCAGAAGGCGCCCTGGCTGTCCACGACCTCCACCTGGATGGCGTTCAACCCGACTGGCATGGTCGGGCTCGTGGCGATATCGGCGGTGACAACGCCGGCCACGTTGCGGATGTTGCGCAGGGTGGCGAAGGTGCTTGTGGCGCGCACCAACAACGAGGCGCTCGAATCCTCGGTGTCATACACCGTGCCGAGGGCTACGTTCGGAAGGGTGTCGCCGGGTTTGACGCGCAGCCAGGTGGCGCCGATCGTATTGAGCCATGCCGGGGCGAAATTCGTCGGCGTAAGGGCCGTGCCGGGATGCGTGTACAGCCAGTTGACGTCCGTCCCACCCAGGAACACGTTGTAGAACTGGACGTCGGTCATCCTGCCGTCCAACTGGCCAGACCCGTCTACGCGTTGAGCCACGTATAAGGGCGTCGGGGTGTCCGGATAGGGACGATACGGGATGGTGCCGGCCCAGTTACCCTGATAGACACCGTTCAGGTAACAGGAAGCCACCGTGGTCGTCCCCAGGGTTCTGTACGTCACCACCTTGTGGTACCACTGGCTCAGCGACGGTATGACACCCTGGTACGGGGCGGCAACAGCGCGGGCCCCGTAGTTTCCCCAGCCAGTGCACACCCCATTGGGGGCGGCGTTGTAGAAATACTGCAGCCAGCCGCTTTGGCTCAGACTATACCAGCTCAACGGCATCCAGAAGTTGCCGGCGGCCGGCTGGGTCGAGGCGTTGACCCAGTACGACACCGTGAACTCCTTGGACCGATAGGCGTTGTGGTCCGGGATGGTGCCATAGTCGGTGCCCGCTCCGGTGACGAAGACCACGGACTTCTGGCCCGCGGCGGAACCTGCGGGAACGTCCGGGTCGTTCAGCGTCGGGTTAAGGAAATAAGTTCCGTGGTTCGCCAGCGAGGAAGAGTCCGTCATTTGGGTTCCCGCGGCCTCACTCATCCGGAAATGGCCTGTTAACCCCGTGTTGAACGCCGAGCCGGTCACGTTCACCGATCTCACCGGTACGACCGGGTCGTTGCTGGCGATCGCCAACTGCGCGGAATGACTGCCCACGTTGGTGACCGGACTGTAGGTGACCACGATCTGGCCCGCCTGGTGCGGGGCGAGAGTGCTCGGGAAGGAAACCACCGAGAACAGGCTGCTGTCGCCCGAGATGAACTGCGCGCCGGAGATGTTCAACGTGTTCGAGTCTCCGGCATTCGTCACCGTTACCGAGCCTGTGGCCGTTTTCTGCGTCTTGATCGTGCCCAGAGCCAGCGGGTAAACCGCCAGTGAGGGATCGCCCGTAGTGGCGATGGCCTTGCCGGGATTGTTGTACAGGTAGGTCACATCGTCCGCCGTCAGGGCATAATCGTAGTACTGGAAATCGTCCAGCATGCCGCCGAAGGCGGGGTAGCCGTCATCGCTGCGCCGTCCCAGCGAGACGCGCCTATTGGTGCCCTGGGCCGGAAGATAGCCAACGCCTGTCGCTGGATTTGTTCCAGATACTACCGGAGCCAATGCCCCGTCCACATACACGGTGTGAGTTGCGGTATTGCGGTCATACGTTTCGACAACGTGATGCCACGCGCCACGGGTGACGTTGCTAGGAAGGATAGTGTTCCAGCCATTGGTGACGGTGTTCCAGATATTGAACGAAATCGTATCAACATTGCCGGCGTTGTTGTTGGCATACCACATAAACCCCGAGCTTCCCGGCCTGGTTGAGGCAACCGTGAGCCCTTGGACCGTGGCCCCCGTGTCATTCTGGAAGACCCAGGTGGAGACAGTGAAGCTGGAAGAGCCGAAAACGGGGTTGACCGCAGACCGAATGGCGTTCGTCGTGTTATAGACAAAGGTAGCGCCCGTCGCGTCTTTCCCGGCAGCGCCCAGAGTGGCCCCCGTGACTGTTCCCGGGAAATTGCCCATCTTGTCCACGACAGTCGTGGCGCCGGCGGTTTCGTTCAACTTCCAGTACAGTACCGGGGGAGTGGTGCTGGTCTGCGCGTTCGACACAGCGGGAAGAACCACGCAGAGAACCAGCATCGCGAGCATCCCCAATCCGATGATTCTGTTTGTCTGTGTTTTCATGGTTTTCATGATCTTGCATCCTTTCCTTGTTCAGTGTTGCTTTTCGTCCGGTACGGGTTTTCGCAAACCCAAACCGGCGGCCCCGGACGGAGATTTCACTTCTCTCTTCCGCGGGCGATTCCGCTCCTGAGAAATCCTTCCCCAACTGTGAATAAGGGGGTTGACGGAGAACGCGTTTTCTGGCAGGATGACTTCCGCGGAAGAAGCGTATCCTGGGCAGAGGCTCTTAGTCAATCACCCGGGAGTCCGCGCGGATACCGGGGGAAGCTTGCTCCTTCTCTCGGTATCTTCCGTGGCTCCTTCTCTCGCCCCGTGTTCTTGCTTTTCTTGCAGGGACCAGAGAGTTCCGCTTCCTCCTATCTCCCGCCCATCGCAACCGAAACCGGGGGCCGGGATTCGCTGTTCTTCAACTCTATTCCTTCTTCTCCGCCGGAAGATGGGGATCATACAGCACGGGCATAGTGTCTCCTGCCCCTCCATCCCGGGTCGTTCAAACAAACTTTGTCAATGCCGTCCAGTTGAACATCATTCTGTTAGTCTCTCGACCCTGTCTCCTCGCGTCCATGCTTTCCTGGGGGCCCGGCATTTCACTTCTACAGCGGCACGATACACAACTCGCATCCCCTTGTCAACAACATTCTGACATGCGTGACACCATTCTGACATGCGCGTGCCGAAGGTATGACCCCTGGCTCCCCTCTGCGCTCTTACGCTTCCTTTGACCCAAGGGAACTGTCCGGCGCTTTCTACCTGGCGTCTCCTGTTCCGATACTCCAGGTTTCAGCCCCCCGTGCTAAAGACTACCTGCCACAGAGTACATTCCCTGCCGACCCTCCCTGTCTGATTCTTAATTCTGCTCGATTCTAGGTATTGCGGTGCTGCTTGTCAAGGAAAAAGTGAAAAAGTGAAAATCTGCCATGCCTGCCTATGACAGCAATCCGGGCCGGTTTGTCCACCTTGCACCGGGGCACCACCCCCAGACCAGACCTCGCGTGTGTGTGGGGAATCCGAGACCACAGGCGGTAGGGGTGTGAGGGGGAGTTGAAGCGTCGCAAAAAAGGCTTGCCGACCGCGGCCTGTTGGTATTGTATGGGACTGTGGAACCCCCGGAAAGACAGCATTGCACGGAGAGGGGAGGGGACGTGGCGTTCATCAACATGGTAACGGGGGGGGCCGGGTTCATCGGCTCGCATCTCTGCGAGCGGCTGCTGGCCCGCGGCGAAGAGGTGCTGTGCCTGGACAATTTCTTCACTGGCCGAAAGGTCAATATCCAGCACCTCCTGGGTAATCCGCGCTTCGAACTGATCCGGCACGATATCACCGAGCCCATCCGGATCGAGGTGGACCGGATCTACAACCTGGCCTGCCCGGCTTCTCCCGTTCACTACCAGTTCAACCCGGTCAAGACGATCAAAACCAACGTGATGGGCGCGCTCAACACGCTGGGGCTGGCTAAGCGTGTCCACGCGCGTATCCTCCAGGCCTCGACGTCGGAGGTTTACGGCAATCCGGCGGAGCATCCGCAAAAGGAATCGTATTGGGGCAACGTGAACCCGGTGGGCATTCGCAGCTGCTATGACGAAGGGAAGCGCGTGGCCGAGACCCTGTTCTTTGATTATCACCGCCAGAACAAGGTGGACATCCGCGTGGTGCGGATTTTCAACACTTATGGTCCGCGCATGTTGGTCAATGACGGCCGCGTCGTCAGCAATTTCATCGTTCAGGCCCTGCGCGGCGAGCCCATTACGATCCACGGAGACGGGAGCCAGACGCGCTCCTTCTGCTACGTGACGGATCTGGTCGAGGGACTGGTCGGGATGATGGACTGTGAAGGTTTCACGGGCCCGGTCAACATGGGCAATCCCGACGAGTTCACCATCCTGGAACTGGCGCGGAAGGTGCTCGCCCTCACCGGTTCCTCGGTCCCCATCATCCGCAAACCGCTGCCGGCGGACGACCCGGAGCGGCGCCGGCCCGATATCTCCCTCGCGCGCGCGCGCCTCCAATGGGAGTCCACCGTGGCTTTGGAAGAAGGCCTGAAGGATACCATCGCGTATTTCAGGAACCTTGTTGAGGAGACGGACTGAAGTCCGCACTACAAACTGTAATGCCCGGCCATTTCCAAAGAATCATCCACACGCTCTTGTCCGGGCCCGATCGCCTGATTCCCCGCACCCAGCTTTGGGCCCGGCCTCTGCGTATCCATATCGCGATCAATGACGTCTGCAATATCCGCTGCCCCCACTGCCTTCGGTACGGACCATCGGTCCAGGTCAATCGCGGCGGTTTGGCGCTTGGCGATTTGCGTCGGCTGGCGCCATGGTTCCGCTCGGCTCACGTCGTGGCGCTCGCGGGGTTGGGAGAGCCTTTCCTTCAAAAAGATCTTTTTGACATTGTGAAGTTCATCGAGTTGCACGGACCCACCATATCCATCATCACCAATGCGACCCTTTTGGACGAAGCCGCGGCCCAACGCTTGGTGGGGACGCGGTTCCTCATCCTGAATCTTTCGATAGACGCCGGTACGCGGGAGGTATTCGAGAAGGTGCGGCTCGGCGCGAAGTTCGATGAGGTGATGGCAAACGTGGACCGTCTGGTGGAGATGAAGCGGCGGCTGAACGCAGTCTTCCCTGTTCTTTCCATCAACATGACCCTGATGAAGGACACGCTGGGCGAAGTGGAGGCCGTGGTGGACTTTGCCAGGCGCTGGCAGGCGCCGGTGATTACCGCACAGACGGTCATGTTCACGCCGGATTCGCCCAACCGCTCCCAGGCGGTCACAAATCGCGAGGCGCAGGCCGCTCTTTCACGGGCCGAGGCTTACGCCCGCGCGGCGGGAGTGGAAATCCGCTACGTTCCTTTGTCCAGCGACTTTGAGACGCTGGCCCGCGACGAAGCTCAAGGCGATCTTTACGCGCCCACGTACGCTACTCACAAGCATTCCAAAATAACGGGCGGTTCGAACCGGTTCTTCTGTCCCAATATCTGGACTCAAATGTGGGTGGACACCACGGGCGAGATGATGTACTGTTGCATGGCCAACCAGGAGTTTCAGGACAAGTACGGTCCCATCGGCCGGATCCAGGACGCTGATCCCGCCACGCTTTGGAACCACCCCAAGATGCTGTCGTTACGAAGGTCGCACGTGGAGGGCCGCCCGCACGAAGAGTGCCGCAAGTGCTACGTTCTGGAACAGCATGGGCGCGGCAAGGCGTGGGCAACGTGGCGCGCCGACCTTGCCGCGCTCAAGCGGATGCGCTGACACCTTCGCGCTCCCGTTGATGCGCACCTGCGAGCTTGTGGCGGCCCGGCCAGGGAATCGCCCCCGGCTATTCACACTAGATCACTCTGCGGTCAGGGTTTTTCATCCGCGGGCTTGTCCGTCGCTTTCTCCAGCGGGGCCGTGCCTGAGGTCTTGCCATCCTCCACGGCAGGCTTGTTGTCCTTCCTGCCGGAGCCGGTCTCGCCCTTTGCGGGAGACTTTTCCGGTCCTGTCGTCTTTGGGAGGGTCATTCCTGAGAAGCCCTGCGAGAGTTCCAGTTTGACCGGGCCTTCAATACTGGTCATGACAGAACCATCCGGCGCTTGGACAATAGTGATCTTCTGGCCGGCGAGAGTGTTGAGTTTCCCATCCACTACGATCTTGGTGACGGCATCTCCCAACAAAACGATTTTCTTCTGATCGGGGAAATGCGAGAACTGCTTGCAGACCGCGTCCAGACCTTTTTGCTCTATCTTCACCGGGTTGCCAAAAACCCGCAGGAGGGTGGGGGAAGTGGGGGTGGCGCTCATGAAGACCAGGATGTCCCCTTTGAGAGTTCCGTTTCCACTTTTCATTGTCACAAGGACGTTTCCCTTCAAGATCATACTCACGAACTTATTGTCCTTCATAACGGTCTGTGCTGTCTTCGAGACCAACTCAATTCCCCCGGACCCGAAATCAGTCACGTCGAAATTGGTGAATGTCTGGGCGCCCGCCGGAGATGTGCCGCACACGGGCCAGAGAAAAGCGAGAGCGGCCAGCGCGAAGGCGCCCTTGGAGATTGTGCGAAGAATCGTATCTATCATGGTTTCTTTCTCCTTTTGCCGGTTCATCGTTCCGGGGAAGCGCTCCTGTTATTGCTGCGAGTTTGGCCGCCGTTGGCGGCTTGCGACTCTGTGTTCGCGGGGCGTTTTCAGGGGTGCGCGGGCTGCCGCTCAGCGGGGAACGACCGCATGACAGACTCGTGGCTTGTGATCTTTGTCATGTCCTTGTTCGCTTCAAACCAATTCCCTGAGCAGCGCCAGTATCCTTTTTCCATCGGGAATCGTTGCTCGTAGCGTCCGCCGCTCGATACAAACAGTTCCTTCTCGCTGATGTAGTGCACGCTCGGAACGGTCATGGTGAGGCCTTGCTTGGACTCCACGTAGACGCCACCGGAAAGAACCAGATCGTTCTTCGAGCATTTGCGCTCCGGAGAGTCCTTCAGGAACAGCTCCCCCTGTTTGCTTTTCAGGCGGGTTGACCAGTCTTCTTTGTCGAACATGGTGGCCTCGACGGTGTCAAGAACGGCCACGTCGGCGTTCTGATCCACGGTGGCCGAGGCGGCCCGGACAACGCTCTCCACCGAAGTCCCCTTGTAAACCGTTGCCCGCAGGTTTTTCACGGTAAGCCAGGATGCCCTCTCGGTGGACTGGGCCACCCCGGAGGATCGGTCGGACAAGCCGGATCGGTCGGATCGGTCGGATCGGTCAGATTGGTCGGATCGGTCTGACGAAGAACCGCAACCCGCCCCCAGAAGCGCCAGGATTCCCAGAACCGCCAGGATCCCCAGGAGCGCCGGGATTCCCAGGAGCGCCGGGATTCCCAGGCAGGCGCTGAGAAAGGGTTTCAGCAGGGTCCGTGGGATCTGGAAACTCAAGCGGAGACTCCTTGCCGGGCCTGCTTCTCATCCCTGCCGCGCGCAGGTTCTTCCCCCGCCCCGCCGGGTTGGGGTCGGTGGCGCCAGCGGCGGTGCATCCACATCCACTGGTCGGGGCGCTCGCGGACCGCCTTCTCGATGGCCCTCGTGAACGCCTGCGTCATCTGCGCCACGTATTCGTCCGCCGTTACGCCTTCGGGTTCGGGCAGGGCCGGTTCAACCGTCACCACGTGTCTCGCGGGGTCGTCGGGATCGCGCTTGATGAACGCGGGCAGAATGGCGGCGCGGCCCAGGTATGCCAGCCGCGCAATGCCGCTCTGGGTCCATGCGGGCCTGCCGAAAAAGTCCACGAAGATTCCTCCGCCCTTGCTCGTGTCAATATCCCCCAGGACCGCCAAGCCGTTCCCCTCGCGCAGAAAGCGGATATAGTCCCGGCCTGTGCCGCCCCGCGGGAAGACTCTCGCGCCGTGGCCCCGCCGCGTCCGGACCGTTACCTCGTTGAGCCAGGGATTGCTCAGGTCGCGCGCCACCACGCCCACCTCTCGGTCTTTCACATGCCTCACCATCAGGGGCGTCATCAGTTCCCAGTTGCCGTAATGCGCGGTAAGAAACAAGAGGCCGCGTCCTTTGGCCTGGGCCTCGCGCAAGTGTTCCTCTCCTTCGACCGTCACTTTTTCCAGCAGGACGGCGGCGCGGCCCGCCGTCAGAAACGGCCACTCGGCCGCGGTGATACCGGCGTTGATGAAGATCCGGCGGGCCAGTTCCAGGCGCTCATTATCGCTCATGGCATCGCCGAACGCCCACTTCAGATGCCGCAGCACCGCGCGGCGTTCGCCCCTCGCAAGGGCAAACCCGAGTTTTCCAAGCGCCGCTCCCAGTCTCCGGGCCATTCGGGGTGAAAGGCAGGCCACCAGGCGGTTTACCAGCGACGCCAGAAGGAAGACCGCGAAATGCTCCACGGCCTTGACGCGGCGGCGCATCCGCTTGCGGCCCTTCTTCCAGGATTTGCGGAGGACCCGCCTGAGACGTCGCGTGTTCATGAGTTGGGGTCCGAACCTCCGGAACGGCGCTTGAACACGCCCTCCATCCACCCTGGGGGCATTATAGGGGACCGCTGAGGATGAGGCAATGGAAAGATACAGCGCCGACCGAAGATTGCGGATTGTGGATTGCGGATTGGGGATTGGGGATTGTGGATTGCGGATTGTGGATTGCGGATTGGGGCGGCCGAAGAGCCCCGTTGGGGGCGATTCTTTATTGTCTTGAATCCAGGCCAGGAAGAACCTAAACTCGCTGCACGTGGCCGCCCAGACGAAGCATCCCACCGCAAAATGGAAAGGCGCGCGGAATGACGGGTTACGTGCAGGTTTATACGGGAAACGGCAAGGGGAAAACGACGGCGGCTCTGGGGCTGGCGCTTCGGGCTGCGGGGGCGGGCCTTCGCGTCCTGATCGTTCAGTTTGCAAAGAAAGGCCCCTACAGCGAGCATCTCGCGCTGGAGCGCTTTGCCGACCTCATTACCGTCCGCACGGCCGGCACGGGGGCGTTTCTCAAGAAGGAACCGGACGAGGTGGAGATCCGCGCCGCGCGAAAGGGGTTCGAGGAAGCGCGCCGGAGCATGCTCTCGGGCGAGTACGACCTGGTGGTTCTGGATG
>Ga0315281_10010239_pt1 | contig 12928 bp, 18 predicted proteins | sample YL17G07_0_MG_FD_204540 | JGI IMG/M metagenome (GOLD analysis project Ga0315281, IMG submission 204540) | Sediment microbial communities from Yellowstone Lake, YNP, Wyoming, USA - YL17G07_0 | ecosystem: Environmental > Aquatic > Freshwater > Lake > Sediment | place: USA: Wyoming | collected... | reverse complement strand
GGCTTCGCCCCCTCCCTATAATCTCTCCTCTCTTTGAAGGCGACTAGCTTAAAGGGGTGTCTAAGAGGGGCGCTAGCCCCTCTTAGATAAATACTTTCCCCCTCTCCTTTGAAGGAGAGGGGGGTCAAGGGGGTGAGGTTAGAAAACAATCTCTTTACCAAGAAGCTGGACTGAAATTGAGCTAAGTGGTATATATTAAGTGTGAGTATATTTCTGGTAGGCCAATCTGAGTCTTGCGGGGGAGGTGCTTACTATGCGTAAAGCAGACCTCGCAAAGATTCATGATGAATTTGAAGAAGATATGGATTGGTATATAGACTTCTTAATTCGTATGCTTAGAGCTAAGCGGGTAGTACAATATTATGATAAGCTTGAAATCCTCGAGTCGTTAGTAATTCGACTCTGTGCCATCTGGGAAGTATTTGTCGGAGACGAGATGATTGCCTGCTTGAATATTGATAGCAGTAAGTGTAAAGAAGAACTACAGCTTAGACTACCTAAACATTTGAGTAAAGACCTTTGTGAGGCTATTTTAGTCGGGCATGGTTATATGGACTTTAAAAGTGTCGGCGATATTAAGAGCTTTGCGAGGAAGGTACTTCCTGACGATGTCAACCCTTTTAATTTCATCAGGACTAATCCCACAGCCAAGAGAATAGACGAACTATATATTATGAGAAATTATCTGTCTCACTACAGCAGTAAATCTAGAAGGACACTTCATAAAATGTACCAAGACTCTTGGGATCTAAAGAAGTTTCGTGAGCCAGGAGATTTCTTGCTCGCATACTCCGGGAAACGGCTTGTTCAGTATATAGGCGCATTTCTGGATGCTTCAAAGCAGATGCGCACGATAATCAGTTGATAATTCCTCTACCTTGACAGGCTCGGCGTCTGGAGCTTGTAGCCTTCCCCGGTTTCAGGGAAGATGTCTTTTAGCAGCAGGGTTCTTCCAGTCTGGATGGCGGTAAAGCCATATTTCTTACGAATGCGGTCAATAGCTCTATTTAGTTGCTCCTGCCTTCGGGCTGAGGAGTCAAGCAGAGCTAGCTGTTTGCCCGACTCAACCAGGTTTGATACCCCAATGCCGATAAGGCGGACCGGTCGCTTTTCTTGGGATAGCGCCTTGTTTAACAGCTTTAGCCCGGTGTCAAAGATGGTCTGGTCGCTATCAAGTGCCTGGGTCAGGGTTTGGCTGCGGGTGATGGTAGTGAAATCAGCATATCTGAGCTTTAGGGTTATAGCTCTAGCCCGTTTGCCTTTCTGGCGCAGATCAGCGCCAACCCTTTCCCCAAGGTAACGGATGGTTGCCTTAAGGAAGGAGCGGTCTTTGGTATCTTGGCTGAAGGTAGTCTCCCGACTGATGGACTTGGCCGGGGCGGGGGATTCCACCTCCCTATCGTCAATGCCACTGGCAAAGCGATGCAGAACCTCACCAGATGCACCAAAATGACTTTTTAAGGCAGCTAGCGGCATAAGTGATAGTTCGCCTATAGTAGTGATGCCTAAGGCGTTTAATTTTTGCCCCGTTTTTCTTCCCACTCCCGGTAGTTTGGCTATGGGTAATGGTGCCAGGAAGGAGCGCTCCTGCCCGGTAGCTACCTCAAGTAGTCCGTCTGGCTTGGATAACTCGGAGGCGACCTTGGCTACCACCTTGCCGCTAGCGATGCCCACTGAGGCAGAAAGCCCTACTTCATCCTTAATCCGCTGCTTGAGCTTTACCGCCATCTGGTGAACCGAGCCATAGATAGACTCAAAGCCGGTGGCATCCAGATATGCCTCATCAAGACCGAGTGGCTCAAGAAATGGCGAAAAGTCAGCCAGGATGGTCATAAACCTTTGTGATGCCTGGCGATACTTGGGGAAGCTGCCCTCGATGAAGATAGCCTGAGGGCAAAGGTGGCTGGCGGTGGAGAGGGGCATACCGGCATGTAGTCCAAAAGCCCGGGCTTCGTATGAGGCAGAGGCAACTACCCCCCGCCCCTGGGGTCTCCCGCCAACTACCACCGGCTTACCTTTAAGCTCGGGGTTTTCTCGCTGCTCTACTGAAACAAAGAAGGCATCAAGGTCAATATGCATAATCCGGCGCGCCATTACTCGCCTCGGGAAACAAAGGCTTTAACCCTGCGCTCAAAGACCCTGCGCTCTAGGAGGACCCGGTGCTGGCACTTAAGGCATTTAATCCCAATATCAGCCCCAAGCCTGACCACCTCCCACTCATAGCTGCCGCAGGGGTGCTTCTTCTTGAGGCGAACCATATCGCCCAGCTTGAGTTCCATAACCATTGTTTTGCCTCAAGGAGCCGGGGTAGTGTGATAGTAGTTAATCTGCTCTCGCAGTGAAGAGGCAACCTGGCGTGCTGCCTGGGCGAAATCTTTTTCCTTGGAGGCGTATATGATTTGCCGTGATGAGCTTATAATTGCCTTCCTCCCCCGCTCATCAACCCCATAGCGAACTGCTGAAGCCAGGTCTCCCCCCTGGGCACCGATGCCAGGTATCAGAAGCAGCATATCGGGGTGATTCTGCCGTATCAGTTTTAATTCCTCAGGGTAGGTGGCGCCAACCACCAGCCCGATATTACCGTGTTTATTCCATTGAGCCGCTCTGAGGGCTACTATCTCAAATAGGGGGAATTGCTTATGCTCTGTCTGAAGGCGCAGGTTCTGGAAATCAACAGCACTGGGGTTTGATGTTCGGCACAGGATGAATACCCCCCGGTCCCAGTACTGGGTAAAGGGCTCGACTGAGTCAAAGCCGAGGTAGGGGTTCACTGTAGTGGCATCAAAGTTAAAGATATCAAAAATAGCCTTGGCATAGGCTCTGGCGGTGTTGCCGATATCGCCCCGCTTAGCATCGCCAATCACTGGAATATTGTTTGGTACGTATTTAATGGTGCGCTTCATGCCGTCCAGCCCGTCAAATCCCAGAGCCTCGTAGAAGGCAAGGTTAAGCTTATAAGCGCATACCAGGTCAGAGGTAGTATCAATAATTGCCTTATTGAATTTAAAAACACCAACCTTATCTGGCATCAGCTCTGGGTCTGGGTCAAGCCCGATGCAGAGCAGGCTGTTATTTCTTTCTGTAGCATCTGTCAGCTTTTCTAGGAAATTCACCTCACACCCCCCAAGGTCGAAGACTCTTCGAGCTGATAATATCAGCCCTTGTTAGCTAGGTCAAGAGGTTTTGCCTTTGTCCTGGCTTTTGTGTAAAATATACGGGAAAAAAACTTTTGAGGTCTGGTAATGCCTATCTATGAATATAAGTGTAATTCTTGCCATTTCCGTTTTGAGCGGAAGCAGAGGTTTGACGCCAAGCCGGTAGCCATATGTCCTAAATGTCAGGGAAAGGCTCGCCGTGTCATTCACTCTGTTCCCGTCATTTTTAAGGGCAAGGGCTTTTATACTACCGATAGTCGTAAGGGTGTGACAGAGCCGGTAGAGACAGAAAAGAAATTACCTGAGGAAGAGAAGCCGAAGTGAAGGCGCTACTGCAGCGAGTGTCCGCTGCCTCAGTGAGTGTGGCTGGGGAGGTAGTCGGCAGGATAGGTCGGGGAGTGGTGGTTTTGGTTGGCGTTGCCAGTGGTGATACCGAAAAGGATGCCCGATATTTGGCCCAGAGGACGGTTAACCTTCGCATTTTTCCTGACCAAGCCGGTAAGTTTAACCTCTCAGCTCTGGATATTGGGGGCGAGCTACTAGTGATAAGCCAGTTCACCCTTTTGGCTGATACCAGAAAGGGACGCCGTCCCAGTTTTACCGATGCCGCGCCACCGGCTCAGGCGGAAGAGCTATTTGAGGTTTTTGTTGGTGAGGCTAGAACCACCGGGTTAAGGGTGGAGACCGGGCGCTTTCAACAGTATATGCAGGTTGAAATTCATAACGATGGCCCGGTAACAATACTGCTTGATAGCCGGGGAAAATAATTGCAACTACAAAGGCTTGCAATAACAGAGCATCGGTGATATAATAGGCGGTAATTAAATGAGCCAGCCCGGAGAGATAGTAAGAAGGTTAAGCGAGAAAGGTTATCGGCTGACACCCCAGCGGCTAATGATTGTATCAGCTATTGAGAATAGTGATGCTCATATTAGCGCTGAGGAAATCTATGCCCAGGTGGTGGCTAAATACCCCCATGTTAACATCTCAACCGTCTATCGCACCCTGGAACTGCTTAAACAACTTGGGCTGGTAACCGAGACCGACTTTGGGGAGGGTCGGGTTAGATATCACCCGGTGGGGAAGGGGCACCATCACCACCTCGTTTGCACCGAGTGTGGCACTGTTATTGACCTTGATGAGTCACTGCTATCCTCCCTGGAGGGTATGTTGCTCCGCGAATATAAATTCGGCGCTGACTTGAAGCACCTGGCTATTTTTGGTCGTTGTGCTAGGTGTAGTTAATTTTTTTAGTCAGTTATTGCATATAATTGCAATTGCATAAAATAGCAAATATCTTGAAGAACTTTTTAGGAGGGGGGTGAAAGATTAGGTAATATAAAACAAAAAATTCAATAATTATTGCCATTAATCGCAAACACTAAAAGGAGGTAAAAAGATATGGCATGCTTTCTTGTACCTATGGGAGAGGCTATTGTGACAACCGTTGTGCAGAAGGTTGTGGAGAGCAGAGAGAAGAAGGTTGGTGGGGAAAGGACTAAAAAAACAGGGTTGAGCTGGAGCCGGAAGTTGAGCTGGCTGAATAAACTATTATGGGGTGGGACTATACTGCTGGCCTTGGAGCATATATGGCATGGAGAAGTTGTCCCCTGGCCGCCTTTTTTGACAGCAATGAGAAATCCGGCAGATGTGGCTCCAATGCTTCATGAGGTGGCGACAGTTGGTGTAGCTATGGCCGTATTCGTAACAATCGTCTGGGCAATAATGGTTATGGTTGCCGAACTAAAGGCTAAGGCTGTGCCCGAAGCAAAAGTCAAACCTGTCAGCGGGGGCGGATAATGTGGCTCATAATGACTTCGCTGGCAGCGATAATTACAACTGCGATATGGTACATAAAGGCTCCGGAAGACAAGTATAAGTTGGGCTTTTTAAGTTTGATATTCTGGGGGGCAACGCTCATGTGGTTCGTTGACCACGTGATGGCATATTTAACAGAAGGCGGAGAGTTTTTTGAAATAAATCTAGACGCAACGTTGCTTGGAATTTCTGTAATACTTCTTGCCCTCTTAGTGTGGGAAATTGTGCTACTGGTCAGTGACCCCAAAGGAGTTTTAAAAAGAATAAAAAGGTGAACCCTGGGCTGGCTCGCTCCCTGACTCTGCCTGAGGCTTAAGTCGGTCAGGGAATGGGGCAGGGGTAGAGAGGGGGCAAAGCCCCCTCTCTAAAACCTTTATTTCTCTCGCTTGCCGGCGATGCTGTTTCGCGCTACCCTTATTGTCGCCCCTGATTCTACTTTTAGGACCACACTTTCCTCGCTGACGCTTTCAATCACTCCAAAAATGCCGCCAGCAGTAATTACCTTATCTCCCCTCTTCAGTTCCTCCATCAGTTGCTGGTGTTCCTTCTGTCTCTTGCGCTGGGGGCGAATCATAAGGAAATAGAACACGGCAAAAATCAGCACCAGGATGATAATAAATGTGGGGTCAAATCCTCCTCCGGCTCCCTCCGGAGCAGCACAGCCCCCTATAGGTATTAGAGCAACAAGTAACCCGGCTATTAACGCCAAATTTGACTTTTTATTATGGTTCATTTTCCTCTCCTCACTTTGCCCTGTAGTGACCACGGGCTTGTCTTCTCAATCCTGATGTTCATCAGTTGCCCCAGGCAATTATTGTGGTTAGTGAAGAATACCAGTTTACCACTTCTGGTTCGACCGTACCACTTACCCTTTCTCTCCCCCTCTACCAGGACTTCAACCGTCTTACCCAGTAGCCGGGCATTAATCTCGGCAGCAATGCCTTCTTGTAGGCGCTCAATCTTGTTTAATCGCCTCCTCTTCTCTTCGGCAGGAATATTATCTTCAAATTCCCTCGCCGAGAGAGTCCCCGGTCGTGGTGAGTAAACAGCGACATGGACGGTATCAAACCTTAGCTCAGAGAGTAAGTCGAAGGTTTGCTGGAACTGCTGCTCTGTCTCTGAGGGGAACCCAACGATGACATCAGTGCTCAGGGCTACCCTAGGTATTTTATCGCGTATCTCGGTGATAAGCTGGCGGTATTGCTCTACGGTGTAGCCCCGCCTCATCGCCGTCAAGATTTCGTTGTTGCCTGACTGAACGGGGAGGCTGAGCTGCTCGCAGACCTTGTCTAGAGAGGCTACTGCCTCGATGAGCTTGGGGCTCATGTCCCTGGGGTGACTGGTCAAAAAGCGGAGCCGCAGCAGTCCATCAATAGCATTTAGCTCACGAAGCAAATCAGCCAGGTCTGGCTGGTCGGGGAGGTCATGCCCATATGAATCCACATTTTGCCCGAGCAGGGTAACCTCTTTAGCACCACAATTTACCAGCTCACTGACCTCAGCGGTGATTTCTTTAACCGGTCGGCTCCGGTTCCTTCCCCGGCGGTAGGGGACAATACAATATGAGCAGAAGTTATCACAGCCCTGGATGATAGAAACGTAGGTGCTGGGCACCGGGTGCTGAGGTAATATTTGCTCCCACCCTAGCTTTTCCAGCCACTGGGGGTAGTCTCCGGGCTTGAAGAAGTAGTCAACCTGGGGAAAACGCTCCTTAAGTTGAGCCAAATTAGCGTTAACCAGACAGCCGGTAACAGCCAGGGTTAAGGTTGGACGTAATCTTTTTAATGGTCTAAGGGCATTTAGCTTATTAACCACGCGGTTCTCGGCACTCTGGCGGACGACACAGCTATTAACCACGATTAAATCGGCGTCATCGGCGGTAGCTGGCTGATAGCCCAGTTGCTCAAGGTAGCTACCGAGCCGCTCCGATTCCGCCTTGTTCATCTGGCAGCCGATTGTCCAGATATGATATTTGGGCATGGTTTTTGCTCTATTAAAATAATGCCCCCTCATGAGGAGCATACTACTCTGGCGGAGGGAGTGGGATTCGAACCCACGACCCCGGTCATCCCAGGGCAAGCGCTTAGCAGGCGCCCGCACTAGTCCACTATGCGATCCCTCCCTAGCTGTGGGCAAGTAATGCTTTTTTAACATAGTCAATTGTATCACAACACTTCATTTTGCTCAAACCTGATTGAGAAGAACTTTATTGACCCCATCCCCTTTAAGTTTTTGATTTAGGTAACCTCACCCCCTTTATCCCCCTCTCCTTGACAAGGAGAGGGGGAGGAATAGAAAAGAGGGGCTGACGCCCCTCTTAGACACCCCAAATTAAGTAAGCTCTCATCGAGGGAGAGGTTTTAGAGAGGCTTCGCCTCTCTTTGACTCTCCATAAATTCTACAGGAGCAATCAGGGAGTTATTAGACAGCACTTTTAAGAAATCATCCCTCCCATTGGTGAGGAGAGCAAGGGAGAGATTTTAGGGAGGGGGCGAAGCCCCCTCCCTTTCTTACCCCCCTTCCCTTCATCAATATCCAAGGGAAGGGGGCAGGGGGATAGGTTTACCACATAAAACTAAAGCGGGGTGAGGGTAATAAACAATCTTATTGTGGGCTGTTTTATCGTGTGCTATTATGGGGCATAAAGTGAAAATGGAGATAGGTGTTTTAATTGATAAAGAGCTTAAGGGGAAGCTTGAGATGAGCTGGCTACGGGGCATGGCCGAGCAGGTCCTCACTTTCCAGGGCGTTGGCACTAATGTCGAGCTTGGTCTGGTTATTGCCACTCAGGAAAGGGTTAAGCAGCTAAATCGTGACTATCGGGGAAGGGATGAGCCGACAGACGTGCTTGCCTTTTCGGCCAGGGAGGAGGTTGGGGGAGACCTTCCTCCCTTTGTTCCACCCCCTAACGGTGTTCTCCACCTCGGGGAGGTGATTATCTCCTACCCTCAGGCAGTAATACAGGCGGAGGAATACCAGCATTCGGTAAAAAAGGAGATTTTAATTCTCATCGTCCATGGCGTGCTTCACCTGCTGGGATATGAACATGACAAGCCGGAACTGGAGCTCAAGATGAGAGCCAGGGAGGCAGAGATTCTGAGCCATATTGGGGGGTTGGGGTGAGAGTCCTTGGTATTGCTGGTAGCCCGCGACGGGGTGGTAACACCGATATTTTACTGGCTGAGGTTATGAAGGGTGCTGCCAGCCGAGGGGCTGAGGTCAAGACTATTATCCTTAGCCGGCTTAAGATTGCCCCCTGCCAGCACTGTGATGGCTGTCTGGAGACGGGCAGGTGTAAGGTTAAGGATGATATGCAAATGGTCTATGATGAGCTGGTGAGGGCAGACCGAATAGTTCTGGCTTCGCCGGTTCATTTTATGGGGGTAACCGCTCAGACCAAGGCGATGATTGACCGCTGTCAGGCACTGTGGGTGAGAAAGTATAAGCTAAAACTGCCACCGTTGGGCGATAGGCAAGTGGAGAGAAAAGGGCTATTTATTTCCGTTGGTGGCACCAAGCAAGCCAATCTATTTGAGCCGGCACTGGCTACGGTAAAAAGCTTGTTCAAAGTCCTTGACATCGCTTATGCTGGGGAATTACTCTTCCCCGGGGTGGACGAGAAGGGGGCGATAGCCAAAAATCCTGAAGCCCTGCGCCAGGCTTTTCTCGCCGGGCAAAAGTTGGTAGAGGAATCTAAGGTTGAATAACCAGCGCAATACAAGCTCAAATACAGATTGCACATTACGTCAGAAAGTGCAACCTCTGAGGGTTAAAACGGAACACTAAATACCGTGGACACAGTTCTGTCGGTCTTATTAAGCCCGGTTGCGTCGTGACCCTGCACGACCAGTTCAGAGGTTCTTGTCCCAGTCTTGATGCAATGTGAGTTGCCTACCCGCCCTTATTACGCTCCTCTTCCCTCAGCCTCTCAGCCAGCTTTGAAAGCAAAGACGAAAGCATAGCCACACAGTCCTCGTATGCTCCAATTCCGCAGCCAATAGGATCGGGAACCTCGCCCTTCTCCCCAACATACTCGGATAAGACGTAGGTCTTCTCAGCCGCCTCTGGGTATCGGGACACAACTACTTGCTTCTGCTTGGCTTGCATCACCAAGATTAAATCCGCCCACTTAACTAGCCTACCTACAAGAAGCTTTGATTGGTGATTACTCAAATCTAAGCCATATTCCCGCATAAGCCGGATAGCATTTGGTGTTGCTGGAGCCCCCCCTGCAATGGCACCAGCGGAGTCTACTTCGACTCCCGCGGACCGAAGTGACGGGTCTTTGGTCAGAGTGTCTTTGAAGAGAACCCGTGCCATAGGACTCCGGCATGTATTTCCAGTACAAACGAACAGGATATTCCTAATCATTGTTTAATCAGGGATTTCCCATATTAACCCGTCGAGCTATGCTAAAACCCTGCTCGCTGGCTGTCAAGTCTCTATAGTGAGCCTGAACTAGCCCTTACGGCCAGCCCTATGCTGTAATACCTAAAGAAACTTTCTACGAGCGCTCAGATGCTTAATGACGATTGCACATTACGTCAAATTGTGAAATCACATTTCCTATTTGTGTCAAACTTGTCTTCTAATCAATGTTAGCCTCGGGCAGTGCCAATAAGGTCAGCTATATCCTCTATGCCCTCTTTTTTCATAAATTGCTCAATCCCCTCAAGGACATCAAGGGGAGCGCTGGGGTTAGTGAAGCTGGCTGTGCCCACTTGGATAGCACTGGCTCCAGCCATAATGAATTCCAAAGCATCGCTAGCGGTAGTGATGCCACCGCAACCAATAACTGGCACGTCTACAGCACTAGCCACCTCATATACCATACACAATGCTACCGGTTTTATCGCCGGTCCAGATAGACCTCCGGTTATACCACCAAGTAAAGGTCTACGCCGGGTAATGTCAATAGCCATGCCCTTTAGGGTATTGATTAGGGATATAGCATCGGCTCCGGCTTCAGCCACCGCCTTAGCCACCTTGGCAATATCAGTGGTATTTGGGGTTAGCTTGACCAGAACCGGGAGGGAAGTAGCGGCTTTAACCGCAGCGGTTACCTCGGCGGCTGTTTCCGGCTTGGCGCCAAACTCAGCACCACCGGCTTTAATATTGGGACAGCCAATGTTTATTTCAATACCGCTGATTCCAGCTACCCCATCCAGTTTCTCAGCCAGCTGGGCGTAGTCATCAATGGTTTCCCCCACTATATTGACGATGACCGGTACCCGCCAGCCTGCCCAAATTGGCGCTTTCTCCTTGGTTACGGCTTTAACGCCGATATTCTGCAGCCCAATTGAATTGAGCAAACCACAGGGTGTCTCCGCCAGCCGTGGCTGTGGATTTCCTTCTCTTGGCTTGAGGGTAGTTCCCTTGCATACGATAGCCCCCAGCCTTTGAATATCAAATATATGGCTATACTCGGTGCCATAGCCGAAGGTGCCCGAGGCAGTCATCACCGGGTTAGCCAGTAATAAGCCTCGTTTATTTCTCGGCGCCAGTTGAACCGAAAGATTCATATATCACTCCATCTTATCCACCAGTCTATAGTTCAATTCCGACTATTGGCGCTAGCATAAGGAACAAACCCAAACAAATCATCAAGATAGCGGCAATCGTGGGAACAAAGCGCTCATATCTGCTTTTACTGATGACGCTAGTCAGGCTTCCCATGACTAAACCGAGAGGAATTAGACCTATAGTAGTGCCCAAACCGAAAACAAAAACGGTGGCCGTGCCAAGCCATACGTTGCCGATAGAGGCCGCCCATATCAATACTGCCACTTCGACGGGGCAGGGTGGTAACCCTCGCACTATACCGAGACCCAGGATGGTGTACCAGCGTGTCAGCTTGGAGGTAGTGCCCGAAGCAGCCTCGCCGTGGTGATGGCCGAGGTGAGCCAGCTCCCCACCCCTCAGCATAAAAACACCGAAGACCAGGGTAATTGCGCCGGCTATGAGCTCAAGAGGAGTTTTTAGAGCCCCGAGCCAGGTTACGCCAACATAGGAGAGGATAAATCCCATTATGGTATCCACTAGCGCCATTCCCAGACCATACAGCACTACCAGCCCAATGGCGTGTACCAGTTTTTTGGTCGCCCAGAAAACAAATAAGGAAACGACTACCTTATCCTCACAGGGCTCGAGGGTATGGGCTAACCCTAGAAGGAAAGCGGCTGCCAGGCCTAAATTGGCTATATCCATTGTCTAAAACCTTCGGTTTACTCCTCACTTCCTCTGAGTTTATCATATTGAAAATTATTCTCAAAATAACTGGGTGTTTAAGAGGGTAAGGGGTTGGTAAATAATCTCTTAGGGGGCGTTGACCAAATAAAGCAAATAGGATACACTGAGTATATGGTATACTCTGCCAACAATCACTGGCGTGGGCAGGCAGTGGATACCATTCGTCAGTTACGTGTGATGCTGGATTGACCTCTTTATGCAATCGTTGCCGTGATAATTGCCAGGTATAAATGCTTACCTGTTAGCATAGGTAGGCGGGGGGGAGGAAAAGATGACCTTGGGCTTCAATCTACTTCGCTCTCGTCTTGAGAGCGCGCGAAAGCAGTTAATTGAGGAATTAGAGCAACTAAAATCTACCGTTCGCCCTGCTGATGAAAGGCGAGAGGGTAGCCCTTTTGGCAAGAGGGAGGAGGAGGCTACTGAGAGCTTCGAGCTAGAGAAGCGGCTGACCTTGGAGAAGCGTATTAGGGAGCGGTTAGCCGAGGTGGAACACGCTTTGCAAAAGTTTGAAGACGGAACCTATGGTTTATGTGATAGTTGTGGTCAACCGATAGACCCTGCCCGGCTGGAAGCACTGCCTCAGGCTAGCCTGTGCTTGAGCTGTAAGACGCTTCAGGCAAAGAATGCGAAGGGTAAGTAGTCTCCAAGGTAGGCGCGGAATGTGGTCTTTTTTCCTTACCGCGTTACTGGTGGTGGTTGCCGACCAGCTCAGCAAGTGGTGGATAATAGAACATCTAAAGCCACAGCAATCGCTGTTTGAAGCGGGATTCTTTCAGATAGCCCGTTTTCCCCCTAACACCGGAGCCGCCTTTGGCTTATTTCAAGACCAGTCATTTGCCTTAACCATAGTGGCTATAGTCGGTATTGCCTTTCTCCTGGTCTATGCCCTCATTATTCGCCCCCGGTTCTCCCCCTTGGATAATTTATTAGCTAGGACAGCCCTGGGCTTAGTTCTCGGCGGGACAATAGGTAATCTAATTGACCGGCTGTGCTTCGGCGGCGTTACCGACTTCATCAGCATTGGCTGGTGGCCAGCATTCAATATTGCTGATTCGGCTATAGTTGTCGGCGTTATTATATTTGCCTATTCCCTACTTCTCTTAGCCAAGGGACACTGATTTATCGGTCTAATGATGGATAAGGCATGTAATTTTATTGCTGATAAGCCGGGTGTTCGTCTGGATAAATATGTTTGCGACAAGTTTGCTGAGCTGTCTCGGACTCGCATTCAAAAGCTTATAGCTAGTGGGTATATCACGGTCAATGAGCATGTGGCTAAGGCGGGGCTTAGGCTTAATGCCGGCGACAGGCTGAGGGTTATCCTTCCCCCTACTCCACCCAGCCAGCTGGTGCCTGAGGCAATTCCACTAAGTATCATTTATGAGGATGACGACCTTCTGGTTATAGACAAGCCTGCGGGTCTAACTGTTCATCCCGCGCCGGGACACCCGGCTCATACCTTGGTTAATGCCATTCTCTCCCGCTTTCCTCACCTGGCTGCTCTTAGCGACTCGCTGCGACCGGGAATTGTGCATCGGTTAGACAGGGATACCTCGGGGGTGATGGTGGTGGCAAAGAATAGTTTAGCTCAGGCTAAGCTGGTGGAGCAGTTTAAGACTCGTTCGGTGGCAAAAGCCTATCTGGTACTGGTTAAGGGGCGTCTGACGCCGGAGAATGGCGTTATTGAGGCACCTATTGGGCGTGAC
>Ga0315281_10010238_pt1 | contig 12928 bp, 6 predicted proteins | sample YL17G07_0_MG_FD_204540 | JGI IMG/M metagenome (GOLD analysis project Ga0315281, IMG submission 204540) | Sediment microbial communities from Yellowstone Lake, YNP, Wyoming, USA - YL17G07_0 | ecosystem: Environmental > Aquatic > Freshwater > Lake > Sediment | place: USA: Wyoming | collected... | reverse complement strand
TGCAGCGACGGGCGAGAAGCCGCATCGTTGAACGACGATACGAAGGTGAACTCGACGGACCTGCTGATCGTAGCGAAAGCGCAGGGGAAGAGTGGGCCGAACTATGTCCTGGACTTCGACGCGAACAAGGACGGCAACATCAACTCAACCGACCTGCTGCTGGTCGCCAAGCTGCAGGGTACGTGCTGACCCGCGCGCGGTGAGCATCGGCCGCGCGTGGGCTCCGTCGCCGCGCGACGAGGCGGAGGTGCCCGGCGGCGTCGCGCTTGCGGTTCGATCGTCGGAGTCAGGACGGCGCGGCGTTTCAGGCCGCGCGCGCGATCCAGGCCATCACGCCGCTCTCCGTCGCCCGCGCCACGCCGCCGCCAGCGCCACCGCAAGTAACGTCGTGGCCGCCGCGAGGGGTAGCCACGGCCGGGCGTGCTCCGTGGTGTGCGCGGTTATCTGCGGAAGCCCCGCTACGTCCGGAGCCTCCGACACGCCACCGACCGAACACGACTGGCCGATTCGGATCTGAGCGTTGGACACGGGGCCGTCGAAGATGCCATCGGCGTTGGTGTCCCCGATCGGATTGAACGAAGGGTCCGCGAGCTTGACGTCGGTCAGCGTGAGCGACGCGGCGCCATTAGCGATGGCCTGCAGGGTTACGCGCACGAGGACACCCGAGCCGGTTTCGGAGTGTGATGCCCCGGAGCCGAAGTCCGCGGCGATGGGTGTGAACGTGCCGTCGGTATCGGGTAGGGAATCGGTCGAGGGGTTCGTCAGGTCGGTCACGCTGCTGCCCGCTCCGGCCGCCAGCATGAAACTCGCGCTGCTCGCGGTCACCTTCAGCTTCGTCGAGGTGTAGTGAAGGCTCCCCTGGATCCCTTCGAGGCCCGGTCCGGGGATGTTCTGGACGTAGAAGTCGACGGTGAACGTGTCGCCGTTGGTGACCACCCGGCAAGCTTCGATGGTGCCGAGGCTCGTGGCAGTGTTCGCCGGTGTCGCGCCCGGGTTGGCATCGATGCCGACGGCGATGGCCGCGACGCCATTCGGGCTCGCCACGCCCACGGCCGGCGATCCGAAGATCGCGGCGGCGGTCGCGAGGGCGACCGCCAGCCACGCCTTCGTCATCACGCGCCGCGCTATCGGCCGCATCCGATCTGTCAGCCGCTGGGTGTTCAGCATGACAGTCCAAAGAAGCGCTTCAGCAGGCCCAGGTCCGCAATGTTCACCGCGTTGTCTCCGTTCAAGTCTACTCGGGTCAGATAGGCCGCCTGTCCGAACGTGCTCCCGAACGCCGGCTTGAGCGGGCCGACGTCGAAGATGTCGACCGAGTTGTCCGACGAATCGTTGAGGTTGGGCGGCCAGGCCCCCGGCGAGCACGCCACGTCCTTGCTTGTCGTGTTTCCAAAGATGAAGTTCTCCGTCGCATCGAAGAACCCGTCGCCGTCGCTGTCGGTGGGCGAGCAGCTCCCGGGTGCGATGACGATGCCGGTGAATGCGACGCTGGTGCTGCTGGCGCCGGAGTTGCAGACCGCCACAGCGGCGCCGGTCTCCGAGACGGTGACCGTCGTGCCCGCCGGTAGCGTGCCCTTGAGCGCGCGCTGCCCGGATGAGGACGGCTGCAGCACCCTCCCGGCCTGGAGCGTCACGGGCCCCGACGCGACCTGGACGGTGGCGCTTCCGCACGTGACGACCGACTCGTTGCCCGCGTTGATCGTGAGGTTGGCCAGACCGCAGATGGCGATGTTCGCGGCCGCGCCGGATCCGGTCGCCTTGATGCGCACACCGGCGGGGTCCGCCTCATCCCGGACGCGGAGGGACAGCGCGCCGCGGCTCACGATGCTGCCGAAGGAAGGGATGCCAGCCCCGTCCAGGAAATCGTTGCTGAAGGTGAAGCTCAGGGCCGGGCTATCGATGCCGTCGTCGATGCCGTCGTTGTCGTCGTCGGGGTCGCAGGCGTTCCCGCCGAACGTATCGTTCGGGCCAGGCTGGACGCCCGGCTGGCCGTCGCCGTCGTTGTCGGCCTGGAATGCGTTCCCGGTGTCGGGGCAATTGTCAGTCGCGTCGAAGACGCCGTCGATATCGGGGTCGTCGCAGGCGTCGCCCGCGGAAGATCCCGGGTGGACGACGTTCGCCTGCGTGGGGTTCGCATTGTTCGGGCAGTTGTCAGTGGTGTCGAACACACCGTCGACATCAGGGTCGTCGCAAGCATCGCCGGCGAAGGATCCCGGGTGGACGACGTTCGCCTGGGTGGCGTTCGCGGTGCTCGGGCAGTTGTCGGTGACGTCGAAGACGCCGTCGACGTCGGGGTCGTCGCAGGCGTCGCCCGCGAAGGATCCCGGGTGAACGACGTTCGCCTGCGTGGCGTTCGCGGTGCTCGGGCAGTTGTCGCTGACGTCGAAGACGCCATCGACATCGGGGTCGTCACAGGCGTCGCCGGCGGGTGTGCCGGAGTGGACCGTGTTCGCCTGGCTGGCGTTCGATGTGTTGGGGCAGTTGTCGGTCGAGTCGAACACGCCGTCCAGGTCGGGGTCATCGCAGGCATCGCCCTGTGATGTGGACGAGTGCACCGTATTCTGCTGACCCGCATTCGCGATGTTCGGGCAGTTGTCGTTGTAGTCCGTGACGCCGTCTGCGTCCCGATCGTTGGATGCGTCCGGGCAGGGGGCTCCCACCACAAGGAAGGAGTCCGGCGTCTGGTCGGCCGTGTGGAAGCTCAGGCCGCTGTCCACCCAGCCCGAGTCCACCAGCCCGTTCGTCAGGTGCAACCGCGTCATGCCGTCCGCTACCAGGTGGACGGTGTAGCGCATGAGGACGCCGTTGAACGGCAACGGCGCGGGCGCACTCCCCGTGTAGGCGTGGTAGAGGCTGCCGCCGGAGCTCGGCGGACCGCCAAACTCAAGGCCCGATGAGCCGAAGACGGACTTGGTCTTGTCTCGGCTCAGGAACGTGACGATGTTCCGGTCGTAGTCCAGGCGGAGCTGGTAGCCCTCCGGGTTCGCGCTGCGCAGCACCAGGTCCACGGTGACCGTGGCGCTGGGGCCGGCGACGAGGTTGCCGAGGCAGGACTGCGTTTTGCGCTGTGACGTGTCGACATCGATCGTCAGGATGACGGGGTCGCAGGCGTCGCCGAGCGTGTCGCCGTCGCGGTCGGCCTGGTCGTCGTTGGGCGCGCTCGGGCAGTTGTCGTCGTCGGTGGTGAACGGGATGCCGTCGGCGCCGAAGTCGAGCTTGCTGTCGCCGTCGCGGTTGCTGCTGGCGTCCGGGCAAGCCGCGCCGACGCTCAGGAACGCGTCCTGCGTCGCATCGGGCAGGTGCGTGACAAAGCTGCTGTCGCTGTAGTTCGTGTCGACGCTCGTGGCCCGCAGGTGGAGCCGCGTCAGGCCTGCTGCCTCGCCCTTGATCGTGTAGCGGGTGAGGATACCGTTGGTGGTCGTATCGGCGCCGGCGTAGCCATCGAGGTAGCCGTTGCTGGTGTCCGGCAGCGGGTCGCCGACATCGAGGCCGCCGGTCCCGAGGACGGAAACGGTGCGGTCCCGCGCCTGGATCGACGCGATGGCGTTGTCGTACACCAGCCGCATGCCGAAGCCTTCGACGTCAGGCGCGTTCTCGATGACGAGGTCGACGGCGACGCTCGAACCAACCGAGACGCTGACGCAGTCCTGGTTGCCGGCCGTGATGGTGTCGGTGTCCAGCGCCATCAGCACCGTGCCGGTGGCGCGCGCATCGCCGGGCCAGTGCGCGGCGTGCGATAACGCGACCAGGACCAGGCACGCCGTCAACGAGATGGCGAGTCCGACGCGTACGTTCCGCCCAAGGTGCAGGATCCTGTGTGCCATGCTCGTGTGCCCCCGCTTGCGACATTGAGATGGCTCGGCCTGGACCTCCGTCGACTGGCGGGGTCCAGGCCGAGCTTCCCTTCTTGGTGCTCCTCGAGTGCTCTTCGAGAGCAGGTTGGTATCGTTACTGCGTTATCGGACCTCCTTTATGGCGCGCCGGGCTGAATCGGGTCGGCGCCGGTGCACGTCTCGGTGAAGAACCGCTTCATGATCGCCAGGTCGACGATGTTGATGACGGTGTCAGCGCTCAGGTCGTCGCGGTTGTCGTAGGCGGGATCGACGCCTGCCTGCGTCCCGAAGGTCGCCTTGACCGCTCCGACATCGAACACGTCTACGACGCCGTCGCCGTTGAAGTCGGGGCCCCAGGCATCCGGACCGCAGTCGTGGTTCGGGTCGGTGCCGATGTAGTTCTCGGCGAAGTCGGAGAGCGCCGGCGCGCCGCCGATGGTCACGCCCCTGGAGTCGCCATCGATGTCCGTGTCGCACGGGTCGCCGATGCCGTCGCCGTCAGTGTCCTGCTGGTCAGGGTTGTACTCACCGACGCAGTTGTCTGACACGTCCGGCACACCATCCCAGTCGAGGTCGCCGGGCGGGTCCGCACCACGGTCGCAGTTCACGTAGTGACCGAGCAGATCCTTGAGCGCATCGAGTTTCGCCGTGCTGTTCGCGTTCTTGAGCTCGAGGTTCGCTCTGGCGAGCACCGTCGAAATCGGCGTCGCACCGGTGAACCCGAGGACTGCCATGTCGCCCACGATGCTGGAGCCGGTGATCAGGCTGCAACTCGGCGGGTCATTCGGCGTGGCCAGCGTACCCAGGGTCGCGGTGCCGCATGTACTGCCGAGGTAGGTGCAGTTGTACGTCAGCGCCAGCGTCTGTGATGCCTCGTTCTGAAGCGCCACCTTCACGCCGTTTGAGACGCCGGTGCATCCGCTGTTACCCACGATCGCTGTGCACACGTCAGCCGCCGTGCCCTTGATGATCTTGTCGGATTGCGCGACCGTAGCGATGGTCGCACCAACGCTTCCGGCCGCCCCCGGGCTGCCGTCGCCGAGCGTCAGAGGAGCCGGCGTGTCGAGGATTCCGTCGCCGTTGGTGTCGTACTTGTCAGGACCGTTCGGGCTCTGGTAGAAGCCCTGGGTGCGGCTGGAGTAGCCGCCGGTGGTGGCGTTGCGCGTGTTGGTGATCGTGCAGACCTTCACGTCGCCGGGGTTCACCGTCACGTTGCCAGCCGCATCGCAGTCGCCGCTGATGACCGTCGTGTAGTCGCTGAGGCTCGTCCCCGTGACGGCCGTCTCACCGACGGTGTGCGAAACCGTCGTCTGCTGGATCGCGCCCGTGGTGCCGCCGTCGCCGACGTTGCCACCCGAGCCGGCGGTGCTGCCGTCGATCTGGAGGTTGAACTTGCCGGGGTCGGTCGACGGGCTGAGGACCTTCCTCACTTCCAGCGTGCCCTGCCGCGTGTTGGTAATGGTGCAGATCTTGTTCTGCCCGGCCGTCACCGTCACGTTGCCGGATGAGTCGCAGTCACCGCTGAACGTCCGGGTGTAGTTCGAGAGGTTCGTGCCGCTGCACGCCGTCTCGCTCACCGTGTGCGCGCCCAGGCTCACCTGCTGCGCCGCGGAGTCGCCGTCGCCGGCGCAGGCGAACGCCGTCCCGGAGTCGATCTTCAGGTTGAACTTGCCGGCGTCAGTACTCGGCACGACGACCTTCGCCACGGTCAGCGTCGGCTGCTTCGTGTTGGTGATCGTGCACGTCTTGTCGTCGCCGGGGCCCAGGGTAATGGTCCCGTTGGCGGCGCAGTCGCCCCCGATGGCCGGCGTGAAGTAGTCGCCCATGCTGGTGCCAGTGCCCGCCGTCTCGCCGACGGTGTGCGCGCCCAGGCCGAGTTCGACCGCGCCGGTGGTGCCGCCATCGCCGACGTTGCCGCCGGTGCCGGCCGTGGAGCCGTCGATCTCGAGGTTAAACAGGCCCGGGTCGTTGCTCGGCACGAGCTGCTTGTTCACGGTCAGCCGCGGCTTGCGGGTGTTGGTGATCGTGCACGTCCGCAGATCGCCGGCGACGAGCGCGAGGGGGCCGTCGCACGAGGTCGTCGTGATGTAGTTGCTGAGCGTCGTCGGGCTGAGACTGCCCGCGAGTTCACCAACGGTGTGCGTCCCGATCGTCACCTTGATCGCTCCCGTGGTGCCACCGTCGGAAACGTTCTCCGCGCCCGCGTTCGGGGTACTGCCGTCGATCTGCAGATCGAAGAGCCCGGCGTCAGATGCGGGGATCAGCTTCTTGATCACGGTCAGGCGCGGGCAGTCCTTAATCCGCGTGTCGGCGGACACCGGCCCTTCCGTGTACGGGTTGCCGGCGAGGTCGTGATGCGTGGCGGTAACGGAGTTACCGATCGTCTTCTCGCAGTCGTCGTCACGAACCCGGTAGACGACCTGGGCCGTGGCGTGGAAGCCGCCCGGCAGATTCAGGCCCGGACCTCCGACGACCCAGCCTGTCCCGGAGTTCACGCATGGAATCGAGGCCGGGTAAGTGACCGTGCACGAGTCATCGGGGCCAGGCGCCTGCGGTGGCGTGTCGGTAGCCGTCAGGTCGTAGGCCGTCGCATCGAGCTGCGGGCCGCTGAAGCTGGCGCGCGCGAAGTGGTTGCGCCCGCTGTTCGCGAGTTGCTCGTTCAACATGTCGAAGTGGACGACATTGCGGATGCCGTCGCAGGCGCCGCCCGCGCCGCAACCCGCCAAGTAGGCGGCCTGGCTCGGCGTCACAGGGATGGTCAGCGTGTAGTTGTAGGTCTGCGGCGCGCCGAAGCAGGCGGTGCCGCTCGGCTGGCCGCAGGGGAGCGGCTGCGGGATGACTAGGCTCGTGCTCAGCGTCCCGAAGGTGCTCTGCGTCGCGCCCGAGCAGCCGCCCGGGCTGGTGTTCGGTGATGCCGCGCCCGGGCTGCCGTCGCCGTCGAGGTCCGCCAGCGGACCCCACGAGTCGTTGGCGTGGGGGAGGGTGCTGGCGGGGCAGTACCAGTCGGTGGCCGTTTGTCCGATCTGCTGGTTGCCGGAGTGCTCCGTGTTGGCGGGCAGCGTATCGCTGGGGTGCACCGCGTGCCAGATGTTGCCCTCGCCACCCTGGTGCGTCTCGACCCAGTCGAGGACGTCGATGATGCACGTCTCCCGCGTGTCGGCTGAACACGGGCTGGTCCCGGCGAAGCCGAGCCCTCCCGTGCGGTTCTCGAGCACCCACGTGCCCGTCACGCGCAGCGTGTCGAGGACAGTGTCACTGTTGTTGTCGAGCAGGCAGGAGCCTCCCGAGTCGTTGGTCTCCGTAATCGCGTACGTGATGTCGTCCCCCGGGCTGGCGTTTGCCTTGTCGGCGGTCTTCGTCAGCGTCGTATGGGCGACGCAGGGGGCGACCGTTTTCATCTGCGCCATCGAATTCCATCGGCCGGGCCCGCCGGCCGTGGTCCTTGTAGCGCCCGAGAGCGCGGTCAGCGCCAGGGTTACGGCGATTGCGGCTAGTGCCAGAAAGCGTACGCGTCGATCCATGACTTGCCCTCCCAGGTCTCGAGTGTTGCGGTGTAGACGCCCCCAAGTATTGGAGTTCTCGAATGCCACCGTCGCCATCATCTCATGGAACGCCGGTAGGTGGAATGGTTAAAAATTGGCTATACACGCGGACTGCGTGAACCGGTCAGCCGTGGCGCGCGCCCCTGCTTCGCCGCCAGGCGAGCGCCGACGCGCCGGCGAGCACGACCACGCCCGTCCCGATCACCGCCCACCAGAGCGGCGAGACGCCGCTTCCGGCGTCCTCCGACTGTGCGAACTGGGCGGCGGGCTGCCCGACGGCGCCCGGCGTGGTTGAGGCCCCGCGGGCATCGCTTCGGAACGTAGGAGCGGCGGTCGCGCCGGTGGCAGAGGCAGTCTGAGCGGCGGCTGTGCCGGTGCCGGGTGTCGATGGCCCCGGCGTCGACCCCGCGGCCGCGCTGCCTGCCGGCGCCGGCGAGCCCGGCAGGGCGGTGGCGGTCGAAGGCACCCTGGACGGCTGGAATGTCGGGGCGGCGGTGGTGCTGGCGCCGGGTGTGGGCTCCTGAGCGTCGCAGGTGGTGTCGACCGCGACGACGCCGCCGCCGGTGACGGTGCCGGTAAAGCGGCCGATGCCGTCGGCGGGCTCCACGGGCGAACCGCTGTCGTCGATCATCACGACGTCCGAAGCCTCCAGCGCGCTCGTGCCGGTGCTGAGAGCTTCGAACGTGATGCGGACAGCCGCGCCGGAGCCGGCCTCCGCGCTGTCCTTGCCCAGGTCGAAGCCGGCGACCAGGTACGTGCCGGTGCCCTGCGTCGGTTTTTCCAGGGCCGACACCTTGCTGCCCGGCTTCACGCCGAGGAACAGGTTGACCTCGCGGCCGACGGGGCGGAGCACCGTGGCGTCGTAGTGGACGCTGGCCTGCACGCCGTCGATCGCCGGGACATCCTGCACGTACACGTCTACGTCGAACTGGTCGCCGACGTGCACGCGTGTGCAGGTGTCGATCGGCCCCAGCGACGTGGCGGTATTCCCCGCCGTATCCAGGTCCAGCCCGACGACGGGAGCGCCCTGCGCGCCAACCCTGCCGGGGCCAATCGCCTCGAACGCCCAGATCAGCAGCGGAACTACTGCCAGCACCAGCATCGCCCTCGCGGGGAGTCGCCGGCGCAGGGGTGCGCGGCGGGACGCACGGCGGGGAAGATCAGCGGTCATGCAAGCTCCTGGGCGCCGTCGCGCAGCAGCCAGGCGGCATCGAGCCGCCGGTGGACGTCGAGCCGCTGGAGGATCGCCTTCATGTGATTGGCGATCGTCTGTTCGGACAGGCCGAGGAGCTGCGCGATCTCCTTGTTCGTCATGCCTTCCGACACCAGCCGGAGGATTTCCGCCTGGCGCATGGTGAGTTGCCGGAGTGCGGGGGACACGCCGTTCGGCCCGGCAATGGCCAGCTTGCGAAGGGCGTCGAACGCCACCGTTGCCGGTATCGTCGCCTCGGCATCGAGAATGCGGCGGACGGCCGCCAGCACGGCCTCGGGCGGCTGCCGTCCTTCGACGTGCCCATCGGCGCCGACGCGGACGGCCGTGATCAGTCCGTCGGCGGGCGGGCAGTCCGATACGAGGATCACCTTCGCGGGGGGAAACTGGAGCCGCAGGGATCGGACGAGTTCGGCGCCGTCGCCGATCGGCGGGCAGGCGCAGATCAGCACCGCATGGGGCTCAGGCGTGCCGGCCCCGGTGTCGGTGATGACGGCGAAGTCTTCGGCCTCGCTCAGCGCGGCGCGAAGTCCATCGCATACGCAGAGATGGTCCGGGATCAGAAGGACCGTTCTCGGTTGCACGCGGCGCTCCCTCCATGTGCGTTCCGATGAAAATCACTAGCGTAAGCCTGGCGTACCAGGCGTGCCCGTTGGTGCCGGGCAGATGTAGCCAACAGTAACGCTCGCCGGACTCAGAACTGCGAGCGTTGGTCTGGAATTGCGAACGTCGACCTTAGACTTGCTGAGTGGGGCATAGGCTAGTTCCTACTTCGTGTCCTGTCAATACAACGGTTGTCAAGGCTCCCCCGGCGATCCGGCGTTCTGACCCGCTGCACGGGTCCGACGAGACGCATTGCCTCACGGCGTGGCGGGGAGCGTCCCTTCTACCGGACGCCACGCCGCGAAGTCAAAGATGACTGTGCGGCAAGGTAGCCGGGCCACGACAGGGCCATACGTCACCTAATTGACCTTGGCAAGATGCAACACGAATCGCACTCAATCGATCTCCTGGGCGCTGCGAAGCAGTCCGGCCCTGCCCTCCGGCGGTCGCCGTGCGCTGGGTTCGGGGAGGGCGGCCATTGCTGGCCACCACTCCCGTACTTGCTGGTCGGAGTTCCCGCTACGAGTTCAGCGAGAACGGTGCCGGGACGGGCGTCTGAGCAGGGATCGGCTTCTGGCAGGTGCTGCCGTCGCGGCCGAATACCTTCTGCAGGTCCTTGATGTCGACATCGAGGTCGTGGAACTTCGGCTCGACATCGAACCACTTGTCGTAGAACGCGCTCCCGAACGTGGAGCCGTAGTGCTGGGCGATCATCGCCTCGTCGAGTACGTCGACCTTGCAGTCGAGGTTCATGTCGCCCTCAAGGATGCGCACGGTCACGAAGATGTCGCCGCAGACGCCGAGCTGGCCCGAGCCGTTGCCGGCGCCCGGCAGCGGGTGGCCCAGGACATCGGCCAGCTCGCACTGGTTGTCCTTGACCAGCGTCGGGGCGCCGTTGTCGTTGCCGGGGAAGAGGTCCTTCGTGTCGTCAGCGGCCGGGACCAGGTCGAGCTTGGCCAGGTCGAAGGAGCCGGTGGGGCCGGGGACCTGGCCCGTGGTGACGCAGCCGAAGCGGACCAAGTTCTCGAAGGGGATCGAGAAGGTGCAGTTCGCCGGCGCGCGATTGGTGGCGCCCGCAGCGCCGGCGCCCGGGACCGCCGGGTCGAAGACGATGTCCCTGGGGTTGACCGAGCCAATGACGAAGTTGTCGAACTCAACATTGAACTCGTAGGCGCCGAGGCCCGGGTTCACGTTGACGACCTGCTCGAGTACGACGAGGTCGCCCTCGCCGGGGCCGGCGCACGTCGCGAGGTCGGCGTACGGCGCGCCGTTCGGGATGCAGATGAACAGGTTGCACTCGTTGCCGCTGGCGTTCGTGTTGCCGTTCGCGACGGCGGTCGGGTTGTAGGTGTTGTGGCGGCCGTCCGCCGTGAGACACGTCTTGTCCTGGTCGACGCTAGTGGGCGTGGCCGTGGGCGTGTTGGTGGGTGTGTTCGTGGGCGTGAACGTGTTGGTCGGCGTCGATGTGGCGGTGTTTGTAGGCGTCTGCGTGCTCGTAGAGGTCGCCGTCGGCGTGGGCGTCGGCGTGTTTGTCGGCGGCAGCGGCGTGGCTGTGCCGGTGTTGGTCGCCGTTGGCGTGGGTGTGTTCGTGGGTGTGCTGGTCGCGGTGTTAGTCGCCGTCGGCGTATTGGTGGGCGTGTTGGTGGCCGTGTTGGTCGGCGTCGGCGTGTTGGTGGGCGTGTTCGTCGCCGTCGGCGTATTGGTGGGCGTGTTCGTCGGCGTCGGCGTGTTGGTGGGCGTGTTCGTCGCCGTCGGCGTATTCGTCGGTGTGTTGGTGGGCGTGTTGGTCGCGGTAGGGGTATTCGTCGGCGTGTTGGTGGGCGTGCTGGTTGCCGTGGGCGTATTCGTCGGCGTGTTGGTGGGCGTGTTGGTCGCGGTCGGCGGCACCGGCGTATTCGTCGGGGTGTTCGTCGCGGTCGCCGTGTTCGTCGGCGTATTGGTCGCCGTCGACGTGGGCGTGTTCGTGGGCGTGGCCGTCGGTGTGTTGGACGGCGTCGCCGTCGCCAGCGCGTTACCCGCCTGGATGCTGCGGTCACCGTTGCCGATGGCCTTGTCGCCCGGGTCCTGGACCCCGTTACCGTTCAGGTCCAGGAAGCCGCCGCCGTTCTGGTGGTATGGCCCGCCGCTGACGCTGCCGGCGCCGTTGCCGAAGCCCCAGTTTGCACCGTCGCCGATGGCGAGGTGGCCGCCCCAGGCAAGCGCGAATTGCTGCAGCGGGGCGCCCACCGGGTTGGCGCGGACACGGAGCGTGATGGTCTTCGAACTGTCCGCGCCCACGCTCCCCGTCAACGTGTAGGCCGACAACACGGTCGCCGAGCTGTAGGTGCCGCAGATCGTGAAGTACTGGGCTCCCTCGCCCGTGGAGACGATGTTGTCCGTCGCTATGCCGGTGTCGTCCGGGATCGCGAGGGCAGTCGTGTTGCACGAAGCGGGGTCAGTGAGAATCGTCAGCGGCGCAGCCGGGCTGGAGAAGAGGTTGATGCCGGTTTCGGTGCGCTTGGCGCCCGTGAGGAAGTCATAGGCGTGGATGCCGCCCTTGGTGAAGTCGTAGTGGATCTCGAACTGAAGATACGCGCCGGCGGGGACGTCAGAGAACTCGTAGCGGAAGGGGACGCTGTCGCCCTCGGCGTAGTTCGAGTTGCTGCCGTTGATGCTGCCGGTCGCCCAATTGAGGGCGGTGTTCTGGTATTGCTGGTGGCTCTCCTGGAACGCGTCTATGAAGGTGGTGCTGGCCAGCAGCAGGTCGCTGGACGAAGGTCCGCCCCAGGGGGCGGCGAACACCTTGACGGTGTAGGTGCCGTCAAGCGCATTGAGGATGTAATCGTAGGTGAATGAGCCGCCGGCGCTGGCCGTCACGGTGTCCCACCCTGCCGTCTGCGTGCCGTCGCCTTTGACGATGGAACCGTCGGGCCGGATGACGGGCACTGCCAGCGCCTGGTTCGGGCTGTAGCCCGAGCCGGAGATGTGGACGGTGGAGTACGCGGCGTAGGCGGGCTTATCGGTGGAGACGGTGGGTGCGGCCAGCAGCCTCGGTACGATGTACAGGGCCGCGAGCGCGGCGATCGCGAGCAGCGCGACCGCCAGCGGCAATCGCCCGAAGATGCGGAACCGTGACCTGTCGTGGGTACGCGGCATCATTTCCATGGGGGTGGGGTGCCCTCGCAGACTGCGCAGATACGAACGCCAGCGGGGTAACGTAAGCGGGGATCCATCTCCGCGGAGACGGACTTACGGGGCCGAGTATGCTCCTGGCGCAGCCTCGTGTCAATCGTTTTTGACGGTTTCTTGGTAGTTATTTCACAGCTTCGCAGGGCGCTGCGCTCGCACGCTGTGCTCGCACGGCGCTCGATCGGCGGCGAGCCTGCTGCGGCAGCCGCTCCGCACTTTTCGACGGCGACGGCCTCGGACTGGCGCGGGAGACGGCGACCGGGGCGATGCCCGCTTGATACGGCAGACCTACAACCCCGTGCTACCCGCAACCAGCCGGCCGGCCAGATTACTCCTGGGCCCTGATCGTCCTCACCAAACAAGCCGCGGCCGCCGGCAACGTGGGCGTCGCCCGCGCTCCGGTGTGCGGGTCCGTGCAGGCTGTGCCACGCCGGCGCGGCCAGATATAGTGTGAGTCGAGGCGCCGAGCGGGCGGGAGTAGCTCAGTTGGTAGAGCATTTGCTTCCCAAGCAAAGGGTCGCCGGTTCGAGTCCGGTCTCCCGCTCCAACCCCTTATAGATATAGAAGGCCCG
>Ga0315281_10010237_pt1 | contig 12928 bp, 15 predicted proteins | sample YL17G07_0_MG_FD_204540 | JGI IMG/M metagenome (GOLD analysis project Ga0315281, IMG submission 204540) | Sediment microbial communities from Yellowstone Lake, YNP, Wyoming, USA - YL17G07_0 | ecosystem: Environmental > Aquatic > Freshwater > Lake > Sediment | place: USA: Wyoming | collected... | reverse complement strand
TTTCTCTGTTATCCCATTACCTCGGAGTTGCCATATCCACAAAACCCGATATTGTGACTCTGAAAAGAGTTAAACTTCTCCAATATAGGGCTGATACGATAGTAGCAACGCTATTCACAGATGAAGGGATGATTAAAAACAAGGTTATATCTCTGGATTTAGAACTTACTCAAAAAGACCTCAACAGGATTGCAGGGTATCTTAGTTCAGAATTAACAGGATATACATTTCATGAAATCCGGATGAAAATCATCCATGAGATGTCCAAAGAAAAGACCATGTGGGACAGCCTTATTTCGAAGGCATTAAAGATCTGCCAGGAGGCATTTTTTTCTCCTCATGGCGATCTCTTCATCTCCGGACTCTCAGGGGTTCTTGAATTACCAGATTTTGCTGACCTTCAAAAAATAAAAGAACTATCGAGGGCCATAGAGGATAAACATGCGATAATAAAATTGCTTGATAAGCTTTCAGAGTTCGATGGCGTTCAGATAATAATAGGGTCGGAAAATTCACTGGATGAGATGAAAGATTTTAGTGTGGTAGTATCAGCATGTAAAGATGATAATAAATCTGCAGGTGTTATTGGTATAATCGGACCGACCAGAATGAATTATCAAAAAGCAATTTCTATTGTAGATAATACAGCACGTTTCATTACAAGGATGCTTTCAGAAAGATGAGAAACATGGAAGAACCTGAAATAACTAAAAATACTTCAAAAGATGAATCTGGTATAAAAGAAACAGAAGTTATTGAAGAAACTTCTGTTGATAAAAAGGAGGAGCAGCTTATACCTGAACTTCAGGAGATAAATGACAAGTATCTGAGACTATATGCTGAGTTCGAGAATTACAAAAAAAAGGTTAATAAAGACAAGGACGAACTGATAAAATATGCCAATGAGGGGCTTATCTATCAGCTTCTCCCTGTTATTGATAACCTCGAGATGGCTCTTAAGCATGCAAATGATGATACGTCTTCAGGGCTTGTGCAGGGTGTGGAGAACACTTTAAGGGAGTTTTTGAGGACTCTCGAAAAATTCGGACTTACCCATATAGAGGCAGTGAATAAACCTTTTGACCCATCACTGCATGAAGCTATGTGTGTTGTTGCATGGGAGGATATTGAAGAAAATATTGTAGTTGAGGAATTCAGAAAAGGATATATTTTTAGGGGAAAGGTTATACGGCCGTCTCTTGTTTCAGTATCAAAAAGGCCAGAGGTTAAAGATGAAGAAAAAACAGAAAAAATTAGAATTATAGAGGAGGGATCCTAAAATGGGAAAAGCAGTCGGAATTGACCTTGGAACTACATTCTCTGTTGTATCAGTTGTCCAGGCGGGTGAACCAGTGGTAATTCCTAACCAGGAGGGAAATAGAACAACGCCATCTGTAGTTGCTTTTACTGAAAAGGGTGAAAGGCTTGTCGGTCAGATAGCAAAAAGGCAGTCTATAACGAACCCTGAAAACACTGTATTTTCCATAAAAAGACTCATGGGAAGAAAATACAACTCTCCCGAGGTAGAACATGCAAGAAAAAGATTGCCTTACAAGATTGTTGAGGCACCTAATGGCGATGCCCATGTAGAGATAAGAGGCAAGATATATTCACCACCAGAGATATCAGCAATGATACTTCAAAAATTAAAACAGGCTGCTGAGGACTATCTTGGAGAATCCATTTCAGACGCAGTCATAACCGTACCTGCCTATTTTGACGACAGACAAAGACAGGCTACAAAGGATGCAGGAAGAATTGCCGGTCTGAACGTGCTAAGAATTATCAACGAACCAACAGCCGCTTCCCTTGCATATGGAATGGATAAGAAAAAAGAGGAAAAGATTGCCGTGTATGACCTTGGCGGAGGAACTTTTGACATATCGATCCTGGAAATAGGTGAAGGTGTAGTAGAGGTTAGATCAACAAATGGCAATACCTATCTGGGTGGTGATGACTTTGACCTCAGGATCATGGATTGGATGGTAGAGGAGTTTAAGAAGGATCAGGGGATAGACCTGAAGATGGATAAAATGGCATTACAGAGACTTAAAGAAGCTGGCGAGCGGGCAAAGATAGAGCTTTCAACAGCGATGGAGACAGAGATAAATCTTCCTTTCGTAACTGCCGATGCAGCAGGTCCGAAACATCTACTCATGAAACTCTCAAGGGCAAAGTTTGAACAGCTTGTCGGAGACCTGATCGAAGGTACAATAGGTCCCTGTAAAAATGCATTATCTGATGCAAATTTTTCACCCGCAAACATAGATGAAGTATTGCTTGTAGGCGGTCAGACAAGGACCCCAAAGGTTCAGCAGGTAGTACAGGGATTTTTTGGGAAAGAGCCTAACAAGACAGTAAATCCTGATGAGGTTGTAGCTGTGGGAGCTGGAATACAGGCTGCTGTGCTCAAGGGAGAGGTCAAGGAAGTGCTTTTGCTTGATGTTACCCCTTTGTCCTTAGGAATAGAAACGCTTGGCGGAATCTTTACGAAAATAATCGAAAGAAACACTACTATACCAACAAAGAAGAGTCAGATATTCTCTACAGCGACAGATAATCAGCCTGCCGTCTCTATCAAAATATGTCAGGGTGAAAGGGAGATGGCTGCAGACAACAAGCTCCTCGGAAATTTCGAGCTTATAGGTATCCCGCCTGCACCGAGGGGAATTCCTCAGATAGAGGTCACTTTTGATATTGATGCAAATGGCATTCTTCATGTCTCTGCAAAAGACCTCGGTACTGGTAGAGAGCAATCAATAAGGATAACTGCTTCAAGTGGCCTCAGTGAAGAAGAAATAAAAAAGATGATGCGGGATGCCGAATCACATGGAGATGAAGACAAAAGGAAAAAACAGCTTGCAGAGGCAAGAAATGAGGCTGACACTCTCGTATATACAGTAGAAAAATCCCTAAGAGATTATGGGGACAGGTTGAGCGAATCTGAAAAGAAAGAGATTGAAAATGCTCTCGAAAATTGCAAAAAAATAAAAGACACAAGTAATAACATATCTGAAATAAAGACTGCGACTGAAGATCTCACAAAGAAGTCACACAAACTTGCAGAACATATTTACAGTGCTGCTGGTGCAGGGACGGCAGGTGCAGGTGCGGGAACTGGAGCTTCTGCCACACAGGAACGCGAAGGCGCAAAAGGTCCTGAAGAAGAGGTTGTAGAAGCTGAATTTGAGGACGTTGATAAGAAGGAGAAATGAAGGACTATTATGAAATACTGGGCGTACCAAGAGATGCATCTGAAGTTGACATTAAAAAGGCATTCAGACAGCTTGCACTGAAATACCATCCGGATAGAAATCCAGAAGACAAAGAATCAGAAGAAAAATTCAAAGAGATAAACGAGGCATACTCCTGCCTGAGCGATTCCGAGAAGAGGGTTAATTATGACCGATTCGGTATAGCAGAAGGTGTGGGGGCAGGTTTTTACCCATTCGAGACAGGCTTTGGAGACATATTTGAAGATCTCTTTGGAGACTTCTTTGGAACATTTACTGGACGCCGAAGGCCAAGGGCTACAAAAGGAAATGACTTCAGATACGATCTTGATATTACGCTTATGGAAGCAGCCTTTGGAGTGGAAAGATTTATTGAGGTACCAAGATGGGAAAATTGTACCGAATGCAACGGGACTGGCTCAGCACCTGGAAAAGGACCTATTATATGTACAAATTGTAAAGGGACCGGCCATTTCAGAGTGCAGCAGGGTTTTTTCAGCATATCCAAAACATGCGGGAAATGTCATGGCACTGGAAAGATCATTACAGACCCCTGTAAGACATGTAAAGGTCAGGGCAGGATCAAGAAATTCAGGGGTATCAATGTAAATATACCTGGAGGTGTTGACACCGGCTCAAGACTAAGAATCTCAGGAGAGGGAGAACCCGGCTTCCATGGAGGACCTCCCGGCGACCTCTATGTAATATTGCATTTTGAGGAACACCCCTTCTTTAAGAGAGATGGCACTGAAATATTCTGTGAGGTGCCCATTTCATTCCCTCAGGCAGCCCTCGGAGCAGAGATAGAAGTCCCTACTATTGATGGCACTTCAAAAATAAAGATACCTTCAGGAACACCATCAGGCAGGATTTTCCACATAAAAGGCAGGGGATTGACAAAGGTAGGAGGCCATGTAAGGGGAGACCAGATTGTAAGGGTATATGTGGATGTTCCAAAGAAACTTACACCACGGCAAAAGGAACTCCTCGAAGAATTTGTCCAGGCAGATGGAGACGAGGTAGCAAAATCCTTTAAAGAAAGACTCAAATACCTTTTTTCAAGAGCAGAAAAATAAAACTTCTATAACCCCTCCTTTTCCTCCCCTTGCTAAGGGGAGGTTGGGTTGGGTCAATTAAGAAAATCCCTTGACACCACTCGGTTTTTATCCAATAATCAAACCATATAACCCCTTATCTAATAGGCACAACCTAAGGAGCAAATAAGTGAAATTTAGTGAACTGGTTAGATTGTTAGAAGAGAATGGATTCAGGATTATAAAAGAAAAGGGTTCCATAAGGTATTATGGAAAACAGGGATGGGATAAATTGATTAGAGTAGATTACCACGGTTCAAAGGAAGTCCCTTCAGGTACCTGTCATGCTATACTAAAAGCAGCAGGTATAAAGAAGTAAAGCAGCGGAGGTGTGATAAAATGATTGAATTAGAATACTCATTAGTAATCGAAGCTACCAAAGAACCTGACTACTTTGGATTTTATTCTCCAGATTTAGAAGGCTTCACTGGAATAGGCCATTCTATTGAAGATTGTTTATATAAGGCAAAGTGGGGGATGATAGAACATGTTAATCTACTCAAAGAACAAGGGTTGCCTGTTCCACCTAAAAATCCTAATCCAAAAATCATTATTCAAAATGAGCAGGAATTAGTAAAAGTTTGAATATTTGCTCCTTGTCAATATCCCATCTCAGTGAAATAAATGCCACGAATCTACATCCCTGATATTTCCGCAAAAGAAAATCGAATATCAATTACCGGCGATAATGCACGGTATCTTGTATCAGTCCTTAGATGTAAAAAAGGAGATGAGCTAACTGTTTTTGACGGTAAGGGCAACTGTCTGAAGACAAATATTCTAAAAGCTGACAGAAGAGAAGTAATTGTAGATGTTCTTGAAAAATTTACCTGTCATACAGAATCTCCTGTAAACATTACCCTTATGCAAGGTCTCCTCAAGGGTCAAAAAATGGACATGGTTATCCAGAAGACAACAGAATTAGGGGTTAAGGAGATAATGCCTGTCATTACCGAAAGAAGCCAAGCAAAAGAAACAAGGAAAGTTTCACGCTGGAGGAAAATTGCCGAGGAGGCATCAAGACAGTCAGGCAGGACGTTTATTCCAATTATACATGAACCCGTGGAATTTAATCAATTTTTGGGCAATGTAGGGAAATTGAAAGGAAGCGGAGAGACGGTGAAACGGGGACACGGAGAAATGATTGGTATAATTTTCTGGGAAGAAGGGGGATTGTCTTTAAAAGAAGCAGTTCATAAATTCTCCTCTTTACCGATTCACCGAGTCTCAGATTCACCTATTCACCTTTTGATCGGCCCCGAGGGTGGTTTTACAAAAAAAGAAGTTACTTTCGCAGAGGGTAAGGGGTTTATTGTTACTTCCTTAGGAAAGAGGATTCTCAGGGCGGAGACTGCTGCTATTTCAGCAATAGCTTTAGTACAGTTCTTGTTAGGAGATCTGGGCTAATCTTTTTTCTCTCTTATATATGCAATCTTATCAACAGGAACAATAACCCATCCAGTTACTCCTTCTATGTGAACCTCGTCTTCTCCTATTTCAATGAGTTTACCTATATAAGTCATATCCCCTGTTTCTATCTCAACAATCTTTCCTACTAAATCTTCCATATTCCTCTAAGAATCATCCTTTTGTCATTGCGAGGTCGTATAGACCGAAGCAATCTCACTGGTTTGTTCTGATCGCAGCCAATTAGATTGCTTCGTCGGTCTAAAAGACCTCCTCGTAATGACATAATAAAACCTTTTATATTATACAAAATTATTTCTTCTTATTATAGTTCTCCTGATTATGCACCACTTCTGCGCCTATCAGAAAGATACAGGAAGAATAAAAGACCCACAACAGAAAAACTACGAATGCAGTAAGAGAGCCATATATAGTCCCGAATTTTACAACGGTCCCAACATACCAAGTAAAGATGTGCTTTGCGATCTCAAGGAATACTGTTGTGAATAAGGCTCCATTAAAGGCGTGGGAAATCCTGACCTTGCTCTTTGGGAGGAAAATATAAAGAGCTGTAATGGTAAAAAGTACCATTAAGAAAGGAACTACATAGCCTATGAGAAACCCTGCTATTAAACCAATCCTCAATTGAGGGAAAACCTGTTTTAATGCCCTTAGAAGAGGGATGAATGACGTTGCCATAAAAGAGACAAGAATAATAATAATGAACAATGTAATCATAATAATTGAAAGGACGATCGACCAGAAGAAATGTCTCCCCTTTTTGACCTTGAAAACCACATTCAAAGCATTCTCAAGAGAGGAGAAGACCTGGTAGGAGAGAATCCCATAGAGAACGATACTGAATGTTCCAATTCCTTTAAAGGCGATAAGTTTACCCAGTTCCCTTGTAATCCCTGATGTTATAGTAGGGAAAAAATCTATAAGTTTGTTATAAAGAAACTGATAGAACCCCTGATAATATCCAAGAAGATATCCAAATATTGTTACAAGAAAAAGACAGACTGGTACCAGTGCCATCATTGTAAAGTAGGAAATGGAGCCTGCAAGCATAATGCCACCGTCTCTAAAAAAATCTATAAAACTTACCACAATGATTTTAAGATATTTCACCTAAAAATCTTCCTTCACCCTTCCCTTCGACTCCTCCCTTTGCTTTTTTCCCTTTCTCTGGCCCTTACGTAAATTCTGATGGGGGTTCCCTTGAATGAGAATTTCTCCCTCAGGCATTTCTCTATATGCCGTATGTAGGCATCTGTTAAGACTGAAGGATAATTTGCAAAGATCACAAAGACAGGTGGTTCTGTCTTTACCTGTGTTATATAGTAAAGCTTTACTGCCTTCCCTTTATGTGCTGGCAAGGCCATTGTGGATAAGGACTCATTGAAAAACTTGTTCAGCTCTGCTGTCGGTATCCTCTTTTTTCTCTCTCTTATCATCTCATCAATTATCAGAAAGACTTTTGTGACACGTCGCTTCTCCATGGCTGATACTGTCAATACTGGTACATATTGCATAAACCAAAACTTCCTGCTTAATTCTTTGCCTAACCTTTTAAATTCCTCTTCAGGCTTTTCAATGAGGTCCCATTTGTTAATTAGAAAGACAGTGCTTTTTCCATAACTGCTGACGATTCCTGCTATCCTCTGGTCTTGCTCTACTATGCCATCAGTTGCATCCATAACAACGAGTGCTACATCACATCTTTCAATGCTTCTTATTGCTCTTACCATAGAGAACCTTTCAATAGAATAACCTGTCCTGCCTTTTTTCCTTAGTCCAGCTGTATCAATGAATAAATATCTCCTGCCATAATATGTGCAGATGCTGTCTATCGAATCCCTTGTTGTCCCTGGAACAGGGCTGACTATCATCCTCTTCTTACCGAGTAAGGTATTTATTAGGGTGGATTTGCCAACATTCGGCCTCCCAACCACGGCAATCTTTGGATATTCAATCTCTTCTTCAACATATGAAGGAAAGAGAGAGGTCAATCTGTCCATTAAATCATCGTATCCATAACCTGTTGCAGCAGAAAGGGGCAATAATTCATCAGCGCCTATTGCATGAAAGTCATGAACCCTTTCTTCACGTGTGGGTCCGTCAATCTTATTTACAACCCATAATACTTTTTTGCCAGAAGTTCTGAGGAATCTTGCGAGTTCCATATCTGAAGGAATTAGTCCTGCTTTACCGTCAAGCAGGTGTATGATAATATCAGCTTCTTCAATAGCAAAAATGGCCTGTTCCCTGATGTGGATAAAAATGTCTTCAGGAGGCTCAGGGTAAAAACCTCCAGTATCTATTGCAATGAACCTTTTTCCTTCCCACTCTGCATCACAGTAGTTCCTGTCCCTTGTAACACCAGGAATATCATCTACAATTGCAACTTGAGACCGGATCATTCTGTTGAAAAGTGTAGATTTACCTACATTAGGCCTTCCTACTATTGCTACAATTGGCTTTTGCATAGGCACAGAGTTCCTATTTTTCTTGTCTTTGCGCAGCAAAAAACCTTATGAGAAACTCAGAGTCGGTAGGTGATAAGTCAAACTTGACACATGCCTCATCTATCAGCTTTGCAAGATTTGCATCTTTCTTTTCCTGGAGTTCCTCTGATATCCATCTGACAGCCCTCCTTAACTGTTCACCTTCAGGCAGAATGCTCATGTTAACCTCCTAATCTGTTGATTTTATTAAATCAGGGATAGTTTACCATATACATTTTATAAATCTGATTTTACTTGCCTTGACATAAGAAAATGATTATGATTTAAAAATAACATTTAAGAATACATGATATACGGGATAGGCATAGACATTGTTAAGATTGAGAGAATGAAAAAGGTTGTTGAAAAATGGGGCAATAGATTTCTTGAGAGGGTATTCACTGAGGGAGAGATTTCCTACTGTTATGAGAAAAAAGAGCCTTTCCTATCTCTTGCAGTCCGCTTTGCTGCAAAGGAAGCCCTGATAAAGGCAGTAGGTTCCATAGATTCAGTCTCTTTAAGAGACATCGAAGTTGTGAACGTAGAAACAGGAAAACCTTTATTAAAGGTTAGGGGTAAACTCGGAGATTTTTTCCAGGAACAATTGATAAAAAATGTGCATCTTAGTTTAAGCCATGAATATGAGTATGGAATTGCATGTGTAATATTAGAGCAAAGTGACAGGAGTTAGGAATAATGAAAGTCGTTACTGCTGAAGAAATGCGTACCATTGATAGGAGAACCATCGAAGGATACAGTATTCCGGGCTCTGTGCTTATGGAAAGGGCAGGTCTTGCTGTTGCCTCGAGGATCAAAGAGGCCTTCAGTCCAAGAAAAGTTATTATCATAGCAGGCAGTGGAAACAACGGCGGTGATGGCCTGGTTGTTGCGAGGAACCTTTATAACGAAGGCTGGGATGTCAAGGTCTTCCTTACAGTGAAGCCAGAAGATTTGAAAGGTGACGCCCTTTTACAATATAGAATTGCAGTCAAATTTGGCCTCAAAATTTATCCAATAAATGAATTCTTAACTAATTACTCATCTCTCATCACCCGTCACTGCATACTTGTTGATGCCCTTTTGGGAACAGGTATTAGCAAGAATGTTACAGGTTTGCTGTCAGAGGTCATTAGCTATATCAACAGGTCTAACGTGCCAATTATTTCAGTAGATATCCCATCAGGTATTTCTTCAGACAATGGACAGATCATGGGAGAAGCTGTAAGAGCAGATTATACAGTGACGTTCGGTCTTCCGAAACGAGGCCATCTTTTATACCCGGGAGCCCAGCACTCTGGAAAACTCTTTATCGAGTATATCGGTTTTCCTAAAGAATTACTGAATTCAGAGAAGTTACATATCGAGCTCCTTACGAAAGATAAAGTATCTCCTTTAATACCTAAGCGGCCAAGGTATTCACATAAAGGTAATTATGGCCATGTACTCATTGTTGCCGGTTCAAAAGGTAAGACCGGCGCTGCGATTATGGCAGCAAAGGCATGTCTTAGATCCGGTGCCGGACTTGTTACATTAGGAATCCCCAAATCGCTTGCTGACGTATTCCAATCACGCGTTACAGAAGAGATGATCCTTGCTCTACCTGACAAAGGTGATGGCACATTATCTCAAAGGGCATCAAGGGTCATACTGAATTTTCTAAATGAGAGGGCAACCACACTTGCAATAGGACCTGGTATCGGTATAAGTTCTGATACCAAAAAACTCATGGGGATCTTGATTAAAACCTCCACAACCCCAATGGTCATAGATGCTGATGGAATAAATTCCCTTAAAGGGGAGAGGGCGATGTTTTCAAAGTTGAAGGCACCTATAATTCTCACCCCTCATCTGGGAGAGATGGCGAGATTATTAGGGGGGAGGGTAAGGGAGAGGGTGAAAGCTCCGATCTCGGAACTCATATCTAAGATAGAACAGGACAGGATTAATACAGCCATATCCTTTGCGAAAGAAACAGGGACATATCTTGTGCTAAAGGGTGTACCAACGATTATTGCTGGGCCTGATGTAAGGGCATATATCAATTCAACAGGTAACCCAGGAATGGCCTCTGCGGGAACAGGAGATGTGCTAACAGGTATGATTTCAGCATTTTTAAGCCAGGGTTTATCTCCAACTCATGCATCTATACTCGGAGTATATATGCATGGCTTTGCTGGAGACAGCGCAGTAGCTGAGAAGGGTGAACACCCTCTCATTGCAACAGATATCATAGAGAAGATTCCTTTTGCTTTTCATTCTCTGAGCCATGAATAGATTGATAAGCCCTGGAATATTTAATAGTTATGTAACCCCCGATAGAAAGCCTGGACAGGGCTTTCTATCTAACGGGGTAAAGGCGTTTTTTACCAGGAAACCCTTGGGTGTGGATATTAACGAGATATGCCGCATCCTTTCTATCAGGAAAGAAAAGGTCTATCTTCCTATACAGAACCATACGGATAAGATTCACTTAATCAGGACAGATATTAACCCAATGATTGCAGATGCAGTAATCACTGCGAATAAAGGTCTATTAATAGGTATCCAGGTTGCAGACTGTGTTCCCATACTTATTTCTGACATGAAGAATGCTGTAGTGGGCGCTGTGCATGCAGGATGGCGAAGTACTGCAGCCCGGATACTAAAAAAAGCCATCCAATTAATGATTCGAGATTTTCAATCATCCCCTGGTGATATCAAGATCGCTCTTGGGCCCAGTATAAGATGGAGTTGTTATTATGTGGGAGATGAGGTAAAGGACGCAATTTATAAAGTCACCGGGGAGGGTGCATATTACCTTCAAATAGACGGCAGATATTGTATTGATCTTCCTTCTGCAAACATGTATCAGGCACTGTCAATGGGTATTCCAAAGGAAAACATCTGGATTTCGAATGATTGTACCTATTGCAGCCCGAATGAATACTATTCATATAGATACGATAAGGCTTATAATGGGAAACAGGGTGGCTTTATTGGAATGTTTTAAATCCAAAATACCCCTCACCCTAACCCTCTCCTCTTTGAGCCGTTGGCTCCGAGCCATAGGCCACAAGGGGCGAGGGTTAATAAGTACTAAGGAGTTCATAAATAGGACCACATTTATCTGTCATTCCAGCTTGTCTGGAAACCTTCCCACTTGTTGGGAATCTATAGAAAGATGCTGGACAGGCCAGCATAACAGAATAGCTTCAGGAATGTGACCTTACTTATGGTCTTATTAATAAGTTTGCAAGTAAAAAAGGGTAATACGAGTCCTTCCCTTGATGGGACAATATTCTTTACCTTCCCCTCCCTTGACGGGAGGGGTTAGGGGAGGATGAATTAGGTATTACTTTCAAGTGAAAAAATATATAACCAACAGCCCTGATGAGACAAAGGAGATTGGTCTCAGATTGGGCAGGCTTTTAAAATCAGGAGATGTAGTTGGACTATATGGTGAACTCGGCAGCGGAAAGACAACATTGGTAAAAGGAATAGCAAAGGCTTTCGGGATTGAAAATAAAGATATTACGAGTGCAAGTTTTACAATAATTGCAGAGTATAATACAAAGCCAGCTTTTTCTCATATAGATTTGTACAGGATTGAAAAGGATGCAGAGCTTGATGATCTTGGCTTCTGGGATCAAATAGGAGGTAATGGAATTTCTGTTATAGAGTGGGCAGAGAAAGCAGGCAGAAGGCTGCCTGAAGAAACGATAAAGGTATATTTAAAATCTATCGGAAATGACGGGAGAGAGATAATAATAGAGGGGAAAAATGAAAAGGATTGGAATAATCTGTAAAGCCGGTATTACTAAGCCGGCAGAAACATTGAAAGAATTGCTGCCCTGGCTAAGACAGAAAGGTTGCGAAACCTTTGTTGACACAGAGACCGCCTCTACACTTAATATTGACGGTTTTCCACGTTCAGAAATACCTTCTTTATCAGAAATAATCATTGTCCTGGGTGGAGACGGAACAATGCTGAGCACATGCAGACTTGTAGCTGACAAGGGAGTACCGGTTCTCGGAATAAATATAGGTGGTCTTGGTTTTATTACAGAAGTCCAATTAGATGAACTTTATGAAACCATGGAGAAAGTCCTTTCAGGTGAATGTCCAATTGAAGAAAGGCTTATGCTCACAGCACAGGTTCGTAGACTTGGAGAACTCATCGCTGAATACATTGTTCTGAATGAAGTGGTAATAAATAAGGCAGCCCTTGCAAGAATAATCGACCTTGAAACATATGTAAACCAAGACTATGTTACTACCTTTAAGGCTGATGGCTTGATAATATCGACTCCAACAGGATCTACTGCATATTCACTATCTGCAGGTGGTCCTATCCTTTATCCCACGCTCGACAATATAATAATTACTCCCATATGTTCGCATACGCTCACAAATAGAGCAATGGTCCTTCCAGGTGATTCCATCATAAAGGTTATTCTCAGATCTCCTACAGAGCGTGTTTATCTAACAATGGATGGACAAGTCGGTTTTTCTGTAATGCAGAATGATGTCATTGAAGTTTCAAAGGCTCCGTTTAAGACACGTCTTCTTATACCATGCGACAGGGATTACTTCCATATTTTGAGGACAAAATTGAAATGGGGAGAAAGATAAGAAGTTAAAATTAAAAAGTTAAAAGTTAAAATTTGAAAAATAACAATGGCTAATATAATACATGACATAAAGAGCA
>Ga0315281_10010235_pt1 | contig 12931 bp, 12 predicted proteins | sample YL17G07_0_MG_FD_204540 | JGI IMG/M metagenome (GOLD analysis project Ga0315281, IMG submission 204540) | Sediment microbial communities from Yellowstone Lake, YNP, Wyoming, USA - YL17G07_0 | ecosystem: Environmental > Aquatic > Freshwater > Lake > Sediment | place: USA: Wyoming | collected... | reverse complement strand
CGGTGATCTGATTGCGCCTGACAAAATCCGCCCACATGGCGCGCACCCTGGTCAGGCGCGCCGCGTATTCTTCGGGCGAATCGAACACGGGGATGAGCGACAGCACCTCGAGCTTTTGCGCGATGGCGGGCGACTTCATCGCGCGCGCAATCTCGGCGTTGGCTTTGTGAACAATGGACGGCGGGGTTCCGGCCGGCGCCATGACGGAGAAAGAAGCAGTGACCTCGAAATTCGGGTATCCCTGCGCTTCCATGGTCGGCACGCCGGGCAACTGAGGCACCGGGTCGGTCAGCGCGATGGCGCGCAGCTTGCCTCCCTTGATCTGCGCAATGACCGCGGGGAGGTCGGGCAGCAGGAACTGGATTTGGGCGCCGATCAGCGCCTGGCTTGCCGGTCCGACTCCTTTGTACGGCACATGCAGAAACCGGACACCGGCACGCTCTTCCAGCATCCGCACACCCATGCTGGTCGTGGTCCCGATGCCCGCCGAACCGTAACTGACGGTGCCGGGCTCCTTGCGCGCCGCCGCGATCAGGTCCGCCATGGTGCGCACCGGACTGGACGGATGCACGCAGAACACCATGGGACTGAAAACACCGGCTGAAACCGGCACCAGATCCCGCTCGACATTCCACGGCAGATTGCGGAACAACGCCGGGTTGATGATGACCGAGGCCGAGGAGGAGACGAGCAGCGTGTACCCGTCCGGCGCCGCGCGCACCACGATTTCGGTGCCGATATTGCCTGCCCCGCCCGGCCGGTTATCGATGACGAATTGCTGATTGAGCGATTCGCCCAGCGCCGCCGCGATCAAACGCGCGTAGATGTCCGTCCCACCGCCGGGCGACGAGGGCACCACCACCCGGACCGGGCGCGAGGGCCAGTTCTCCTGGGCAATGGCAACGGATGCCAGGAGGGCCGCCACCGACAGCACCAACGACTTCAACACTTTCTTCATGGCCCCTCCGCTACTGGTCCTGCGCAATGCCATTGCGCGCAATGAACGCCGCCCACATGGCACGCAGTGACTTGAGGCGCTCGCCGAACTGCTCCGGTGTATCGAAAACCGGAATCAGCGACTGCGCTTCCAGCTTTTCGGCGAACGCCGGTGTCTTCATGGCGCTGACGATCTCGGCGTTCACGCGATGGATGATCGAGGCCGGCGTTCCCGCAGGCGCCATCATCGAAAAGGTCGCCGCCACTTCGAAATTCTCGAATCCCGCCTCGCTCATGGTGGGGATATTCGGCAGCGCGCCCAGCCGGTTCGTCACCGCGATCCCGATGAGCTTGCCCGACCGAAGCTGGTTGATCGCAGAAGGGACGTCTGCGAGCATGAATCGAATCTGCCCGCCCAGCAAAGCCGAGACCGCCGGTGCCAGCCCCTTGTACGGCACGTGCAGAAACTTCACCCCCGCGCGCTCCGCGAGCATGCGCACGCCGAGGTTGGTGCTGCTGCCCACGCCGGCCGAGCCGTAGCTCAGGCTGCCCGGGTCCTTCTTTGCCGCCCCGATGAGATCGGCGATGGAGCGCATCGGGGCCGAGGGATGCACGCAAAACACCATCGGGCTGACCACGCCTGCGGATACCGGGACCAGGTCGCGCTCGACGTCGTAGGCAAGATTGCGGAACAGGCTCGGGTTGACGATCACCGCCGGCGAGGCGGAAATGAGAAAGGTGTAGCCGTCGGGGGCGGCACGGGCAACGATCTCCGCGCCGATATTTCCCGATGCGCCCGGGCGGTTGTCCACCACGAACTGCTGCCTGAACGACTCGCCGAGCGCGTTGGCGACCAGGCGGGCATAGACATCGGTGCCGCCGCCGGGCGACGAGGGCACCACCACCCGCACCGGGCGCGAGGGCCAGGCATCCTGCGCAAGCGCCGCGCCCGAGAACGGCGCGACCAGCAACGCACCAAGCAGGACCGACGCGCGCACGGGGCACGCCACCCCGTTCAGGCCCGGAATCGAATTCATGTTTCCCCCGAGATAGATAACTCAGGCGAGCGCACGCACAGACTTCGCCTCCACCTCCAGCCCTGCCCCGATCGACGCGGTCGCGCCGCCGGTCAGCCGGCACCCTCGACGATGAAACCTGCAAAACGACGCTTCAGCGTCTGACCCCGGGCGCCTCGATCGGCAGCCCCTGCGCGCGCCACGCCAGGTACAACTCCAGATCGCGGTACTCGGGCGCGCCATAGGGTAGCATCTCGGCACGGATGCCGGACAGACAGGCCCGCAGCCGGCGCTCCATCGATCCGGCTGCCTGCCATTGCGTGCGGTAAATCGGAAAGGCGTTCGGGTGCCCCTGACTGATGGTCTCCGCGAACAGGATTTTCCCCCAGTTCGCGTCATGGCAGTGGGCGCAAGCGATGTTCACCTGCCCGATGCGCCGGTAAAAGAAATCGCGGCCCGCTTCGAAGTGCGGCCGCGCAGGACCCTCGATGCTCACGCCGACCGGCATGCCGCGCGACTGGTGCGACACGAAGGCAGTGAGCGACAGCAGCTCGTCGGATTCATGGCGCAGCGCCGGTGCGCCCTGGCGCTCGCTGCGGCAGTGCATGATCCGGTCGGCGAGATTGAACAGCCGCCCGCTGCCGTGATCGATCGCCGGATAACGCGTCGCGACGCCCTTCATGCTCTTTTCGGCCTCGCGATGGCAGCTTGCGCACGATCGCGCCCCGGCACTCCAGAGTTTCGCGCCCTTCTCCACCCAGAGCATTCCGGGATTGGCGAAATCGTCCTCCTGCATCGCGCGTATTTCGCGGCTGGAAAAAGCGATGCCGGATCTCAGATCCTCGAGCGCGATGCGCCGTTCCTGCCCGCTTGCGGCAATACCCGACGCGGCCAGTGTCGCCGCGACAAACCACACGGCGATTCGCCGGATCATTCGGAGACCACGATGCGCGCGCGCTCCGAGTCCTGCCTGCCTTGATCGTCCATCCACGAGAGCTCGAGTTCGCCCGACGTCTCGGCAACGGTGTAGAACTGCAGGAAGGGATTGGCGGAGATGCCCGGGGACAGCTCGGCGCGAAACACTTCCGCGCCGTTGTAGCGGCACGAGAACACGTTGATGCAGTTGCGCGGAATCACGCCCCCGACCGCGTCGGTGCGGTACCCGGTTTCCATGTTGTGCTGAATCAGCACGCGGATCTCGATGATCTCGCCGCGCTTCGGCCGCGGAGGTATCAGCTGTATTCTCGCGGTCATGTCTCTCGGGTCCTCTGATGCAGGGAGTAAACGGGGGGCGCAGCCCGTGTTCCTTCGTCAGCTCTCATCCAGGCAAGAGGAAAGGGTGACGACGATCGGTGCGCTGTCCATCCAGAACGAGCCGTCTGACAGCACAGCGACCGCCGTTACGGTCTGGGAGCCCGCCAGCCGCACCCGAGTCGCTATCTGGGCGCGGCCGGTACGCGGCCCCAGGTAAAAGTTTGCCATTTCTGCGACGGGATTTCGATTCGAAATCAGATGAATGCTCTTCACGTGGTGCGTCGCCGACATGGGGCTTTCCACGCTCACTTTCAGCAGCACTGCATTGCCGTTGTCGGCAAGCTGCGGCAGATCCAGGGTGACGCGCCCCTTGCGCACCGGCACCCCGTTGGTGAGGGCGAGAAGGAGCGGTTCGACCGACCGGAGCTGCTGGGCGACCACCCCGGTCGACCACGTCGCTGGCAGCGCGATCATACCGGCTAGGCCGGCGAGAAAACCCCTGCGCTGAAGCCGCTTCATTTTGGCGGGTCCTTAAGAGTTGCGAGATAGGCGACGGCATCCTCGATCTGCTGGGCGTCGAGAATCGGCTTGCCCCGGTAACGCGTTGCGACCATGTTCAGTCCCTCGACCCTATAGTACGAAGGCATGATCGTCTCCGGAACGACGCGCTTTGCGTCGACCAGCCACAGGCGCAGCTGCCCGGCGCTGAAGCGCGCACCCGCGCCTGCCAGCGGCGGCCCCAGGTTGCCCATGAAACGGTCCGAAGTCCCCGGCACCGAATGACAGAGCAGGCAATTGACTTCCTCGCGGGCGCGCACGACTTCCAGCCCGCGCCCCACGTCACCCGGCGCGCCGGTGAGCGACGCGCGGATCTCCCGGCCATCGACCTGGAACGGCACGAGCGCCTGCGCGGCTGCCGAAACCGAGAACGCAGCCGCGCATGCCGCGGCGATGCTGGCTGCGCTGTCTTTCAGACGGGCGCTCAAGCCTTTACAAGAGAGAGCCCGTGGTTCTTGAGTGGCAGCGATCGGATGCGCCTGCCGGTCGCGGCAAAGATCGCGTTGCACAGGGCTGGCGCTATCGGGGTATTCGCCAGTTCTCCGACCCCGCCCCAGAATCCACCCGTGGGTGCCAGAACCACCTCGACCTTCGGCATGTTCACGATGCGCAGCATCGGATAATCGAGAAACTGCGACTGCTCGACGCGGCCGTCCTTGATAGTGATTTCACCCCAAAGCATGGCGGTCAACCCGAACACGGATCCCCCCTGGATCTGCGCGACCACGTTGTCCGGGTTCACCACGTAACCACAGTCGACCGCCTGCAAGATGCGGTGGATCGCGAACGCCTTGTCGTTCTTCATCGAAATCTCGATTACCGCGGCGGTGAAGCCACCGTAGGGTTCCGTCACCGCAATGCCACGAAAGACGCCGGCGGGCAGCGGCTTGCCCCAACCGGCCGCTTTGGCCGCGGCTTCGAGCACCCCCAGCGGCTTGGGCGCGCCGGCAAGCAGGACGCGGCGGTATTCATACGGGTCCTTTCCTGCAGCATGCGCCAGTTCGTCGAAAAAGCATTCCCGGGCAAGCGGATTCTGCGAATGCCCGTTTGACCGCCAGAAGCCCACCGGCACATGGGTGTCGCGCTGCGCGTACTCAATGCGGAGGTTGGGAATGCCATAAGGAATGTCCGAAAAGCCTTCCATCGCTATCGAATCGATGCCTTCCTTGAGCGGCAGCTTCAGCAGCGAAGCCAGGATCGACGGCGCAGCAACGCGCGTGTACCAGCCGGTCACATTGCCCGACGCGTCCAACCCACCCTTCAGCCGGCACAGCCCGGCGCCACGGTAAGTGTCATGCTGAATGTCCTCCTCGCGCGTCCAGAGCGCCTTGACCGGGGTACCCTCCATGGACTTGGCAATGCCGACGCCGATGCGGATGAAGTCCTGGCCGCTGCCACGCCGGCCGAAACCGCCGCCCACCTGCGTCTTATGCACCTCGATGTTCTCCTGCGGCACGCCGGCCACTGCGGCCGCAGTAGCGAGCGTCGCCTCGGCGGTCTGCGTCGATGCCCAGACGTCGACCCGCCCGTCCTTGATGAGGGCGGTGCAGCCCATCGGCTCCATGGTCGCGTGGGCGAGATACGGTGTGTAGTACTCGGCCTCGAGCACTTTGGCAGCAGACGCCAGGGCCTTATCGACGTCACCGGCGCGCTTCGCCACAGGGGCCGTGGGCTGGGTGTGCCCGGCGCGCAGGAATTCCATGATGCTCGCGCTGGAGACCTTGCCGTTGGCGCCGACATCCCATTCGATCGGCAAAGCCTTCAGCGCTTCGTTCGCGCGCCACCAGTTGTCTGCGATGACCGCCACCGCGCCGTTGTTGTCGACCGCCAGGACCTTGATGATTCCGCGCCGGCCCTGAACTTTTGCGGCATCGAAGGACTTGACCTTGCCGCCGAACACCGGGCACTGCGCCACCGCGGCGTAGACCATTCCGGGGAGTTGCGCGTCGACGCCATAGCGCTGTTTTCCTGTCACGGAGTCGGGAATGTCGAACCGCGGCACGGACGTGCCGATGAGCTTCCACTCCTTGGGGTCCTTGAGCTGTACGAACGCAGGCGGATCCATTTTGGCCGCCTGGTTCGCGACCTTCCCGAAGCTCGTCTTTCGGCCGCTCAGCTTGTGCGTGATGATGCCTTTTGACGCCATGCACTCGTTCGGCGGCACGTCCCATTTCTGCGCCGCGGCGGCGATCAGCATTTCGCGCGCCGTGGCACCGCCCCTTCGCAAATACTCCTGCGAAGTGCGGATGGTAAAGCTGCCAACCGAGTTCATGTTGCCCCAGATACGCTTGCGACGGATGTGCTCGTTGGGAGAGGCGTACTCGACGCGCACCTTCTTCCAGTCGCATTCGAGTTCCTCGGCCACCAGCATCGGCGCCGAGGTAAAGCTTCCCTGACCCATCTCGGAGCGCGCATAGCGGATGATGACGGTGTCGTCCGGCCGGACTACGACCCATGCATTGACTTCGGTGCCTTTTGCCTCCCCTGCCTGGGCCGCAAGCGCGCCTGGAATATGGAAACCGATGCTGAGCCCACCGCCGAGCGCGGCGGACTGCTTCAGAAAAGTTCTGCGGGAACGCGTGAATGTGGTGGTCATGGCCGCCCCTCACGCTTTCGCCGGTTTGGTGGCTTTCGCCGCGGCATGGATCGCATCGCGGATCCGCGCATAGGTGCCGCAGCGGCAGATGTTGGTCATCGCCTCGTCGATATCCTTGTCCGTCGGATTGCGTTTCTTGTTCAGTAGCGCCACCGCGGCCATGATCTGGCCGGACTGGCAGTAGCCGCACTGGGGCACCTGGTGCTCCACCCAGGCCTTCTGCACCGGATGCGTGCCGTTGCGCGACAGACCCTCGATGGTCGTCACGCGCTTGCCCGCCACCTTCGACACCGGCACGACACAGGAACGCGCCAGCTCGCCGTTGATGTGGACCGAACAGCTGCCGCACTGATCGACGCCGCAGCCATACTTGGTGCCCTTCAGATCCAGCACGTCCCGCAGCACCCAAAGCAGCGGCATCTCGGGCTCCACGTCGACCTGGTGGGTCTTTCCGTTAATGCTGAGCTTGATCATCGTTTCTCCTCGGTTTGTCTGGCGACGCGTTCGGCCAACCTGCAGCCCCCGTTGCCGGGACTGCATCGCTCTGGAAACTGCCTCCTGCCAAACGGATTAACTTCCTTAGGGCAGGCGTCAGTCCGGAAAGACTAATCTGCACGCCCGGCACGGTCAAGCGAGCGCCGCACGAAGCACCCGGATAAAGCGCAATTCAGTGGGCGTCAGCCCCATTCAGCCCAATAGGCGTCCACCTTGGCCTGGATCCCGGCGAGCAACGCTTCATTGCGCCGCGGCGCGAACAGGTGCGCGAAGCGTCCCTGAGTCTTCAGATAAGCCTCCACCGGGACGCGGGGATGCGGAACCCGAGTGTGAACAATTCTGCCCTCCGAATATTCCTTGAGCGGCCAGACGCCGCTCGTCACCGCCAGCCGGCCGATCTCGACGGTGTCCTTGGGATCGTAGTCCCATCCCGTCGGGCACGGTGCAAGCGCCGTGATGAGCCGCGGCCCCTTCATGCGCGCAGCGCGCTCGATCTTCTTCGCCAGGTCGAGGGGTTCCGCGCCGATCACCGTCGCCGCATAAGCCGGCCGGTGCGCCACCCAGATCGCAAACAGGTCTTTCTTGTCGCCCGAATAGCCGCGCGCGCTGGTCGCAGTCTTCGCGCCGTGCGGCGTCGCGCCGGAATACTGCTGCCCGGTGTTGCCGTAGCCCTCGTTGTCGTAGCAGATGTAGAGAAAATCGAGCCCGCGCTCGATCGCAGCCGAGGTCGCCGACATTCCCATGCCGTAGGTCGAACCGTCGCCGGCCAGCACCACCGCGGTCATATCCTCATCGGCCGTGATGCGGCCTTTTTCGCGCAGGATGTCGAGCGCATCGCGCACGCCCTGTGCCCCCGCCGACGCCGACGCCATCGAGGTGTAGAGCCAGCCGCCGCGGAAAGGCGTGAACGGGTAGGCGGACAGCAGCGTCATGCAGCCGGCCGCGTTCACGAACACGGTCTTGCGGCCCAGGATGTCGTAGATCTCGTGCACGGCCTCCAGGCTGCCGCAGCCCGCGCACATCGGGGTCCCCGCGCCCAGCAGGTGCGCCGAAGGCAGGTCTTTTATGCTCCTGATCGTCCTGATCGCCGCTTCGCTCATGGCTTCCTTCCCAGTTCCACGCGCTCGGCCTGCGCAATCGCCTGCAGCTTTCTCATCTCGCGCAGCTCGCCCGCGGTGTAGAGCAGGCGCGGCTCGGGTGCGACGCCGGTCTCGGCGGCCATCTTCGCCTCTGCGGCCATCTCGAAAAACTCCTCGGCGCTGATGTCGCGCCCGCCCAGGCCGCCGACGTAGGACAGCAGCAGGGGCGCGCCCCTTCTTCCGTAGAGCGCAGAGGCGAGCTCGGCATAATGCACGCCGCCCTTGCCCATCGAAAGATTCTGATCGACGACCACGACTACTCTCCTGCCCAGCAGCAGTGCGCGCAGCGCCGCCTCGGGATACGGCCGCAGCAGGCGCGGCCGCACCAGGCCCACGCGCAGGCCGGACTCGCGCAGCCGGTCGACCGCATCCTGCGCCTTGGTCGCGAAGGCGCCGAGCATGAAGAACACGATCTCGGCGTCGTCACAGCGATACGCCTCGACGGCGGGATGGTTCCGGCCGAACTGCGCGGCGAATTCGCGCGCCGCCTCCTCGTACACGCCAAGCGCGTTCAGCGCCGCAAGGTGCACCTCGTAGCGGAAGTAGGAATACTGCGAGCCGCCCAGCACGGCCACCGCCTGGCTCACCGGGCGGCTGGCGCGGAACTCCATGTTCTGGGGATCGTACACCGGCAGAAAGCGCCGCACCGCCTCGATCTCGGGGTTCTCCACCGGCTCGCGCGTGAACGACAGCGTGAAGCCGTCCTGGTTCACGATCACCGGCAGCCGCACCCGCGCATCCTCGGCGATGCGGTAGGCGATGAGCACGCTGTCCAGCACCTCCTGGCAGGTCGCGCAGTGGATCTGCAGAAAGCCCGAATCGCGGGCTGCGAGGATGTCGGTGTGGTCGGACTCCAGGGTGATCGGGCTCGCCACGCCGCGCGAGACGTTCACCATCACGAACGGCGCGCGCCAGCCGGGCACGGCGTAGAGCATTTCCATCGCATACAGCAGTCCCTGGCTGGAAGTCGCCGTGAACACGCGCACCCCGGTGGCCGCAGCGGCACCCGCTGCCGTCAGCATGGAATGCTCGGACTCCAGCGTCACCAGGCGACCGCTCGCCTCGCCGCGCTCGTACCAGCCGGACAGCGTCTCGATGATCTCGGTCTGCGGCGTGATGGGGAATGCGGGCACATAATCCACTTCGGCAAGCCGCGCGCCCCACGCCGCCGCTCCGTTGCCTGTGAGAAGCAGCCTGCTCATGCCGCCGCCTCTTCCTTGAGCCTTGCCTCGCGTTCGGACACGGCAGCGATCGCATGCGGCGGACAAACGGTCACGCACACCATGCAGCCCTTGCAGTGGTCGTAGTCGATGCGCGGCGTGCGGTCCGCCTCCACGCGGATTGCGCCGTCGGGACACAGCGTCGAGCACACCCAGGCACAGCGCAGGCAGTGTGCGTAATCGATCACCGGCCGCAGCGTGCGCCACACGCCGGTCTGCGCCAGTTCGCTGGTCGCCTCGCCGCGTATGTCCGGTGCCGAAATGCGCGCCTCGTCGAAGGGCACGTCGATCCACTGCGGCCGCTCGTAACCTGTCGCTGCGATTCCGGCGGCGGCGCCGACCCGGCCCGCGTGCATGCTCATTGAATCAAATGCGGCGAGTGCCTGAGCAAGGTTTTTCTCCACCGCGGCCTCGCCATACCGGCCGATTTCCTGCTCCAGCGCCTGCGCAAACCGCTCCCGCCCGATCACGCCGGTGAGGCGCGCCGCCGCGCCGGCGCACATTGCACCGATATAAGGCACATCGGCGCGCTCCTTCACTTCAGTTCCCGCCGGAAGCGAGAGCACCGGCCCCTCGAGCCCGAGCCGCGCCTTCCATACTTCGCCCGGCTGCTCGCTGTTGACCAGCAGCAGCGTGCGCTCGGACAGCCCCTGCAGCACGCCCGCGGCCGGCACCGGGATCAGCGTCTCGTCGGCGACCACGACCAGGTCCGGCCGCGTGATGGCGCCGCGCTCCCGGATCGGCGCGCGCGAGGCCCGGACGTAGGCGAAAATCGGCGCCCCGCGGCGCTCGGCACCGTAGCGCGGCGCATCCTGAACCTCGAACCCTTCGAGGAAAAACGCGCTGCCGAGGATCTGGCTTGCGGTCTTGATCCCCTGGCCGCCGCGGCCGTGGAAGCGGATGCGGTACATGCCCTTCATTCCGTCCAGCCCAGCATCAGCCACTCGGGGCGCAGCAGCATGACGGCCCCGATCGCCACCAGCGCGCCCCCGCCCACGAGGTGCGAGAAATGCGAATATCGTCCGGTCATGCCCGACAGCTGCAATGTGGTCATTGCCGTCACGAACACCACCAGGTCGTCGAACATGTAGACGAAGATGTACAGCGCAAGGTACGCATAGTGCTGCCAGCGCGGCATTGCGCTCATGGCGAGCACCTGGGTGTAGACAGCCGGTATCCCCGCCGAGCACAACAGCTCCACCACGTTGACCGCAAATGAGAGCAGGACGATGCCCGCCAGCGCCAGCATGAAGCGCTGTTCCAGCGCCAGCGCGCGCAACCCCTCCAGGACCCGGCGACGCTGTTGCGGCGCCGTGACCTTGCACAGCGCCTCCCGGTTGACGGCGTATTCCCGCAGGTAGTAGAACCCGCCGCCCAGTGCGACCAGCCCTATCGCGATGCGGATCCAGATCACCATGCCCAGGAACAGCAGCACGTTCAGCCATGCCGCCATGAACAGGAAATACGCCACCGCCGAGCCGAGTATGAATGCGCTGCCCAGGATCCACATGCGCACCCTGTCCTTCATTCCCAGCAGCAGGCCGATGAGAAACACCAGCGTCCACATGGCACAGGGATTGAAGCCATCCACGGCGCCCAGCAGAACGGTGAGCGCGGGCAGAGAAAGCTCGCGGGTGCTCACCTCGCCCCAGAGAGGGAGCCGCAGCGTGGCGGGAACGACGCGGGCGGGCGGCGCCTGCGTTTCCCGCGCCCGTGCCTGCGTCTGTGCCGCGGCACCGCTGCCATCGAGCAGGGCGGCGACCCAGTCCGGGCAGCCGCGCTCCAGACACGCGCGCGCCTGCTCGCGCAGCTCGGCTCCCGTAGTTGCATCGTCGAGATAGCCTATGGTCAGGCGCTCGCCTATCACCGCGAATGGCACGCTGACCCGGTCCGCCCCCAACTTGTTAGCCACCACGAACAGCGCTTTGCGGTTGAACTCGTCGGTCGTGATTTCCAGGTACCGGACGCCGATGCGCGCATCCTCCTCCGACAGCTTGCGCAGGAACTTGATCGCGCGCTGGCAGTGCGGACATCCCTCGGCCCAGAACAGGGTGATCTGGACCCCGGGAGCCGGGCCACTGGACGGCGACGCGGCCGCGGCTACGGCTGCCGCCGGCATCCCGGCCACCAATGTCAGCAAGGTCAGCAAGGTTGCTAGAGCCCGCATGTCACCAGCGCGGCGATCAGAAAATCCCGAATCGCCGGGTCTCCATTGCCTGTTTCACCCGGCGCGTCGCGAGAGCCACCGCGGCCTCGCGCGGCTGCACACCCTTCGCCTTCGCGTCGGCGAGTACGGCTTCGGTGTTGGCGCGTATCTTTTCCTCGATGGCGGCAAACGCCACGCCCTGCGTCGCGCCCGCGTATTCCATCGCCGCGCAGATCACCCCGCCCGCATTGGCAATGAAATCCGGCACGACGAGCACGCCTCTCTGCGCGAGCGTCTTCTCCGCACCCGCCGTGAACGGGATGTTGGCGCCCTGCAGCACCAGCCTGGTGTTGAGGCGCTGCACGTTGTCCTCGCGGATCACGTCGGGGCGTGCGGCCGGAATCCAGATGTCGCACTCGATGTCGATCACCGCATCGCGTCCGAGCTTCTCGCCGCCCGCGTAGTCGCGCACCGTCCTGCCGCCCTCCTTGACGCGGATCAACTCGGCGACATCAAGACCCTTGCGATCAACGACGGTGCCTGCGCTGTCGGAGGCCGCGACCAGTACCGCGCCGCGCGTGGCGAGAAACCTCGCCGCATGCCTGCCCACCGCGCCGAAGCCCTGGATCGCCACCCGCGCGCCCTCGAGGCGGAGGTTGCAGTAGCCCACCGCCACCTCGGCGCAGTGGAAAAGACCCCAGCCGGTCGCGCCGATTTCGTCCAGCGGTATGCCGCCGACCGCGGCTGGCAGGCCGACCGAACGGCCGATCTCGTCCTTGATCCACGCCATGCACACTTCGTCGGTGCCCATGTCGGGCCCGAAGATGTAGTCCCGCTCGTTGCGCAGCGCATGGGCGAAAGCCCGGATGAGGGCCTCCTTTTTCTCGCGCGGCATGCGCGGATCGCCGACGATCACGGACTTGCCGCCGCCGTGCGCAAGGCCGGCCGCCGAATTCTTCATGGTCATGGCGCGGGCGAGGCGAAAGCACTCTTCGGTGCTCACATCGGGCGCCATGCGCAGGCCCCCGATCGACGGGCCGCGGGCGACGTTGTCCACCACCAGCACCGCCTTCAGACCCAGCGACGGCTCGTAGACCTGGATGACCTTTGCCGGCCCGAGCTCGTCGCCGAACGCAAATGCATCGGCCATGATGTACTCCCGAATCGACACCTCTCAGAAGACACCTTCCGGGGCCGGTTCGACTTGATTCAGGTCAACGGCAGCCGGGGATGGCAAACCCCAGTTAGAATACGCGCCCACCGGTTCAACTTTGGAACCTTAGTCAAACCTGACCCACAGGCTGACCCACAGGCTGACCCACAGGCTGACAAGCAGGCCGGCCAATTCTGGAGGACAAGCATGATGACGAGTCTAGTGCGAGTGGTTGCAGGCTTCGCCGCCGGCGTGGGGATGCTCCTTTCCCCTGTCCTGTCGGTCGCGCAGTCGGATTACCCCAACAAGCCGGTCCGGCTCATCATCGGCTTCCCTCCGGGCGGCTCGACCGACATCGTCGGCCGGATCACGGCGCTGAAGTTGAGCGAGCGGATCGGGCAACAGGTGATCGTGGACA
>Ga0315281_10010234_pt1 | contig 12931 bp, 6 predicted proteins | sample YL17G07_0_MG_FD_204540 | JGI IMG/M metagenome (GOLD analysis project Ga0315281, IMG submission 204540) | Sediment microbial communities from Yellowstone Lake, YNP, Wyoming, USA - YL17G07_0 | ecosystem: Environmental > Aquatic > Freshwater > Lake > Sediment | place: USA: Wyoming | collected... | reverse complement strand
CCCGGCGGATCAGTTTCCTTCACGCGCTACGCGACGTGCGGATTCTCTGTCTCTCGGCCTGGGCCGCGTCACCGGGCGTCGTGCCGCGGCGCGTGCGCGATTTCGAGGCATCCCTGCGGTTGTGGGTATTGCCCGAGCGGCGGAGCGGACGACGCTACCCGCGACACGTGAAGATCAAGATGAGCAACTACCCCCGCAACCGAGGCCGTGCCGGGGTGCTTAAGTGACCGGCATTGCGTCTACGCCGACTCCACCGCGGGGCGGAACATCGACAAGGTGCGCGAAGGGCTCAAGGAGCTCGCCGGCCGGCTGGCCGCCGCCCTGTTGTAGCGCTTCGGAGGCCGGCGCCGAGCGCGAGGGACCCCGAGCTAGAGCCGGACGCGCCGCCCCGTCTTGTTCGACTTCACCCCCGCCGAGAGGATTTCCTGCGCGAGACAGCCGACCTCGGCCGAGCAGAGCTTGGTGAACGGCTTGCCGGTCTTGAGGCAGTGGACGAAGTGCTCGGGGCCGTTGCGGAGTCCCTTCGGCATCGGGGGAATGTGGATCACCTTCCGGTTCTGGCGCTCGGCACCCCAGTGCGAGAACTCCTTGGGGTTCGTGTGCGTGCGCACGAGCTGGCCGTGCTCGGTCTGGAGCGTGCCCTGGTCCCCGAGGAACAGGGCGTCGTGGTAGTCCGGGTTCTGCGTCCACGACGCCTGCGCGAGGACGATCCGCTTGTCGTAGATCGCGGTGACCATGGCGTTGTCGTCCACGGGGAACCGCTTCTTGACCAGCGTCTTGGCCACTCCCATGACCTGGTTCGGGCGGCCCCAGAGGGCGGACATGATCGCGGCGCCGTAGCAGCAGTAGTCGATGATCGCGCCGCCGCCGTTCTTCTTCGCGTCATATAGCCAGCCGTAGAAGTAGGGCGTGCAGCCGGCTTCCTTGGGTCCCTGGTGCGCCATGTGGATCCGGGCGTGGAAGCACTGGCCGATGTCGCCGCGCTTGACGAGCTCCATCGCCTTGACGAGCGAGGGGTTCCACGCGGTCGGCCAGTTGATCATGAGCCGGGTGCCGTGGCGGCGGGAGGCGCGCAGCATCCGCTTCGCCTGGTCGGCGGTGGCGGCCATGGGCTTCTCGACCATGCAGTCCAGGCCCCGCGCGGCGGCCGCCTCGACGATGGGCGCGCAGTCCGCGTTCGTGCCGCAGACCATGACCGCGTCCGCCTTCACCTGGGCGAAAAGGTCACGGTAGCCGGCGTAGAGCGCGGTGACGCCGTATTCCTTCCGCAGTTTCTCCCGGAGCGGCCTGTTGGGGTCCGCCCCGCCCACGATCTTGACCGGCAGTTTGCGGAAGCTGGGGAGCATTCCCCAGAGATGATCGTGCACCATGCCCGCGACGACGAGTCTCAGGTCAGCCATTGAGCCACCTCCTGTGTGTGCGGGTACTATACCCCAACCGGGGCCAAGTACAATGGGGCCGTGCCGCTGAACGGGAGAAGCGCCGGCGTGCGCGCGGCCGCGGCGGTCGCGCTGGGCTGTGCGATCGCCTCGGTCGCCCTGTTCTGGGATGCCCTGGCCGGGCGCGCGCTGATGGCCGGGCTCGACTTCCGGGCCCTCTTCTACCCGTTCCTGGGATATGCCCAGCGCATGTTTCGCGAGACGGGAGCCCTGCCCCTGTGGCTGCCGCATCTGTTCGGCGGGGTTCCTTTCGTGGCGTCCATGAACGCCTCGGTTCTGTACCCGACAGAGATTCCGGCCTGGGTGCTCGGGATCCCGGCGCCGGCGTTCCATGCCTGGGACGCGGTCGTGCACCAAGCCGTCGCGGGCGCGGGCGCGGCGGCGCTCTTCTCGTTCGAGGGGCTCGGGTTCGGCGCCGCGTTCTTCGGGGGGATCGTCTTCGCGTTCGGTGGGCTGACCGTGACCCAGCTCGGGGTCGCGACCGTCGCATTCTACCGCGGCGTGACCCTGCTCCCGTGGCTCGTGGTCGGGGTTCGCGCCGCCCGGGACGGGCGCCGGTGGGGGATCCCGGTGGCGGGAGCCGCGTTCGGACTGATGTTCCTCACCTTCGCCGCCCAGATGCTGGCCTTCTCGGTCGTCTGGGTCGTCCTCCTGCTGGCCCTGGACTCCCGGCGCCGGGTCGGAAGGTCCGCGGCCGCGGTCGCCGGGGCCCTGGCGGCCGGTTGCGCTCTCGGAGCGGCTTGGCTGTTTCCGGCGGCCGAGTACTTCGCCCACTGCGTCCGGTCCGCCCCCGGAGCCGGGTTCTCGCTCCAATGGCGGTTCTCGGCGGCACAGCTTGTCGAGATGTGCTGGCCCGGGTTCTGGGGCCGGGTCGCCTACGCCTCCGATACCGTCTACTTCGGTCCGCACGGGAGCGACATGACCACGATCTACGCGGGACTGGTTCCGGTCGCGTTCGCCGCGGCGGGCGTGGCGGCGGCGTGGCGCCGCAGGTGGCCGTGGCTGGTTGCCGGCCTCGTCGCGTTTGTATGGAGCTTCGGGCCGCAGTCGCCGCTGGGCCGGCCCCTGCTGGCCATCCCCGGGTTCGACGGATTCCGGGGCTGGAGCCGCTGGACCCACTTCGCCGAACTCGTGCTGGCGTTGTTCGCGGCCGAGGGCTGGCGCGCGTTCCGGGAGACCGGACGGGGCCGGCGAATCGCGCTCGGGGTCCTCGTCCTGCTCGCGGCCGCGACGCTGGCCGCGTGGGCGGTCCGCGGCCGGGTGGCGGGAGCCGTCCTGGCGTCACCGTACGTCGCGCGCCACTCCTCCGATCCCGCGTTCTCGCGGCCCGCGGTAGCGAGGACCGTCCGGGCCGCGCTTGCCCGCGCCGCGGTCGCGGGCCCGGGATCACTGGCCGTCGTCGCGCTGGCCGCCGTGGTGCCGGGGCCCGCCGGGCTGGCGGCGGTGTCGCTCTGGACACTCGCCGATCTCGTCCAGGCGGCCCGGCCGTACATGGACATCGGGTTGGCGGCCCGGTTCCGCATCGGGGACGCGGCAGGGGATTTCCTGGCCTCCCGGCGCGGCGTCTTCCGGACGGTCACGGACGAGGATCCCGCGAGCGTGAACTGGCGGATCGCGCGCGACCTCGAGTTTCTCTCGGGCCACCACGCGGTCCCGCCGCGCGAGATATTCCTCTTCGCCGAGGCGGCTGCGCGGTCCGGGGATCCCCGGCGGTTCCAGGCCCTGCTCAACGTCCGGTTCCACGTCTCCGCCGTCCGGGCCGGCGCCGCGGGGCTGCGGCTCGTCGCCGCGCGGCGCGACCAGTGGGGACGCGACGTGTTCATCCACGAGGACCCGGCGGCCCTGCCCCGGGTCTTCTTCGCGCGGTGGGGCCGGGCAGTCCCGGACTTCGCAACCGCTCTGGGCGCGCTTCTTCGGCCCGGCTGGTCGTGGCGGGAGGCCGCCGTCGAGGGATTCCCGGCGCCGGTGGCGGTCTGGGGGGAAGGCCGGGTCACGGGGCTCGACCGGGGCCCGGGGAGGCTTAGCGCCCGGGTCGAGGCGGCCGGTCCCGCATTCGCGGTGGTCTCCGAGACCGCCTATCCGGGCTGGCGTGCCTTCGTGGACGGCAACAGGACCCGGACATGGCGCGTGGACGCGCTCGTGATGGGGATCGAGGTACCCGCGGGCCGCCACGAACTCAGGATGGTCTACGCCCCGCCGGTCTTCTCCCTCGGCCTCTTCCTCTCGGTGTTTTCCTTCGTCGCACTGGCGGCAGGCGGCATCGCCCACTTGGCCTTCCCCAGGTCATAGAGCCGGACTGCGGGGAAGGACAGGCCCAGCCCGGCGAGCGCGTCCCGCTGGCGGGCGCCTGCCGCGTGTTGGTTGAGGACGTAGAGCTCGAGCGTCACCGGCGGCCACGGTACGGAAAGCACCGGCACGCGCCCGCGCTCGATTGCCGCGACCATGCGCCTCCGCCCCTCCGTCGCCGCTTCGCCTCCGAACCGGGGCTGGAGATCGACGATGAGGTACCGGAACCCGGCCCGTCGCAGCGTTTCGGCTTCTTCCGCGTTCCCGGGAACGACCTCGCACCGGGTCACCCCGGCCAGCGCCCGGCCGACGGGCAGGTTGGTCGTGAGGTGGGGCAGGTCCGGTGTCCCCGTTCGGCGCAGGAGCTCGAGGTACGGGGACGAGTCGGCGCGGAGACGGGCGAGCCACGGCAGGGATGCCGCGATCAGGAGCCCGGCGACGACGGCGCGGTCACGGCCGCGCGCGAGCCGGTCGAGCCCGAGTCCGAGCACGCGTGCCCGGGCCAGTGCCAGGAACGGGAACGCGGCCAGGAAGAACCGGTGTGCCGTGCCGGAGTAGAGGCCGTAGAAAGCGAACGGGGCCCACCAGAACAGGTGGAGCGCGGATTCCACCCGCGAGTGGCGCCGGACCAGCCATACAGCGGCGGCGGCGAGGGCCCAGGTGACGGCGACGGGGCCCTCGACCGGGAGGAAGTAGCCGGGGAGCGCGGCCAGGGCCGAGGGGGCGAACCCGAACCCGGCGGTGCCGGTCGTGATGCTCCACGCCTGTGCCGCGTAGGGCCCCGACGGGAAGACTCCGGGTGCGGCAGTCCCCAGCCCGGAGGCCCAGTGGCGCTGAAGGAGGTCGCAAACGGCGGGCGGCAGGAGAGCCCCAAGCGCCAGCGCGGCCAGGAGTGGCGGTCGGAACAGCCCGAGTACCCCGGCGGCGATGACGGCGCAGACGGCGACCGGGATGGCCCGGACCGAGTGGCCGAGTGCAAACCCGACCGCAAGCCCCGCGGCGAAGACCCAGGCGGCCGCGCGGCCGCGTCCGGCAGCCTCCCGCCCCCGCAAGAGTGCCAGCAACGCGGCAGCGGCGAGCGCGGCGAGCGCGGAATCGACGAGCCCGGAGCGTGAGTAGGCGGCGTGGTACGGCGACACCGCGAGGGCGGCCGCGGCGATCAGGGCCTCGCGGGGACCCCAGATCCGCGCCGCGAGCAACGCGACGAGCCAGACCGTGACCACGCCCCAGGCGGCGGAGAGGTACAGGACCGCGTTGGGCGAGTCGTGCACGGCAAGGAGCGCGGCGGTCGTGAAGTTGTGCGCGGGCCGGGCGTCACGAATCTGGATGCTCTCCGCGACTCCCGTCCGCCCGGTCAGGAGGGCGAGTGCCGCCTTCGCTTCCAGGTAGTTGCGTCCCTCGTCGTAGTAGTAAAGACCGCGGTCGGAGAGACCCCAGAACCTGACCGTGCATGCCACGATCAGGATTCCGGGAAGGAGCAGGCGCATCAGATGCGGGTCTTGGTCCGGATCAGGGTCACCGGGCCTCGAGGGTCAGCGGGATCATCCAGAGCGTGTACATGGTCTCGTCGGGGCCCTTGTCCCAGGTGTTGAAGTCCCCGCACGCGAGCACCCACGCCGTCCTGCCGTCGTCGCCGAGGTACGCCGTCGGGACGGCGGGGTTGTAGAACCCCTCGGTCTCCCAGGTCTTCGAGGCGAACTTCCGCCACGGCCCCCAGGGCGCGGGCGCCTCGTAGAGGTCCCAGATCGCGGTCTGGTGGTTCCAGGTGTCCCGGGCCAGCTTCGGATACCGCCACCCGATGAGCAGGAACCGGCGCAGGGCCGGGAGGTACGTCATCCCCGTCTGGCCGAAGCTGTAGGGCCGGCTCAGGATGGGGAAGCAGGCGTCGAGTCCGGGCTTCCCCGGCCGCCAGACGGGGTCGTCCCCGTCCTCGCGGGTGCCGCAGAAGAACTCCCAGTCCTTGAGCTCGAGCTTGGCGAGGTCCGCGCGTCTCACCCGGGCCAGGTGCAGGGCGTTCCCGTTGTTCCAGTAGCCGTCGGTGGAGACGGCGTAGACGTGTTCCTCGATTTCGCCCGGGGAACCGGCCGGTGCGATGGTGTCTCTGCCGGCGTCGAGGAAGAACGGGGTGCAGAACCGGGGGCCGGGGAAAAGGGGATCCGGCAGGGGCTCCCCGTTCCGGGGCGACAGGTGCCACGTCTTGCCCTTGTCCGTGCTCCTCAGGATGCTCGCGTTGCGCGAGATCTGGCGGGAGTCGTACTCCTTGACGTGGTACCAGTGCCGGCTTACGGATAGGTACAGGGCTCCGTCCACGCTCGCGATCCCGTTGCCCTTCCAGCAGGCGCCGTCGGCCCCGAGCTGGTTGGACCGGCCGAACGCCTCGAGCCCGTTCACGTTCGTCCCCTCCAGCGCGGGCGGACGCGAGGTGCCCAGCGAGGCGACCGCGACGTTCCGGTCCTTGCTCGGCCGGAACTCGAACCCGAACCCGGCGGTGTCGTCAATGACCATGTAGACGTTCCCGTCGGGGCCCCAAGCGCAGGCGAAGGTGTCGCCGATGAACGGCTTGCCGGGAGAGTGGTAGCGGACGGGCTTTCCGAAAGAGGCTGCGGTGAGCGTTCCCAGTTCCTTCGTTGACTTTGACGGCACCGGCCCGGCGCCAACCCCGATGGTTCCCAGCATCGTCGAGATCAGACTCATTGCGATCCTTCCTTTCTTGCGGCGGTTCACTTCAGCCGGAATCGGCGGACATGCGACCTGTAATAATGGCTCCCCGGGCGGCCCGAGAACTGGAGCCAGCCCGTGATCCCCTCCCCGTCCCGTTCGATCCACTTCAAGGGCAGCCGGGGACAGTAGGGCGTGACTTCCGCGGACTCCCAGATCCCCTCCTCATGCACGAGCGAGAACGGGCCCCACGGTTCCGGTGATTCGTAGATCATGAGCTGCGAGCCCTTGTCGAAAACGTAGTCCTCGTTGAGCCGCCAGTTCAGCAGCAGATAGCGGCGCAGCGCGGCGACGTAACCCATGTCCGGCAGGCTCACGTGCCGGTCCCGGGTCAACACGGGAACCGCTTCGCCCAGCGCGTGCGTCCACGAAGGCCGGCCGGCCGAATCGAACCCCGCGACCCATTCCCATTCCGGCGATTCGAGGATCAGGTCACGCGGCACGCGGCCCAGCCGCATGCGGCTTCCATTATCCCACTGGTCGCTGGAGACGGCGTACACGTACCCGTCCCGGCAGTTCTCGTTGTTCCGGCCGGAGTTAACAAATGCCGGCCCCCCGAACTCGTTGCCGGGGAACATGGGCGCTTTCAACCCGCGGATGTCGGGAATCCAGGTCTTCCCATGGTCGTGCGAACAGGTGATCACGGCGTCGCTCCCGTGCTGGCTCTTCTCCCCGTGCGCCGGCGGCCTCTTGCCGAGAAGGTTCTGGAACGCGAGATAGAGGACGCCGTTGACGCAGATCATGCCGGACGGCTTCGGCCCCTCGCCCGCGTTGCCGTCGTAGCCGGGCATCGCGCTGACCCGGCTGATCGAGTAGCCGGGCGCATCCCCGGAGAACAGCTCGACGTCCAGGCCTCCCTCCTTGCCTCCCCAGTACGGATCGCCGGACGAGGTGTAAAGCTCGCCGTCGTCGCCCCAAGTGAACGGAAACGTGTCTCCCATGACGGCCTCGCCCGCCTGGGCGAGTTTCCACAGCACCGGGCCGACCTTCAGCAGGTCCTCGCCCGTCTCGGGCCACGGATACGGGATCCGGTCGCCCAGCCAATGAAAACGAGACGCCGGCACTAGTCGACCCGCGTGCGGAAGCACGCACAACCCGACGTTTCGACGCCGGCGACGGGCACCGTCCACCGCAGCCAGCGCGTCCCCGACGCCGGGTTACCCCCGGTGAACGCCGCCGCCCCCGGCATCGTCGCCGTCGTTGCCGTCGAATACGCCGTGGTCACCGTCACTCCGTCCGTGCTCCCGCAGTCGAACGCCGCGGTCGAACCTTCCGGCAGGAACGTGGTCCCCACCGGAACCGCATCCGTCATCACCATCCCAAACGCGCTGCCCGATGAGTAGTTGCTCCAGCAGATCTTGAACCGCACCGTGTCCCCGGAAGCCTGGACGCTGAACTGGGGTTCCTTCAGGAGCCTCACGTCCGCACCGACGATCATGATCGTCGCCAGCCCCGTGATCGACCCGTCCGCTATGTCCGACGCGACTATGGACTGGAGGCCGAGCCCGTTGAACCGGACGTTGACGAACACCTTGACGCCGTTCTCGTTGGGGGCCGTACTGCATGCAGTACTGCTCGACCATGTGAAGTTGAACGAGTCCATCGGGGACCCCTCGATCCTGGCGGCGGGATCGGTCGAGGTGAACGAGGACGTGCCGCAGTAGTCGACCTTGGTCGTCCCGGACTGCACCACGACGACGGTGAGCCAGAAGTCCTGCCCCGAGTAGGCCACGGGCGGCGTCAGGATCGCGTAGAAGACCCCGCGCTGGAGGAACGGGGCGGTGTAGAACTTCTCCGCGAGGTTGCACGCGATGTACTGGGCGACGACGTCCCCCGGGTTGCCTCCCGCGGTGACCTGCATCCGCCAGATGCGCAGCGCTCCCTTCGCCGGGGAGGTGATGGCTCGGTACGAGACGCACTCGTCCGTGTCGTTGGTCGTGTACGTTGCGGAGGCGCCGTCGCTGGAGACGAGGTTGACGCCCAGGTTCACCTTCGGGGAGAACGCGTTGAGAGTCATGATCGCGCCACACCCGGAGACGATGTGGTCAGGCTCATCCATGTGCAGCCAGAACTCGGTGCCGGTCTGCTGGCCGGCTGGCACGGCGGCGTGGAGCATGCTTCCGCCGGAATACCGGTCCAGGATGCTTCGGCCGCAGTACGCCTGCACGGGCCCCCCCGATTGCACCCGCACCTTGTAGAGGCGGTACCGGACTGCGAACGTGCTCTGGTCGTAGGCGTCGCCGTAGACGTGCGGGTTCGCGCCGGTCGGCCCGGGGAGGGGGGCGGCGGCGTCCACGGTGTCGGTCGCGAGCAGGATCCATGACCCCGCGTTCCCGACCAGGTCCAGGGAGACGTTCTGGGGGTATGGGTTGGGCGCCGCCGTGTCGAACGGCGCGTACTGCCACACCTGGTACGCGGCCTTCGCCCCCATGTTTCCCATGATCGCCACGTCGGAAGCGCCCGGCAGATGCCCGGCGTAGAGATAGAACGTGGCCGGGATGGACGCGTTGACCAGGTTCCCGTTCTCGCGGTTCGGGGCCAGCGTGCCCATGTCATTGTAGGCGCCGCCCGCGCTCAACCCCACGAACGCCTTGTGCACGATCAAGCGCGCGGCGGAGGAGACCACCCGGAAGTGGCCGGGCAGATCCGCCGCCGGCGGCGCGAAGGCCCACTGGCTTCCCTGATAGATGTCCTCGGCCGCGTAGAAGTCCCAGGCCCGCGCCCAGTAGTTCCACTTGAACGCGAACGCGGTTGTCGGCGTCGCGTCATCCGTGTCCACGAGGAAGAGGGAGTCGAGGTAGGTGTCACCCATGTTCCGCAGCCAGGTGTAGAGGATGAACCCGCAGAACGTCAAGCTGGTCGCGCCGACGTAGGTGTCGGCGTCCGCGGAGTTCTTGGGCCCGCAGGTGGACAGTTCCCACAGGAGCGGGGAGTTGGACACCATCTTGTGCAGGAAGTGGTGCGGCTGGCTGGGGACGAACATGTCCGCCATGGCGGCGGGGATGAACCGGGCCGGAGAGCGCTCGGCCATGCACCCCATCTCCCAGTCCGCCGCGGGGCCGCCGGTGCACGACCCCGCATAGATGTCAATCTTGGGGCTGACCCCGCCCGCCAGCGCGAAGGCGGAGCAGGAGGTCTCGCACGGCGCGGCCCCGCAGCACCATCGCCGGTAGAGCGCGAAGTCGCACGCCTTGTTGAGGGGGTAGAACGAAATCCAGTAGGTGAAGTCCGTCGCGTTGCAGTTGAAGAAGGCGCTGTCGTCCCCCGCCCAGCCCACGTAGCTGACGAAGGTCGTCCGCAGCACGACGGGCGCCTCGTGGAGGAACACCCGGGACACGGAGGCGTGGCCCGTTCCTCCCATGACTCCGGTCCGCCCCCGCGCCAGCAGCGAGGCCCGGTTGGTGACCACGTCGCCGTCCTTCGCTCCGAGGCGGACCCTGCCCTTCCAGCGCACCGCGAGGGTCGCGGCCGGCGGCAGGTCGAACCGCCAGGTCAGGATCGTCTCGGCGCCTGACGGAACCCGGCCCGGGCTCGCGGCCGCGCAGCCCGTGGGGGTCATTGTCCAGCCCACGCACGGGTCCTCGAATCCCGCCCCCGCCCCCCACGGGTCGATCAGCGCCGGGACCGTGTCCCAAACGCTCACGTCCCACCATGTCTTCTGCGTCGAAACGTTCTTCACGAAGACCTCGTAGAAGATCTCGTCTTCGGGCATGCCGGGCCTGGGCGCGAACAGCACGTCGTTGTCGCCCAGCACCCAGAACAGGTACCGGCGCACCACGGTCGAGACCTGGTTGGACGACCGGCCGGGCGTGCACGCGCCCGCCCCTCCTCCGGGGTCCCATGCCAGGTGCGCGCTGTTGAACAGGAAATTACCCTCGGTCGCGGCGACATCACCGGAGCCCGGCTCGAACGCCTCGCCGTTGCCCCAGTCCACGGTGGCGGAAAACGAGACCGCCGCGGTGGGCCCGCCCGCGGGGGCCAGCGGGCCCGGAAGCGTCCAGCGCACCCGTAGGGGTGGCCCGGGGTCCGGATCCCAGCCCGGGTCGGGCGCGACGGGGCCGAAAGCCAGGATGTGCGTAAAGGCCGGCAGCGTGTCCGTGACCCACAGGGCGTTCAGCATCGCGGTCCCGGGCCGGCCGTAGTAGATCGTGTACGTGACGGTGTCGCCGGGAGCGGCCACGGTCCGGTCCGCCTGCTTCAGGACGTACCTTATCGTGCGGATCGCAGGGTCCGAGATCTGTCCCCACGGCCCGGCGCATCCGCCCGCGTCGTAGATGCCCCCTGGCCATGCTGGATTGAGCGCGGCGTTGAACCCCGGCCCCAACTGGACTGTGGCGCCGTTAACCGGGCAGGGGCCGACGTCCGCGTACACGAAGAGGTTGACCAGGCACAGGCATCCCGTACAGGGGTCGTCTCCCCACGGTATTGACCCGGCCCACGTCCAGGCGGGATAGGGAGAGCCCGCCACGACCCAGTTGCCCGCGTACGTCATGGTGATGGGCCCGGAATCGGTCTTGCCGCACATGATCTGGAAATACAGGCCCTGCAGGTCCCCCGCGGGGCCGCCCGAGGCGGTGCCGTAGTTCATGATCGTGATCCCGACGATCGGCAGGTTCGTCCCCCAGAAGCACCAGACGTCATCGCACTCGACTATCGTGAACGCCCCGGCCGGGGCCCTCAGCCAGTTGGGGAAGAGCGTCGTCCCGCTGAAGGCCGGGTCCGAGTTCGTCGTGACATCGAGGATGCAGTCCACGCGCGCCGTGGTGGGGACGGCCAGCCAGGGAAGGAGAAGAACCCACAACAACCGCCGACGATCGCTCGCCGCCGCAACTCCACTTATCCTCCCCATGTCGGTAACTCCCTGTCTGGTGATTATGGATGTCGGGAGGAAGGTGAGGCAATGGAAGGCGTTGACCGTTCGTGGTCAGTGGTTGCCCTGCCCGGTCACCCGGACGCCGCGGGTCACTACCACGGCAGGACCGAGATCCCGGGGGTGCCGGTCGCGAGCCCCAGGAGAATCCAGAAGGCGGCGATCAGCGATTCGCCCAGCGCCAGCCCGAGGAAGAAGGGCAGGGCGCGGCGGAAAGCCGCAGCTCCGCCGAAGGTCATGATGGACGCCTTGGCCAGCCAGCCGAGGAAGATCGAGAACCAGAATCCCCAGATGACCCACGTCGTGCACATGACCAGGCCGAACGGGTGCAGTGGCCACCACAGGTACCTGGCCCGCAACGCCAGGAGGGCCGCCGTGAGCGCGGCGCCGACGCCGACGTGGGCGGCGTTGACGGGGATGAGCTTCGTCTCGCCGATCCCGGCGAACTCGAAGGACGGGGGATTCTTCTGGAACGAGACCGCTTCGCCCAGGTACCAGTTAGGCGCCCAGACGGTCGCCCAGGGGTCCATGTTCAGCGCGCCGTACTTGTATGCGGTGACGATGCGGCTGAATGCGGAGGTGCCCAGCGAGACCGCCGCCGTCAGCGCCAGCACGGCAAGCACCTTCCCCAGGTGCATCCGGGCTGATGCCGCCGCGCGAAGGCCGTTGGCAAGGTAGGGCATGAAGATCTCACGCAGGTCCCCGAACATCGCCCGGTGCATGGTGAGGCCGGCCACCGACCCGCCCGTGAACCACGACGGCGGGACCAGCCCCGTGATCATCTCGTGGGAGACGAGGCCCGAGTGGACGGAGATCAGCCCGGCTTCCGCCACCACGCGCGTCAGCACGAGCACGATCGCGAGCAGCATGACCACGACCAGTATGGATACCCACCATTGCGATCCAGCCAGCATGCACCACCCGACCATGCCCAGCACGCCGGTCGCCATCAGCGCCAGGGCAAAGCGGGGGTTGATGGGGTCCATCACGGAGTCCGTCCCGCCCTTGACGACCCGGCTCCACCACTCCTTGAGGAACCCCCTGGCGGTCCAGAACAGGAATGCCGCGATCGCGAGCACGGAACCGGCGTACTCGAACACGCCCGTCCGCGTCGACCAGTTCCCCCAGAAACCCGTCGCCCCCGCCCCCCGCCAGGCGATGAACACCCAGGAGAGCTGGACCAGGACGTAGAAGAACCACAGCGAAAACGCCACCTCGGTGGTCAAGAGGAAGGTGATCCCGATCACGGTGAAGTAGAGCTTCGCGTCGCCGAGGTGGAACTCGCTCCAGGGCCGGTCCGGGAAGATGTTCCAGGCGGAGAACGAGGTCGGGATCGCAGGCACCGCCGGGAAGTAGCTGCGCAACCCGTTGACGCCCCATACGACGCACGGGATCAGGACCCCGATCCAGGTCAGCCGGTTGGCGAGGAACGCGTTCAGCCACCGCCCCCGCGGCGCCTCCTCCGCGAGCAGGAGCGGGAGCTGGACGACCGGGAAGACGATCCGCTCGCGCAACGACCACTGCTGGAAGAAGAGCGACATGAAGGCGAAGTTCGACGCGTACAGGAGGACCACGAACGCGATCCACGCCGCCATGGGCGCGATCCAGGGCTTCCACG
>Ga0315281_10010233_pt1 | contig 12933 bp, 11 predicted proteins | sample YL17G07_0_MG_FD_204540 | JGI IMG/M metagenome (GOLD analysis project Ga0315281, IMG submission 204540) | Sediment microbial communities from Yellowstone Lake, YNP, Wyoming, USA - YL17G07_0 | ecosystem: Environmental > Aquatic > Freshwater > Lake > Sediment | place: USA: Wyoming | collected... | reverse complement strand
GTATTATCCAAATCCAGCACGAGACATTTTTTAACCCTTCCTGCATAACAGGCTATAATACGTGATATTGCCTGAGATACCTGAGCAATTGCGTCAAATGAAAACCCTTGTTTACTCATAAAATAATTGGACTCATCAAACCATGTCTTTTTACCAATGTATGAGGCAATGTAATCCATATCAATGAATGTAACGTGGCTTGGTTTGATTGCTATCATTTCCATATTAAGTTTTTTTAAGCAATTAGTTTTAGAAAAGACATAATTAGCCTCAAGATTTCCTAAGCTACGCTGCATTGGTATTATAAAAAGGGATTGTAGTATCTGGGCGCCGTTTGTTTTATCTAAAACTCTTTGCCATAGATTTTTATAATGAGAAATATGTCCATTGATCCATGAATCAATTTGTTCCTTAGTGGAAAATAACGGCGGGTAATCTTTAATATCAAGATAAGAAGTTAAAAGAAGCAGTATCTCAGGTTGAAATGAATATAGCTCTGAGTAATCATTTAATATGTCCATATTGATGCTATTAAATTCACCCTCATAAATCTCTGGCGCAATCTTATCTTTATATAAAAATAGTTTTAATACATAGACGAGATGAGATGTTGTATCAGAACCCAAAACAGCTATTTTTTTGGGTTGAAGGCCATTAATATGTTCATTACGATATTGCTCCTCACACTTTAGAAACTTTGACGATAATGATAATAACTCTACGCCATTTTTTGAATATATATCAGGTGAATTAAGAAATTCCGTAAAGAATTTTATCCTATCATCATTGCTCATATTAATTCGCCTTATTGAGAACTGCAGCATATTTAACATCAGGTTTATATTTCTTTTGCTTGTCTTTATCCATATTTTCAGTTGTTACAGTAATCTTATCTGTAATTTTAAAACCAGCCTCAGCAATAAGTTCTTCTATTTCAGTAACGCTGCTAAAATGGTATATATGATCAATCATCGGACAATCTATACATGTCGTCAAAAAAAATGTTCCATTTTTATCTAATATTCTATTTATATTACTAAGTATTTTTAACGGGTCATCAACATGTTCAAGCACTTCGCCAAGTGTGATAAAATCGTATGTCTTATCTTCATTAAATAGATTTATATCTCCCTGAATAAAACGAATACGTGAAAATATATCTGGTCTAATTGCGCTTATTAGTTTTTTTGATATATTTAAAGATGTCATACTTATATCAATACAATCAATTTTAGTATTATTATCTATAGTTTTAAGAAGTTCTAAAAGGAAAACTCCATGTCCTGGACCAATTTCAATTACATTTGTTTTATAAGTTAGTTTATTTATAGTATCTCTATAAAACTTAAAAACCTCAAAATGATGTTCCCACAAAAACTGAGAAAGCGCTAATCCAAGCATATAACTAGTCATCACCTTTTCATTATCGTAAATATTAGTGATTATCTCATCTTTGTATTGCATTGCTGGATAGAGTCCAGTCCTGAGAAAATAAATCCTTGAATGAATAACCTGTGAAATCATCAACAGATACGCATCACAGATATCTTTATAAGTCAAACCGCTATTTTCCATAAATATTGAATATGTGACTAGAAATAACTCCAATTCTTCAGACATTTCAGGATTTTCTGATAACACTTTGAGAAGTCTCTTCTTTTGGGTTGGACTTTTATCATAGATATATTGAAGTATTTCGTCTTTTAACGCTTGATTATAATCCATTTAAGCATCTCCACTATGAATATTTTTCATTTTATCCTCTAACCTTTCCCCATTTATCCTGAAAAGAATTGATAATATCCTTTGAATATTTATCCCTAATGTCTTGAGTGGTTTGCACATTGTTTAAATGGAGTTCACTATGGTTATTTTCTCTTATACCGTTAATCATTGTTCTATAGGAATCATAGAATTTCTTAGAATATCCCATTTGAAAGAAATAGACAAGTTCCCATAAGGTATAATTTGGATTTACAAAAATTGGCACATTCACTCGCCTTGACATATCATCTATCATAGCTAAACATTGCTTATTATCCATTGTATTATGCTGCCAGATAATTCCATGTCCTGAAAGACCATATTTATCTTTTTCTTTATTTATAAGCGTGTTATGTATAAAATAAAATTGCTGCATATAGTAATAATCTAACTCGTTTTCATTTAAAAAATCCACAGTTTTATTTATTGTTTCTAGTGTTTCACCCGGAAAGCCAACTATTATTGCTGCAACGGTTAGTATTTCATATTGCTTTAACAATTTTATCCCTTTTTTATAATCTGTAATGTTGGCATGTTTATTCATATTTTTTAGAATCTCCTCAGCTCCGCTTTCAATGCCAAGTAAAACTGCCGTAAAACCGCATTTTTTCATCAAATCCACTGTTTCATCGTCCAAAAATTGACATCTGCAAAATGAATAGCATTTAAATGTAGTAAGCCCATTTTCAACCATTTCCTTTAATAATTCCTTAAATCGCTTTATAGGAAAATTAAGGGTATCATCAAGGAACAATAAATGTTTAACTCCTATAGATTGAATGTCTTTAAGCTCGTTGATTACAGTTGAAATTTTCTTATGTATGAATTTTCCCCCAGAAGTGGGATAAGAGCAGAAACTGCAATTAAAACCGCACCCTCGTGATGTCATTATTGGGATAACTTCAGTATTTAATGATATTTTAGAATAATCAATACTCCATTTATCTGGGTCGTAATCAATTTCTTTATGTAATATTTGTGTTTTGGCTGACTTATCGTTAGTATCTATAATATTATCATCTTCCTTTATATTCCCAGAAATTAGATTCAGCAATTCCTTCTCGCCATATCTTGAGCCAATAATATAAACATTATTACCGATATCTTTTAGACTGTGATAACCTTCGTCATTAGCGTAAACTTCTGAATAGACGACATGTCCGCCAATAATTATCTTTGTGTCTGGCAGGGTCTTTCTTAATAGTTTTATCAGCATCTTAATATGATTGATATCTAAATAAAAGGTCGTTGAAATTATAATGCCGTCTGGATTAAAATCATGTATCATATTGATGATTTTATCTTTTGTATATTGATCAATATAATTGATTAGATTACATTTTATTCCGTGTTTAACTAACAGGGACTTTAAATGAATTCCACTATAAAGAGGCATATCCCAAATATTAAAATGTCCATGTTCTTTATCAAGCACGGATGATAGAAGGTCAAATTCCTCCCAGAGACTATTTTCATATATTACCTTAGTCCATTTTACATATTTATACAACGCCTCAATTGAGTGTTGATACATATTTTGAATTTTTCTTATAGGCTTTGAAATGTCTGAGTGAGATATTATTAGTATTCTTTCCATAATTTATAAACCGTTTATTGCCTCGCCATCTGCTTTAAATTCTAAAACCTTTTTGAGATCATCGTTTATTATTTCACCCCATATTATATCCCCTTCTTTTTCAAGATGCGCATTATCGTGAAAACATTTCTTCTTTTTAAATTTATTCAAATTTAGTGTATTTATTCTATCTAAGATATAAATAACATTCAAATTATGCTTCTTAAAAAGATTCAAGAGTATACTATCCTTTCCTTCCTGATTTAATACCTGATCAATGCTAGGTGAGATATAAATTAAATGTATATATCCTTTGGATTTTAAGAAATTATCCATTTCTTTGAACCTAATCACAGTCTTTTCAACAATGTATTCTTTCTCTTTATCATTAACATAGTTAGTCCAAGGTGAATATCTTTCTTCATTTTCCAGCCAAAAAAAATAAAAGATAACCTCTTTTAAAGCCCATTTGGGAGGGTTGCACCATAATGCCGTACCATTTATTTTATTTAATCCAATGTAAAAATTATATTCATTTATAACTGTTACATAAGTCTTTGCTGGTAAAAATTTGGATTCCATTACAAGTCCATATATATTATCCACTCCCCAAGCGTTTACTCCAGAGCAGCCGCTTTTAAATCCTTTAATGTTTTTAACAGCCAATGTAGAGAACAATTCATCATTTGATATGTAGGAGCCGCCATAAACAAGAGAACTACCTAAAAAAAGGACTTTATTATTTATATTGTTGTCCCAATCTTCATCCGATCTTATTCCTAAATTGTTAAATTTTAATTTTGCGCCATAGAACCTTGACATTTCTTGATTTGGCAAGGGTCTATAACCATATAAAGGATTAGAATCATATAGGATAGGATTTCCAAATCCAAAAAACAACCTTAACGCATATTCGGTTAAAACCAAAATAAATATAAATGCTATTAATAAAATTATTTTAAAATGTTTATTAGATATTTTGGGCTGTTCTTCCATTAAAATATCTCCTTTATTATTTATACCATAAAGCCTTCATCTTCAAGTTATCAATAAACCCCATATCTTTAAACTAAATATCCTGCAGCCTTATGTTAATTGAACATCTACTAAATAAGCAATTTTAATCATTTTTCAGTAATAGTATTTAAGACAATTGATATTTCTATGAAAATTGTCATTAGAAGTTTTGATAAATAACAAATGTCTTTTTAAACGCAATCATAGCATATATAATAACTACTGTTTTAATGCCCAACCATAATACATTAATAAATATCTTTATAAAATAATTCTTCACGCTAATCTCCTGATTATTTTTAATTTAAATTCACTAATTTCAACTGCAAACTTAATAATTCATTTAAATCATATCCAAAATATAGCACTGAATAAAACATAAAATGTAGGCATACTATTCTCTCAACAAAGGCAATTTTTCTATTATTAACATAATCGGTATATCTCAACTTTCCAAGAAATTTTCTCAAAAAATCTCTATAAAACATAGTGGCTGCCATGCCAAAACCTTGTAATAAAGCAAAAATAACATAATTGAAAGTTGTCCCATGCCAAATTCCAACTATGAAAAATGTTATAAAAATACTTAAATACTGTATCGTTGAAACATGTTTTGAGTTATTTCTTTTTATAAGAAATTTAACCAAAGGTTGAAAGACATAATCCCTGATCCACAGGGATAAAGTAATATGCCATCTATTCCAAAATTCTATTAAATTTCTTGCTAAATATGGCTTATCAAAGTTTTCTGGAATATCAAAGCCAGCTATTTTCGCCATTGCTATTACAACATCACAATAACCTGAGAAATTAAAATACGCATATAATGGGAAACAGTAAAAAAATACAATTAAATTTTTGGCGCTGTGGTTGTCTACTATACACAAATACTGGAAGGCTTCATCTGAGGCATTCTTTAAGAAAGCTCCAATTAAAAGCAGCTTTATCATGCCATTAGCGGCGCGATGCAGATATTGTAGTATCTCTTCATTACTTGACGTGATTTTCTTTGAATAAAATGATTCAAGATATTCATTATATCTTTGTATTGGACCAGCCATAATAGTCCAAAATGAAAACAAATAGTTTAAGTAATCTATTATATCAATCTTAGGTATCAGATTTGAATTAATCTGAATCAATATATCAATCTGCCTAAATAACATATATGATAAACCAAGAAGCTTTATAGTTGACGGTTTCCCAAAATAGTCTAAGTAACAAAATATGCTTAATATTATTACTATCATAGGCCATACTGGAATAGACCGCTTATGTATTAATTTGATATATATAAAAGGCAATAATACAAAAATTAAAATCCACGCCGCTTCTTCTGCCTTGTTTAAATATGCAGCGTATAATCCGATATTAATAATTAAAAATAAATATCGTCTTACTGCTTCGGTTGTTCTCATCAACATAGGACCTGAAAGCAATAATATAAGAAAAATAGGAGAACTGATAGTTATATCATCCATATTTAATAACTTTAGAGTTTCTTTTGTACAAGCTTAATAAATTCACCTACATTTTGCAGTTTAATTATTTCAGCAGTCTGAAATTCGATATTAAATTTCTTCTCAACTGCTACGATCAATAGCACGTGGGATAATGAATCCCATTCTTCAATATTATTAGCAGTCATTTCATTATATATTTCAATTGTGTCGTCATCAAATACATCCCTAAAAACTTCCTGAAGGCGTTCTTTTATATCCATTGTCATTGTCCTTTATTGTTCAAGTTTTAAAAAAGTCTTCAACGGGGATAATTATATTTTGGATTATCATATTAATTTTATAATAATATCATTATTTAAATGTTTTTGTCTATCATTTTTATTCCTAAAATGCGCAGTTATTAAGTTTCTATTTTTATTTGAACTGCAGTATATTGTACTGCCACCTTAAAAGTGAAAAATTAATAATAGTTATACAAATGTTATATTTAAATATATCTCTACTTTTCATTTAATTGTTGTATAATATCTCAATGAAAGTCATTAATGAGTTATTTGTATGTAGTCATAATAGAGAAGAAGTCAGATGGCTTGAGCTTTTCTAAATCAATTTGGCGGTTGGACAAGATACAAAAAAATGTTAAAACTATATAAGAATAAAACTATTTCTCCTGTAGAGTTGTTTGCTGACCTATTTGAGGTTGCCACTGATTTTTATACTACTCATCAATGTGAATGGAATAAATTAATCTGGAATGACCTTATTTCTCGTTTTCAAAACAAGGGATTCGCCCTTTCAACAGAGGTTCAAATATATATCAGTAATCTGGTTGAATCAATGAATCGTTTGTATGATTCTTCAGACCCAAGGTCAAATTTCAAAGAGATAATGACAGATATCTCTCAACAGACCACTCGTTATCTAAATAAATGGGCTGAGGAGACTCTTCAGAAAAGTGAGAAACATTTTAGCTCTGTAGTTGAGACTGCATCTGATGCAATCATAACAGTAGATGGCTGCGGCGTTATTGTCTTTGGAAATCAATCAGTAAATAAGGTCTTTGGCTATACCCAAGAGGAACTTCTTGGGCATCCTGTAACCGTTATTATTCCTGCGCGTTTTAGAGCTATTCACGACACGGCATTTAAACGTTTTATAGAAACAGGCAAGGCAAAGATTATAGGAAGGACACTTGAGTTGATGGCGCTGAGAAAGGATGGTTCAGAATTTCCTTCTGAACTTTCTCTTTCAACTTGGAGGTCTAATGAGAGTATTTTTTTTACTGCCATAATTAGAGATATTACAAAACGTAAAATGGCTGAAGAAACTATTGCTATTGATTATCATATTCAAAAGTCTCTTAGTTCTGTATTAAAGATATCGCTTGAACCAATTTCACTTGAGAGGCAGCTTGAACAGATATTAAATCATATACTTCCTATTCCATGGCTTGCCCTTGAACAAAAGGGATGTATATTTATAGTTGAAGAAAAGAAAAATGTCTTGGTAATGAAGGCGCACTACGGGCTTCCAGAGAATATAAGAAAGTCGTGCGCAACTGTGCCATTTGGCACATGTCACTGCGGTAAGGTTGCTTCTACTAGAAAGGCAGTATTTGCTACAGAGCCTGATCAATATCATTCCGAAGTTACCGCAAATCACAAACCACATGGACATCTCTGTATCCCAATATTATCCGCAGGTAAATTGCTTGGAGTTATGAATATGTATGTAAAGGTGGGGAAAAGAAGAGATGAGATTCAGGAAGAATTTCTTTCAGCTATTGCAGATACCCTTGCTGGAATTATAGAGCGAAAAAAAGTTGAAGACGACATACGCACAGCAAAAGATGAACTAGAAACCCGCGTCAAAGAACGTACCGAAAGACTTGATACCTCTCTCAAGGAAAAAGAACTCCTCCTTAGCGAGATTCATCACAGGGTAAAAAATAATCTTCAGATTGTATCAAGCCTCTTAAAACTTCAATCTCGAAATATCAATAATGCAAAATATCGTGAAATATTTAGAAACAGCGAAAATCAGATTCAAACTATGGCTCTGATACACGAAGAACTTTATAGGTCTGTTGATCTCACTAACATTAATTTTGGAGATTATTTAGGGAAATTGACTAAGGAACTCTTTAGTTCATATGTGGTTGATGTCTCACGGATTGCTTTAATAGTTAATATTGAAAATGTGATACTTAGCATAGATACCGCCATCCCTTGCGGCTTAATTATAAATGAATTGATCTCAAATTCCTTAAAATACGGTTTTCCAGGCGACAAAAAAGGCGTTGTATGCGTAACTCTTAAAACAAATCCAGAAACAGAAGAATGTGAACTGCGCGTAAGCGATAACGGCATAGGTATTAAAGAAGATGTTGATCTAAGCAATACCCAGTCACTTGGGCTATATCTTGTTACTAATCTCATAGATAATCAACTTCACGGCACTATTGAACTCAGTAGGATAGGTGGAACAGAATTTATTATGAAATTTAAAAAACGCCTTTCTAGTATTCATTGAAAAGTGAAAAGGAATTCACCACAGAGACACAGAGATCACAGAGTACACAGAGGAAGATAAAAGAGAAATGCTAAATGAATTTATTTAAAATTTTTAAATCTTTTCTCTGGTCCCTCTGTGCCCTCTGTGTCTCTGTGGTGAATTCCTTTTCACTTTTTACTTAAAAATATACCCCATAATCAAAACACTTAACAGCGCTGTCATTTTAACTAAATTTATCGCAGTTAATACCATTTTATCATCAATAGTATTAATATCATCGCCAATATAAGGTTTATCAATAACCTTGCCGTTATAAATTGAGACGCCGCCAAGTCTTATTCCAAATATCCCAGCAATAGCAGATTCAGGTATTCCAGCATTTGGGCTTGTATGTCTTTGTCCGTCTCTAAACATAATTTTAATAGCATATAAAGGTTTAAGTTCAGTATCTTTAATCTTTAATAATAATGAGGCTAAAATAAGCAGCGCTCCAGTAATCCTTGCAGGGATAAAATTAGCAGCATCATCTATCCTTGCAGCAATGCGGCCAAAATATAGATATCTCTCATTTTTATATCCGAGCATTGAGTCAAGCGTGTTAATGGCTTTATAGGCAAAGGCAAGCGGAAGTCCGCCTATTGCAAAATAAAATATCGGGGCAATTATTCCATCACAGGTATTTTCTGAAAGCGTCTCAATGGCTGCCCTTAAAATTCCTTGTTCATCAAGATTTTCTGTATCGCGTCCAACAATAAGTGAAAGGGCAGCTCTAGCCTTGACTAAATTCTCTAATTTATCTATAACATCTTTGACATGACTGCGCAAACTTTTGGTTGAGATAGCAAAAGACCCGACAAATCCTATTAGTAAATCGCTGAGGATATTATTATTAATCTTATTAATAGTATAGATAAAAATCCATGAGCATAAATAAGTAATCCCAACAACTAAGATAACAAGTATACCTCCCATGAGAATATCAACATAATGAGATTTATAAGATTTTCTTAAATAATATTCAAGGAAAGTAATCAGTTTACCAATAAAAACAATTGGATGAGGCAGAAAGCGTGGATCGCCTATAATAAGGTCTATTAGGAAAGCTAAAAATAATGGGGTCAAGGGGACTCGTCTCCTTGCGGGTGTTTGAGGCCCATAGATGAAAAGCCCTCATGTATTATATTTATTTTATGAGCAAGACAGCCAGCGCCAAAACCATTATCAATATTCATAACTGCGATACCTGGCACGCATGAATTCAGCATTGCAAATAGGGCGGTCATTCCTCCTAGTGATGTGCCATAACCTACAGAAGTAGGAACTGCGATAACTGGTTTGTCAGTTATTCCGCCTATGACAGAGGGCAGGGCGCCTTCCATACCTGCTGCGACTATTATCACCTTAGCGGTTTCAATAATATTTAGATTATTTAAGACTCTATGCAATCCTGCTACGCCGATATCATAGAGATTAGTGACGTTGCTTCCCAAAAACGAGGCGGTGACAGATGCCTCTTCTGCTATCTTGATATCGGAAGTACCAGCAGTTATTACAAGTATATTCCCTGTTTTTTCTGATACACCGCCTGCCTCAATAATCCTAGACTTTTGATGATATACAGCGTCTTTGATTCCAATATCATAAAATATCTCCTCAGATGCGCGGGTTATAAAGAGTTTTTCGCTTTGATCATAGATGTGCTTGGCAATAGTTATGACTTCGTGTTTTTGTTTGCCTTCAGCATAGACTACTTCCATGATACCGCTGCGCAAATGCCTGTGATGATCAAGCATGGCAAAGGATATGTTTTCATAGGGCATATGACGGAGCCTGCCTAAGGCGTCATCAACTGAAAGGCTGCCGTCTTTGACACAATCTAAGAGAGATTTAATATCATTTTTATTCATAAAGATATTACATTTCCTTTATAATTTAAGTAAAAGCTTTCACCGCAGAGGCGCAGAGACACAGAGAAAAGATGACTCATGCGAAATTTATTATTTAATTCATTTATCTTCCTCTGCGTAACTCTGCACTCTCTGCGACTCTGCGGTGAATTTTTATTTTTTCATTAGTTAAAGTCAACAGCATGAAGATGACTTGCCATTTTCTGAACATCCGCAGGTTGGCTCTGTGCCTCGAAAGAAACCTGTAAGTATGCCTGATGCGCATCCTACGCCTGATTTGACCGTTATTGCGCCAACAATACAATTTTTAGCGCATGCCCCACATTCCATACAGGCATCTCTATCTTTTAATTCTGCCTTTTTATCATTTACCGCAAATACGCCATGCGGACAAACGATTGTACACATCTTGCATCCTGTGCAAATACTGCTGTCAAGGATAAGCGTTGTTACATCTTTTAGATATCTTAGATTATTCATATGACCGACCCCCTTAGGTGATGATAAAAAGACCTGCTATCCATAATGATAGACCTATTATACAAGCCGCAATTTGAGCAGGTACAGCGTACCGCATCTCATATAAAACACCTGAAAGCGATGTAAAAGTTGTAGCCCCAGTAAAATTCATCACTACAAAGCTGCTTAAGCCGGGTATTATAAAAACCCATGAGGCTATAGTTAGCATGCTAGTATTATTATAGTACATTATATTATATCCAATCAATAATATAATCATCAAAAGCCCAACAAAAAGCCCCTTAACCGCAAATGCCCGCCCTGGAAGCCAAGGCAAAAACGCAGAACCTATAATCACGCTGCCCAAAAAAGCCACAACAAAGATTAATACGCTTGTCACCCCGACAGTTTTTATACCATCGATTGAATAACCATTTATACCAATACCTGAAAGAATCAACATTCCTATTGCGATGATTATGGCATATTTTAAGCCCATGACAATCTCAAGAGGCGCAAGGATTAGTCTGTCTTTTAATCCAAATTCGACCCTCCTCATCTTTGGAGCCGCTTTCAAGCCAGCGTCAATAAACTCTGGAATATCTGAAGCCTTGACAGGCCCATATATGACCATAAATCCACTCAAGCGATAAACATCATGGGCGCTGACACCAGGGGCAGCAAGCTGAGGGAGGATTAATTTCCTGCCAGCTACTATTTGAGATAGATTTGTATGGGCAATCATTCTAACAACCTCTGTGCTGCTAAAAGTCCCTTTTCCAGCAGCACACCAGACATTTATACCCTTAGTATCAATGACTAATATCCATAAATTCAACCCTGTCAGGGCTGATCTAAGGGCATCAAAACTCAACTTATAATTTGCGCTTAGTAAGACATGGGAGTTTTGGTCAGGGCTGCCGACTTTATAGAGCCCTGGATTTATTGTATAAGACATCCTATAAATGCCAAGCCTAACCCTCAAAGTACCGAGATGGTCGCTAAGGTTAAGTTTTGTTGATACTGTCTCAACCTGTCCTGTCTGAGGCTCTATAATATCTGTATCTTCTTTAACGCAACACGAAGAAGGCGCGCCGCATCCGCAGCCTGAACTGTCTTGTTTTTTATCATCTTCAAGCATATTTTTATAAACCTCCGAATTAAGACATCCTACATTCAACCGTGAAGTGCAACAAAAGAAGAAGCGACTTCAATTGGTGTTTTATAACCCAAACATTTTTTGGGTCTGTTATTAATCAATGACTCAATATGAGCCACTTCCTTATCTGTTATTATACTAAAATCTGTTCCTTTTGGCAAGTACCATCTGATCAGCCCGTTAATATTTTCATTAGTCCCTCTCTGCCATGAGGCATATGGTTTTGCAAAATAACATTTTGTCCCTATTGCCTTTGTTATATCCTCATGTCTTGTATTCTCTGTGCCATTATCCATTGTCAGCGTTTGTCTTGCCGTAGACGGAAGATTGCCAAGTTTTTCAATCACTGCTGTACTTGTCTCTTGCGCTGTCTTCCTCTGAAGTAATGTTATCAAGACTAACCTGCTCTTTCTTTCAACTAAGGTGTTTAGTGCTGCAACACTTTTCCTTGATACTATAGAGTCTCCTTCCCAATGTCCAAAGCAACTCCTATTCTCCACAGATAACGGTCTTTCCTCTATAGCTATGCGATTCGGTATCTTTGTCCTTCGCTCTTTACGACCAACCCCCTTTCTTTTACGGGTCTTATGTCCTCTTCTTAAATACCCTATCAACTCTGCTCTGTGATTAGTCTTTTGGTCATAAATATATTGGTAAATAGCCTCATGACTTATACTAAGATGAGGATGCTCTATGTCTATTCTTCCTGCTATCTGCTCAGGAGACCACCCCAGTTTCAACTTACAATGAACATAATTAACTATCTCTTCATTCTTGAGCCTATGACGGGTGTTTGTTTCTTTTCTCCTCAATACCGCCCGCTCATGCGCCCTGTGTGATAAATACAGCTTGTATGCAGGCGACGAATTCCTCAGCACTTCCCTTGATATTGTACTTTTGGCTCGTCCCAATTCTTTTGCTATCTCAGTTATACTGCTGCCTGCCCACGTCATCTCTGTTATCCTATCCCGCTCTTCAAGACTTAATTGTTTATATCTCTTTTTCATAATCACTTAGGATACCAACTTTACATCAAATTTCCCAAGTGTTGCACTTCGTTATTGAATCTACGTA